>Ga0209347_1000551_pt1 | contig 90413 bp, 105 predicted proteins | sample AutmiccommuBRH23_FD_187382 | JGI IMG/M metagenome (GOLD analysis project Ga0209347, IMG submission 187382) | Deep subsurface microbial communities from Mt. Terri, Switzerland - Autotrophic microbial communities BRH/23 (SPAdes) (version 2) | ecosystem: Environmental > Aquatic > Deep subsurface >...
CGTACTGGTCGAGCAAAAACAGCCGCACCATGGCCGGCGCGATATGCGGCAGCCCCCGGATCTGGCCCGCGTCGATGGGGCGGTAGATGTGCAGCACGTCCGCCGCCGGCACGCGCACCGTCTCCGGAATGACAGCTCCCTGATCGGTGCTGTCGCCCGGATGCCGGCGGCGAAAGTGGTAGGCCACGCGCCGCCCGATGGCGTCGAACTCGATCCCGCAGCGGATGCGATTGCCGTTGGGGGCAGTGCCCGTCTTCTCGAAGGGCAGCATCTCGGACTGGAGAAGCTGCAGCTGCAGCGGCACCAGCAGACCGTCCTCGGCCCGACGCGGGCGCAGCCGCACGAAGCACTCGCCCGCCACGAACATCTCCCGCGCGATCATGGCTTGCAGGCCGTAGAAGTCGGTCAGACCGTCGGCGTCGGCCTCGTCCGTCCAGGCGAGCCAGAGCCGCTGAACCCGGTCGCGCAGATCGGCGTCCCCGATGAGCGACGAGGGCTTGATCCCGTCGCCGACGAGGTTCGCGGCGAAGGCCTCGCAGGCGTTGGCGGCATAGCCGTTCGTCACCACCAGTTCGCGGGACCGCGCCAGCAGCCGCGGGCCGCCCGAGGCGACCAGCGCGTTGATGTTCTCGAGCGGCGGGTTCCATCCGCGCAGCCGCCGCTTCGCCATCGCACCTTCCAGACGGGCGCGCACCGCAGCGGGGCCTGCGGAACCCCGGCGGCGGAAACGGTCGAAGAGGCCCATCGATCAGAGCCCCTTCGCCGTCGTCACGCGGACCTGCCGGACGATCTGGCGCCCTTCGGCCACGGCGATCTCGCGATCCAGCGCCTCGATGGCCCGGTCGATCTCGGCCACGCTCCGATAGTCCACGGTCTTGCCGTCATAGCTGACCCGCGCCACGCCCGAGGACCGCTGCGCGGTCAGCGCGTCGCGGCGGGCGCGGAGCTCTGCGGCCGTGGCCATCAAGTCACCTCATGTAGCTCGAGCGCACCGTGCGCCGGCGCGGCATCGTTCGTGTCGGGACGGACGGCGCCATCGCCGCGCCGTCCGTTGGCACGTCCTGCTTCGCCACCCCGAGCTGCGCTTCCAGCTCGGCCCACCGCGCCTTCGGCCAGCGATCAGCCCCCGCGATCCACGCCGCCGCGCGGGCATAGACCCGGGTGTCCAGCGCCTCGTTGCGCTCGCGAAGCTTCTGCCATTCGAGCCGGGCGAAGCCGCGTTTCGTCCGCACCGTCACCAGCTGCTCGGCGGTCAGCTGCTTCAGCCATTCGCCGTCCGCCCAGTCCGGCAGATGGATCGTTCCGGGCGGGCAAAGCGCGCCCGCCGCCTGTTCTTCCCTCGTCGGCCGGTCCTGCCGCAGAAAGCGATAGGTCTCGGCCTTGAAGGTCGAGGTCGCCACGGTCCAGAGCCGGGCGCCGCGCCGGAGCCGTTTGCCCGCGACTGTCGCATCGACGTAGGTCGGCCCGGTCACCGGACTCGATCGCGTGAACCCCTCGACGCCCTTCACCGGCGCGACCTGCGCAAAGCCCACCTGGCGCGACCAGGCATAGACCGCGCTGGTCTCATAGCCCGTGTCGATGGCGAGCCGGGCGAGCGTCATCGTCTGGCCTGAGGCGTGCGCCCATGTCCGCCCCAGCAGGTCGGTCAGCTGCTGCCAGCAGGCCGGATCGCCGGGCCCGCCTTCGAGCACGAGATGATCGACGAGCCAGCTTTCCAGGCCCCGGCCCCAGGCCCATACATCGACCTCGATCCGGTCCTTCTGAACGTCGGCGCCCGCGGTCAGGAACAGCCCCCGCTCCGGGACCGTGCCCGGGGACCACGCTTCACGCCGGTCCGCCAGCCGCTGCCAGTCGGGCGCCTCGCCGGTCTCCATCCACGTCTCGCCTAGAATGGTGTTCCGGAACGCCCGCATCGCCTCGTCGCTGCCCCGTGCCGCCTCATGCGATCGCGCGATCCGTTGCCAGCTGAGCCAGCCCACCGGCGAATAGAGCGCCGAGAGGTGGTAGCCGACCGTGGTCGGATCGGTGGCGGTGGCGGTCGCCCGCCACTCGCCGCGCTCGAGCATCCTCGTCTTGTTGTGCTCCGCGATGGGCCGGTCGCAACCCTCGCAGAGATACTCGGCCGTCTCCGGGCGCCCCTTCTCCCAGCGCAGCCGGTCGAACTTCAGCCACTGCATCGCGTCGCAATGCGGGCACGGCACGAAGTAGCGCCGCTGATCGGATGCCTCGAACTCCCGCTCGATCCGGGAGAGCCCGCGGATCGTCGGGGTCGACACCAGGAACACCTTGCGCCGATGGGCGAAGGTCAGCGACCGGGCTTCCGCCAGCGTGACCGGGTCGCCTTCCTCGTCGGCCGAGGCCGGATAGGCGTCGACCTCGTCGAGGAAGATGTAGCGCGCCGGGGTCGAGCGCAGCCCGACCGCCGAGTTCGCCCCCGTCATGATCAGGATGCCGCCGGCGAACTCCTTCGACAGCATCGTGTTGCCGGCATCGCGGGACCGCGCGGGCTTCACGCGCTCCCGCAGCTCGGGGCTTTCGTCGATCAGCGGATCGATCCGCTGGCGCGAGTTGCGCTTGGCCAGTTCCACGGTCGGCTGGACCGCGAGCATCGGCCCCGGCGCCTGATGGATCACGAAGCCGATCCAGTTGTTGCCGGCCTCAGTTGCGCCGACCTGCGCCGCCTTCATGAACACGATCCGCTGCGTCGGATCGCCGGGCGAGAGCCGGTCCATGATCTCGCGCATGTAGGGCGTGCGCGCGGTGCGGTATTGCCCGGGCTCGGCCGAGGCGCGCGAGGCGAGCTTCCGGTGGCGGTCGGCCCAGCTCGAGACGTTCAGATCCGGGTCTGGACGCAGGCCCCGCGACCAGGCACGGATCAGCGCGGCGGACCCGTCGAACCCGACAAGATCGTCACCCAAGCCCGGGTCGGATCTCCGCGAGGCTGTCGAGCTGGGCGCGGACATGAGCCTCCAGAACCTTCTGCATCAGCGCCGCCTCCACCTCGCACGCGTCCCCCAGCGCCGCGGTGAGTTCCGAGGCCATCAGCGCGGCGACCCGCGCCGGCCAGGTCACCCACGCGTCGCGCTCGTCGCGCGCGAGCCGGAACATCAGCGTTTCCGCCCGGGCGCGATCGACCAGCTCCCCCTTCAGCTTCTGGAGCCGGATGCGCCGCTCCTGCGCCTTCAGCACCTCGTTCGCGGTCTTGGCCTGCAGGAAGGTCGTACCGCCACCGACGGCAGGCGCGGTCAATCCCTGCTCCCGCAGCGTGTCGCCCACGGCGGCGACAGCGGCCTCGGGCACGGGTTTCAGCTTCGGAGCGGGCGGCTTGCGGGTCTTCGACGGGTCGGTCGTCTCTGCACGCCGCTTGTCCGAAGCCGCGGCATCGATGCTGCCATCCTCGTACAGGACGAGCCGGCCGGCAGCCTTCGCCTTCTGGATCGCGCCGCGCGACAGCCCGACACGGGCGGCGTACTGGCGCTCGCTCATGCCCTGCATCGACGGCTCCGATTATCATTCAAAGTCATGTGCTTATCGAGTTGATAAGCCGGGCGCCTGGAGCGAACGTCGATCCCACAAGGACGATGCAACTCACCAAGGAGCCGCCACGATGACCGCGCGCCTGAACCCGATCACCACCCCGCGCTTTGAGCCCCGCGCCGAGAAGGCGCGCAGGAACAAGGAGGCGGCATTGGCCGCCTTCATCGGCAAGAAGACCGAGATCGACGAGATGCTCGCCCGGCTGCAGACGCTGAGCGACGACCATTTCAACTGCCACCCCGACGAGGTGGGCTGGGCCATGGTCGGCACCCTCGAACACTACGCAAGCCTCCTGAAGCGCATCACCGACAACGCCTTCGGCGAAGGCGAGCACGCCCGCTGACCTCCGGCACTGCCGGAACTCCCGCCGCGCCCCCTGCGCGGCTCGGGGTCGTAGAAGGCGCCGCATGACGCGGGCCCGAATACGGAGACGACCCCATGACCAAGCTTTCCGACACCCAACTCGTGATCCTCAGCGCCGCCGCGCAGCGCGAGGACCGCAACCTCCTGCCGCTCCCCGGCTCGCTCCGCGGCGGCGCCGCCGCCAAGGTGGTCGGCGCGCTCCTCTCCCGCGGGCTGATCGCCGAGACCACGACCGACAGCCAGACCAAGGCGGACGCCGCGCTCAACCGCATCTGGCGCAACGACGAGGACGGCCGCGCCATCCTCCTGCACATCACCGACGCGGGCCGCGCCGCCATCGGCGTCGAGCCGGAAGGCGGCGACAGCGCGCCCACGGACGCCAACGGGGCGCCGAGCGCGGAGGCCTCGCAGGACGCTCCCGCCGAGACCGACCCCGCGCCCAAGGCGCGCACGCCGCGCACAGGCACCAAGCAGGCGAAGCTGATCGAGATGCTCCGCACCGAGGGCGGCGCGACCATCGACGAGATGGTCGCGGCCTTGGACTGGAGACCGCACACGGTGAGGGGTGCGCTTGCCGGCGCGCTTAAGAAAAAGCTCGGTCTGACCGTCACCTCGGAGAAAGTCGAAGGAAAAGGGCGCTGCTACCGCATCGAGGACGCCGTCTGATGCCGCGGTACAGGGTCAAGATCACCCGTGCCGTCACCGAAAGCACCTGCGTGACCGTCGAGGCACTGTCCCCGGAGGCGGCGCAAGCCGTCGCATTCGTGGCGCTGGCCGACATGGAGGACGCCTTCTGGACCCTTGATGAGGGTTCGTGGAATGCAGGCCCCGCCTACATTACGGCAGTCGAGCCCGCCGATGTGTGATGCCCGGCGCTATCGCCAACGCTCGAACAGTCGTCGCAGCAGGTAGCCGCGCGCCAGCGAGACGCCGACGAAGGCAAGGCCGATGGTCAGATGTTCGGTGAGCCCCGTCTCGATCCCGAACCACGGGAACACGATGATCTGCGTGGCGACGGCCAAAACGTAGCCAACGACAACGTTTGCCGCCGCCTCGGCCATCGACATGATGCGGCTCTGCTTCATCGCAGGCTCTCCAGAAACGCCGTCACGAATTCCGCCGCGAGCGACGGAACGATCGCATTGCCGTAGCCCCGCAGCAGCCCCATGCGACCGGGTAGCCCATCAGCCAGCGGGAATGTTCCGGGCTCAACGGGCCGCCAGCGGTCATCGCGGCAGAGGAGCCAGTCCGGATCTCGCCAGACGCCGTCCGTCGCATTGGCCCCGCCAGGGTCGGCGCCATCGACCAGTCCACCAGCTTCACCGTCCTGCGGCTCGCATCGGTGTTGCCGGCCGCGTTGTATCGCTTCGTGGCGGGCGAGCCCGCCATCGCCGTCGGCCAACCCGCCAGCCAGACCTGTCGGCCGAGCAGCGCATTGATCGGCACCGACCGGCATTCCGATCCGTCCTTGTGATCCCTCGCCGAGGCCGTCGCCCAACCCGCGAGTGATTGCGTCCAAGTCGACGGCGCCGAAGAATAGCCGCTGGCGGATGTGCGGCGCGCCGATGCCCGCAGCCGGCAGATCGGCCGCCGTGACGGCGTAAGATGCCGCTTCCAGGTCAGCCGCCAGAGCGTCGAACCACGCCCAGCCAGCCGGGCCCTCAGTCGCTGTTCGAGCTGCACCGCCAACCGGTCCGAGCACTGCCGCGCTCGCGACCTGCTCGCCGAAGACGACCTCCGGGCGGCAGGCTGCGACGAGCCGCAGGAAGGCCGGGGCGAGGTGGCGGTCATCGTCCTGTCCCTTGCGCTGCCCGGCCTGACTGAAGGGCTGGCAGGGCGGCGAACCGGTCCAGGCGGACAGATCCTCCGCTACGCCCGCGAGTCGCAGCGCATAGGGCCAGCCGCCGATGCCGGCGAAGAAATGACATTGCGCGAAGCCGCGCAGGTCGGCGGGCTCCACGTCCAGGATGGACCGCCCATCGACCTCGCCATCCGGCAGCAGCTTGGCCGCGATCAGCTCCCGCAGCCATGCGCAGGCCGCGGGATCGGCATCGTTGTAGTAGACGGCCATCAGGCAGCGGCATCGGCCTTGTCGCCCAGCCGCTCCGTCTTCACCGCGGCGAAGGTCTGGCCATCGCCGTCGAGGGTCGCGTCCTTGCCGGTTTCGGCTTGCCAGCGCTCGACTGCGACATCGACGTAAGCCGGGCTGATCTCCATCGCGAAGACGCGGCGGCCATTCGCTTCGCCCGCCATGATCTGCGATCCGGAGCCGCAGAATGGCTCATAGCAGAGGCCGCCACGGGCGACGTGCTGGCGCATCGGGATGCCGAAGGCATCGAGCGGCTTCGGCGTGGGGTGGTCGGGGCGCTCGTCCTTGGCGAAGCTGGGCAGCGCCCATGTCGATGGCAGCGTTTCCTCGGCCACCTTCGGCGGACGGTTGGGGCGGCGCCAGCCCATGAAGCAGGGCTCGTGCTTCCAGAGGTAGTGCGACCGGGTCAGCACGCCCCGGTCCTTCACCCAGATGATCTGCTGGTGGACGAAGGCGCCCGCCTTTTCCCAGCAGGCTTCCAGCATCGCCTGGCGGCGCGAGGCGTGCCAGCAGTACCAGGCGGCGTCCTCGGCGATGGCTTCCGCCACGGCTGCAGCGATGAACCCATCATAGAGTTCGGCGCCCTGCGAACTGTCGTCCCAGGTGGTGCCGTAGGACGCCGACCAGTCCTTGTTCCGGGTAGGATGGTTGGACCCGTCGTAATCAACCAGATACGGCGGGTCGGTCGCAAACAGGATCGCCCGCTCGCCGTTCATCAGGCGGCGCACGTCGTCGTGCGAAGTCGAGTCCCCGCAGAGCAGCCGGTGCTCGCCGAGGAGCCAGAGGTCGCCCGTGCGCGCGGCCGGGTTGCGCGGCGGCTCTGGGATGGTCACCGGCGGCACGGAGCCCCCGGCGCCACCTTCTTCACCGTCGTCTTCCGCGACGTAGGCCAGCAGCTTGTCGAGTTCGCCATCGGAAAACCCGACCAGCGACAGGTCGAAATCCTCGGCCAACAGTTCGTTCAGTTCCGCCGACAGCAGCGCCTCGTCCCAGGTGCCGAGTTCGGTCAGCTTGTTGTCCGCGATGCGGTAGGCCCGCCGCTGCGCCTCGGTGAGATGGCCCAGCACGATGACCGGCGCCTCGGTCAGTCCGAGCTGTGTGGCGGCGAGCACGCGACCGTGGCCCGCGATCAGCTCGCCGTCTTCGCCGACGAGGCACGGCACCGTCCAGCCGAACTCGGCCATGCTGGCGGCGATCTTCGCGACCTGATCCGCGCCATGCGCCTTCGCGTTCTTCGCGTAAGGCTGCAGGCGCGCAAGCGGCCACATCTCGATCCGCTCGGGGGCGAAGGCGAGGGTCATGCAGGTTCCTGTCGATGATCGATCGGCATTGGCCGGGGTGGACCCCGGCGCGGCGGGGTCCACCGGCTTCCGGCTGGACTCCGGCATTCGCGGGGTATCCACCCCGCGCGGCCGGTCAGATGCTTGAATTCACGAGGGTTTCGTGGCGTCGCGGGTGGACGCTAGACTCCGGTGGCTTCCCAAAAATCTGGCCCTGTCGCTGGCGAAATGCCGAGCCAAGCCCGCCAGCATACGTTTCGGCCCGAAAAGTAACCGGAAAACAATGGCTTGGCTGCCTGGACCCCGGCTGGACCCCGGAAGCCAGCCCCGGTGTCCACTTCGGGATGAGCGTCGGTTCGCCCGATCACGTTCGCGTCCCGTCCTCCCAGGGAAAAGCGGGAAGCGATGGCTCGCGACGCTTTCTCGGACGCCGCTGCCATGGCTCGTCCCTCCGGGGTTCAGCGCCTCGGAGCGGCGATGGTCCTGCATCGGACATGCCGTAGTGTTTGCGCGCCCAGCGATCCTGGAGATGCTCCAGCTGCGACTGCGTCAGACCCCAGGTTCCGAGCCCTTCGATTGCCGCTTCGATGTATTCGACGGCCTCGGCGGGATCGAGATCGAACCACTCGCCGCGGATGTTGGCGCGTGCGAAGTCGCGCTTGAAGGACGTCTCGATCCGCAGTGCGATTGCCTGACCCGGCAACCACCAGAACCGGTGAAAGCAGAGCTCTTCGAAGTTGGCGTTCTGCAGATTGGCGAGGCGTCGCTCGGGATCTTCGGCAACGCCTACCTTGATCGGCCGGCCACGGATCGACTTGACCAGATAGATTGTATGGAAACCATGCGACCGCACATAGTCGCGAAAGCCCCACGGACGGGTGTCGGCCATGCGGTTCATCTTAGACTGGACGTGAGATTTAAGCCCGGACGCGCAGCCATCTCCCAGGCGCACAACTCCGAGACTATCGTTCTTGTAGCCTCGCCGGCCGAAACCGTCTCGCCTTCCGGTGTCTCGCAGGAAAATGTCTCGCGGGCGCGCACGGACTTGACAGGGCGATCTTGAAGCCCGTTGCCGTGCTCCTATCTTTCCGGTAGTATTTCCGGAAATGGAGGGCAGCATGGCCAGCACCGATCCGTCTCCCGTCACCCAGTGGCGCAAGCGCCGTCAGCGGCAGGGCTTCGTGCGCGTCGAGGTTCAGGTCCGGAAGGAGGACGCCGCACTCGTCCGGGACGTCGCCACCGCCCTCGGCGATCCAGCGCGCGAGAGCGAGACCCGCGCCATCCTGCGGGAGAGGATCGCCACCGCCCGCAACGGTGGGCTCAAGGCGCTCATTGCCTCGGCGCCGCTCGATGGGATCGATCTCGAACGTCCCCGCGATTTCGGGCGCGACGTCTCCCTGTGAGCTTCCTGATCGACACCAACATCATTTCGGAGGTGCGCAAGGGCGAGCGCTGCGATCCGGCCGTGGCGGTCTGGTGGTCGGGCGTCGACGAGGACGACCTGTGGCTCAGCGCGCTGGTTCTGGGCGAAATCCGCAAGGGCGTGGAACTGGCGCGCCGCCGCGATCCCCGGAAGGCCGAAGCGCTCGAGACGTGGCTCGGCGACGTGATTGCGGGCTTCGGCGACCGGGTTCTGCCCGTCGACACGACCGTGGCGGAGGAATGGGGACGGATGAATGCGATTCGTCCGGTGCCGGTCATCGACGCGCTGCTGGCGGCGACGGCCAAGGCCAACGGCCTCACTATCGTGACGCGAAACGGTGCGGATGTGGCCGGGCTGGGCGTGGACGTGCTGAACCCGTTCGAGGCGGCGTAGCGCGCTCATCCCGCCCGCCCGACCACGAACTCCATCGACCGCTTCTTCGGCACGCGCCTCCCGTTCAGCCGCCAGACGATCACCGCGATCCCGTACTGCCAGCGCCTGTTCGCCGTGGCGCGGCTGATGCCGAGTTCCCAGCAGATCGGCTTCCACGGCTTTCGGTTCGCCCGGAGCCAGAGCAGGCGCGCATCGGCGGGATCGAGCCAGCGCAGCCAGAGCAGAGCATCTTCGGCCTGCGTGATGTCACGCGGGCTGGGCTTGGGCTGGCGGGTTCGTGGCTCCTGGCCCACTTGGTCCGCGAAACTGTGGAAGTACTCGGGCCAGGCGTTGAAGTAGCCCTGCGGCTTCACCTCGGGTAGCGAGCGGAACACGTCGGCCGCGCTCTCGAGCCGGTCCTCGACCATGGTGGGCGTCCACTCAGCCATTCGCGGCCTCCCGGTCGTCCGCCCGAGGCCCGTAGAGCTTCTCGCCGAGCTGACGCACGAGCTCGCGCTCCGGCCAAGTCAGGCGGTGATCGTCGACGGAAACAGCGAGCACACCCTCGTCATGCCAGCCATCGCGCTTCACCTGGTCCGGATCCCGGCGCGTGCCGCCGTAGCCTTTCGGGTACCACCTCATCCCAGGCCCCCGTTCGTCTCGATCGCCCAGTGCAGGATGGCGATGGCGTCGGCCTCGTTGTCGTCGGCGGGTGAGAACCCTCGTGCTTGCGCCGCGGCAATCATCGCTTCCTTCGGCGCGTTGCCCTTGCCGGTGGCGTGGCGCTTGATGGTTCCGACCGGAACGCCCTCGTAGGGAACGCCCCGCAGTTCAGCCCACGATGTGAGCGTGGCCATCAGCCCGCCGTAGATGTGGGCAGCGTCGGAGCCGGCGTGGCGGCGGACCTCTTCGAACCAGATGGCGGCGATGGGCCCGGACAGCCGATCAAGTTCGGTCAGCCAGTTGGTGAAGCGGAGGTAGCGCATGCCGCCGCCGTCGAAGCGTCCGGGCCGGAAGCTGACCGTGCCGCTGGTGATCAGTCCGTCATGGCTGCGGAGCGCCCAGCCGGTCGTGGTGCCGAGGTCGAGGGCGAGGATGCAGGACCGGGAGATAGCGCCCGGCTCGGGGCGGACGTCCTGCGCGAGGATCGGTGTGTTCATCGTGAAGGCTCACAAGCTGTGGGCCTTCGGCTTCGGTCACCGCAAGATGTAGCATTCGGCGGGTCGGCGCCAAAGCGAAAACGACGAGGGACGGCGCGGCCGGCGAAGATCGACGCGCTGCCCGTCCTGGTCCCAACCTCCGAACGCGTGGTCCCAACCTTCGAGGGGGTTGGGACAGCCCTTTATCGTTTCACTCCAATGGCTTGACCGGATGTGGTCCCAACCTCGGTGTCCCCAACGGGGGTCCTTCCCTTTTCGTATAGAAAAACATGTTCTCGACCTTTTCCGTTCTCCCACATGAATGTGTAGCAAAAGGTTGGGACCACAGGGTGAGGTTGGGGACACCGTTGTTTTCGAACGGCTTTTCGTGTCCCCAACCCCCTCGGAAGGTTGGGACAGGGTTGGGACCACCGGGGAGGTTGGGACCATGTCGAGACATCCACTTTCCGCGGCAGCGTTGTTCGGTCCTCGCGGTAAGTCCGCGACGACGCGTGAAGAACCACGCAACTTCGCTTGACCGCCGTAAACTGGAAGAACAACATGGTGTTGAGTGACCGGCTTACGGTTCGAGCAGAGAGTTTTCTGTATGGAGATAGTCGGCGACAGCCTCGATGATGTCTTGATCGAGCTCTATGAAAGACTGCTCAAAGAGGGCTCGACGAATCGTGGCACAAGGGGAGGCACGCTCGAATGCCTCGGAGTAACACTCAGAATTCGGCAGCCAAGATCGCGATTGAGCCGGTCAGAAGATCGGGGGAAGCCATTTAGCGCGATCGGTGAGCTTCTGTGGTACCTCTCCGGCTCTGATCAGCTTGACTTCATCAAGCCTTATATCCGCAGGTACGAGGACGATGCGGTAGATGGAGTGCTTCAAGGCGCGTATGGCCCTCGGCTTCTTCGAAAGAACGGCAGCGTCAATCAGATTGAGAATGTTGCAGACCTGCTCACTCGTAGGCCGGGGAGTCGTCGTGCCGTAATCCAGCTTTTTGATGCCGAAGATATTGCGATCGAAAAGAAAGAAATCCCCTGCACGACCACCATGCAGCTTCACCTACGGGAGGACCGACTGCATATGTCCGCGACAATGAGGTCCAATGATGCATACTGGGGGCTGCCACATGACATATTCTGCTTCACGATGATTCAGGAAATGTTTGCGTGTCGACTTGGGGTGCGGCTCGGAACGTTTATTCACCATGTCGGCTCGATGCACATCTATGATGAATATATTGAAGCCGCTAAGAGGTATACTGACGAGGGCCATCAAAAGCCAAACGAAATGCCAGAGATGACTTCTGGCAACCCGTTTGAATTGACCCCCTCGCTACTTGATGCAGAGAGGCGGATCAGAGACGGAGAAAGCTTCAAGGCCGAAGACGCGATAGATGATCCATACTGGGCTGACATAGTGCGACTGCTTCAGGTGCATTGGGCAAGGCGACGGCGCGAGGATTTGTCAGGATTGAGATCAGGCTTTTCCAATACGGTGTATCTTCCGTTTGTGAACGAGCGTCCACCGACGACCAAAAGTGACGCCTCACCCTGACTAGCGAAAGATCGAAATGACTTGGCCAACAAGAAACGTACAGCGTCAGCAATGCAGGGCTCGGCTTCTCGCGCACTCCGCCCAAGTACGACCGCTACCAGGCATTCAGGATCCGAGAGCACTTGACACTCTAGCACTTCAGCTCATTGCCAGCGTCCGCCGGGAAGACTACTACAGACTTGTCCAGGCACGTCCGATTTCACCCCGGCGCGCAGACCCTCATGACGCTCTCTTCAACCCAGAGCAGGCTGTCGCGCTGCATGTCGCGAACGGCAATCTTGACGAGGCTGCTTGGCTTGTTTTCCTCATGACACACTTCGCGAAGCCCGCCGATAGTGGTTGGCTGCGGCTGCAGGACGTCTATGGGATGCTTGGCAACGGCCTCTGGGATTGGCCATCGGTTTCGGGCAATCCTGCCGCATTCGATACATGGCTGGCTGCGAATTGGACCAGCATTCGCGGGAAGTTCGGCAATCACAGGAAGTACGAAAGCCTTCGACCGGGTTCAGCTAGATACACTGGTCATGTTGTCCGCGAGTACGTCAGGCTCATCGGGGCGCATGGCCACCAGGCGTTCCTGCAGGGGGTCTTGGCCCACGGTCCGAATGACCGGTTCGACGCAATGTACAACTCTCTGAACATCACGAGCTTCGGCCGACTTGCGAAGTTCGACTACCTGATGCTCTTGGCGCGCTACGGCATCGTGGCGATGCAGCCGCTCTCGGCATATCTTCAAGGAGCGACAGGGCCAAGCCGAGGTGCAAGACTGCTATTCAACGGGGCTGCCAATGCGAACACGGCACCTGCACAACTTCAACAGATGCTCGACGATCTTGATGGCGATGTCCAAGTGGGCATGGCAGTTCTCGAAGACGCTCTATGCAACTGGCAAAAGTCACCACTGAAGTTCGTCCACTTCAAAGGATAATCGTCACACACAGGCGTGATCAATCTCGTCCCATTTCCATCGACGTTTCAGAAAGTTCATCTGACTGTGCTCAATCATCTTTCGGTATTGCATTTGCCCAACTGTCAATCCGGGTGCAATTCCTGCCGACACACTGAACCGTATAATCGAGTTTCTGACGGCCTTGAGGCGAAGAAACTCTTCTTCTCGTTCGGGCGGGATCAAGCATTGCCGCGCAAAATCGTTTGCCTGCTGCTCGAGTTCATCCGTAGGTGTTTCGTCACTGTCAACGAACGTGTCGGCACCATGCAGCAATAGATGCCCGATCTCATGAAACACTGTGAACCAGAAATGATCGTCGGAACGATGCCGGAAGCTAAGGAGGATCATCGCCTTATCCGCAGTGACAAGGCGGGTTGCACCGCTCGCATGGCATCCCTTCGGGGTCCGGACAATGACGACTGCAACGCCGGCTTCGGCACAGATCGAGCGGAGCTTCGGAAGAAAGCGCGAAGGGTGATTGATCCTGGTGAGCTGGCGTATGCGATCTAGGCGTTCCTCGAGCCTTTCAGGAGACCACGAACGGGTTTGGACGAGTTCTGCCTCCAACTCTCCCCGCCGCAACCAAAGAAGAACCGCCGAGTCCAATGGCACGAAACTCATGGAGCGTCGGAAGTGCGTTTCGGTGCAGATCCTACCGTACCTTTGCTCCCAACTCGCAAGAGTCGGAACGCTGTAAAAGAGCATGCGACGACGTAGTTCGTCCCGTACCCCCTTGTCCGTAGTAGGCCGCCGACCACGTGATCGAGGAATAGGAACGCTGCCGAACCAACCGTCTGCGTCTTCCGCCGCGGCCTCCACAGCCCTCTCGAGGGCCTGCTCGAAGTTCTCCTGCCGCTTTAGCCAAAACCTCGAACTCCCGCCAAGGAACTGGCTCAGTACCTCTGACGAACGCCCATCGATGCGACTGTGCCCTTCCAGAAGGCTCCTGAGTTCATCCACGCCGCCGTCGAGATGTGCTGCAAGATCTTCGGCTGTTAAGCCTCGACGATGCATCAATGCACCGATAGCGTCCCCTGGCTTCGAGAACCAATCGGCGACCTGGCCACCATCAGCAGGCATTGCATTCCCCTATCGCAGTTACCTTGAGCCGCTCGACAGAGGACCAGATGATTTGGCCGTCATCGCTCTTTTGAAATCGCACCCCAACCGGAACAAGATGTGCGCAATAATTGCTCCCGAAAGCAATCTCGAGCGTGTCATCGTCCTTTATCTGAACGGTCCCGTCCATGAAATCCAACATTTCTTTGGCATTCTCATGCGCCTCGATGTCCGCGATGATCGACACAAGCGCCTTTGCGTTTACCGTCCCCAACGCGACTTCGGCCTCACTTAACACGAGGCATATTTCCTTCAAACGAGCGGTCCCGAACGAGACAATCACCCAGCGGACCCCGCAAGGTCGAGGGCGATATCATCATCTGAACACCGATGCATGAAGACGGCCTTCAACTCGTTGGGGTAAGGGAGACCCGGCGGGCTTCGCGGCTTGCTTGCGTCGGATAGCCTCAATTCTCTCCCAGTTTCGCGCCAGTTCTTTGTCTCCTGCATCGTCCATCGTCAGTTTGAGCGCATTACACAACGCAGCGAGCGTGACCATCACGCCGCCGACTTCTTGTTCTTGTACGCCGGTCGGCCGATCAAAGACGTAATCGACGATTGCCCGTGCGTCCTCCTTCGTGCACCCGCTCGCCTGAGCCAGTTCAATCGCTTCCTCAAGAAAACGATGAGACCGCTCGGACACGTTTTCGCGCGCCGAGGCAGGGAAGCACGCGGTGATCCATGCTGCGACCCGCTCTTGGTACGTCACTTCGCCGGCCTCCCTGTTGTGTTTTTTCCCATTCTTGCCACAGCATCTAGTCTCTGCCAACCCGAATTCTCCATTCTCCAGTGCCTTGTACAAGTTCGTCGCTTCACGCCAGTGGTCAGGGGATCGTCTTTGAAGGTATCCGATACCGCCACTCCCGCGGCGCCTCGCGCCCGCCCTCGTCGCGCCGCCGGTACCGCTCCCAGCCGTTGGCCTTGAGGTAGGCCGAGACGCGCATCTGGTCGCCGCGCGTCCAGCGGGCGGGTTCGAGCCCGACGGCCTCCTCGAGGATCTCGCCGACCGATACGTCCTTGAGAGGCTCCGGGCGCAGCACGCTCTCGGTCCGGGAGTTCCCGTAGTCTGGGAAGCCGTCGGAGACGGTGCGGATCTCGTGGGTCAGCCAGTGTTCAATCAGGTCGTCCCAGGCGTCGGACTGGTAGCGGCGGTCCTGTTCCTCGCGGGCTTCGGCCAGCAGCGCCGGATCGTCGATCCACCAGATCGCGCCTGCGCGGAAGCGGTGGACGGCTTCTGCCCAGAGCTGGTCCCGGTCGCGGGCGAGCCCCGCGATGTCGATGGTCCCGCAGCGGAGGGGCCAGAAACGGCGGTTGCCGGTCTCGTCTCGGAGATACGTGTCGGGGTTCACGGTGCCGGCGAACACGCATTGGCGCGGAACCTCGACGGTGTAGCGCCCATACGGCGGACGGAAGCGGTCGGTGGTGCGGGTCAGAAACGCCTTGATGCGCGAGACCTCGGCGCGGCCGATCGCGTCGAGTTCGGCGATCTCCACGATCCAGACGCCCTGCATGTGTAGCGCCGCGTCCTTGGACCCGAGCTCGGGCAGCTCGTCGGTGAACCATTCCTCGCCGGCCAGCACCTTGATCGCGGTCGACTTGCGCGCGCCCTGCGGCCCCTCGAGGATCAGCATGTGGTCGGCCTTTACGCCGGGGCGGTAGATGCGGGCGACGGCGGAGATCAGCCAGAGCGCGCCGATGGTGTGATGGAACGCCGTCGGCTCGGCGCCGAGATAGGCGCTGGTCCACGTCTCGATCCGGGGCGTGCCGTCCCATTTCAGGGTGTCGAGCCAGTCGCGGACGGGATGGATGCGCAGCTCGCGGGCGACGGCGCCGACGGCGCGGCTCACAACCACCGGCGCCACGTTGATGCCGCGCAGCTGCAGCCACTCGGCGGTGCGAATGTCGTCGGCGTCCTCCCAGGGGCGCGGGAGTGACGCGGTCGCACAATCCCACGGCAGCGGCTGGCGCACCACGATCTCCTGCCTGAACTCGTCGAAGGCGAGTACGCCGGCGAAAGCCGGATCGGAGGTCAGCGCCACGATGACGTTGGCCTCGTTGCGCTCGGGCGCGCCGGCGAGGTCGAGCCGGAGGCGCCTGAACCAGGCGGGCTTCGGGATCGGCGCGTGCGGATCGCCGGTGGCGTTCACGCGGCGGCGGAGCTCGGCCAGCTGCTGCGTCAGGACCGACATGCCGATGCCGGCCGTGGATTTGATCCGCGCGATGACCTGCCGTTCGGGCAGAGGATCGAGCTTCGCCAGCGCAATGCGTCCGAGCAGCGTGGACAGGGCTTCGAACTCTGGCGGGTTCGTCAGCGCCTCGGCCGCGGCGATCAGCGTTGCGGGATCGTCGGCGGAGGCGACGACGGGTGTGGCCGTCTCCGGCTCGACCGGATCCCCGGCCTCGGGCTCAGCTGTGGTATCTGCCCCGCGCATGTAATTCTCGGCGCGCGCCCCGCGCTGAAGGTCGTCGTTGAAGTCGTCGCCATGGAGCGGGGCGACCATCTCGTTCGGGATGTCGGCGCGGTTCAGACGGTCCGAGAGCGTCGCTCCCGCCTGGCGGCCGACGTCTCCGGCATCGGCGTAGATGGTGACGCGCCGGGTGCCCTCGGGCCACTGGAACCGCGTCAGACCGTCGGCCGACAGCGCCGCCCATACCGGTGTGCCGAAGAGCGCGTGTGCCGCGAGCGCCGTCTCGATCCCCTCGGCGATGCCGATGTGCCCGTCCTCCGGCATCGGGAAGAGCCGGACCACGGCATCCTTCACGCTGCCGAGCATCTTCTTGCCCGGGGGCGCCTTGGCGCTGCCGTCGTCGAGCAGGAAGGTGCGGTGGATGCCCGGCCCGCGAGTTCCGTCCGGCAGCCGCAGGATCGCGATGAAGCCGGGCCAGCCACGGCAGCTGTCGAAGTCCGGAAGATCGGGATGGAACAGCAAGTCGGGCGATCCGGGATCCGAGACCCCGCGGGCGCGCAGATAGGCCTCGCCCAGCGTGCCGGCGATCGGCACGGCCCCGCCGACCAGCCGCGCGATCTCGGCGGAATGGTCGGGGCGTACGCGCATGGGCGACGACGGCGCAGGCCACGGCGCGGGATGATCCATCCTCGCGAGCCGCGCTGCCTCGTCGAAGAGCGCGCCGTCACAGAGGCCGGTCGCCTGCGCAATCAGGTCGATGGGGCCGGCCCGCTCGCCGGTGGCGTAGTCGAAGCCCCAGCCGGCATAAGGCCCGTCGAGATGGATGGTGCAGGAGCCCTCCTTCCGCGGCGGGCGCCCTGAGAGGTCTGCGCAGCGCAAGGAACGACGGTCCCGCGCTAGCCGGGCCTCGGGGAAGAGCCCCGGCAGCCAGTCGGCGGCCGTGCAGGCGAGCCGCTCCTTCACCGCCGCGAGATCGTGCCGGGTCTTCGGGACCGCGATGTCGTTGAGGTCGATCATCGCGCCCCTCAGGCCAGAAGAACGAGACCGCGCTCGGCCCGGGTGATCGCAGTGTAAAGCCAGCGGCGCCGGTCGATCTCGCTGCGACCCAGCCCGTCGTCCCAGACGATCACGTTCTCCCACTGCGAGCCCTGCGCCTTGTGGGCGGTGATCGCCCAGCCGAAGGTCGCCTCGGTCAACAGGCGCTTCTCCTTGTAGTCGCGGTCATGGCGCTTGTCGTCGTAGGCGACGTGGTCCTCGAAATGCCCCTTGTAGATGCGCAGCCGGCCCGGACGCCCGTCCTCATAGGGCTCTCCGATGTGGCGCCCGTCTTCGTCATGGACGACGGCCGAGAAGTAGAGGCTGCCCTCGTCGACGATGTCCTCGAGCGTCACGAACATCCCGTTGATCAGCCCCAGATCGTTCTGGTTCTTGAGGCAGATGATCTTCTCGGCCGGCCCCGTGGGCAGCCAGCTCCCGCCGAGACCGGCGGCCGCGCGCATGGCGTTGTTGATCTGCAGCCGTGTGGCGTTGAGCCCGCAGATCAGCTGACCGCCGCGGAGTGCTTGCTCGGGCGTGATGTCGCCCTTGCGGAGCTTGGCGACATGCTCGTCGTAGACGCCGAAGCCGATGGGCCGACCCTCCCGCGCCATGGTGGCGAGACGGATGATCGCGCTCTCGGCCGCCTGGCGGTGGATCTCGGTCAGCATCACGTCCGGCTCGTCGCGGGTGAAGGCGCCTTCGCCCCGGATCGGCGGCAGCTGGCCGGGATCGCCGAGCACGAGGATCGGCTTGCCGAAGCTCATCAGATCGCGCGCCATCTCCTCGCCGACCATCGACACCTCGTCGAGCACGATAAGCCGCGCGTCGGCGGCGTCGCTCTGCGGGTTCAGCGCGAAGCGCGGGTGCTTCATCGCCGAGAGCCCCTGGCGCATCGCCTCGATCGCGGCATCGGCCGTGGTCCGCGCGAACCCGGTGAGACGGAGCGCGTCGCGTTCGGCCAGCGCGATCTTCCGGGCGGCCTCCTCGATCTCCTCCTCGGTCGCCTCGATGACCGAGTAGATCAGGCTGTGAATGGTGCGCGCGGGCGTGCCCTTGCGGGTCAGCACCAGCGCGGCCTTGCCGGTGAATGTGGCGGTGACCACGCCGGGCACGCAGCGGCCCTCCTTCGCGCTGCGATGGGGCGAGAGGCCGAGCTCCTCGAGCGCGAACTTCAGGACGGTGCTCTTGCCGGACCCGGCATAGCCGAACAGGCGGAACACCTGCTGCTGCTCTGTGCGGGTTTCGAACCACTCCCTGATCTCGCGGATCGCGGCGGCCTGCGTGGCGGATGGGGTGAACTCGGTCATGGCTGGGGCATCTCCACTGCGTAATCCTTGACGATCCCGCCGCGGGTGGCATCGCCCACCTCGCACTGGCGGACGAAGACCCGGCGCCCGTCGGCGAGTTGCCGCCAGTGACCGCGGCGAATGTGCCAGCGGGGGCTCGCGTGACTGCCACCCTGCGGCGGCGTCGCCGCGCGCAGACGCGCCGGATCGATGGCGACCTGACGCCAGACCCATCCGCGCACGCCCTCGCGGGACAGGCGGGACCGTTTCGCAAGCGACACCTTGCGGTCGCGGATGTCCGGGGACGCGCCGAGGATAGTCAGCGCGCGCCAGACGATGCCGGCGGCGACTTCACCGTGACCGCGGACAGTCTCGTCGTGTCGCTCTGACGGGTTGCCCTCGATCTCCGCCTTGCCGTCCGGATGCATCCAGATCCGCACGAGGCAGTCCGTCCAGCCGCGCGGCGCCCGCTTGCGCATGAGGAACGCGCCCTCGACGATGTCGCCGTCGGCGCGGGCGCAGACGATCAGGCCCGAGGGAGACGCGCGCTGCTCGCGCACCTCGAAGATCACGGACGGGTGCGGCAGCCGAAGCGGACCGGTCAGCACCCGGGTCATCGCGCGGTCGACGATATCGCCATCGAACGCGGCCTGATCGTCGAAGAAATAGATCGGCGCGAACTCCGCCGCTCCGAGCAGGTCGGAGCACCAGAACCGGTCGCGATGGGCGCGCACGATCCGCTTGAGCTCATAGGCGTCGGGGATCATGGCCGGGGCTCCGCCCGTTCGCGGCTGAAACGCTCCCCGTTCGGCGGGGAAACGCGCCACTGGCGCCTTTCCTTCTCCGCCTCACCGTTTCCGGGACGCCGCTCTCCCCAGCACCGGCCCGCCCATGCGCAGGGAGCGTGCCACTTGCCGGCCGCCATGCCGCCGCGGCAGAGGACTGCGGTGGGCTCTGCGGCGGCGCGCGGCAGCCATTCCCTCCCCTCGGAGGCTCGCACCACGGCGACGGCGCGGTCCGACATTTCCTGCGCGAGATGTGCATCGAACGGCACGAGCTCGGCGTGCAACTCCATCGTGTCGCGGTTGAGCGCGGTGAAAAGCGCCGGGGCCGGCAGCTCCATGTAGGCCTGATAGAGGGCGATCTGGGCGGCATAGACCGGCCGTGCGAGACTGACGCCGCGCTTGATCACATCCTTCCAGCTGGCCGCGCCGAGCGCCTTGTTCTCCCAGAGCGCGGGATAGTCCATCGCGACGGGACCAGAGACGAGGCAGCCGTCGATATGGCCCTTGAAGCGCCCGCCGAGGGCCTCGAAGCCGAACTGGCGACCATCGGGCCGCTCGGTCCGCAGGTCGAACCCGGCGATCCGGAACCAGCCCGCGACGATGTCCTCGGCCCGGTGGCCCGCCTCGAAGATACGCAGCGTGCGCGGCGCGAACTCCTGACCCTCGTCCTTCGGCACCGCGAGGAAGTCGTACTGGATCTGGCGCAGGCAGTCGCGGCCGAGACCCGAGGAACTGACATAGGTCCGCGGACGCTCGGCGCGGTGGCGCGCGGACAGCGCCGTGTCGATGGCGGCGGAGACGGCTTCGGCAATGGGCGGGCGCGGCGCGCCGGCGCCGTAGAGGAAGCCCGATTTATGGTTCAGGTCGATCATCGCTCGCGCTCCCAGAACCCGCCGGCCTGCGCGATGCAGGTCAGTTTGTGGAACTGCGCGTCCGTCAGCCGGGCACTCTCGCCGAACCGCGCGAGCTTCTCGCGGAGGCTGTCGCAGAACTCGATCTCGAAATCGGTGACGGCGTTCTCGGTGGCCGCCTCGAGCAGAGGTTTCCAGCTGCAGGACGCGGTGTCGTCGTTCAGGTCGATCATCACCGCGCTCCTAAAATGGGATCGGGTCGTCGAGAGCCGTGCCGGTGCGCTCCTTGCGCGCGGCCTGGTCCTGCATGCTGTCGATGTAGCCGGTGACCGCCGCCTCGATCAGGCGGTCGATGTCCTCGGCGCTGCGGTGGAAGAAGGGCTCCATGAGCCCGAGGTCGGTGAGCGCTTCGGCGAAGAGCGTCCGCGCATCGCGGATCGCACGGGCCTCGCGCGCGGTCTTGTCGATCATGCCGTTGTTCCTTTGGGCGATGGCGCTGCCCACGTCCTGACAGCGGCGCGAGCAGAAGCGGTGGTAGGGGTGGCGATCCCAGCGGAGGCCGTGGCAGTAGCCGAAGCCGCGCGCCTCGCGGGCGCAGACGGCGCAGAGCGCTACCCGAGCAAGAAGGTCCCGATCGGGTCCTCGGGCGGCCAACCCGCCCTCTGGAGCTTTTCGGACTGGAGCACGATCCAGCGCGAGATCGCGTTGCTGGCCATGGCTTCCAGGTCGCCGAGGCCGAGGCTTGCGATGGGGGCGTGCAGTTTTCCTCGTGCCTCGAGCCATCGTCCGATCTCCAGCGCCGCCTCGCGCGTCACGTGCGCCTGCCATTCATCCGGGGTCATCGGCCCGGCCGGATCGCGCCGGGCCTCGGGCAGAGGCGAAGGCCGGTTTGACCTCCGCCGCCGTGCTGCCGACCGCGCCTCACCCATTGAGCCAGGCGGGCATGCCGCCCGCCGGCGCTCCGCCCGGCGCGGACGGCGGGGATGCGGGCGACTGCTGGGTGGGCGACTGCTGGGTGGGCGGTTGCTGCGGGGGCTGCAGCGGAGCCGGCGCCTGCGCGCCCCAGGCCGGAGCCGCCGCCGGGGCTTGCGGCTGCGCACCCCATGCCGGCGTGGGCGCCTGCCAGCCCGGCGCCGGCGCGCTCGCGGCCTTGCGCGGCGGGGCGTTGACGGGCTCCGGGGGCACGGTTTCGCCGCGCATGATCGCGGCATGGCTCGCGTCGTCGGGCAGAACGACGTTCGCGATCCGGTTCTGGTCGCGGTATTGCGGGCTGGAGGCGGGCTCCACCATGATCCGCGCGGCGAAGACGATGCCGTCGAGATGCTTGAGCCCGGGCAGCACCCGCTTGGCCTTGGCGTCGGGACTTTCGTCTCTGGGATCGAGCCCGAGAGCGCTGTCGACCATCGCCCGAAAGGTGGACTTGGAGATCTTCCAGCCGATCGACTGGCCCTTCTCGTCGACCTTTCCGCCCGCCACGGTGAAGCTCTGCCAGAACTTCCGGCGGGCATGCGGCCCCTCGAGGATGGTGAACTCGCAGTCCAGCATCTTCGCGTCGCTCGATTGCGAGGCCTTCAGAAGCTTCGCGTCCATCGGGGTGGCGCCGTCGACGCCGCCGAGGCGCACGGTCAGGCGCACCTTGGCGAAGGTGCCGTCGGGGATCAGCTCGCCGATGGGGGCCATCTGCGGCTGGGCGTCGTTGAGATCGTAGCTCATGGGTCTGTCCTTTGCGTCTGAATCAGGAAGGGATTGCGGATTGGGCGGGCGCGCGGCCGTCGATCTTGGCGATCAGCGCGCCGAGATCGGGCGCCTCGGTCACATCGAGACGACCGGAGCGGTCCTTGGCGGGAAGGCCCCAGGGGTTGCCGGAGCGGCAGACGAGGCGGCGCTCGGCGGAGGTCTCCTCCAGGGTCCATTCGCCCTTGGCGTCGCGGCCGAAGAGCTGCATGGAGACCACCTGGTCGACGATCCCCGGCAACTCGCGCCCGGCCTTCGTGCCCTCCATCTGCGGCTGCCAGGTCGTCGTGCCGAACTCGTCGGTGACCTTCTCGAGCACGCCGACGAAGATCACCGTCTTGCCGCGCGCGTGCTGGAGATGCTTCAGCGCCTGGATCACCTCGCGCCCCAGGAGCCCGTAGGCGCCGCGGACATCGGGCTTCCCGGTCCGCTCGGAGAAGGCCTCGGGCTGCTGGCGGGCATAGGCCATGGCCTGCCGCGTCAGGTCGGTGATCGAGTCGACGAAGACGATCTTCTTCCGGGCAAGGAAATCCTTGATGCCGGTGCCGAGATACTGCTGTTGCAGCCAGGCGTGGTACTCGGCGCCGTACCAGGACTGCGGGTGCTGCGCGGGGTCATGCCCGCCGATCAGCACGGCGAGGTCGCGGAAATCGGTGAAGCTGCGCACCGGGATCGAGTCCCCGCGCCAGTCCTGCACCGATTTCATCCCGGCCTCGAGATCGAGGCAAACGGTTTCCTCGGCGGGCAGAGATTTCAGGAGCGTCGTCTTGCCGACGCCGGGCGGGCCGAAGATGGCGAGGGACGTCTTGTTCTCGGCGGTCGAGAGCCGTTCGTCGGCGGTGATGATGCGGAAGGCCATGGGGTTCTCCGGGAGTTGCGTACAGGGTGCGCGGCGGCGGGGGTGACCGGGTGCCGAAGGGGAACCTGCCCGGCGTTGCCGCGCGGGCGTCCCGCCGCCGCGCGTCACCGGTCTCGAGCCTCGAGCCGGAAGACGGGTTTGCCGGTGGTCTCGCTGCGCGCGTCCGCGAAGCCCTCGCGCATCGCCGCGGGCCAGGCGCCAAAGCGCCGCTCGGACACGCGGTAGGCGATCTCGAGATACTCGGTCGGGTCGTCGCCGGCGGCGCGGATGCGCTCAGCCATGGCGGCGAGCCGGTCCTGATCCCACGTGACCTTTTTCGGCAGGTCCGCGACGATGACGACGCTTTCGTCCTCGACGCGCACGGTGCCGCTGGTCTTGCCCTGTGCAGCCCGCTCGGCCGCGGCGGCGGCCTCGTAGCGCTGCGCGATGCCGGCCTCGAGCCGGTCCCGCAGCCGCTTCACGCGGGCGGTCTCGGCGAGCGCCGTCGTCTGCAGATCCAGCAGCAGCTCGGGTGGCAGCGCCGCGATGTCGCCGAGGGCGAGACCTTCGAGGTCGTCGAAACGGGGGGTGTTTTCCGGGTGCGGCATGGCGGGGTCTCCGTTGGAAGGGAATGGCAAAGCCATCACGCGGCGCGCTCTTCGAGGAGCAGCGCCGAGAGCGAGGCGTTGGCGGCTCTGGGTCTGGGTCGCGCGACGGCGATGTAGGCGAAGCGGTCGGGGCCCACGCGCTCCTGCAAGAGGTGGACGAGGCCCTTCTCGAAGGCGCCCAGCGCGGCCTGACCGAGGTCGGCGAGCTGGCGGCGCTCGGGCTCCGGCAGGGTCGAGATCACCGGCGTGACGTCGATCCCGAGAAAGCCGCGGTGATACTCGATCCGGGCGCCAGCCTCGGCCTGTGCGATCCAGGCGTAGAGCTCGACATCGGTGAGCTTCGGCGTCGCCAAGCGGGCGCCGATCGGGGTTGCGGCGACCATCAGCATACCCGTGCGGCCCGCGCCGGGTCCGCGGTCAGCCGACGGGGCGAATGACCGACGCGCGCGACCGCCTCGCTGATTTTCAGGGCACGCTGCAGCTGGCTCTGCTCGAAGGCTTCGATGTCGGCGAGCCGGTAGAGCACGCGTCCGCCGAGCTTGAGGAAGGCCGGCCCCTGGCCATTGTAGCGCCAGCGTTCCAGCGTCCGGTGGGAGATCCCCCAGCGCCGGGCCAGCTCCTTCTGGTTCAGGCAATGCCTCTGCAGCATCGGTGTCTCCTCTCGTGTCGTCGTTGAGGAGACAGTGCGCAATTACGGTGTGGGATGTCGTGGGGACTGGCGGGGGATACGGAGGGGGATCAGTCGGTCCTTGCAGGACTGGCTCTTGGCCGTTGGCGGGGCGCCGTCATCCCCCACCATCCCTCACCCATCCCCCTCCCGATCCCACAGGGACCGGGCGGACGGTGATCGCTCAGTCGAGATTCAGACGGTATCCGCCGCGCCGGTCGGAGCGGATCAGATGCCGCCAGTCCTTCTGCGACTTGAAGACGTCGGCCATGCGGAGGCTCTTCGAGCCGGCGCGCGACAGAATCGCCTTGCCGTTCTGCCAAGGCGCGCCGGCCTGCGCTGCCTCGTGCAGCGCGCGCACGACCTCCGCCTGGATCGGGCCCAGCTTGAACCGGCAGCCGTTGCAGCGAACCTCGAGATAGTCGGCCGAGTGGATGAAGGTGGCTTCCTCCATCGGCTGTCCGCCGGGCGAGAACCCGGTCTCGACCTCGAAACGGTCGCGTTCATCCCGCCTTAGAAGGAGGTCGCCGATCATGACGAGGACGGGCTTTGTATCGCCCCACGTCTCCGCGTAGTCGGCCTTCGGCGTTCGAAAGCTCTCGAGATGGACCTCGCCGCACCGAAAAAGCTGGAACACATCGCGGGCATGGAGATCGAGCAGGCCGCTGTAGTAGCTCTGCTCCCATGGCACCTTGAAGGGCTCGCCACGCCCGTCCTCGTCGATGTCGCCGAACTCGATCGGCACGCCGAACACGCGCACCGACAGCCGGAGCTTGTCGTTCTCCGCGAGGTAGATCAGGTCGGCCTCGGTGATCTGCCACCGCTCGAGGATCTCGGGGAGCGTGAAGTACAATTTGTCGATGTGCATTCGCTGCCCTCCACGCCGATTCCCGTCTAAGGTGTTTACCTTCTGTTCTTATTCGCTTGACGAGCCTCAATCAATCCGATTTTATCCTATTTCATCCACAGTTGGGTGGGGATGACATGACCGAGCACCACACGCTTTCCGACCGCCTGAGGGCCCGGGCCAACCAGCTCGGCATCAGTCCCGCCCACGTCGCCGAGATGGCCGGCGTGAACCGGTCCTTTGTCTACGACATCCTCCGTGGCCGCTCCGCGCGCCCGGGCATCGACCGGCTGGCCGAGGTCGCCCGCGTGCTGAAGGTGGACCGCGACTGGCTGATCCATGGGATTGGTGAGGTGGAAGGGAAGCCCCCCTTCCTGGACAATCCTGACGACGCCTTTGTGGCCATCGCCCACGCCACCCCGCGCCCGGCAATGGGCGGCGGCGCGGTCGTGACAGAGGACGGCGACACGCCCGGCCGCGTCTATCACTTCCGCCGCTCCTGGATCCGGCACAGCCTGAAGGCCAGCCCGTCGCAGCTGCGCATCATGCACGTCGAAGGCGACAGCATGGCGCCGACGCTGCTCGACGGCGATACCGTGCTCGTGGACATGACGCGTCGCGCCCCGAATCCGCCGGGCATCTTCGTCCTCGATGACGGCATGGGGCTCGTGGCCAAGCGGCTCGAGCACATCGCAAACAGCGAGCCGCCAGCGGTTCGCGTGATCTCCGACAACAAGCATTATCCCGAATACGAAAGAACGGCCGAAGAGATACACATCGTCGGCCGCATCCGATGGTTCGCGCGGGAGATCTGAGCATGGCCCACGTAATCATCCGGGGCGCAAACGGTCGCCGTCATGAAGTGGACTTCGAGGACGCCGACATCACCGTGGAGCTGCACGCCAGTGAGGATCACGTGGAACTGGTCATCGAGGCGCCCCATGATGAGACACCATCCGACAGGAAGCGCTTCGCGCTGGTCAGCATCCCGCGGCATTTGCTGAGCAAGGCCATGGCGGATCTGGCGCGCAAGGATCGGCGATCATGATCACCCTCCGGGAGATCGACGACGCCGATCCCGCGCTGGCACACTCTCCCATGGTTCGGGGCCTCGAGAAGACCTTCGCCTGGATCGGCGAGCATGGCGGCATCCCCCTGACGCCGTCCAAGGCATTCAAGCGGGTATTCGTGCACTGGGCCGCGGCCGAGTTCGACTGGCCCGGCCACACCGAGGCGGACCTCTTCGCCGTCAACAAGGTCCTGAACGAGCCCGATTTCGCACCGCTCATGGTGCTGCACGACCTGATGATCGCGATGAAGCTTGGGCGCCACTACAAGGGCGAGTTCCGCCTGACCAAAGCCGGCCAGGCGCTGGCGGACCATCCCGGCCAGATCTTCGCCACGGTCGTCCCGTTCTTCCTGTTCCGCATCAACCACGCCAGCTTGTCGCGCTTCGAGGACGCGCCGATCCTCGGCAACTGGGACGTGTTCCTGAACGTGCTGAACGTCGAGACCGAGGACGGCTCCACCGGCGCCTACCTCCGCCGCGTGCTCTTCGGCGAGCCCGAGACGGGGCCGTTCCCGCGCTATGACGAGGTGATGGGCCAGCTCTACATCCAGGTGCTGCGTCCTCTCTGCTGGGCCGGCCTGTTGCAGCAGGACCGCGGCTCGGCCAGTTATCGCATCGAAGAGGCGGTGTTCATGAAGACGCCGCTCTGGAGATCGGCGCTGGCTCTCGACACCGACACAGAGGTGATGCGGGCGACCCGTCACTGAGGTGCCGCCGGCTCCCATCCTCTGCGCAGGCTTACGCAGAGCTCCCATAAGTCATTGATTGCGATTGTTTTTGGAGGGTGCGCGGGTAGCGTTTCTCCCATGCGAAACGCCCTGACATACCCCCGGCTGGGTTCGAACCCGCTGCCGCCGGACCAGATGACCCCAGCCGAGCGCCGCGCCGAGCTATGCGGCCTGCTGGCCCTCGGGCTGATCCGGCTGCGGCACCGAGAGCGCGGCGAGCCCTCTGACGATACTGGAGAAATTCGCCTACACTCTCCGGCTGACCGATGCCGTCATGCAACTCCAACTCACCGGAGAACCACATGACGACCCACGATCCCATTCCCGCGCGCCTGGCCGCGCTGAAGACCGCCACGACGCCGGAGCTGAGGGCGCAGTGGCGCGACCTGTTCGACAGCGAGCCGCCGCCGTTCAACCGCCGCTACCTGGAAAGCCGGCTGGCCTACCGCATCCAGGAACTCGCCTATGGCGGGCTGAAGCCCGAGACGATCCGGCGGCTGGAGCGGCTGGGCGAGGAACTCGACGGCGGCGACCGGAAGAAGAGCCGGATCCGCGCCGACACCATGCCCATCGCCGGCACCCGGCTGATCCGTGAGTGGCAGGGCGTCGAGCATGCCGTTACCGTCACCGCGGACGGCTTCGAATGGCAGGGGCGGCCCTACAAGTCGCTGTCCGCCATCGCGCGCGCGATCACCGGGACGCGCTGGAATGGCTGGGTGTTCTTTGGCCTCAAGAACCGGAGAGCGCGGACATGACAAAGGCCCCTGCGAAATCAGGAATGATCCGGAAGCAGCGCTGCGCGATCTACACGCGCAAGTCCTCCGAAGAAGGACTCGAGCAGGAATTCAACAGTCTCCACGCCCAGCGCGAAGCCTGTGAGGCGTACATCGCCAGCCAGCGGTCCGAGGGCTGGGTACTGGTCCGCGATCAGTATGACGACGGCGGGATCTCGGGTGGGACGCTGGAACGGGCCGGCCTGAAGCGACTGCTGGAGGACATCGAGGACGGGCTCGTCGACGTGGTCGTCGTCTACAAGATCGACCGCCTTAGCCGCTCGCTGGCCGACTTCGCAAAGCTGGTGGAGGTGTTCGACCGTAACGGGGTGACGTTCGTCTCCGTCACCCAGTCGTTCAACACGACCACGTCGATGGGACGGCTGACGCTGAACATTCTGCTCTCCTTCGCCCAGTTCGAACGCGAGGTGACGGCCGAGCGCATCCGCGACAAGGTCGCCGCGAGCCGCAAGAAGGGGATGTGGATGGGTGGTGTTCCGCCCTACGGATACCGGGTCGAGAACCGAAAGCTGGTGGTCGATGAAGAAGCCGCCGAGCATCTCCGCTGGATCTTCGCCCGGTTCCTCGAGATCGGATCGGGCACGGAACTGGCCCGCGAGGTCGCGAAGCGCGGCATCCGCACGCCGCGCGGCAACCGGATCGACAAGAAGTACCTGTACCGGATGCTGAACAACCGCGCCTATATCGGAGAGGCGGTCCACAAGGGCGAGAGCTACCCGGGAGAGCACGACGCGATCATCGACCGCGAGACGTGGGACCGCGTCCACGCCATCCTGCAGGAAAGCCCGCGCAAGCGCGCCGCGCGCACCCGCGCCGAGACGCCCGCGCTGCTGAAGGGGCTGCTGTTCGGGCCCGACGGCGCGGCGTTCTCGCCGACGCATACACGCAAGGGCGGGCGGCTGTACCGTTACTACGTCAGCCAGACTGTGCTGAAACATGGCGCTGGTGCCTGTCCGGTCGGCCGCGTGCCAGCGGGGGTGATCGAGGCCGCCGTTATCGACCAACTGCACACCGTGTTCCGGCAACCCGAGATCGTGGCGGGAACGTGGAAGGCGGCACGTGCCGATGCCGCCGATATCAGCGAGGCGGATGCCCGGGTCGCCCTGCAGCAGATCGATCCGCTGTGGGACGAACTCTTCCCCGCCGAAAAGGCGCGCATCGTTGCGCTGCTGGTCGAGCGCGTGGACATCGGCACCGACGGCTTGGACGTCCGACTGCGCGTGGACGGTCTCGGCGGCCTCGCGCGCGAGATGCTGGCCGGCGATATGGGCGCAGCAGCATGACCCGCGGGACACCAATCCCCGAGACCGTGACGCTCCATGTACCGTTCCGGGTCGTGAAGCGCGGCGGGCGGAAGGAGATGCAGATCCCCGAGGGCGCGACGCAACCGCGGCGGGCAGACAGCACTCTCGTCAAGGCGCTGGCCCGCGCGTTCCGGTGGAAACGGATGCTCGAGTCGGGCGAGTTCGTCACAATCGCCGATCTGGCGGGGCGCGAGGGGATCGCGCCCTCCTACATGACCCGCGTTCTGCGCCTGACACTGCTCGCCCCCGACATCGTCGACGCGATCTTGGACGGGAAGCAAGGGCCGGAGGTGACGCTCGCACAGGTGCTGGAGCCGTTCCCGCTCACATGGCAGCATCAGACACTGCATTTTTCTCTGTAGGGTAAAAACTGCATATCGAAGAATTGACTCGAGAGCTGAGCTCGCCTAAATCTCTGTAAATCGTCTTACAGAGGATTCTTTCATGCGACTCGCGGAGCTCTCGGACATTCACTCCGGCTACACGGCGCGCGGCAGGCTCGATCCGCTGTCGGAGGGTGGCGTGCCGGCGCTTCAGCTGCGTGACGTCGGAACGAACGGCGAAGCGCCAGGACAAGACTTCCAGAGGTACGACTTGGGCAAGCTGTCCGACCGATACTTCGTCCGCGGCGGCGAGGTCGTCTTTCGCTCGCGTGGCGAACCGAACGCTGCAGCGGCCATTCGCGATCCGCTGCCGGAGCCCGTCGTGGTCATTGTCCCGTTGGTGATCGTTCGCCCCGACAGGGACCGCGTTCTCCCCGAATACGTGGCATGGGCCATTAACCAGCCCGACGCGCAGCGCAGGCTCGGCGCGGAAGCGCAGGGCACAAGCCTCAGGATGATTCCCATGGCGGTCCTCGAGAACCTCGAGATCGCCCTGCCTGACCTGCCCACGCAGAAACGTATCGTCGAACTCAATGCCCTCGCCCGGCAGGAGGGGCAGCTGCTCCGTCAACTCGCCGCTCGCCGCGAAGAACTCGTAAGCGCCATTCTCGGCGATGCCGCGAAGGCCGCCGACCAGAAGGAAATTGCCTGATGACCGATCAGATTACCCAACAGCAGATCAACCAGACCGCCTGGGCGGCCTGCGACACCTTCCGGGGCGCCGTCGATGCCGGCCAGTACAAGGACTACATCCTCGTGATGTTGTTCCTGAAATATATTTCGGACCTCTGGAACGACCACCTCGAGACCTACCGCAAGCAGTATGGCGACGACGAGGCCCGCATTCGCCGGCGGCTCGAGCGCGAGCGTTTCATCCTGCCCGAGGGCGCCAGCTTCTACGACCTCTACGCCCAGCGAAACGAGGCGAACATCGGCGAGCTGATCAACATCGCGCTGGAGAAGATCGAGGACGCGAACCGGGCGAAGCTCGAGGGCGTCTTCCGCAACATCGACTTCAACTCCGAGGCCAATCTCGGCCGCCCGAAGGATCGCAACCGTCGCCTCAAGAACATGCTTGAGGACTTCGCCAAGCCCGCACTCGACCTGCGCCCGTCGCGGGTGACAGAGGACATCATTGGCGAGTGCTACATCTACCTGATCTCGCGTTTCGCCTCGGACGCCGGGAAGAAGGCCGGTGAGTTCTACACGCCCACGGCCGTCTCGCGCCTGCTGGCCAAACTGGCGGCGCCCCAGCCCGGCAACACGATCTGCGACCCCGCCTGCGGTTCCGGCTCGCTGCTGATCCAGGCATCGCAAGAGGTTGGCTCCGAGAATTTCGCGCTCTACGGGCAGGAGGTGAACGGGGCGACCTGGGCGCTGGCCCGCATGAACATGTTCCTGCACGCCAAGGACGCCGCCCGCATCGAGTGGTGCGACACGCTCAACAGCCCGGCACTGGTCGAAGGCGACCACCTGATGCGGTTCGACGTCGTGCTCGCCAATCCGCCGTTCTCGCTCGACAAGTGGGGCGCCGAGGACGCCGACAGCGACCAATTCAAGCGCTTCTGGCGTGGCGTTCCGCCCAAGTCCAAGGGCGACTACGCCTTCATCACTCACATGATCGAGATCGCCAAGCGCCAGTCCGGCCGGGTCGCGGTGATCGTGCCGCATGGCGTGCTGTTCCGGGGCGGCGCCGAAGGGCGCATCCGCCAGCAGCTGATCGAGGAAAACCTGCTCGACGCCGTCGTTGGCCTGCCCGCCAACCTGTTCACCACCACCGGGATCCCGGTCGCCATCCTGATCTTTGACCGTTCCCGCGAGGAGGGCGGCGCGAACGCGGACCGGCGCGACGTGCTGTTCATCGACGCCAGCAAGGAGTTCACGCCGGGCAAGACCCAGAACGTGATGGACGACGCGCATGTGGCGAAGGTGCTGGAGACCTACGCCACCCGCGCCGAGGTCGAGCGGTATTCGCACCGGGCGGCGCCTGAGGAGATCGCCGAGAACGGCTTCAACCTTAACATCCCCCGCTACGTCGACACCTTCGAGCCCGAGGAGGAGATCGACGTGGCCGCCGTGCAGAAGGACATCCTGCGGATCGAGGCCGAGCTGGCCGAGGTTCGGGCGAAGATGGCCGAGTATCTGAAGGAGCTCGGCGTAGATGCATAACGAGTGGCAAGAAAAACGGCTTGAGGACATCTGTGAACTTGTAAACGGTCGTGGTTTCAAGCCTCACGAGTGGAAGACGGAGGGTCTGCCGATCATTCGGATCCAGAACCTGAACGGTTCTGATGAATTCAACCATTACTCGGGAGAGTTCGACCCGAAGATCCTGGTGGAGCCCGGTCAACTGCTTTTTGCGTGGTCAGGAAGCCGCGGCGCATCGTTTGGCCCTCACATTTGGGAAGGGCCGACAGGGGTCCTCAACTACCACACCTGGAAGGTCCATCCTGCGGACGAAACGGACCGCGACTTCCTTTTCCAACTTCTCCAGTTCGAGACCGAAAAGATCGAAGCCTCATCCCATGGTGCGTCTGCTTTGGTTCATGTGCAGAAGGGCGAGATGGAGCAACGGAAGTTCGACGTGCCCCCGCTGCCCGAACAACGGAAGATCGCCCAGATCCTGCGGACTTGGGACGCGGCGCTCGAGAAGCTTACCGCTCTCCGCGCCGCCCACGAAGACCGCTTCCTCGGTCTCCGGGACACTCTCATGGCGCGCGCCAGCCGCCGCGGCGAGCCCGTCTGCTTCGGGGACTTTCTGACTGAAAGCCGCATTCCCGGAACGGACGGTGCAACCGCGCGAAAAATCTCAGTACGCCTTTACGGAAAGGGTGCGACGGAAAAGAACGAGCCACGTCGTGGCAGCGCGAATACCCGCTACTATCGCCGCGCGGCAGGTCAGATCATCTGGAGCAAGCTGGACTTCCTCAATGGGGCTTTCGCCCTTGTCGGTCCTGAGCTTGACCGGTGCGAGTCCACGCTCGACCTGCCAGCCTTCGACTGCGACTCTAGCGTCAATCCGGTCTGGTTGATCGAGTATCTGACCCGACCAGCCTACTACACCAAGCAAGTTCACCTTGCTCGTGGTCAGCGAAAGGCACGCCGTATCGCTCCAGACGATTGGTTGGCATCGCCACTGCGCTTGCCAGATCGAGCGACGCAGGATCGTATTGCTGACGTTCTGGGATGTGCGCGAACCGAACTCTCGCTCGTCGACGCCGAAATCGAAGCTCTGACCCGGCAGAAACGCGGCCTCATGCAGAAGCTGCTGACAGGCGAGTGGCGTGTCGCCACCGCCGAGCCGACGGAGGTGGCGCAATGAAGTTCATCTACGTCGACGAGAGTGGCGCCGCGGGAGACAGCGACGTCTTCGTGATGTGCGGGCTGATGGTGGACGCCTACAAGCTGCGCAAGAAGACAGCCGACTTCGACAAGATGCTGGCGGAGTTCCTCGCCAAGCACCCGGGGTCGAGTACCGAGCTCAAGACGAGCAGGTTCATCAACGGTAAGGGCGGCTGGAGCAAGATCGATGCCGACGAGCGCAAGGCGTTCCTCACCGACATCTGCAAGCTGGCAGTCGCCAACGGCGGAAAGCTCTTCGGCATCGGCTTGTCGTTCGCGGCGTTGAATGCAGCGCGTGCTTCTGAGCATGGTCATCCGTTTGGCGAGAGCTACTGGCTTGCCGGAGGCATGTTCACCTGCGCCCTCGTTCAGAAGAAGATGCAGAGCGTCAAGAACAGCAAAGGTCTGACCGTTGTCATCATGGATGACAACAAAGTCGAGATGCCCCAGCTCTCGGACGGCCTGTACGACGCAGATGCCTGGTACGACGGTCTTTACCAGCTCCGTGGCTCCAAGCGCGGAAAGAAAATCTGGCTGCCTCGAAGCAATTCGGATCGGTTTGATCACATCATCAACACCGCCTTCGCAATCAAGTCGCACCATTCCTCGCTGGTGCAGGTCTCCGATGCCATCTGCTACGTGTATCGTCGGCACCTCGAGATGAAGTCTGCAAGCGAAGCCTACCCGGGAGAGGCCGCGTATTACCAAAGCCTGGTCGATATCCTCGAACCGCAGCGCGAGAAACTCGGCCAGTCGCCCGACGCGCCCTGCGTGACTTTCTACAAAGCAGCCAGGCACCCGGAGTGGGCGCTATGAGCCCCGAGACCTTCAATTCGAGCGAGAAGCACCAATCGCAGGTCCCGGCGCTGCAGCTACTGGTGGCGCTCGGGTTTATGCCGCTCTCGCAGGACGAGGCACTGCGCCTGCGCGGCGGGCGGCTGCGGAACGTGGTGCTGGACGATGTGCTCGCCGAGCAACTCATGCGCATCAACCGCTTCTCGCATCGCGGCCGTGAGTATGCCTTCGACCTCGAGGACGCGCATGAGGCGATGCGCCGGCTGAAGCCCACTCCAGATCGGCTGAAGGGTCTGCGCGGAACGAACCAAGACATCTACGACACGCTCGTCCTCGGCACGACCATCACGAAGTCCATCGACGGCGACTCGAAGAGCTACTCGTTCCGCTACATCGATTGGGAGCGGCCAGCGAACAACGTCTTCCACGTCACCGCAGAGTTCTCGATCGAGAGGACAGCGTCGAGCCAGACCAAGCGCTGCGATATCGTCGCGTTCGTGAACGGCATCCCGATCCTGGTGATCGAGAACAAACGGCCGACCGAAAGCCTGAAGAAGGCGGACAGCCAGCTGATCGGCTACCAGAACGAGGACAACATCCCGCAGCTTTTCCACTTCGCCCAGCTGCTGATCGGAATGAACCGGAACGAGGCGCGCTATGCGACGGTCGGGACGCCTCGGAGGTTCTGGCAGACATGGCGCGACGAGGAAGACGCCGACGAGGCCATCGCACCCTTTGCCAACCGTGTGCTCACCGCGGTGGAGAAGGACGCCATCTTCTCCGGTGACTTCACTGGCGCACGCGCCTACTTCGACGCCATGGCCGCCGAAGGCGACCGCGCGGTCACGGCCCAGGACCGGACGGTTTACGCACTCTGCCGCCCCGAGCGGCTGCTCGATCTGATCCGCCGCTTCACCGTGTTCGATGGCGGCGTCCGCAAGGTTGCGCGCCATCAGCAGTTCTTCGGGATCCGCCGCGCGGCCGAGACGGTCAAGCAGCACGATGTCAGCGGCGCCCGAAAGGGCGGCGTGATCTGGCACACGCAGGGTTCAGGTAAGTCACTGACCATGGTGATGCTGGGGCGGTCGCTCGCCCTTGAGCGCAGCATCGAGAACCCGCGGATCCTCATCGTCACGGACCGCGACGATCTCGACAAGCAGATCAAGGACACGTTCAAGTCGTGTGATTTGGAGCCGGTCCGCGCGACGAGCGGGTCTCACCTTCTGGAGCTCGTCCACAACAAGGCTCCGCTGGTCACCACAATCATCAACAAGTTCGACACGGCGCTGAAGAACAGCAAGCTGGCGGACGAGGATCCGAACATCTTCGTACTAGTCGACGAGAGCCACAGGACGCAGACGGGGCGCTACGGCGGCCACAGCCAGTTCGCCGCCAAGATGCGGCGCCTCCTGCCCAAGGCCTGCTACCTCGGCTTCACCGGCACGCCCCTGCTGAAGAAGGAGAAGAACACGCTGTCGACCTTCGGGCGGCTAATCCACCGCTACGCCATCGACGAGGCGGTCGCCGACGGCGCCGTCGTGCCGCTCCTCTACGAGGGACGGCTTGTGGAGCAACAGGTCTCGGGCACCGTGATCGACCGCTGGTTCGAGAAGATCAGTGAGGGCTTGACTGACAGCCAGAAGGCTGACCTCAAGCGCAAGTTCTCCCGGATGGACGCGCTGTCGAAGACCGACCAGGCCATCCGCGCCAAGGCGTTCGACATCTCCGAGCATTATCGCCAGCACTGGCAGGGGACCGGCTTCAAGGCGCAGCTCGTTGCCCCCTCGAAGGCCGCGGCCGTCCGCTTCAAGGAGGTTCTCGAGGAGATCGGCCACGTCTCGAGCGCGATCGTCATCTCGCCGCCCGACGAGAACGAGGGCAACGAGGAGGTCGACCAGGGGTCCAAGGACCTCGTGCGCCGCTTCTGGTCGCAGATGATGGCGCGGTACAAGACCGAAGAGGAGTACAACCGCCAGATCATCGATGCCTTCAAAGGCTCCGGCGATCCGGAGATTCTGATCGTCGTTTCCAAGCTCCTCACCGGCTTCGACGCGCCCCGGAATACGGTCCTTTATGTCTGCAAGTCCTTGAAGGAACACAATCTCCTGCAGGCGATTGCGCGGGTGAACCGGCTCTACGAGGACGGCGGAACAGAGAAGCAGTTCGGCTTCATCGTCGACTACGAGGGGCTACTCGGCGAGCTGGACAGCGCCCTTACGACGTACAGCGCCTTTGAAGGTTACGAGGCGGCCGACCTTGCCGGGACGGTGCATGACGTCCGGGAGGAGATCCGCAAGCTGCCCCAGCTGCATGATCAACTCTGGGACCTTTTCAAGCCGGTGCGGAACAAGAAGGACATGGAGCAGTTCGAGCAGCACCTCGCCCACGAGGCGCTGCGCCATGAGTTCTACGCGCGCCTCAAGGCATTCAGCCGGTGCCTGCACATCTCGCTCTCGTCCGACAAGCTGTTCGATGTCTTCGACGAGACCAAGGTCGATGCCCTGAAACGCGACTGGAAACAGTTCTCCGAACTCAAGCGCTCGGTCCAGCTCCGCTACCAGGAGACGGTCGATGTCCGCGAGTTCGAGCCGAAGATCCAGAAGCTGCTCGATGACCATGTCGTGGCGATGCCTGCCGAGACCATCATCGAGGTGGTGAACATCAACGATCCTGATGCGCTGAAGGCGGTCGTCGAGGAGACGGGCGTCTCCGAAGCCTCGAGGGCGGACCGCATCGCCAGCGCCACCCGGCGGGCAATCACCGAGAAGATGGAAGAGGACCCGACGTTCTACAAACAGTTCTCCGAGCTGCTCGAAGAGACCATTCGCGCCTATCGCGAGAAGCGGCTCTCCGAGCGCGAGTACCTGAACAGCGTCGTGGACCTCGCGAGCAAGGTGGCACGCAAGGATCGGGGCCGGGATGTTCCCGAAAGCATCCGGGGCGATGAGGATGCACAGGCGTTCTTCGGCGTCCTGGAAGGTCAGCTCAAGATCAAGGACGATGAGCCGGTGGCCGGCGACGAAGCAGCATCCATCGCCCTGGAGATCATCGACATCATCAAGTCCCACCTGATCGTCGACATCTGGTCGAACGAAGTGGCCCAGAACAAACTGCGCAATGCCATTGATGACTACTTCTTCGACGTTCTGCGTGACGAGAGGGGCGTCGACCTGCCCGTGGAGGTGCTCGACGATCTCGAACTCAAGATCATGGATCTTGCTCGGGCCCGGTTCGCGGCATGACGCGGGAACTGCACTGCCTGCAGTACGGCGAGCAGGAGATCCGGTACGAGATCGTCCGCCGTACGAGGAAGACGCTAGAGATCGCTGTCGAGCCGGATGCTTCGGTGGTGATCGCGGCCCCAGAGGACGCGACGCTCGACGCAATAGAAGCCAAGCTGCGGAAGCGCGCGGCATGGGTGACGCGGCAGCAGCGGTACTTCGCCCAGTTCCTTCCAAGAACACCGGAGCGCAGGTTTGTCGCCGGTGAGACCCATCTCTACCTCGGGCGCCAGTATCGGCTGAAGGTCGTCCCGCATGTCCAGGAAAGCGTGAAGCTGATCCGCGGCTTCATCGTTGTGCAGACACACCGGCCGACCAGGCCGGAGGTGACGCGCGAACTGGTCGAGGCATGGTACCGGGACCGGGCACACATCAAGTTTCCGGAGCGGATCGAGTTCTGTCTCGGCCACTTCCCGGATCCGGAGGCATTCAGGCCGAAAGGTCTCATCGTACGCCAGACCCGGCAGAGGTGGGGATCCATGTCTCCGGCAGGACGCCTGCTGCTGAACCGCCGCCTCGTGCAGGCGCCGGTCGACGCCATCGACTATGTCATCACCCACGAGCTTTGCCATGTGGCCGAGCCACATCACGGCCCCGCATTCTTCGAGCTACTCGACAAGGTGATGCCCGATTGGGAGCGTCGGAAGCAGAGGTTGGAAAGGGCCATGGCCTGAGAACTTCCGAACCCGGTCGCAGCAGACGCAAACGCGACTCTAATCCAAGCAATTTAAACGACTTGAATTTCGTCAATATCTACATGGGCTTATGAGAAATTCACCAAAATAGCGCAGTCATGAGGTCCGGAGAATACCGGCCCTGAGAGACCACTTCAGGCGATAATGGCGCAGCGGCCAGTGCTCAGCCTCTCCCGCATAACCCTCGAAAACAACGAGAAAATCCGGCCGGAGCCGGATGGGGAGAACGCCTTCGCGGGGGCAGGTGGCGGAGGGGATGGGTCTGACGTCCAACCTTCTCCAGTATAAGTCATTGATTTTATTTGATGCGCACAGCTGCTACGCTGGAAGAGCGGGAGTCCGTCCGCAAAGGTTGGCTCTATCGTGATGTCGGCAACGATGAGCGGCAGTCGGCTGCCTTGATCTTGGAGAGCACCCCCGATCATCCACCAGCCGCCCTCGGCGCCAACAGGATGACGGCCGCACCGGCGAGGCAGATTGCGGCACCTGTCAGGTCCCAAGTGTCCGGGCGCTGCTTCTCGATGAGCCACAGCCAGAGGAGCGAGGCTGCGATATAGACCCCGCCATAAGCTGCGTAGGCCCGCCCCGCAAAATCGGAGGGGGCAAGGGTCAGGAGCCAAGCGAAGACGGCCAGGCTCAGGAGGCCGGGGACCAGCCAGAGCGCGCTCGCGCCTTGCCGCATCCATGCCCAGACCGCAAAGCAGCCCGCAATCTCGGCCAGAGCGGCACCGATGTAGATGGCGAGGGTGCCGGGTGCGTTCACGATGCCGCCTCGCTCTCCGGATGCTGGTGATCGGTTGCGCATAGCGAATGGTCGCCCAGAACTTCAATGACCCGGCAATCGGCAATCCGACCGCCTGCACATTGCACGACCATGCGCTCAAGTTCGCCTTTCAGCGCAGTCAGGCGCGCAAGGCGGCTTTCAACCTCGGCCAACTGCGCCCTGGCGATGACATCGGCGGCTGCGCAGGATTGATCGGGTCTGTCAGAGAGACTCAGAAGGTCTCGGATAGCGTCCAGCGGAAAACCGAGCTCCCGCGCATGGCGGATGAAGGCTAGCCGATCCAGTGCCGACTGCCCATAGAGCCGCTGGTTCCCGGCACTGCGATCTGGCTCCGGCAGGAGCCCGATCTGCTCGTAGTAGCGGATCGTCGGAACCTTCACGCCGGCCGCTTCGCCCAATTTTCCGATGGTGAGCATCAGATTTCCTCTTGAAGCTATAGCTACTAGAGACCTTAGGTTCCCGACTCAGCAAATACAATGTTGCCCGCTGGGCGGGTTGGAAGGGCGTGATGACGGCGAACGACAGTGCAACCTACGAATGGACGGTTTCCGGGATGGACTGTGCGTCGTGCGCCGGCAAGGTCCGGGGTGCGGTCGAACGCCTGCCTGGCGTGAGCGACGTCGATGTGGCGCTAATGACCGAGCGGCTTCGGCTGACTCTGGATGAAGGGCAGACCCCTCGCAACCAGATCGAAGCAATCGTCAAGCGGCTCGGCTACGGGATCGCGGCGAAAGGATCGAGCCCCGATCGGAAAGGCTTCGTGCTGCCGGACGATGAGCAAGCGTCCCGTGCGGACGGCTCGCGAGATGCCGCAGGACTCGAGACCAACGCTGGATCGACAGGGCCCGAGAGCGGTCCCGGGCCCGGTTCGCGTTGGTATCAGACCGCGAAGGGCAGACTGGTGATCGGCACCGGTCTCCTCCTCGCGGCGGCATGGGCCGTGAAACTGCTCGCCTCCCAGGATGTGGCAACGTGGGCATTCATCCTCGCGACGCTCATTGGTGTCGCCCCTATCGCACGCCGCGCCGTCGCGTCCGCCAGAGCGGGGATGCCGTTCACGATCGAGATGCTGATGACAATCGCCGCCAGCGGCGCGCTCGTCATCGACGCCGCCGAGGAAGCGGCGCTCGTCGTCTTCCTCTTCGCCGTCGGGGAGGTTCTCGAAGGTGTTGCGGCGAACAAGGCCCGCGACGGGATCCGGGCGCTCGCTCGTCTGGTACCGAAGACCGCGATCCTGGAGATCGGCGGCCGGACTCGGGTGATACCAGCCGACCAGCTGCAGGTGGACCAGATCGTTCTGGTGCGCCCGGGAGACCGGGTCCCGGCAGATGGCGAAGTTATCGAGGGCACCTCGGGCGTCGATGAGAGCGCCGTCACGGGCGAGAGTGTGCCGAAGCTGAAGGAACCCGGTGCCTCCGTCTTTGCCGGCTCCATCAATTCCGAGGCGGCGCTGCGTGTTCGGGTCACCAAGTCGGCCGAGGACAACACCATTGCCCGTATCATCCGGCTGGTCGAGGAAGCGGAAAGCGCCCGGGCCCCGACCGAGCGCTTCATCGACCGTTTCAGCCGCATCTACATGCCGGCCGTCGTCGGAGTTGCGGTGCTGGTGGCCATCGTCCCGCCCCTCGCGTTCGGGCAAGGCTGGGATACGTGGATCTACCGGGCGCTCGCGCTTCTCCTGATCGGATGCCCCTGCGCGCTGGTGATCTCGGTACCGGCTTCCATCGCCTCTGCGCTTTCTTCAGGCGCGCGTCGCGGGCTGCTGATGAAAGGAGGCGCCGTGATCGAGGCCGCGGCGGCCACCACGCATGTCGCATTCGACAAGACCGGAACCCTGACCCACGGACGGCCGCGCGTCACGGACGTGGTGCCGATCTCGGGATCGGAGACAGAGGTGCTGGCGCTGGCTGCCGCCGTCGAAGCGGGGTCGAGCCATCCTCTGGCGGAGGCGATCCTGTCCCGCGCGGAAGCTGCGGGAGCGCCGTTCCTGGCCGCGACCGCCGCCAAAGCGCTTCCGGGCAAATGGGCCGAAGCAGTCGTTGAGGGTGAAACCGCCTGGGTGGGCTCTCCACGGTTCGCCGGGGAGCGCGGTGTGTTGGACGACCACGCGCTCCGGGCGGTGGTCGGCATGGAAGATGAAGGCAAGACAGTCGTCGCGGTCTTCCGCCGGAGCCAGTTGGTCGGACTCGTAGCGCTCCGGGACGAACCCCGAGAGGATGCCGCCCGCGCGGTGCAGCAACTCAAGGCGCTTGGCATCGCGTCTGTGATGCTGACCGGCGACAACCGGCGCACGGCAGCAGCCATTTCCGCTGGGCTGGGCATTGACCATCGCGCCGAATTGATGCCCGAAGGCAAGGTCGCCGCGATCCGTGAGATGACCGCCAGAGACCGCGTGATGATGGTGGGCGACGGCATCAACGATGCCCCTGCGCTCGCCACCGCCCACATCGGAGTTGCCATGGGCTCCGGAACGGACGTCGCGCTTGAAACCGCCGACGCCGCGATCCTGCGCAATCGCGTGACCGATGTGGCCGGCAAGATTCGCCTTGCTCGCGCAGCCATGGCGAACATCAGGCAAAATGTGGCGATCGCGCTCGGCCTTAAGGCGGTGTTTCTGGTGACGACGATCCTCGGCATTACCGGGCTGTGGATCGCGATCCTTGCAGATACCGGCGCGACGGTGCTCGTCACACTGAACGCGCTGCGGCTTCTTGCGTTTGATCCGGAACGTGAGGCCTGAGATCAGATCATCGGCAGGGCGATGGTTCCGCTGCCATGCCGCAGGGCCGAGCGCTGAGAACATAAACCTCGGGGTACTGTTCCGCCGCGAGTGCTCAACATGCTGCAACTGGAATCGGGCTTCTGCTCGGTTTCGCGCTGGTGGCCGCCATCTGGTCGCGCACCACTACGGGGCTATTGGCCGTCCGGGGCGTGAAGCCGAACTCGAAAGAGAGACCGCAGGCGGCGATCATGGTGGCGTTCGTCGGGCTGCTCGCGCTCCACACGATTGAAATCCTGGCTTTCGCCGCAGTCTACAGGGCGCTGCAGGGCTGGGGCGTGGGAGGCTTCGACGGCAGCTACGACCCATGCTGGAGCGGCCTGATCTACTTCTCCGGCGTCAACTTCGCCACGCTCGGGTACACGCAGATCGAGGCAACCGGGCCGATACGGATGGTCAACATGATGCAGTCGCTCGGCGGCTTCATGGTGCTGACCTGGTCGGCGACGTTCCTCTAACTCGGTCTGCGAACTGGCCTGGCGCGAGTAGCAGCCGACGACCATGGGGAATGTCAGTTTGCCTCCGACACCCTCTCTTGGTATCGGCGCTCGCGCTCTGGCCATGTGCTCTTGATGTAGTCGAGAACGGCGCGGATGTCCGCGTCGCTCAGCACGTCTGCGAAGCCGGGCATGTCGCTCTCGTATCCGCCGCCGACCACGGCGGCGGTGCCTTCCCTAACGATGCGGAACAGGACATCGTCAGGATGGTGCCAGGTGTGGCCGCTGGCGTCGTGGGGTGGCGCCGGCAACCGGCCGGACGGAAGCGGCGAGCGCCAGCCCGGCTGGCCCTCCAGTTCCGCGCCGTGGCAGGCGGCGCACTGATCCGCATAGATCTGGCGTCCTTGCGCGATGATGTCCGCCGACGCCACGGCGGTGGATGCGGTACCGGCATAACGCCAGCCAGCAAAGACCGCGAGGATCACACCTCCGACGACCAGACCGATCACGACAGTATTTCGGAGAGCTTTTTTCAAGACGTCTATCCCCGATCACTGCGGAATAACATTCGCGTTTGGTCGAGACCACGTTGTGCCAGCGGCGAGGCGCCTGCGACAATGGACATTCTCGTGAGCAATGCCTATCTTTGCAGCATGCTCGAACGTGTCGTCACCATGCTTGCCATACTCGCGATCACCGTGGTGACGACGGTGACCTCCGCGCATGCGACACGCATGAGCATGAATTCCGGTGTGGATCACGCGATGCATGTCGCCGACATGATGCACTCTCCGGTCATTTCGGGCTTCGACTGTGACGCTGGAGAGCACTGTGGATCGGCCGATGCCGAGATGTGCGAGTTCGTATGCGCAGGCCTCTCTGCCTTCCTGACGTCGGCAGGCGAGGAAGCCGGGCACGCCTACGGCGCCGCCAGTCATGACGTCCCGTCCGCGGCAATCCACGTCAGCCGTGCGCCGGGACTGAACGAACGACCTCCCAAGCTCCGTCTCCTCTGAGCGCGCCCGGGCAGACGCCCGAGGCGCCCCATCGGTATTGATGAACGGGACGGAAGTCCCGAGGAGACGACCATGAACATGCTTTCTCGACGCGGCTTTCTTGCCGCAAGTGCGGCCGCCATTGGCGCTGCACACTTGCCCCGCATCGCCTTCGCGCAAGGGGTGGCGCCGATCAGCCTCTCCGCTGCGACGCGCACGCTCGACATCGACGGTCGCGCTGCCACGGTCTTCGGGCTTGCCGGCCCCGGCGGTCAGGGACTGATCCTCGACCCCGGCCAGAGGTTCCGGGTCGATCTGACCAACGACCTGGACGTCGGTACCATCATCCACTGGCACGGACAGATCCCGCCCAACGCGCAGGACGGTGTGCCGGACATGCCGATGCCCCTCCTCGCACCGGGTGAAACCCGATCCTACGACTTCGAGGCACGGCCCGGCACGCACTGGATGCACAGCCATGTGCCCACCCAGGAGATGAAGCTGCTCGCCGCGCCGCTGATCGTGCGCTCGGCCGAGGACGTTGCTGCCGACCGGCAAGACGTCGTGATGTTCCTTCATGACTTCTCCTTCAAGGCCCCCGAGGAGGTTCTGGCCGAGATCGGCGCAGGTCATGGCGGCGGGCACGGCGCGGGCCATGGTGCCGGTGCATTGCCCGATCAGGGCGCTCCCATGGGAGGCATGGGGGCGATGCAGGGCATGGATCACGGGGCCATGGGCCATGGCGCCACGGGCGGCATGCCGATGGGCAACATGCCCCGAATGGGCGGGATGATGGGTATGGGCGGCCAGATGGGCGGCATGGCCATGGACCTGAACGACTATGACTGGGACGCCTATCTCGCCAATGACCGGACCCTGTCGGACCCGGAGGTGGTCCAGGTCGAGCGCGGTGGCCGTATCCGGCTTCGGGTCATCAACGCCGCTGCGGCGACGGTATTCTGGATCGAGACCGGCGGTGCCGAGGCGCGGCTGGTCGCGGTAGATGGGCACGCGGTCGAACCTCTCGCCGGCACGCGGTTCGGTCTGGCAATGGGCCAGCGTCTGGACATCGAGATCGACCTGCCGCACGAAGGCGGCGCCTGGCCGATCCTCGCCCTGCGCGAAGGCGCGCGCGAGCGCACCGGCCTGATCCTCGCCACGCAGGGTGCCGAAGTGCGGCGTCTCGATGCAATGGCGGATGCCGAAGCGCCCGCGTTCGACACCGATCTGGCGCAGGAGGCGCGCCTCATCGCGCTGGACGCTCTGCCGGATCGACCCGTGGACCGCAGCCAGATGCTGATGCTGGGCGGTTCGATGCAGCCGTACGTCTGGACGATAAACGGGGCAGTCTGGGGCCAGCACCAGCCGATCACCGCACGCAGCGGTGAGCGGGTCGTGCTGTCGTTCCACAACATGTCGATGATGGCGCACCCGATGCATCTGCACGGCCATGTGTTCCAGGTCGTCGGGCTGAACGGGCGTCGGGTCGCCGGTGCACTACGCGACACGGTTCACGTGCCACCGATGTCGATGGTCGATGTCGCCCTCGATGTCGGTGAGGCCGCCCGATGGATGCTGCATTGCCACCACATGCCGCACCTTACGACGGGGATGATGACCGAATTCGCGGTCACGGCGTCCGTCTGATCCCAGCGGGTCGTCCGGACATGGCGCCCCGCCCGGCACCGATCCTGGTCTGTCCTGCCCCATGTTGTCGTGAGGGCCGGCCAAAAGACGCACCCTGCGGGTAAAAATCAGGAGGATGAGATGATGAACTGGAACGACATGGGCCCCGGAATGGGTTTCGGAATGGGGTTTGGCTGGCTCTTCGGCCTGCTGATCCTCGTGCTGCTGGTTTTGGCCATAGCAGCGCTGATCAAGTATCTTCGGAAATAGAAAAAAGGAGTTGGCAATGACCTACACGATCAATCGAATGTTCCCCGACGCCGGTATCGACGACGTCGACGCTCGCGCGCGGAAGGCCCTCACCGACCACGGCTTCGGCATCCTGACCGAGATCGACGTCAAGGCGACGATGAAGAAGAAGCTAGATGTCGAGATGCCCGCCTACCGCATCCTCGGCGCCTGCAACCCCAAGATGGCGCATCAGGCCATCGGGATCGAACCGCGCGTCGGTGCGATGCTGCCATGCAACGTCATCCTGCGCGAGGTCGACGGTGGCGTGGAAGTCAGCGCCATCGATCCTGTGGCGTCGATGCAGGCGATTGAGAACGCCGAACTGACGGCCGTGGCGGGCGAGGTGCGCGACCTCCTGGCGAAGGCCGTCGCGGCGGTCTGAGATGAGCCTGCGCGTCACCATTCTCGCGGGCCTTGCGATCCTCGGCATCGGACTGCTCGCTGTCTGGCAGTTCGCGCCTTCGGTGTTCGCCGAGGCGCGCAGCCTCCTGGAGCCCGAGCGTCTGGAAACGCTGGTGGCGCGTGCGGGTCTCTGGGGGCCGGTCCTGATCGTCACGCTTATGACCATCGCGGTCGTGGCCAGCCCAATCCCGAGTGCACCCATCGCACTGGCGGCCGGAGCGGCCTACGGACATCTCTGGGGGACCGTGCAGGTCGTCATCGGCGCCGAGCTCGGGGCGCTGATCGCCTTCGGTCTCGCACGGGTTCTGGGGCATGACGTCCTGCGGCGGGTGTTCGGGGACCGCGTCGATGCCGGGCTGCTCGGCTCGCAGAACGCGTTGACGGCGACGGTTCTTGCCAGCCGCCTGATGCCCTTCGTGTCCTTCGACATGATCAGCTACGCGGCCGGACTGAGCCGATTGCACGCCTGGCGTTTCGCCTTGGCAACACTGGCGGGGATCATTCCGGCAAGCTTCCTGCTGGCCCATTTCGGCGGCGAGGCGGTGAGCGGAGATCTGGGCCGGGCGACATGGGCAGTACTTGGCCTCGGCCTCTTGACGGGCCTGCCACTGCTTTGGGTAGCCATGCGGCAAAAGCCTGAAAAGGGAAATCCATGACCGGAAGCGAGTACCAGAAGAACAGCATCACCCTTTCCGGTGCGGTAGCCATGGGCACCGGCGTGATGATCGGCGCGGGCATCTTCGCGCTGACCGGCCAGATCGCCGAACTCGCCGGGCCTCTCTTCCCGCTCTCGTTCGTGGTCGGCGCCATCGTGACCGCCTTCAGCGCCTACACCTATATCAAGATGTCGAACGCATACCCGTCTGCGGGCGGCATCGGGATGATCCTGAAGAAAGCCTACGGACCGACGACGGTCGCGGCGGGCGCAGCTCTCCTGATGGCGCTGTCGATGGTCATCAACGAAAGCCTCGTCGCTCGCACCTTCGGAACCTACACCCTGCGAGCCTTCGGCGGCGATCCGGACAGCATTCTCGTGCCGGTCCTCGGCGTGGGGCTGATCGTCTTCGCCTATCTCGTGAACGTCTCTGGCAACCGGTCGGTCGGGCTGCTGTCCATTATCATGGCCATTCTCAAGGTGGGCGGCATTGCGCTGTTCGGGGCGGCCGGTCTGTGGGCCAGCGGCATTTCGTTCGAAGCGTCGGGCGGAGATTTTCGTGCGGGTGGGTTCGTGGCGTCGGTCGCGCTGTCCATTCTCGCCTTCAAGGGGTTCACGACCATCACCAACAGCGGCGCCGAGGTGACCAATCCGCATCGGAACGTGGGCCGGGCCATAGTCCTGTCCATCGCCATCTGCGTCGTCGTCTACCTGCTGGTCGCATTCGCGGTCGGCTCCAGCCTGCCGCTCGATCGCATCGTGGCGGCGAAGGACTACGCGCTGGCTGAAGCGGCCCAACCAGCCCTCGGGCAAACCGGCTTCTACCTGACGGTGGCGCTTGCGCTGGTGGCAACTGCCTCGGGCCTGATCGCCAGCGTGTTTGCCGTCTCGCGGATGCTGGCGATGCTGACGGACATGAAGATGATCCCGCACAGCCATTTCGGGATGCCAGGCACGATCAAGGACCACACACTCGTCTACACCGTCGTGATCGCAGGCTTCCTGACGGTCTTCTTCGACCTCAGCCGCATCGCCTCGCTCGGGGCCTTCTTCTATCTGGTGATGGACATGATCATCCATTTCGGCGTGTTCCGGCATCTGCGCGAAGAAATCGGCGCTCGGGGCTGGGTGTTGCTGACGGCAATCGCACTTGATGCCGTGGTGCTGGCCGCCTTCGCCGCGATGAAATGGCAGTCCGACCCCTTGATCGTCGTCCTGGGTGCGATCGGCATGGCGCTGGTGTTCCTGTTCGTCGGAATCTTCCTCGCACGGAATCCCGCCCTGGAAGGCGCTCACGACCACCATTGAAAAGAGCTTGAGCTTCCAACGGCTGGAAGCGGCAAGCTGAAACAAGAGATCGAAAGGCTGGCAGACTATGGAGCACGATCACCATCACGCGGCGCCCGACATTCCGGCGGGGGCGAATACCGCAAAGGACCCGGTCTGCGGGATGACGGTCGCGGTCAAGCCGGACGGGCGTCACGCCGAGTTCCAGGGAGAGACCTTTCATTTCTGTTCGGAGAAATGCCAGTCGAAGTTCAAGGCGGATCCGTGGTTCTACGCCTCGGGCCGGGCCGCCGGACAGAAGAAGGCTGCTCCGGCCAACGTCCAGTACACCTGTCCGATGCATCCCGAGATCGTCCGCGATGCGCCGGGGTCCTGCCCGATCTGCGGCATGGCGCTGGAACCGATGGTGCCGTCGGATGAGCCCAGCGAGGAGCTGACCGACTTCACGCGTCGGATGTGGATTTCGGCGGCGGCGGCGGTGCCGCTCATCATCCTGACGATGGGTGAACTGGTCGCGCTGTCAGTGCGCGACTGGATCGGGCATCAGACCGCAAGTTATCTCGAGTTCGTGCTGGCAACGCCGATCATCCTCTGGGCCGCCTTGCCTTTCTTCCGGCGCGGCTGGGACTCCATTGTGAACCGCAGCCCAAACATGTGGACGCTGATCAGCATCGGCGTGGCGGCGGCCTACCTTTACTCGCTCGTCGCGACGTTCCTGCCGGGGGTGTTTCCGGAACAGTACCGGATGGGCCACGGCGTCGGCACCTATTTCGAGGCGGCGGTGGTGATCGTCGCGTTGGTCTTAGTGGGCCAGGTGCTGGAACTCCGAGCGCGAGAACGCACCGGGGATGCGATCCGCGCGCTTCTGGATCTGGCGCCGAAGACCGCGCGGCGCATCCTGCCGGACGGCACTGAATACGATGCGCCGCTGGAGAACATCATGGAGGGCGACCGGCTGCGGGTCCGTCCCGGCGACGCCATTCCGGTCGACGGCACGGTGATCGAGGGCCGCTCGTCGCTGGACGAAAGCATGCTGACCGGCGAGTCAATGCCGGTGGAAAAGGGGCCGGGGGATGAGGTGACGGGCGCCACGATCAACAAGAACGGCTCTCTGGTCATGGAGGCAGGCAAGGTCGGGTCCGATACCGTGCTGGCGCAGATCGTGGCGATGGTGTCGAACGCGCGGCGGTCCCGCGCGCCGATCCAGGGGCTGGCCGACCGGGTGTCGGCGATATTCGTGCCGACGGTGGTGGTCATCGCCATCGTCGCCTTCGTGGTCTGGCTGATCTTCGGCCCGGAGCCCGCGCTGGTCTTCGCAATCGCCTCGGCCGTGTCGGTCCTCATCATCGCCTGCCCCTGCGCGCTGGGGCTGGCGACACCGATCTCCATCACCACGGCGGCGGGGCGCGGCGCACAGGCGGGCGTGCTGATCAAGGACGCCGAGGCGCTGGAGCGAATGGCAGGAGTCGATACGCTCATCGTCGACAAGACCGGCACGCTGACCATGGGCAAGCCGAAGCTGACCGATACGGTTGCGCTCGGGGACGTCACCGAGACCGACCTGTTGTCGCTGGCCGCAGCGCTGGAGCGTGGCTCGGAACACCCGCTGGCTGAGGCGATTGTCGAGGGAGCCGAGGCGCAGGGTGCGCCGCGTCAGGAGGCCACGGACTTCGACGCCGTCACTGGCAAGGGCGTACAGGGCCGGGTCGGTGGGCGCGCGGTGGCGCTAGGCAACGCGGCGATGATGCGGGAGATGGGGCTCGACACCGCGCAGGCCGAGTCAAAGGCCGACACCCTGCGCGCCGAGGGCAAGACGGCGATGTTCGTCGCGCTTGACGGCGCGCTCGTCGGCATCGTGGCGGTCGCCGACCCGATCAAGGAGAGTACCGCGCAGGCCATTCGGGAACTTCATGCCCAAGGGCTAAGGGTGATCATGGCGACGGGCGACAACGAACGCACGGCGCAGGCGGTGGCGGGCAAGCTCGGCATCGACGAGGTGCGCGCAGGCATCCTGCCCGAGGCCAAGAAGGACCTGATCGACCAGTTGCGCCGCGACGGCCACAAGATCGCCATGGCGGGCGACGGGGTGAACGACGCCCCCGCGCTCGCCGCCGCCGATGTCGGCATCGCCATGGGCACCGGGGCCGATGTTGCGATGGAAAGCGCAGGCATCACCCTGCTGGGCGGCGACCTGATGGGCATCGTGCGGGCGCGCAAGCTCGCCCGCGCCACCCTGCGGAACATCAAGCAGAACCTGTTCTTCGCCTTCGCCTACAACGCGCTTGGCGTCCCCATCGCCGCCGGGCTGCTTTACCCTGTCACCGGACTTCTGCTCTCGCCGATGATCGCGGCGGCGGCGATGAGCCTGTCGTCGGTCTCGGTGATCACCAACGCCCTGCGGCTCAGGCGGGTCGACCTCTGATCTGCCAGCCCACACATCCAACCTCGAAAGGAACATCAGATGACCCAAGACATGTTTTCCCGCCGCAAGCTCCTGATCGGCACAGCTGCGCTGGCGGCTGCGTCGCCCTTGAGGGCTCTGGCGCAAGGCGCCGGTCCGGCGATCCACGTGATGAAGGACCCCAACTGCGGCTGCTGCTCGGCCTGGATCGAGATCCTCGAGAACGACGGCTTCGCCGTCACGACCGAGGCGAGCGCCGGGACGCTTCTGATGCGCTACAAGCTGGACAACGGCATCCCGCAGGAGATGGTCTCCTGCCATACGGGTCGTGTGGATGGTTACATTATCGAGGGTCACGTCCCTGTTGCCGACATTCGCCGTCTCCTGCTGGAACGCCCCGACGCGGTCGGCCTCGCAGTGCCAGGCATGCCCTACGGCTCGCCCGGGATGGGACCGGAAAGCCAGCGCGAGGCCTACGACGTGTTTCTGATCCGGCGCGACGGATCGAACGAGGTCTTTACCAGCTACGCTGCTGCCTGACCTTGAGGCTCCAATTCGGCTCTTGATCAGGGGCGAGAACACATACGGACCTGATCCCGGATCACGGCGTAGTCGCTCAGCATCTCGGCGATGGCCGACCCGTGCGGCAGCCGCGCGAGCTCCTCGGCTGCGCGCGCCTGGAACTCGCGGGTGTACTCTACCACGGGCGGGCAGACGGTCGCGATGCCGGGCTCAGAACCGACCGTTGCGCAGCCGCTCAGCAAGCTCGTCGCGAGACCTAGGACGACGAGCCGTCGCCTCGAGCATCTGGCGTTGGACATCATTGGCTTTCTCCGTGGTCTGAAGGCGTTCAGCGAGGCGTCCCGCTCGCTCGCCGGACCGCCGAAGCGAAAGCAGGAACAGGAGCAGGGCGAGGATGATGGCGCCGTAGCGCAAAGCGGCCCGCATCCATGGGCTGGCGGCGAACCCGATCAGGAGCGGGGCCATCACCGCTGCCCTCGGCGCCAGTCATCGAGACGCGCGTAGATCGTGACCGCGATGCCGCCAAGCGCCACGGCGATGAATACCCAACGCAACGTGTCGAGATACGGCACAAGCGGCAAGATCGCGGTCTGGGTCTCGGCCAGCACCTGCTGCGCCACCTCGACGCCCGCCGCGCCCAGCGTCGCCACTCCGGCCGCCCCGCCACCCTTCATGGTACGGCTATCGGCCAGCACTTCGCGCGCAGGCGGAGCTTCTTCGGCGAACGCCGTCGCCCGGACCGGGAACATCTCTCCCCACTGCCGTGCAGGGCCGAGATCGACATGGATGAAGCCCGATCGCGGATAGAAGCCGAAGCCGAGGAACCCGACCTCGCGCGCCGCAGCCTCGAAGGCCACCGGGTCGTGGTTCGACATGGCGATATCAAAAGCCGTGCCGTCCATGTGCTTCGACGACTTGGCCCCGCCGACCGCACGATTGTGTTCGGGGCTGCGATAGGCAGACCGCACGATCAGCGGCTTGCCCAGCCGGTCGCGCAAAGCCTGCAGCTTGTCGAGCGCCTCGGGGTGCAGCTTGATCTGCCCTGTGCCACGGCAGGCGATTTCGGCGGGCGAGAAGTTCGGCCACCGCCAAAGGTTCTGCGGCACATCGCGGAAATGGCGGTAGGTGCGGATGGGCTCGGACATGGAAGAGTTCCTTTGCGAAGGGACGAGAATACCCGCCCGCAGCGACGCGACTGCGGGTTGGCGTGGTTTGCGGGGATTGGGTTGGGTCGCGGGGCGACCCGGTTGGCGCTCAGCCGCCCGGGCCGAAGATCTTCAGCTTCAACGCGATACCCGCGAGCAGTGCGAGGATGATGCCGGTGGTGACGAGATGGACCGTGGTCTGCACGGCCGTACGGCGCACGAAGCGGATGCAGTCGAGCAGCGCGCGCAGGTCGCGGACATCCATCGCGGCCTCCTGGCCGTCGAGCCCGACATCCGCGAGCGCACGCCTGGCGCCTTCTTCAGCCGCGCGTGCCAGCAGTTCCTCGAACTCGGCATCGGACATGCGGACATGGTCCTCTCCGGAGCGACGCGGGCTCATGCCGACAGGATCCCGACCTCGTTGGGCAAGGTCAGATCGCTCCAGGGGCTCGCATCGACCGGGTTCACCGCCCAACTTGAATAGACGGGCTTGGGCGCGAGGTCCGGCACGGTCTCGGGGGCGGCATCGTGGTTGACCCCGCCGATGCGCAGGAAGCCTGCCGTGGCGTCGGGCCCAACCGTGCCCGCCTGCGCGATCTGCTTGAGATGCACGCCCGCGATGGCCGAAACCGAGGCGGGTCCGGTCGGGCCGGTCAGCGAGAAGGACATGCGCTGTCCCGCTGCCGTACTGGCGACCCGCGTGGCGATATCGCCATCGCGCAGCGCATCAATGCTGCCCACCATCTGGTTGAAGCTCGCGATGGCGTTCGGGCTGCGGCGCACGAAGCGCCGCCCGATGGTCGAGACCCCGTCGAGGGCCGCGATATGGGCATAGTACCAGGTCCGGTTCGCGGAAATCCCGTGCAGGGCGGTGTTGGCGAAGACCACGTGGCGCGGCTTGCCCTTTCCGTTCGCGTTCGCGGCGGTGGCCGTCGATTGCAGGACGCCCTCGACATGGAACTCGATGGTGATTTCCGCACCGACCGCCACCCGCACGTCGATCCATTGCGGCTGTCCATTGGGGGCGGTGTAGGAGGAACTGCCCTGCACGCTGGTGTCGCCAGCGGCGATGGCGTGATAGCGGTTGGTGGTCGTGATCGGCTTGATCTGGGCCAGCAGAACGTTGGTAGCTGAATAGAACTCCAGAAAGCTCGCCTCGGCGCGGTTGATGCTGTTGGCGTCGGCGTTGGGCGGCACGTAGCGAAATCCCAGCCAGAGATCGCCCACGGGCTCCGGCACCGAGAAGGAGAACGGCGCGGAATAGCTGTTGAAGCCGACGTGCCGGATCGCGTTGACGTCGAGCGTCGGGTCGAACCCTCCGGCGGTCGTGTTCAGAAGCCCCGAGATGCCGGCGATGTCGGTGGGCTGGTGGCCCAGATGCAGGATGTAACTCATGGCAGTTCCACTTCGATGTAGAGGGCGGATTGGGCAGCGGTGAGGGACGTGCCCCCGCCGTGATCGAGGAAGATCGAGACGCCGCCTGAGGTCAGACGCGTGCCGCCGCCGAGATCGAACCAGGCCTCGAACTCGCCGACGCTGAGGACCTTGTCCCAGGCCAGTTCGATGAAGGCATGCGCCTCGAAGATGCGCAGGTCGGGGTGCTCGTAGCCGAGAGGCAGCACGCCGGGCGGCACCGGATAGCTGAACTGCGAGGGCTGCGAGCGCAGCGTGCCGCCGTCGCCGGGATTGCGGCCCTGGACCTGCGGATAGAAGGCCGTGCTATGCGCGGCCGTCCAGGTGGCCGCCCCGCTCACTGGATCGTCACGCCAGACGCCGTTCCTGCCGATCCAGAGACGCGCAGTGGCCGGGTCTAGGACGAACATCAGCACGTCGCCCGCGCCGAAGGTGGGCAGCCCCGTCAACTGCTGGGCGGCCGTGGCAGTGTTCGACGACCAGAGGGTGCCGTTGCCGCGATACGCGATCGAGCCCAGCGTGATCGGGTTGTTCCCGATATTGAACTCCTCGCGCTGCGCGGCCGAGACCACGCCCATGTAGCCGTCGAAACTGGCGGCCCCGCTGGCTGCACAGAGAACTTCCCAATAGCGCCGCCCGTCCGAGGGCAGGATGGCCTTGGCACTCGGTACCCAGCGCATGTAGTTGGTCCCGCCCGAGGTGTTCACGGCGGTCTGGTTGCCATCGGACAGCGTGTAGCCCGGAGGGCGCCGCGTAGTGTCGAGCTGCCAGACAGAGCCGATATCCACCGGGGGCGCGGCATCCCCGCCTTGGGCAAGGATGGCGGCGCGCATCATCAGCAGGCTCATGCGACGGCTCCCGCCAGCGCGCCCTGGATGACCCAGGCATCTGCACCACGCTTGACGAGTGCCGCGCCCGACCATTGGCCATCGAGAGCGACCGAGCCGCCGGTGACGCCATTGAGCGACACGCCCGGCGCTGCCGTGACCGTGGCGATCCCGGCGCCGACCTGCGTGACATTCATGAGCGTGCCGATCTCGAAGGGCACGGTCGCCTCGACCGGGATCGTCACGGTGACGGCAGAGGAGCCAGTTGTTTCGAGGATGCTGCCAAGATCGACGGCTTCCAGCGTGTGGCTGGTCGCCGTCAGCGTCCGGATGCGCACCACGCCGGGACGCGGCACCTCGACCCATGCCCCGCCCGTGAACCGCACGTACCGCGCTTCATCCGCGATCCAGACCTGCCAGCCCTCTTCGGGGGTCAGGTAGACCCATGCAGCCGCCCCGGCGGGCGACTGGTCCCAGAGGGCAAGCGCGTTGGCATTGGCGCCAGCCGAGGCGGGCACGATGGCGACCTGGCCTGCGGTGCCCGTGGCAGGAAGTGCTGCGGTCCGCGATGTGGCGCGCGCCTGCACGAGGGCAGAGAGGCGGCGCAGGTCTTCGCTGAGGCTGGTGCCCCAGTTGCGCTGGCCGGGATCGTAGAAGGCGCGCAGCCCCAGTCCCGGCATGATCCGTTCGGGCATGCTTGGTCTCGCTTGTCGTGAGGATGGTGATTGCGGGGCTCAGGTGCCCCAGAGGAAGCCCCAGCCGCGATCCCACCCGGCGGCAAAGGGCGCGGTCAGGCGGAAGTGGCGTGCCGCGCGGTCGGTGACCCAACTGCCGCCGACCAGACGACGAGACCGCACGGCGAGGTCGATCTCGGCCGTCCGCTCCGGCGCGCCGGTCTCGGGGATGTCCTCGGGCGCCAGCGTCCAGCTCGTCCCGCTGCCAGCGTCGATCACAATTCCGGGCGGCATGAGCGCTGCGCCCGTGTCGGGGTCGATCCAGCGCACCTCGATCGCATAGCCGACCCCGGGCTCCGGCCCGATCGAAGCGCCGGTGTGATCGACGATCACCGGGCTCGTCTGGGTCAGCCGGTCCCGATGCGTCCAGGTCAGCACCAGATCATCGGCGATCAGCGCATCGACGTCCGGCGCGTAGCTGCCATTGCCCTGCACCCGCCCGGGCGGCAGGGGCCGGATGGCGCGGCGGTCGAGCGTCACGCTGTCCTCGGGCGCCAGCGCAAACGCGAGCGTGCCGCGCCCTGTCTCGGGCAGCAGCCGGATCGCGAGGGTCTCGCCTGCCGCCCAGCTGTCCTCTGTGATCCGCGCGCCCTCATCGAAGAAGATTACCGGGGTTCCCTCTGGATGGGCGCGCGGCACGGTATCGAGGCATCCCCGGCCCACGGTGATGGCGGTGGACGTGATCCCGTCGACACGGACCAGTTCGCCGCCGACGCTCGCCAGCGTGCCGATTCCGACCTCGCCAATGTCGCGCCAGCCGGTGACCGGCAAGACGCGCGCCTCCGGGTGGTCCGTGACGTTCGCCGCGAGCAGCGCCGTCGGCGCGAAGGCGACCACACCCTCTTGCGCGGGGCCGGTGCCAGGGTCGATCCAGAGTTCCGCCGCCAGCGCATCGGCGCTGGGACGTTCGCCGGTTGCCACCAACGCGCCCGCATCCGGATCCTCCGACAGGATGCGGTCGGCCTCACTGTGGCCGAGTTCGCGGACCAGCAGCCAGTATGTGGCTTCCGCGACCATGCGCCGGGACAGTGCGCGCGGCGGCGCAGCGACCCCTGACCCGGTCGGCATGCGCCCGCCCGCGATGGCGGTGGCCCCCAGCGCAAAGACGTCCTCGGCGAGCTTCAATCGGATGCCGTTGTCGCGGCCGTCGCCCTGACCGATCTCGGAGATGCGCATGACGACATCGTCGAGCCCGAGGCGCTCCGACCGCAGCCGGATCACATCGCCAGGACCGAGATCGGCACCCTCGCGGTTCACCACGATCTCGCCCGTGAGCAGCGGTACCGAGAGCGCCCGCAGGTCGCGCTCAGCCACCCGGATCGCCAGCCCCTGGTAGCGGATGCCCGGATAGTCGAGCGTGGTCGCGATGACCTCGCCCATCGACTGCACCCGGGCGGTGTCGGTGACAGAGACCGCCCCCGTGTCGTCCGTCCAGGCATCGGTGAAGCGCACGGTCACGCTGTTGACGAGGTCCGACGGCGCACGCCGCCCCAGCCGCCCCCAGTCCACGACATTGGTCTCGTCGAAGAGTGGCAGTGTTGCTGCCGTGTAGTCGGCCCGGATGAGCCGCAACTCCCAGAGCCCGGTGCGCCGGTCGATGAAAAGCGTCGCGTCGATATGGTCGAGAACGCTGCCGATGAACTCCTCGATGGAGCTGTCCTGCTGCCAGATCAGCGACAGGCCGAAGCCCTCGGTGTAGAGCGTGTCCGCAGCGGCCGTGAAGCTGGCCCCGATTTCGACGGTCGAATAGCCTAGACCCCAGTCGCGGTTTGTCAGGCACTCCCGGATGATATGGGCCGGGTTCATGTCCGGGCCGTTGCCGAAGGCCCCGCGCAGGGAGGCGACCAGCGCCTGCGGGTTGCCAGCCGGGATGACCGGCACGCCGTCCACCGGCGTGTTGTCGATGCGCGCGGTAGAGGTCGTGTTGGCCAGCGCGATGTTAAAGCCGAAGATGTCGGCCGGCGGCAGGGTGCGAATGATCGCCAGCGCCGCATCGACCGAGGAGACCGGCGCAGGTTCGCCGTCGGTTACGAAGATCACGATCCGTCGTTTCGACCCGCCGCCCGCGAAAAACGCTCCCGCCTGCGAGAAGGCGGCGTCAAAACTGGTGCCGCCCGAGGTGCTGTTCGAGAGCGCCAGCATCCAGGTCTCGAGCGCGGCATAATCGTCCGGTCCCATCTCGCGCCGTTCGATCGCGCCTGCGACGCCTGCGTTCCAGAGCACGATGCGGATGTCGTTCGGCCGGTCGGGATCGACGCTGGCTCCGATCTCGCGGATGAGCGCCGCGACGCCCGCTTTCTGGGCGGCCATGCGCGTGCCCGACATCGAACCCGAGACATCAAGCGCAATGTAGATCGCGGCATCCGAGATATTGGCCTCGGGCACGATGGCCGCCTTCTCGGGATACCATTGCGCCGCGCCTGCCTCGCCGGTCAGCACGCGGGTCACGCGGACCGCCCACGGCTTCAGATACGGATTGATGCCGAGATAGACCTGCCGCAGCACCAGGCTGCAGAGCCCGCGATAGCCGGGCACGTCGCCATTCATCCGAGCAGCCAGGTAGTCGTTCTGACCCTGGCCCGGCCCGCCCATCAGCACATCGACATCGCCGCGAATGCCCCCTTCGCGGCTCTCACCGCCGAAGAGGTCGGGCTTGTCGATGCGAATACGCCCACCCCCGGCACCTGCGTTGCTGGCGGCGCTGGTCGCCTCGAACACCTCGACGGCCTGCGCTGCAAAGTTCAGCGCCTCGGGTAGCACGGACCAGGAGGTCACATTGGTGGCGGCGTTGAATGTGACGCCGCGCAGCGTGATCGTCTGGCTCGTGCCATTCGCCAGTTGCAGCCGGTAGTCCCGACCGATGCGCACCCCGGCGCGCGTCCCCAGAAAGGTGATCGTGGCCCCCGTATCACCTGCCAGCGCCGCAGTTGCCACCATGCCCGCGACCGTGCCGATCCGCGTCTCGACGGCCGCGCCGCCGCCCGAGACGCCGCCGCCGGTCGTGACAGACCAGGCGGTGCGGCGGTCAACGAGGATCTCGCGGATGGCATCGATCGGCCCGTGGCACAGCGCCAGATGCATCCCCAGCGAATAGCGATAGCCGACGGTCTGTGCCTTGCTGCTACCGCCCATCGCGATCCTCCTCGGATGCACCCTCCCGCATCTCGGCGATCCGGATCACCGGTTCCACCAGCGCATCCTCGGTCGCGCGCAGGCGGTCGGCATCGATGCCGTGGGCGAGGAAGTCCTGCCAGTCGAACTCGTGGCGCCGGAACCATGGCCGCACGCCTGCGAGGCAATAGCGGGCATCGCGCAGGTCCTGGATCGTCACGCGGGTCACTTCTTTCCGCCTTTCTTCTTGATCGGGTCCACCTTCAGGTCGCCTGCCCAGACGACGTTCGGCCCGGTGATCAGCACCGTCCCGAACACAACCGGGATCGGCCGACCCTCCTCGGCGGTGGGCAGCGAGAAGTCGTCGAGGCCCGCGGCTTGCGGCTTCTCGACCTTGGGACGCGGGCTCAGCGCATAGGAAATCGCCGAGAGCACCAGCCCAAGGACGAGCCGTGCGATGAAGGTCCAGACCATATGGCGTTCTCAGACGATGGAGCCGCCGCCGAAGGGATTGCGGCCGGGGATCTCGGGGAAGCCCCCGAAGTTCACGAGGTTGCCGAACTTTGCCGCGCAGGTGGCTGCGCGCAGATCGCAGCCCGGGGCGATGTCGGCGAGAACCGGGAGCGGCGTGCCGGTTTCCGGGTCGATCTCCGACGCAGCGAGCGCCGCCGCCAGTTCAGGCATCGGGCGCGATAGGGTTAGGGCGGCCCCGGCATGGCCGGTGATGAACCCAAGTTGCGCCCCGAACCTGAGCACACCGCCCCGGTACCAGCCGGCGGGCTCAGCCGCCGCCTCAGGGATCGTCACGGTCAAGCCGTTGCCAGCTACGGCTGTCACCGTGCCGGTCAGCCAGTAGAGCGCGATGTCGAGCCCGCAGCCGCGCCCGTAGAGGGCATGGCGGCAAAGCCGCTGGTACTTCGCCCGCACGCCCGCGCGTCGCAGCGTGCTGAAGATCGACTCGGCCTGCAGCAGGATGCGCTGCCCCTCCACCTCTGCACCCACCACGCGGCCTTTCCAATGCGCGACGGTCTCGCCCAGCACCTGCTCGTGGCCCCGGAAGAGGGTCAGCGTCACAGGCGTATTGCCCAAGGGGGCGAGAAAGCGCCGCGCGAAAGGATGCGAGAGCGGCCAGGTTAGTTCCAGCCGCCCGCGTTCGATCTCGCTCGTCTGCACGACATCGCCATGGGCGACGGCGGCGGGCTCCCAGGTGATTTCGCTTCCGTCGCTCCCCGCGCTGGTCCAGGCCGTGGCGCGGCTGGTGAAACGCCAGACCTGATCGCCTTCCACGAACTGGTAGAGGAAATAGGGGCGGCCCTCGGCGGGGGACGCTTCGATGCTGGCATAGGTCATGCGGGCACCTCGATGACGGGCAGCGTGACCTCGATCGCCACCGAGCCATGCTGGATCTCGACGCGATCCGCGTCGGCGCGCATCGCGGTCAGGAAATGCACCCTCGTCGCGAGCGAAACCGGCTCGCCGAGGTTCGAGGACAGCGTCAGCCGGTGATCCGCGCCCTCGACGATGGCGGCGGTGATCGTTCGGAAGCGCAGCGCGGTCGGCATTTCCAGCAGGATCGCGCGGCCGAAATAGGCCGGGAGCGACGCGACCGGTGCCACGCGCATCAGCGTGGATCCAGAGGTCATAGCGGAACGCAACTGCAGCTCGCGCCCCCAGGTCGACAGCCAGAAGCTGGCCTGCCGCCCGCGAAGCGACCAGAGCCAGCGCCGCAGGGCGTGGCGTGCAATGGGGCCTTGCGCCTTCAGCGTGATCGTCTCGCTCCGCTCGAAGACGTCGCGCAGCGGCTCGGCCACGACCGGGCCGAAACCGTTGTCGACGTATTCGACCGCACGGCGCAGGCTGGCAGTGAGCGGGCGGCGCACAAGGCTCGGGTCGGTCTGGACCGGGCGGCCGAGATAGGTCGGCAGCACCGGTGCGGTGATGTCCGGCGCATCGCGCAGCAGGAAGCTGGCCGTGACCGTGCCATCTCCCTGCCTGCGGCGCGCAACCTCGATGGCCGAGGTCAGCGCACCGACCCGTATCGGCGCGACCGTGACCCGCTGTGCCGCCACGACCGGACCGGGCAGTTGCAGCACCAGAGGTTCCGCCATGATCAGCCGGTCGGGCTGAACGCTGGCGATGGGTACCGCCGCCGCCTCACGGCCATCGACCGCAATCGCCGCCAGTTCCCCGCTCCGGAAATCCGCCACGCCGGTGTCGAGCAGGATCTCCGTCGCGCCTTGCACCAGATCGGCGGCGGGCTGTAGCGCCATGTGCCAGAGCGGGACATGCCAGTCGCCCGCGAACCCCGCGCGGGCGAGTTCCGCGGCGCGCGCCATCCCCAGCGCATCCAGCCTATGCCGGAACGTCACGATCTCGCGCGGCCGGGGCCGGAGCGCGATGCGCTGTTCGCCCGCGCGCGATGTCAGCACATCGGTGCGCCATTCCAGCACTTCGGTGATCTCCTGCGCCGCCGGGAAGGGCCAGAACAGCAGCGGCAGTGGGCCTCCCACCTCAGGCATTCAGCGCACTCCGGTTGCGGCGGATGACGTTCAGGATGGCCCGCTCGCCCGAGGGCGTGGCGAGGTAGTCGCCGACCACCGACGGGTCGAGCACGTTGATGATCCGCGTCGACATGTCCTGCGCCGGTTGGGCGGGTGCGCTGTTCATCTCGACCCCGAGCCGCCCGTCGCGCCCGCGCCGCAGCGGCAAAATCGCCTCGGGACCGGCCTCGCCCATCAGCCCGATGCCCCGCGAGAAGGGAAACACCGTCGGCCGGTTCACGACACCGCCGCGCGCGAAAGCCGTCAGTTCCTGACCACCTGCGAATGCGCCGCCCCTGGCGAAGCCGAACAGTCTCGCGAAGAAACCACCACCGCCGCCCATACCGGAGAAGGCCCGCATCAGCGCATTCTCGATCGGCTTGAAGGCCAGCTCGATCAGCCGGTTCGCGAGGTTCTGCGCGATACGCGAGATGGCGCTGGCAAAGGTCTCCCAGGTGAACTCACCCGACTGCAGCGCCTCCTTGATGGGACCGACGATGTCCTGCGCCAGACCTTGGGCGATCTCGCGCGAGCGTTCCTGTGCCGCCCGCACTGCCTCGGCAGTCATCTCCCAGGCACCCCGCGCCGTGTCGGCCGCCGCGCGCAGCGCCTGACCCGCCCCGCGACCGGCACCGCCCGCGCGGCCCGCAGCCTCGCCGGTGGCATCAAGCGACTCTCCCAGCCCCTCGGCGGCCGTCCGCGCGCCGTTCAGAGCAGCTTCCGCGTCGAGACCGCTGCCCGTCACCGCCTCGCGCAGGGCGGCAATGGACTCGAGTGGTGCTGTCGCCACTTCTGCAACACCGGCCATCGTTGCGCGCAGGGCCTCGGCCTGACCGCGCGCTTCCTCTGCGTAAGCATTCAGCCCGAGGTCTGGCATCCTGATCGGCTCGGCACTGAATGCCGCCTGAAACGCAGCGCGTGCCTCGGAACCGGCCTCGGTCGCCGACCCCGCGAACGGATTGTCGATCCGGCCGAGTTCCAGATTGCCGATCAGCGAGATGCGCCGCTCGATCCCGAGCGCCTCGAGCCCGCCATTGATCCCCTCGAGGAAGCCGTTGATCCGCTGGCCGACGCCATTGAGCATCGCTTCGACGCCCGCGATCAGCGCATTCGCCGCCTGAAACGCGAAATCCCCGATCGCCGAGGGCAGCGAGCCCCAGAGCACCTTGATCGCGTCCAGCGCCCCCTGGAAGGTGTTCAGCGCCCCGTTTCCGAAACCGACCACCGCTTCCAGCGACGTCTGCAGCGCCTCGGCGATGGCGGCCTTGATATCGGCCCAACTCGCCATTATCGCGAGCCCCATGGCGACGGCGCCGAGCTTCATGCGCTCCCAGACCTCGCGGGCAAGGTCGCCCAGAAGCGAGAGCGCATTGCCGAACCCGCCCGCGCCGCGCACCAGCTGTCCGAACCAGTAGATCAGCTCGCCCGCACCCACGATCAGCGCCCCGATCCCGGTGCGAATTATTGCTCCGCGCAAGAGTGTCAACGCGCCCGCGAGGCTGATCGTGGCGACCTGCGCCGCGACAAACCCCGCAACCCAGCGTGCGGCCATGAAGCCCGCGAAAGCGATGCCGATGGCTGCCAGCCGCTCCATGTTGTCGGCGAGCCCGATCAGTGCCGCGGCCACCGTCGATGAGGCGCCAACCATCTGGTCCCAGGTGCCGACCAGTTGCAGCGCGGCATTGCCGATCAGCGTGAAGGCATCGCCAATGGTTGCCGGCATGCTGTCGGCTTCCGCGCGCAGCAGCTCGAGATTGCCGATCAGCGCAGTTCGGATCACTTCGCCGGTGATCCCGCCCTGCTGGCCGAGGGTGCGCAGGCCCGAGACGGTGGTGCCGAGCTCGGCGGCCAGCAGTTCGGCCAGCCGCCCGCCGTTCTGGATCACGGTGTTGAGGTTGTCCCCGCTGAGGGTGCCAAGCGCCATGGCACGCGACAGCGCGGTCTGGACCGAGGCCGCGCGTTCGGCACGCGCGCCGGAGACCACCATGGCGTTGTTCAGCGCCTCCGTGAAATCCAAGCTTTCCGCCGTCGTCAGCCCCAGCTCGCGCAGCGCCGTGGCGTTGGCAAGCCAGGACTCAGTGGTCTGGCCGAGGCTGGAATAGGTCCGCCGCGCCATGGCGGCGAGCCGTTCCATGACGGCCGCGCCCGCCTCCTGGCTGCCGGTCGCGAGATCGACACGCGAGCGGAGGTCGGTCCACTGGTCGGCATAGGCCACGAGCTGGCGCGTGCTGATCGCAGCGCCGAGGATGCCCATGACCCGGCGCACCACGGCGCCGGTGATGTCGGCCTGCCGCTCGATCCGCTTGAAATTGCGCTCGCCCGCATCGCCGATCCCCTGGAATTCGGCCTTCACCTGCCTGCCGCCCTCGGCGACGAGGCGGACGGAGACGCGTTTCTGGGTCATGGATCAGACTTCCTGACGTGCGGGACACTGCTTGCGGAGCGGGTTCATCAGCCGTGGGACAGAGACGCCCGGTCATCAGCCGTGCTCTGTTCGTTGAACTTGCGGACCATCACGGCCTCGATCACGGGCAGGCATTCGGCCGCGATCAGCGGGTTGACCCCGAGCGCCCGCGCCATTGCCAACCCCGCGGTCATGTCCCAACCCAGAACCACAGTTCCGTCGGCGCTGGATGCGACGCGCAGTTGACCCGTAAGGCGCTGCGCCAGATCCCAGACCTGCCAGCCTTCCGGGGTTTCCGGCTGGTTCAGCCGCGCCGGACAGTCCGGGCACGGCCCTTGGCAGGCTTGGCAGTAGCGATCGCCCCCGCCGATCCACCAGTCGGCAAGGGCGCAGAGACGTTTTTTTCCTGCTCCAGCAGCAGCCATTTCGCGACATAGGCGGACTGGAAGGCATCAAAGGCCGGCCAGATGTCGAGCAGCGCATCAATCCCCTCGGGCGTCACGGGGACCGGGTTGCCCTCGGCGTCGCCGACGCCCTCCCAGTCGAGGACCGCGCGGCGAGCCACGGCCTTGGCCATGATCATCGCCAGCTCTTCGGTCGCGGCCTCGGGCGGCAGCGCCTGGATTGCGGCATCGCCGCGCGCCGAGACCATCAGCGCGGTCGTCAGCGGGCGCACCTGCAGCCGCACGCCCGGCAGCAGGTCGAGCCAGCGTGGCGCATTCGTCAGATCGAGTGTCAGCATGTCAGTAGGTCTCCCGTTCGTTCACCAGCGTGATCGTGCACATGCGCCCCGTCACCGGACCCTTCGCCGCCTGCCAGTCGAAGCTCGCCTGCATGCCCTGCGGCCCGGAAATCTCGATGCGCGGGCGCGGCAGGTAGACGGCGTGCGCCACCAGCGTCAGGCTTTCGCCCGAGGGCAGCGTGTAGGCGAAGTTCATCTCGCAAGGCTCGCCATTGATCGCCTGGTTGACCAGGAGCTGATCTGCAAAGCGCACCTCGATCCGGCCCGTGAGCGCCGCCATGCCGGGATCGGCGCCGTCGATGCGCCCGTCCGAGCGGATGGTCTCGATCCGGTCCAGCGTGTTGGCATAGGTGATCTCGGCCGAGACGATGTTGCCGAGCGGCTGGCCGTCGCGGGTGATCGCCCCGTTGAAATGCCCGAAGCGCTGCAGTTCAATCTCGGCCAGTGTGCCGGCGGCCGAAGTCGTCGCGATAGCCTCGCCCTGCGCCACGAGGCTCGCGGTCGCGGTCAGCAGCCCCGAGCGCTGCATCTGCCAGGACAGCGTATCGAGCACGCATCCCGAATACATCGCAAAGCGCGGCACCTCCGGCATGCCGGTCTCGATGGACATCGACGGCAGCACCCAGCTGCCTGAGCGGAACTCGTGGCTGTAAGGCGCGACAGTGCCGGTGGTGATCGGCTGGCCGAAGGCCGCCTTCAGCCAGAAGCCGAAGGCCTCCGCATCTATCGGCACGACGACATTGCCGTCGGCCGTCAGCGCGTCCTTGATCGGCGCCAGCGGATCGCGGCCGTAACCGAGCAGCTCGCTGTTCAGGAGCGGCTGCTCCGCCCCCAGCGTCGCGCTGGCGAACGGCATCCGTGTGAAGCCGCTCGCGGGCGGCGTGCCATAGGTCGTCTCGAACGCCAGCGCCATCTGCGCCCGCGCCCCCTGGGCTCGTGCCATGGTAGTCTCCTCGGGTTGTCGGGATCAGCCGAGCGGATCGGCCATGGAATAGTGTAGCACCACCGGGATCACGGCGGCCTTCAGGCTGGCCGCACCGTCAACGGGCAGATCGACGGGCCGTGGCGCTTCCGCCTCGACCCAGTCGCAGCGGCCGCCCAGCGTGCGGTCGGCGGAGATGGCCGCGCCGATGCTGGCGCAGAGCGCGGCGAAGGTCGTGTCGCGGTCTGCGCCTTGCACAACGGCCTCGATCTCGGCCCGGTGCTGGTAGTGGTAGCGCAGGGGCGACAGCGTGATCTCGGGCTCCCCCGGCTCGCCGTCGCGCAGGATCAGCAGGCCATCGGCCGGCACGCGCTCTGGCAGCACCTCACCGCGAAGGGCGATGGCGGGCAGCGCCGAGAGCCGCGCGTGCAGCGCGGCGAGGATGGTTTCGCGGGTGGTGGGCATGCTCCCTCACAGGTGTCCGCACCTTGTTGACGGATACGGCTTCGCGCTTTAAGTTCACAGGTGTTCGCACCCTGTGGAGATTCGCGATGGTTTCCGAGAATACGACCCGGGTTTCATTCCGGCTGAAGACAGACATCCACGATCTTATTCAGAAGCTGTCGGCCGATGCTGGCATCGATCCATCCGCGTTCATGCAGCGCGCACTTGAACGGGCGGTCTACGCTCATCTTCCACCTGAGAGGCAAAAGGAACTGGATGATACCGAAGCGCTCTATTCGGTAGCACAGCAGAAGGCACGTGAGGTTTTCAATTCTGGTCGGTTCGATGAGCACTTCACGTTGACGGTGTTCGGCGAGTTGATGACTGATCTGAAGTCCCGAGCGCTATATGAGGAGGTTATCGGTGCTGACGCCTATACCGATGGCGCACCTAGAAAGACGCCGCTGAACATGTATCTCGGCTGGTACATCAAGAACGCAATCGACGCTGAGCCGTTACTGGACGATGCCGGGAAGCCGCGAAGGGCATTCGTCAAGGATCAGCCCATCAAGAGCTACACGCTCTTGAAGTTGGGGAAATCCGCCTCGTCACGCATTTCGCGGAGCTGAACCATGGCTGACCATAAGAAAGTGCTCGCAACGATTGCTGTTGCGACCGATCCAGCGAAACTTCGGACCCTGCGGGAAAACGCACAACGGCTTGGCGTTCCCGAGGTGGAAGAGGCGGCATTCAGGCGGTTGGTCGAAATTCTGCCCGAAGAGGCGCCCGGAAGCATCGAGCATGACTTCTGGAAGACGATCCACGCCTTTGAAGAAATCCTGCGAGATGAACGCGGCAAGACTGTCAGGCTTTCGCGCACCCGACAGAAGATCGAGCGGGTTGGCGTGATGCGCACATTGATCGATTTTGCGGTCAGCAAGACACCAACGGACGGTTTTAACATGCTGATCGAGCGAGCTTTGCCGGAACTCACCGGAGAAGCGCTTGTTCTGAAGCACGCCAGCCACTTCGAACCTGCAGTGTTGGAAGCAGCGAGGTCCAGACTGGAGGGAGCCGGAATCGATACAACCAAGCTGTGGCCCCAAGGCTGAAGCCATGCCTATCGACTGGTCTTAGCGCCTTTCCCACCCGGCCAAGATCAGCCCCGGCACCGCGTCGCGCGCCCGCTCTGCATCGCGCGCCAAGTTCAGCCGCTTCGGCAGCTTGACCTGCGGCACCAGCAGAAAAATTGGCGCGGTGACGAGACCTCGTCCGGTTCTCGAACGCGATGCCACAGCTCGGCCCTTCGTGTTCAGCCGCCCTTCGGCGACCAGCAAGCTCGGCCCCGCTCGCCGATAGACGAACCGCAGCCGCAGGCCCGTGCGGCGTTCCCATTCGCCAGGCGTGATCCTTCCACCCCGCCGTGACGTGCCTGCTGCGGGCGTGGGGATTGCCAGCCAGAACCCGTTTTTAGAGCGGATCAGAGGGCCGGTGTCATGTGCGTTGACGATAACCGGTGCCTTCGACCAGACCAGCGCGGCTGCGTTGAGGCTGGGCCTGCCTTTCGGGAACTGCTCGGAGCGGATGGTGCCAGCAAGGCGCGGCCCAAGCCCGGCGCCGGTGATCTGCGCGCGCCAGGCATCCTTGAGACCGGTCCCTGCAATCCGCATCGCCGTGCTCACTGCCTTCTCGCCTGCCTTCGCCTCGGCGTCGAGCAGGCTGGCAATATCGCCAACGATGCTGATGCCGAGTTTCACGCGGGCCTCAGATCGACGGTCCAGACCAGCCGCTCGCGATCACGGACAGGCTCGCCCTGGATGAGGAAGGCGTCCCCCTCGATCTCGATCCGGTCGCCGGGACGTGGAGCCGAAACCTCGGCCATGCGCAGGTCGATCCGAGTGGTTTCGGACCAGATCCGCGTATCGCCGAAGTCGGTGACCGCATCGGCACGTCGGGCCACGGTGCGCACCAGCACCGGCGCGCCGCCGTCGGCGATGTAAACCGCGTCACGCCCGACGTTCGGATCGGCAAAGAGCGCGTCGAGCGCGATCGCGAGTGCACTCATCACGTCCGCCGCGCGCTGCGCAGCACCTGCGGGCGGGTGCAGATCGGCAAAGGATTGCTCTCGATCTCGAGGCGCACCCATTCGTCCCGGTCACGGTCCGGAATCATGCGTGCGTAGAGCGGCAGGCCGAGCGTGTTCACCGTCTCGAAGGTGTCGGCCGGGGCGTAATAGATCTCGAAGAGGCCCTCGACCCCCTCGGGATAGAAGTAGGCCTTGTCGGTCGGCACGCCGAAGCCGAGGCCGCCCCGGTAGCGGCGGAAGGTGATGCCGCCGAAGCTGACCTCCTCGCCCACGCGCCCGCGCAGATCGGCGGCGGCGGCGGTATTCAGGTAGGTCTCGCGCACCTCCTTGTGGGCGACCAGATCGGCGAAGAAGGCCGAGCCGCATTCGGCGCGCAGCTGGACCTGACCGGCGGCCAGCCCGCCAAGGCTGTCCTCGACGCTTTCGATCAGCGCCTGGCAACGCTTGCGCAGCGCACCCGAAGCGGGGCTCGCGTTGTCAAGGTCGAAGTCGACCTCGGTGGCGGGCGTGATGCCGAACTCGGTGAAGTAGTTCACCACCGTCGCCCCGTCCTTCGGATCCTTCACCACGCCTTGGATGCCGTTGAAGAGGTGGAATTCGAAGGTGGCCTCGGCGTCGTTCCTGAGCCGCCCCAGCTTGCGGGCCACCTCGGTCTGCACCTGCTGGGTGGCGGTTTCCGATCCGTGGTCGCGGATGCCCTGGATTTCCGAGGCCCAGAGCACATCCTGCTTCTTGAACTGCCGGACGACAAAGGCGCGCATCTCGCGGCGTTCCGGCACCTGTTGTTCATAGGCTGAACCGCGCTCGGAGAACGGGATCAGCTGCAGCGTGCCGTCCCGGCTCTCGATCACGACGGTGCGCGAACGCACGCCGCGCGGCCCGAAGAGGTTCGCGCCCGAGAGGATCGCGGGCTTGAAGGGGATGTTCTCCAGCGCGCGGGTCAGTTCGATGAGCGAGAAGGCATCGGCCTCAAAAATGTCCATGGTCGCCATGGGGGTTTCCTTTCGATGGAGAGATCAGCGCAGGAGGATGCCGAGCGCAGTCAGCGCTGCGGTGGCGGCGGCGATCTGCGGTTCCGTTGCACCCTCGGGCCAGACGAGCTCGTAGCGGTTGACGATGGCCGGGCCGCGCAGGACCACGACGGCGGTGGCATCGGCGGCCGTCGAGTCGGCCGGGCCCCAGAGAATGCCGGCGGCGTTCTGGCTGCCGTTCGACGCGGCCGGGGTGAGTTGCGTGAACTTCCCGCCCGTGGTGATCTTGCCCAGCACCGTGCCGGGCTCGAGCTTGCCCGCGCCGGAGGCGAGGGTGACGGTGTCACGGGTGTAGTCGCGCGAGGTTTCCCAGACGAGGAAGCCGCCCGCATGTCTGCCTTCGGTCAGCGTGGTCATGGAAGATCATCCTTTCAGCTTGAAGGTGCGTGCGATCACGTCGCCCCAGGGACGGGCGGTGGGTGTGGGCCCGGGTTGCGGGTGATGGGGGCTGATCTGCGCCTCTGCCTCGGCCCTCGCCGCAAGAAGGCTGCAGCGAACCGCATCGAGGCTGGCATCCTGTTCGAGGAAACGCCCGGCCATCTGCGGCTGTCCCGCAAGGCGGCAGAGGTCGATCACGGCGCGGGCATGGGCGATGGCGTCACGCCGGATGGCGGTTGGATCGATGCCTGTCGCCACAGGGTCGGGAGTCGGCGGTATGCCCGGCTCAGGCTTGGGTTCACATGGGATCGCGGGAGCATCGTCGCCGATCTCGTCGCCTATGACATCCTCGGCGGTCTCATTGCCGTCCTGATCGCTCTCAGAAGCCGGATCGGCGATGGCTTCTGCCAGCGCGGGCGGCGCGTTGCGGAACCGCGCGATGTCGAAGCTGGCTGCAATCCGCACCGGTTCGATCATGCGGGTGGCAAGCCCGGCCTCCAGGGCCGCTCCCGCATCGAACCAGGTCTCGGCCGCCATCAGGGCCGCGATCTCCTCTTCGGTGCGTCCGGACCTTGCCGCATAGCCTCGGACCATGCCGCCCGCGATCTTGTCCATGGTGTCGGCCATCTCGCGCATGTCGGCGGCGGTGCCCATGACCAGCCCCGAAGGGTCGTGGATCATCAGAAAGGCATTCTCGGGCATGACGATCTCGTCACCCGCCATGGCCACATAGGAGGCCGCCGAGGCGGCTACGCCGTCGATCCAGACGGTGATCGTGCCGTCATGCCGCTGCAGGGCATTGTAGATCGCCACCGCATCGAAGACCGAGCCGCCCGGGCTGTTGAGGCGCAGGTCGATCGGCACCCCGTCCGGCAGTGCGCCGAGTTCCGCGAGAAATCCCTTGGCACTGACGCCATAGGCGCCGATCTCGTCATAGATCAGCACTTCCGCGCCTGTGCCCCGGGCGCGGATCGTGTACCAGCTTTTCATCCTGTCACTCCTGTTCGGATTGCGCGTCCGCGTCGGGCCCATCTGTTCCCGGATCGGGCAGCCTTGTGGGCGTGGCCCGCGCGCCTTGCGTCTCGCCGGGGCTGGTCCGGTAGCGGAGGCCCAATTCGGCCGACCGCCGGGCGTCGGCGGCGTTCTCGCGGTCGACCTCCTCGACATCGTAGCCCGTGGCCTCGACCACCTTGCGCCGCGAGGTGATGCCCGCCTCCATTGCCAGCACCTGCGCCTGGATGTCCTTCAACGGATCGACCCAGTCCCATCGGGGCGGGATCCACTGCGCGGCCCTGAACCGGCTGGGCGCGGCCGCAAACCCTGGCAGATCGAGCGCCCCCGCCAGCACTGCGGTTTCCATCCAGCGTGCCCAGATCGGGCGGCAGAACTGGTGCACGATGACACCATGCTGCAATTGGCCGATGCGACGGCGGAATTCGACCAGTTCGGCCCGAAGGCTCGAATAGTTCGCCTGCCGAACATCGCCGGTGACCAGATGATAGGGCAGTCCCAGAGAGGCCGAGACGGCGAGCAGTGTGCGGTACTGGAACGCCTCGTAACCCCCGCCCACATCGGCGGGGCTCGAGAACTTCACATCCTCTCCCGGCAGCAGGACCTGCATCGTGCCGGGCTCAAGGCTTGCAATTGCGGCACCCTCGGGGTCGGCCGCCCCTTCACCCATCATCGGCTCTTCCGGCGCCGTCTTGGTGATGAAGCCCGCGAACATCGCCGCGGTCTTCTTCCGGTCGAGTTCGGCATCATCGTACTGGTCGAGCAGGAACAGCCGCACCATGGCAGGCGCCACATGCGGCAGGCCCCGGATCTGGCCCGCATCGATGGGCCGGTAGATGTGCAGGACGTCCCCGGCCGGCACGCGGACAGTATCCGGCACCGCCACCCGCTGGTCCGTGCTGTCACCCGGATGGCGGCGGCGGAAGTGATAGGCCACACGGCGACCGATACCGTCGAATTCGATCCCGCAGCGGATGCGGTTGCCGGAGGGCAGCACTTCCGTCTTCTCGAAGGGCAGCATCTCCGACTGCAGCAACTGCATCTGCATGGGCACCATAAGCCCGTCCTCGGGCCGACGCGTGCGCAGCCGGACGAAGCACTCGCCTGCCACGAACATCTCGCGCGCAACCATGGCCTGCAGGCCGAAGAAGTCGGTCAGCGCGTCCGCGTCGGCCTCGTCCGTCCAGGCCAGCCAGAGCTTCTGGACATGGTCGCGAAGGCCCGCATCCTCGATCAGAGAGGACGGCTTGATCCCGTCACCGACAAGGTTTGCCGCAAAGGCCTCGCAGGCGTTCGCCGCATAGCCGTTGGTGACCACCAGTTCGCGGGCACGGGCCAGAAGACGCGGACCACCCGAGGCAACCAGCGCGTTGATGTTCTCAAGCGGCGGATTCCAGCCCTTGAGCCGTCGCCGCGCCATGGCCCCTTCGAGCCGGGCGCGCACAGCTGCAGGGCCGCCGGTCGCACCGCCAGCGATGGGCCCGCGGCGGAACCTGTCAAACAGACCCATGCTCAGAGCCCCTTGTCTATCACGACACGGACCTGCCGCACGATCCTTCGCCCTTCGGCTGAAGCGATCTCGCGATCCAGCGCCTCCATGGCCCGGTCGATCTCCGCCACGGAGCGGTAATCCACCGTCTTTCCGTCATAGCTGACCCGGGCCACGCCCGAGGCGCGCTGTGCGGCCAGCGCCTCGCGGCGGGCGCGAAGTTCCGTGATTGTCGCCATGACGGCCCACCTCTATCCTGCCCGTGACCCGTCCTGACCAGGCCCGCCATGACCGACCGGATTGCCCGCCTTCGCATCGAACTGCTGCATCTCGAGCCCTGCATCTGGCGTGAGCTCGAGGTCAGACTGACCACCAACCTCCGCGCCCTGCACGAAGTCATCCAGGCGGTGATGCCGTGGGAGAACTACCATCTCTATGACTTCCGGGTCGGCGACCGGGTCTATGGCGAGCCCGATCCCGAGGACGCGGTCTGGGGCCGCAAGGTCTATCAGGCCAAGGGCATGCGCCTCGGCACGCTGATCGATCGCGGCGTCACCGAGTTCCTCTACACCTACGATTTCGGGGACGACTGGCAGCACCGCGTGCTGGTCGAACACGTCGGCGCGGCCGATCCTGATACTGACTATCCGCTGTTCATCGCGGGCGAGCGCACCGCGCCGCCCGAGGACGTCGGCGGTCCACCCGGCTTCATGGATTTCCTCGAAGCCATCGCGAACCGCCGCCATCCGCAGCACAAGGACATGGTCCGCTGGTATGGCGGTCCCTTCAACCCGGTCGACTTCGGCGAGCCCGAGATCGCGGCCCGCGTTCGTGATCTCGCCGCCCGGCGCAAGGTCTCCCTCGACGCCTTCGCGCGCAGTCGCACGCTGCGACAACAATAGTTCCGAAGGTCAGCCCATATAGGTTGAGCGCACCGTCCGGCGCCGCGGACCCTGTGGCATCCGAGGAAGACCCGAGGGCGTCGGTCCGCTCTCGGCGCGCATCGCGTTCCGGTCCGGGAACTGCCGTTCCAGATCCTGCCATCGGGCTTCCGGCCAGCGATCCGCGCCCGCGATCCAGGCGGCGGCGCGGGCATAGACCCGGCAGTCCAGCGCCTCGTTCCGCTCGCGCAGCTTCTGCCATTCCAGCCGGGCGAAGCCGCGCTTGGTGCGCACCGTCACCAGCTGCTCGGCCACAAACTGCTTCAGCCATTCGTTCTCGACCCAATGCGGCAGATGCACCGATCCCGGCGGAAACGCGGCCCCTTCCGCCAGGTCTTCCTCGGTTGGACGTTCCAGCCGCAGGAAGCGATAGGTCTCGGCCTTGAAGGTCGACACCGCCACGGTCCAGAGCCGCGCGCCGCGCCGCAGGCGTTTCCCGCCCTCGGTCGCATCGACGAAGGTCGGCCCCGATACCGGGCTCGAGCGGTTGAACCCTTCGACGCCCTTGACTGGCGACACCTGTCCAAACCCCTGCGCCCGCGACCAGGAATAGACCGCTGGGGCCTCGTAGCCCGTGTCAATGGCCAGCCGTGCGATGCGCAGATGCGCGCCACGTTCATGTGGCCAGGACCGGTCCAGCAGCGCAGTCAGTTCCGACCACGCGTCATGCCGGTCCGGCCCGCCCTCGATGACGACGTGATCGACAAGCCAGCTTTCCAGCCCTCGGCCCCACGCCCAGACATCGACCTCGATCCGGTCTTTCTGCACGTCGGCCCCGGCAGTCAGGAACAGCCCGCCCGCAGGCACCGTGCCGGATGTCCAGCGCTCGCGCCGGTCGTAGAGCCGCTGCCAGTCCGGCGCCTCCCCGGTCTCGACCCATGTCTCGCCGAGGATCGTGTTGCGGAACGCCTTGATCGCTTCATCCGACCCTTGTGCAGCGTCCCAAGCCCGCACGATCCGCTCCCAGCTCAGCCAGCCGATCGGCGAATAGAGCGCGGAGAGGTGATACCCGACCGTGGTCGGATCGGCGGCCGTGGCGGTCGCCCGCCATTCGCCGCTCTCCAGCATCGCCGTCTTGTGGTGCTCCGCGATTGCCGCGTCGCAGCCCTCGCAGTGATACTCCGCTGTCTCCGGGCGGCCTTTCTGCCAGCGCAGCCGGTCGAACTTCAGCCACTGCATCGCACCGCAATGCGGGCACGGCACGAAGAACCGCCGCTGGTCGCTGGCATCGTATTCCCGCTCAATCCGCGACAGCCCCCGGATCGTCGGGGTCGAAACCAGCAGCACCTTGCGCCGGTGGGCGAAGGTCAGCGACCGCGCCTCGGCCAGCGTCACCGGATCGCCTTCCTCGTCGGCGGAGGCGGGATAGGCGTCGACCTCGTCGAGGAAGATGTACCGCGCCGGGGTGGACCGCAGTCCGACCGCCGAGTTCGCGCCCGTCATGATCAGGATGCCGCCCGCGAACTCCTTGGACAGCATGGTGTTGCCCGCGTCGCGCGAGCGCGCCGGTTTGACCCGCTCGCGCAGCTCCGGGCTTTCGTCGATCAGCGGGTCGATCCGCTGCCGCGAGTTGCGTTTCGCCAGTTCCACGGTCGGTTGGACCGCCAGCATCGGGCCCGGCGCCTGGTGGATGGCAAAGCCGATCCAGTTGTTGCCCGCCTCGGTCGCGCCGACCTGCGCGGCCTTCATGAACACGATCCGCTGCGTGGGATCGCCCGGCGACAGCCGGTCCATGATCTCGCGCATGTAGGGCGTGCGCACCGTACGATACCGCCCGGGTTCGGCCGAGGCGCGGCCCGAAAGCATCCGGTGCCGGTCCGCCCATTCCGAAACGGTCAGGTCGGGGTCTGGCCGCAGCCCGTTGCCCCAGGCGCGCAGGATCTCGCCCGCGCCGTCGAACTCCGTCAGCGCGTCATCTTCACCGGAAGTCGGGCCGGACCTCGGCGAGTTCGTCGAGGTGGGCGCGTACATGTTTCTCCAGCACCTTCTGCATCGCGGCTGGCTCCACGGTGATCTGCTGGCCCGACGCGTCGCGGCACGAGGCCGAAAGCTCGGCCGCCATCAGCGCCGCGGCGCGTGCAGGCCAGTTCACCCACGCGTCCCGTTCCTCCCGCGCCAGCCGGAACACCAGCGCCAGCGCGCGGGCGCGCTCGATCAACTCCCCCTTCAGCTTTTGCAGACGGATGCGCCGCTCCTGCGCCTTCAGCACCTCGTTCGCCGTCTTGGCCTGCAGGAAGGTCGTGCCGCCGCCCACCGTCGGGACAGCCAGCCCCTGTTCGCGCAGCGTGTCGCCGACGGCGGCCACCGCCGCCTCGGGGACGGGCTTCAGCTTCGGCGCGGGTGGCTTTCGCGTCTTCGACGGGTCCGTCGTCTCGGCGCGCCGCGCGTCGCTGGCGGCCGCGTTGATGCTGCCGTCGGGATAGAGGACCAGCCGCTCGGCGGTCTTCGCCTTCTGGATCGCGCCCCGCGACAGGCCGACATGCGCGGCGTACTGGCGCTCGCTCATGCCCTGCATCGACGGCTCCGATTATCATTCAAGATCATGTTCTTATCGAGTTGATAAGCGTCGCCACCGGAGCGAACGTCACTCCAACGAAGCGATGCAACTCGACCCAAGGAGCCAGCCCGATGACCCGCCGCGCGACCGACAACACGAAAGCCCTCGACGCCTTCATCGCCGCGAAGACCGAGATCGACGCAATGCTGGAGCGGCTCGCCGCCCTCAGCGCCGACCACTTCGAGACCAGCCCCGACGAGATCAACTGGGGCCATGTCGGCACCCTGAACCACTACCGCGCCAAGCTGCGCGAGATCACCGACATGGCCTTCAACGAAGGCGAACACGCCGAGTGAGACGACCCGCTCCCGGTCCCGCCCGCCGAATGGCGGGCTCAGCCTCGTAGAAGGGCCCGCATGCCGCGCGCCCCGATACGGGAGACGACGATGACCCAGCTTTCCGACACCCAAGCCCTGATCCTGAGCGCCGCCGCACAGCGCCCCGAGCACATCGCCCTGCCGTTGCCCGAGAGCCTGCGCGGCGGAGCCGCCGCCAAGGTGGTCGGCGCAATGCTCGCCAAGGGCTTCCTCGAAGAAGTCGACGCCGACACGCGCAAGGGCGAGCCAATCTGGCGCGAGACCGGCGGCGGCCACGGCGTCACGCTGGTCGCCACCGACGCAGGCCTCGCCGCCATCGGGATCGAGCCCGAGGACGCGAACGCCGCACCCACGGGCGCGAGGGACGCGCCGACCGAGGAGCCCGCGCCGGACACCCCCACCGAACCGAAAGCTGCGCCCAAGACGCGCACGCCGCGCGAGGGCACCAAGCAGGCCACGCTGATCGCCATGCTGCGCGCGCCGGACGGCGCGACCATCGAGGAGATCATGGCCGCGACGGACTGGCAGTCGCACACGGTGCGCGGCGCGATGGCCGGGGTGCTCAAGAAGAAGCTCGGGCTCGAGGTAACCTCGGAGAAGGTGGAAGGGCGCGGCAGGGTCTACCGGCTTCCCGCCGCCTGACACACCCGACCACTACCACTTTATAACCGCCGTCCCTCTGGGGCGGCGGTCGATCATCTGGCGATCCGCATCCGGATCGCATTCACCCTTGTGCCACCGTCAGCCGATCAGCGCTTTCTGCAAAGCCGGCACGTCTTCGAGGACCTGATCCACGAAAGCAGCGACCCGAGGTGTCCTTCGCAGGTCGGGTGCCGTCAGCAGATACCAACTCCGTGTGAGCTCCTCGACAGGTGGAAGAACCTGGATCAGCACGTCTTCGGCATCCCCAAGGGTCGTCGGTAGCGGCGCGATCCCGACGCCAGCCTTCACGGCCGAGAGCGTCCCGAGCATGCTGTTGTTGCGGCTGACGATGCGGGCATTCGGTACTGCAACCGGAAGCCATTTCGCCACCCGGTGGTTTTCCATGATCCCGTCGAAGCCGAGCAGCGCATGGTCAGCCAGATCAGCAATGCTCGTCGGGCGGCCGCGTTGCTGGACATAGCTCTTGCTGGCATAGATCGCCCAGATCGAATCGCAGATCTTTCGGCCCACGAGCGTGTCGTCCACGGGCTCGCCGGACCGGAACGCGACGTCCGCCTCACCCTTGCTCAGGTCGAGGTACCGGTCGCTGGTCACGAACTCCACCTGAAGCCCGGGATAGCGCTCATGGAACCGGTCCAGCAGCCCCGTCGCGACGATCCGCGGTACGGTCGGCTCCGGGCAGGTGAGGCGCACGACTCCCTTCAGGTCGTGCTTCAACGCCCGGATTTGCTGTTCAAGCGTGTGAACGGCCGTTTCTACGGCAAGCACATGATCGATCAGCGCCTCTCCAAGTTCGGTCAGTCGATAGCCGCTGGGATGGCGCTTCATCAGCGTCAGACCGATGGCTTTCTCCAGCTCCAGCAGGCGGCGGTGGACCGTCGACTGGTTCACGCCGAGCGTCTTCGCGGCGGCGAGGGTGCTTCCCTGCCGCGACACGGCGATCAAATGGCGCAGATCATCCCAGTCGAACATTCTTCCGTTATGCATTTTTGCCGCGCGTTTCGCCAGAGTTGCTGCTGCCGCTGTCGCGGGCCCGCTGATAGCCTGACCACAGAGATGGAGGCTGACATGCACGAGAGAACCGATGTCGAAACCATGACCGCCGGCTTGACGGTCGGCGTGACCCGCAGCGCACAGGACAACGGCATGGCCAAGCTGACGCCGCTACACCGAGAGGTAGTAACGGGGCTGCCAAGGTCCGCAGAACAGGAGGTGCGCGTGCTGTTCGCGACCCTGATGCCGGGCGATGTCACCCCTTACCATTCCCATCGGTTCCCGGTGACGGTCTACATGATCGAGGGCGCATTCACGCTCGAGCTGGACGATCGGGAGCCGGTCGTGATCGAGGCGGGACAAGCCTTCGTCGAGCCTGCTGGCGTGAACATGACGGGTCGAAACAGGGGCGATGCTCCCGCGCGCATGGCCCTGTTCTATGTCTGCGAGCCCGACGCGCCGTTCGCCGACCCGGTGAACCGGGATGCAGGAGCGCACTGAACGGTTAGGCCGATGACCAGGCCTCAGCCTTCCTTTGGCAAAGACTTGGTCCTCGGAATTCGAGGCGAGGATGACCGAACCCGGATAGCCTCGAACACCCGCCGCAGGGCGAAGGACCGTGCAATGCTTACCAAGGTGAACACCGCGCCCATCTTCAGGTTCTGCGCCAGCGTCGTATGCAGCCCGAAAACCGGGAAGATCACGATCTGCGTGACCACCGCGACTCCGTAGCCGACGATCACGTTGGCGACGGACTCGACCAGCGACATGAGGCGGGATTGCTTCATGTCGCCGCCTCATCCATCGGCCAGCAGTTCAACTGCCAGAGTTCGCAGCGCATGCGCCGCAACCAGCGGGACCACGCCGTTGCCACAGAGGCGAAGCCGGTCCACCCGGTGGGCCAGCCCATCAGCGCCTCGACGAACAGCGGGTTCAAGGTCCGGCGCGTATCTGAGGTATCGCGCCCAGTCATCGGCGTCACCAGGACCTGGCGGCCAAGCAGGCCGTTCACCGGGGTGTTGGCCAATGTCGTCGCCCCATCCTTGTGATCGCGCGCCGTCGGCGTCATCCACATCCCGGCTGCATGGGTCAGGTCTGCTGTCCGCCGGTTGCCCGCGCTCGGCTTGCATCCGTCGTTCGCCATCGGCGTCGGCCAGTCCCGCGCCATCCGGTCCAGACCCTTCTCGTCGCGCCTGTCGCCACCCCGGCTGCGGAAGCTGTCGATCTGCGGCGTCGGCCAAAGTGCTGCCGTCGTCGCCAGGTTCATCCCGTGCTGGCCTGCTTCCTGCGATGGCGTCGGCTTCGTCTGCCGGTTCTCGTTGGCGCTGGCCCTCGGCGTCGGCCAGAGGCGCAGCAGTTCCGTCCGGTTCCCGCCACTCGACCGGGTGCCAGAGCAGGCGCGCGGGGTCGGCCAGCTCGTCGCCCTCGCGGTGTGCGAGGATGAAGAGCCGCTCGCGCCGATGGGGCGCACCGACTTCCGCCGCCGTGAAGAGGCCTGCCGCAAGGCGGTAGCCCATGCGGACCAGTCCGTTGGCGACTTCGGGGAAGCCGAGGCGGAGATGATGGGCGACATTTTCGAGGAAGACGAAGGGCGGCTCGACCTCATCAATGATGCGGGCGACATGCGGCCAGAGGTGCCGCGGGTCGTCCGCGCCCCGGCGCTTGCCTGCGACGGAGAACGGCTGGCACGGATAGCCCGCAGTGACGATGTCCACCGCGCCGCGCCACTGGCGGCCGTCAAAGGTGGCAACATCGTCCCAGACAACAGCCGGATCCAGGGACGCGTCTTCCATCCGCGCCACGAGAGTGGCTGCGGCGAAGGTTTCCCGTTCGACATGGCCCACAGCACAATATCCGGGGATGGCGATGGCGAGCCCGAGGTCGAGCCCGCCTGCGCCGGAACAGAGAGAGAGGCCGAAGAGGCATGCGTCTCCGGCTCCGGAAGCACGTCCGGAGGAAGGTAAAGCCAGGTCATGCATGTCACGCGGCGGTCTGGCGCTTTCGCGCGGGTTCGGGGGCGGCGTCCGTGTCCTGCGTATCGGCGGGGGCCTCGGCATCGTCGCCCAGCCGCTCGGTCCTCACCTGCGCGAAGGTCCGACCGTCGCCGTCAAGGATCGCGTCGCGGCCGGTCTCGGCCTGCCAGCGTTCCACGGCGACATCGACGTAGGCCGGGCTGATTTCCATCGCGAAGACGCGACGGCCGTTGGCCTCGCCCGCCATGATCTGCGAGCCGGAGCCCGAGAAGGGCTCGTAGCAGAGCCCGCCGCGTGCCACGTGCTGGCGCATCGGGATGCCGAAGGCGTCGAGCGGCTTCGGCGTCGGGTGGTCCGGGCGCTCGTCCTTGGCGAAGGACGGCATCTCCCAGGTGGACGGCAGCGTCTGCTCGGCAACCTTCGGCGGGCGGTTCGGGCGGCACCAACCCATGAAGCAGGGCTCGTGCTTCCACAGGTAATGCGACCGGGTCAGAACCCCGCGGTCCTTCACCCAGATGATCTGCTGGTGGACGAAGGCGCCGGCCTTTTCCCAGCAGGCTTCCAGCATCGCCTGGCGGCGCGAGGCGTGCCAGCAGTACCAGGCGGCATTCTCGGCGATGGCTTCCGCCACGGCCGCAGCGATGAAGCCGTCGTAGAGTTCCGCCCCCTGCGAACTGTCGTCCCAGGTCGTGCCGTAGGACGCGGACCAATCCTTGTTGCGGGTCGGGTGGTTCGAGCCGTCGTAGTCGACGAGGTACGGCGGGTCGGTGGCGAACAGGATCGCGCGCTCGCCATTCATCAGGCGGCGCACGTCGGCCGCGCTGGTGCTGTCGCCGCAGAGCAGGCGGTGGTCGCCGAGGATCCAGAGATCGCCCGTCTGTGGCGCCGGATTGCGCGGCGGCTCGGGGATGGTTACCGGCGGCACCGAGCCTCCGTCGCCACCTTCTTGCCCGTCCCCCTCGGGCACATAGGCTAGCAGCTTGTCCAATTCGCCGTCGGAGAACCCGACCAGCGACAGGTCGAAGTCTTCCGCCAGCAGGTCGTTCAACTCCGCCGAGAGCAGCGCCTCGTCCCAGGTGCCGAGTTCGGTCAGCTTGTTGTCCGCGATGCGGTACGCCCGCCGCTGCGCCTCGGTCAGATGCCCGAGCACGATCACAGGCGCTTCGGTCAGCCCCAGCTGCGTCGCGGCCAGAACCCGCCCATGGCCTGCGATCAGCTCCCCGTCGTCACCGACGAGGCACGGCACGGTCCAGCCGAACTCCGCCATGCTGGCGGCGATCTTCGCGACCTGGTCCGCGCCATGCGCCTTCGCGTTCTTCGCGTAGGGCTGGAGGCGCGACAGCGGCCAGGTCTCGATCGCGTCCGGGGCGAAGCTCAGCGTCATGGTGGGCAAGGTTCCTCTGTCGGGTGGATGCCGGTGGCTTCCGGACTCCGGATGCCGCGCTGGACTCCACACGGGGTCCAGCGGCCACCTGCGGTGTCCGGTCGGAAGGCCAGCGTTCATTGGTGTTTGCGCGGGAGGCGGGTGGATCCGGATTCCGGGTGGCTTCCCAAAAATCCGGCCCTGTCGCTGGCGATGTCCCGCGCTTCGCCCGCCAGCATACGAAAACGCCCAGGAAGGAACCGGAAACTGCCTCGGGGTGGACCCCGGCCGGACCCTCGCTGGATGCCGGGGTCCAGGTGGCCCCCGTCAACGCAAAGGGGAGAGCGAGCTTTCCAGCGCACTCTCCCCATCTTGCCTTCGGAATAGCATGGATCTGTTGCAGATGTCGAAGGAAAAAGTGTTGCAACACATTGGAGTCACTGCGCATTCAGGCGCGCAGCGATCTTGGTCAGCGCCAGCTGCCAGCGACGCCATGCTGTCGTGCGGTCGCAGCCGAGCTCGCCGCTGATCTGCTTCCACGGCACCCGGGCCGCGCGCGACCAGACCAGCTTGCGCTCCGCCTCCTCGATCCAGAGCACCCAGTCGAAGGTCTGCTCGAGCCGGGTGATCGCGGCGGCCGAGGGCCAGACCTGCATCGGCTGCGGCTCCATCGCCGCGATCTCGCGGCTGGTCCGCACGATGTCGGGCCAGGTGTTGAAGTAGCCCTGCGCCTTCACCGGCGGCAGCTTGCGCAGGGTGCGGAACGCCTCCTCGAAATGATCGGCGACGCAGTCGGCGGTCCATTCACGATCAGCCATGGCGCGCCTCCCTGTTGGAGGGACGCGGGCCGTAGAGCTTCTCGCCCAGCTGGCGGACCAGTTCACGTTCGGGCCAGGTGAGGCGGTCGTCATCGGCGGAGACCGCGAGGACGCCCTGTTCCTGCCAACCCTCGCGCTTGACCTGTTCGGGATCCCGGCGCCGGCCACCGTAGCCGTGGGGGTGCCACCTCATGCGACACCCCCGTTCGTCTCGATCGCCCAGAGCAGGATCGCGATGGCATCGGCCTCGTTGTCGTCGGCCGGGCTGAAGCCGCGGGCGCGGACGGCGGCGACCATGGCGGCCTTGTCGGCGTTGCCCTTGCCTGCGGCATGACGCTTGATCGTGCCGACCGGGACACCCTCGTAGGGCACGCCGCGCAGCTCGGCCCATGCGGTCAGCGTGGCCATGAGCCCGCCGTAGATGTGGCTCGCGTCGGTGCCTGCGTGGCGGCGGACTTCCTCGAACCAGATGGAGGCGACGGGCCCGGACAGCCGGTCGATCTCGGTCAGCCAGTTGGTGAAGCGCAGGTAGCGCATGCCGCCGCCGTCGAAGCGGCCCGGGCGCAGCGATACGGTGCCGCTGGTGATCAGGCCGTCATGGCCGCGGATCGCCCAGCCGGTCGAGGTGCCGAGGTCGAGCGCGAGAATGCAGCGGTTGCGGGGGGTGTCGAGCGGCAGCGATTCAAACCTTGCGCCGTCGCAATTCGGGATCAGAGTCGGCTGAGCCATGATGGGTCTCCTTTGCCGGTGGCCTGTGGTGGTGGAAGACGACGGCGGTCTGGTGCTTGGCGGTACGGGGCCGCCGTCGTCGGATCGGGAAGCACAACAGACCGTCACGGCGGCGCGCGCGGCTGACCCGGACGTATGGGAGGAGTGGCCAACCCTGTGGGGTGGCCCTCCCATACGTAGTATGGGGGTTTGACACCTAACTGTTCCGAGGTGTTCAAGTGGCTGAAATCATTACGGAATAAGACTTCATGAAGTCTTCGGGCATGAGTTAGGGACCTAACTCTTATTTGCCCGTAACCCGTTGATTTCGTTGAGTGCACAGTTGGCGCTGTCATATGAGTCAGGCCTCACTCATATGAGTGAGGTCGTCCTCCAGCCCCTCCGGGTAGACCCAGACGGCGGGGTTTTCGACCTGCAGGCAGAGCCCGGATTGGGGGCATTTGAAGTGGCTGGGCAGGACCGGACGGGCCTCGGTGGTGACCTCGCCGGTGGCCGGATCGATCTCCTCGACGGGTGCGCCGAACTGCATCCCCTCGACGCAGAGGTAGCCGAACCGCGACCGGGTGACGGGGAAGCCGAATCCCGAAGGGTCGCGCAGGAACTTCACGAAGCCCTTGGTCGCCAGCACGCTGAGGCGCTCACGGATCGTGTGCTTGCTGCCCAGACCGCCACGGTTCTCGAAGGTCTCGGCGAACTGCATCGCGGTGTAGAGGCGCTCGCTCGCCGCCTCATCCAGCAGCATGCCGAGGATGACATCATGCTTGCGCAGTCGCTCGGCATCGAGCTTGGCGCCAACCTCCTTGCGCACCAGACGCTCGTTCAGCGGGTTCAACTCGACCCACTCGCCCTTCACCTTGTCGATCAGCTTGCCGGGCAGCGCGGGGCCGTTCCGAAGCTCGATCTCCAGCCTGCGGACGGTGCTGTCCTCGTCTGGCCGGTGCATGAGCAGCCCCGAGGTGTAGAAGCCGCGCAGCGCGCTGGCGCCGGAGAGCGCGAGGAAGGGATCGTCCTTGACCTGATGCTTGGTGGCCTTTCGGGTGTGGTGGGCGAGGATGATGCCCGCATCCGGATTGACAGCTTCCCGCAGGAGCTCGACCCGGTCCTTCAGGAAGAACATCATGGCGGTGTTGTCGTTTTCGCCGCCGCCCTCGGGGCCGCCATCGAAGAGGTTGCGGATCGGGTCGATGACGATGATGTCGGGCGGCGCGTCGGGGAATGCGGCCCGGATCGCCTCGGCCACGCGGGCGATGCCCTCCGCGTCGAGCAGCAGCATCAGTTTCGGGGTGGCGATGAAGGTGTCGCGCGCGGCGGCGATCACGGCGGCGGGCAGCGCGATCTGCTGCATGCGTTCGCGCAGGTAGTGATACTGGATCTCGGCCTGCAGATAGAACACGCGCAGCGGCCGGGGCGGCGTGAAGCCGAGGAACGGCACGCCTGCCGCCATATGGACGAGCCAGGAGATCAGGAAGTCGCTCTTGCCGACCTTCGGCGCGCCCCCCAGCACCAGGAGCCCGCCCGGGGTCAGCACGCGCGGCCCGATGACGTCCTCGGGCATCGGGCTCGTGTCGTCGAGGAGCGCGCCAAGGCTGAAGGTCGGCAGCGGGCTGGCCGGGGCATCGACATGGGCCGCGCGCAGGAGCGGTGGGCCGTTGCGCTTCACATGCAGATCCCAGAGGCGTTCGGACTCGGCCTGCAGCCGATCGAGCGGCCAGGACGGGCGCAGCATGGCGGCGTTGTAACCGCAGATCGCCTCCCAGCCCGCGAAGGGGTCGAGGCGGCCCTCGTGCACCAGGCGCACGTAATGGCCGATGGCGGCACTGGCCCCCTGGAACCGGGACCAGTCGTCAACCGCGCCTTCGCGCACCGGCGTGGTTAGCACCGCGTCTATGCCGGGCTTCGCGGTCGGCGCGGCAACGTCGCTGGCGAAACCTACGCCTGGCAGCGGCGGCATCTCGGCGACCTTTTCCGCGAAATCGGCAAGATCCACTTCGACCGAGCGATGCTCGCGGATCTGCACGAGGCGTTGATGGCTGTGCTTGTGATAGACCGTGCCAGGCACCCGGATCGGCTGGTGCGCCGAGCGGAAATGCGTGTCGCCGCCGACCTTCACGGCAATCTCGCCGCGCAGGCGGCAGAGGGTGGCCAGATCCTCGCCCTCGGCAGGTTCGGTCAGTTTCCACCAGACATGGAGCTTCGCCGCGCCCTCGGGCGTGCGGCCGCCGCTTTCGATGATGAGCGTGGGCGGGCCGAGGTGGCGGGTGACGTGGTCGAGCTTGGCCGGGATGTCGCCAGCGTCGAGATCGACGACGACGGCCTGCATCTGCAGCACGTCGGCGGCGCGGGCCTGGCCCTGTTCTTCGACCGTGCCGGGGATGACATAGACGGCGGCGCCCTCCCGGTTCGCCCACGCGGCGAAGGTCGCAAGTTTTCCCGGCGCGGTGTCGTCGGCCGGGATCCAGATGTTGTGCGGCTTGCCGTCCCGGCCCTGACCCTTGTCAACGAAGCCGCGGAGCGGGATCAGCCCCTCGCACCAGCTGAACACGGTATCGAGGAAGACGGCGATTTGCCCGGGGTCGGGGTCGCAGCCGAAGGGGTTCTCGGAAGGCGGTCCATCGTTGAAGTCCATCCACGGGTTGAAATGCAGGATGCCGTCGTCGCTCATGCCGGCAGCCCCCAGCAACGCTCGGACCACGGGCAGAAGCGGCACTCGAAGAAGTCGGGCGTGGTGGCGACGCGTGGCAGAAGCTCGCCCGCATCGGTCGCCTGCAGGATCCGCACGCCCCGGTCGGACATGCGCTGCGCGAGGTCGGCGTCGAAGGGCACCAGTTCGTGGTGCATCTCGGCCGTGTCCTTGTTGATCGCGGTGAACACGGCGGGCGCGACCGAGATGCCCGGGACCGTCCCTTCCATGTAGGCTTGGTAGAGCGCGATCTGCGCGGCATAGACCGGCTTGGATTTCGTCACGCCGTCCTTGACGCAGGCGCGCCAGTTCTTCGCGTTCATCGTCTTGCATTCCCAGAGCGCGGGAACAGCGAGACCGAAGCCTTCGGGCCCGGCGGCGATGATGCCGTCGACATGACCTCGGATGCGCCCGCCCGCGACCGAGAAGCCGAACTGGCCGCCATCGGGACGGTTGCCCTTCCGGGTGTAGAGGTCGAAGCCCGCGCCGCGCAGCCAGACGACGGCCAGATCCTCGAGCGCGTGGCCGATGGCGAAAATGCGCAGCGATTGGCCGCTGAAGTCCTGGCCCTCGTCCTTCGGCGTCGCCGTGAACTCGAACTGCAGCGCCCGCTCGCAGGCATGGCCGAGGCGCGAGCCGCCGAGGTAGTCGCGGGGCGGCCGCGTCGCCTGATCGGCGGTCAGCGCCCGATCGACGGCAGAGTTGACCCGGTCGGCGAAGCTGGGACGGCGGTTATAGTCCAGCATGCTGGCCCCCCTCGTAGCTGCGGTGGGCGAGCCCGTGGCAGGTCGAGCAGAGCCATTCGACCGCGAGCGGCTCGGAGTAGTCGTGATGATGGGCTTCGAGATCGGTCACGCAGCCGCAGCGTTGACACCAGACCGGCACGATGATCCGGCACGCCTTGACGGCGCTCCTGACGATGCTGTGCGCCTTGTTCTTTTCAGCGTGGCGCAGCCGATAGCGGCGCTGCGCCTCCCGATGATTTTCGGGATCGCGGAAGTTCTGAGCATAGGCGCGCTGGTATTCCCGGCGGCAATCCCGGCACCAAGCCTGTAGGCCATCGGGGCTCCGGCGCCGCACGCCAAACTCCACCGCCGGCTTCTTTTCGCTGCATTTGCTGCACGTTTTCATCAGAACGGCACCTCCGGCGTCTGCGCCCGGGCGATGTCGGACATGGCCTCGCGGAAGCCCTCGACGGCTTCCTCGATCAGCGCGCGCACCTGGGCCTCGGTCAGATCCGCAAGCGGGGTGGCCCAGCCGATCTCGTCCATCAGCAGGGCGACGCGCTTCATGGTGGCGGTGATCGCGGCGCGCTCTTCCTCGGTCAGGTCAACCATGGCGAAACGCTCCCGCGCCAAGCGCGTCCAGAAGGACTGGCAGGGCATCGAGCAGAACCAGACCGAGGGCCGGGGTCGCTTCGACCGGTGCGGATCGAACCAGCCAAAACCACGGGTGGGTTGCCGGCAGACAGCACAGAGCGTTCCACGCGGATGCCACAGTCGCCGCCGGTCCTCGGCCGGGATGGGGGTGGATGTGGACATGGGTCATGCCGCCCTCCGTTCGGGAGAGGCCGCCGTGTCGATCAGCTGGCGGATGGCGCGCTTGTTGAAGCCGAAGGTCATCAGCGCCGAGGCGCGGTAGCGCGTCAGGCCGAAGTCATGGCGGCACTCGGGCGGCAGGTATTGCAGCTGCTTTTCGGTCGGCGGCTGGCGCAGCCAGGAGCGGGTCTTGAAGGCGCTCTCGTCGGTCTCGTGGGTGTTCAGCCAGTCGTCCGCCTGCGCGAGGCAGACGGTGCGCTCGCCGACGCCCAACAGGTGGGGGCGTTCGCCCTTCGCCCCGCCGATGGCGTACCAGACCCCGTCCAGCCAGAAGATGCCGCCCCAGGCTGCGAAACCCGTGGCCATCAGCGCGTCGTCCGTGCCGTAGAGGTCGACCCACGCGAAGCTGGACCGCTTCAGCAGGTCGATCTCGGTCATCATGAAGCCCGAGAGCGGCGCGGCGGCCCCGCCTTCGCCCGCATCCAGATCCTCGCGCGGGAACGCCTCGCCGCAGAGCGGGCACTCGGTGGCGGCCAGCGGGATCTCCGCCTCGCAGGCCGGACAGGTCTTGGTCGGCGCCTCGCCGGTCTCGGTCTTGCCGTCCAGATCGACATCCTGTTCCAGCGTGCCGTGGATCAGGCTCGAGGTGCCGAAATCCAGCACGACGCAGTCGGTCTTGACGATGCCGGGGTGCTCCTCGGGATCAATGGTCCGCAGCCCGCGCCCGACCATCTGGATCATCGTGGATTTGTAGGAGCTGGGGCGCAGCAGCACGACGCAGGAGGTGGGTGGATGGTCCCAGCCCTCGGTCAGCACCGCCACGTTGACCACGACGCGGATGTCGCCCGCCGCGTAGTCGGCGAGGATCGCCTTGCGGGTCTCGGCCGCCAGATCGCCATGGATCAGCGCGGCGGAAACGCCTGCCGCCCGGAACGCCTCGGTGACGTGTTCAGCATGCGCGACGGTGGAGCAGAACACCACGGTCTGCCGGTCGCCCGCCTTCTCCTTCCAGTGGCGGATCACCTCGTCGGTGACGGGGGCGCGGTCCATGATGCCCGCCACCTCCGCCATGTCGAAATCCGACATGGTCTTGCGTACCGAGCGCAGCTCGTCCTGCACGCCGACGTCGATGACGAAGGTGCGTGGCGGGACGAGGTGGCCCGAGGCGATCAATTCGCCCAGCCGCACCTGATCGGCGACATTGTCGAAAACCTCGCGCAGACCCTTCCTGTCGCCCCGGTTCGGCGTCGCCGTGACCCCGAAGATGCGGGCGTCGGGATTGGCCTCGCGCACCCGGTCGATGATGCGACGGTAGCTGTCGGCGACGGCATGGTGCGCCTCATCCACGACCAGCAGGTCGAGACGCGGCATGTCCGCAAGGTTCGAGGCCCGCGCCAGCGTCGGCACCATGGCGAAGGCGACCTGGCCGTTCCACGATTTCTCCGTGGCGTCGATGACCGAGGTGGCGACGCCCGGCACCACGCGCTGGAACTTGGCGCGGTTCTGCGCCGTCAGCTCGTCGCGATGGGCCAGCACGCAGGCCTTGGCGCCGTCGCCGATCATCTCGCCGGTGACCGCCGAAAGCATGATAGTCTTGCCCGCGCCGGTGGGCGCCACGCCCAGCGTGTTGCCGCGGGAAGCGAGCGCAGCCACGCTGCGCTCGACGAAGGTTTTCTGGCGGGGGCGCAGGCGCATGGCCGGTCTCCTCCTTACTGCGCCCAGCTCGGCCGACCGGCGTTGCCGGGGGCGGACGCGGGCTGGTTGGGCTGGGTGGCCGTGGTGGGCTGCTGCGCGGCGTGACCCTGCGCCGGGGCGGCGGTGAACTGCGGCGCGACCGTGCCCATCAGCGCGGCGTAGTCGCGGTGATCGGGCGTGACGGCAGCGCGGATCTCGTTCTTGTCCTCGCCGTTGGTGTCGGTGCCGATGTCGATGCGGGCGATGAATTCGACGCCGTCGAGATCGCCGAACCCGTTGATGCGGCGGCGCGCCTGCGCCTCGGGCGAGTTGTCCTTGTCGGACACGCCGCGCGCCGAGTTGAGGATGCCGCGGATCAGGCCGCGCCCCATGTTGGCCCAGTCCGGGCCCTTGGGGCTGTAGAGGCCGATCAGTGACCAGATCTTGCGCCGGGCATAGGGCCCCTCGACGACGGTGTATTCGGCATCGAGATAGACGGCGCCCGTGGCGGCGCGGCGCGCCCAGCCGCCGGTCCAGCCCTGCGAGGGGTCGTCGAAGCCGCCGGGGCGAAGCGTCAGGCGCACCTTGGCGAGCGTGCCCTTGGGGATGACGTTGGTGTTGGATTGCGCGGAGTTGAAGTCGTTCCAGGGTCCGGACATTGCGCGGCTCCTTTCAGTTGGAGGATGGGACGCGCAGCGGCGTCAGTGGGGAAAAGCCACCCCGGCGACCGGATCGGGACACCGGGCGTGGCGAGAGGCGCTCAGCCATGGCCGGGCTCCTGCGCGGGGGCGGGATCGGCGGGCGTCACCGGCGGCCAGGACAGGCGTTCTGAGGCAGGCGCTGCGGGGCGCTGGATCTTCTCCATGAGCCTGCCCAGATGCGGGGCCTCGACCATGTCGAGACGGCCGGAACGGTCCTTGGCCGGATAGCCCCAGGGGTTCAGCGTATGGCAGACGAAGGCGCGCTGCGGCTGGCCGCCGGGGTCCGGGATGTCGGCCATGGTGATGACCTGATCGACGATCCCCGGCAGCTCGAGCCCGGTCTTCGAGCCGTCGATCTGCGGCTGGAAGACCTTGCGATTGAAGTCGTCGAGCCGCTCGTCGAGGATGCCCACGAACCAGACATGCTTGCCGCGCGTGTGCTGCAGGTGGGTCAGCCAGCCGATCATCTCGCGGCCATGCAGCCCGTAGGCGCCGCGGATGTCGGGCTTGCCGGTTTTCTCCGAGAACGCCTCGGGCTGGCCGCGACACCACTGGAAACAGAGCCGCCCGGCAACGGTGATCGAGTCGATGAAGACGGTCTCGTATTTCCCGATCACCGCGGGATCGCCGTAGCGCCCGCAGACCTCGTCGAAATGCGCCTGGCTGTAGGGCTGGTCCTCGCGCAGCGCCGGATTCGGCCCGCCGATGAACACCGCGAAGTCGCGGCATTCCTTCCAGGTGCGGGGCCGGAGCGTGTCGATCTCCAGCCCCTCGACCGCCAGATCCCCGGCCTCGAGGTCGAGGAAAAGCGTGGTCGAGGCGTTCAGCGTCCAGAGCAGGCTGGTCTTGCCGATGCCGGACCGGCCGAAGATGACGCCCTTGATGCCCTTTCGCTGCGCGAGACGTTCGTCGGCGCCGATGATGGGAAGGGCCATCACTGGCCCTCCTTCTTCATCACCGCCGCCGCTGCGCGATCTACGCCGATGCACCCTGCCTCGCGGGCGAGCTTGTAGAGACGCTTCAGCGCGTCGGCGCGGCGGTAGGCGGCCGTGCTCTCCCGCTCCGCCTCCACGATCGCGAAGGCGATCTCGTCCACGGTTGCGTCCACGACCGGCAGCGGCTCTCGCGGCTCGTCACCCGCGCGCTGCGGGAAGGCGATGGTTTCGGGGAGGTCTTCGAGCGCGTAGCTCGCCTTGCGAAGACAGGTGATGTCGTCCAGCTGGTCCGGCATGGCGATTCTCCGTGAGATGATGTGATCGAGGAGGCGCATCACGCGGCCTCGCGGACGTCGGGCGCGGGCTCGGCGACGTAGATCGCCAGCAGCGGCGTCCCGTCGGCATGGGCGCCGGCGTCCTCGATCTGGTAGTTGCGGTTGGGCTCGCAGACCTCGGTCAGTTCCCAGCGGCGATAGAGCCCCGGAAGACGCCTGAAATCCTCGAGCGACAGATCGGCAGTGCGGTTCATGCGTGTCTGCTTTCGGTTGGAGGAAAGGCGCTCGGGGCGCTCGAATGGGAAAAGCCACCGGCGGGACCGGATCGGGACATTGGTTCAGGGGATTTCCTCGAGGGCGTCGTGCAGCCGGCGCATCGCGCGCTGGTACCGCTTGCGGGCGGCGGCCTCGGTTAGCCCCAGTTCCACAGCGACTTCGGCCTGGGAGAAGCCCTCGATCGCCACACGGATCACCAGCAGGGCGTCATCGCCGAGCAGCTTCCGCACGGCGCCGTTCAGCCGTGCGTACCCGGCCCCGCCGATCCCGCTGTCGCCGCTGTCCGCCACCTCGTCGGGATCGGCGCCGCTGGCGAGATGTTCCCGTGTCTGGTCGCGCTGGCGCACGCGGATCATGTCGCGCTCGACGTTGCGCAGCACTGTGGCCGCGATCCAGTTGACGCGCCTGAGATCGAGGCTGCAGACTGCCTCGGTGGTGCGCGCCAGAACGTCGGACGCGACCTCGTCGGCGGTGCCGAGCCTGCGCCAGATCGATCGGCGGCGGATGGCGTCGAGGCCGGGCCAGAGCGCGAGCAACAGCATCGTCAGCGCGCAGTCGGACGCGGGCCCGTCGCCCTGCGCCGCCCCTACCAGCGCGGAGAGGATCACGTTCTTCTGGCCCTGATCGCCGGGCGTGCGGTGCAGCCCGTCCAGCAGGGCCGCCGGATCCCGGAACGGTGCGAGGTCGGCCTGCGCGCGCCGGACGGCGTCGAAACTGCGCTGAAAGTGAAGGTTCGTGGATGAATGCATGAGGTGATCACGGATCTCGTGCCACGCGAAGGACATCGGACGCCTGCCTTGCGGCCAGGCGTCCGGCGCCTTCTCGTGGCCAGGTCAGGACGTCGCGCGTCTCTGCGATTTCAGGGGGTTGGGTGAATGCGCGCGTCAGCGCGCGGGCGCGGTCGCGTTGTTCAGCGTGCCGCAGCCCCGGCAGGTGGCCTGCACCGGGAAGCCCACGAGATACTCGTGCCCCCGCGCGAAGCGCAGGTGCATGCGGCCGTCCCGGCAGACGCCGAGCAGCTTGTCACAGCGCGTGCAGCGCCATTCCGAGTTCGAGGTGGTGGGCTTGGTCTTCGCGGCGCCGGACCAGCTCGTCTGGGCTGCCTGGCGCGGGGGGAAGGGAGTCGGCATGGAAGTGCTCCTCTATGTGGAGCCCTTCCAGTAATCAGCGGTTTGTTAGACCGTCTCCCGCCGCATGTTAGACCGCTGTTAGACGGTCGCTTCCTCGGCTGGCTCGGTCACGTCTTCGGTTGGCTGCGCAGTGAGTAGCAGTCGCCAATATCCGTTCTTCGCACCCTTGCCGATATAGACATCCCGGATGCTGTCCCAGGTCTCCTTCCGGAACGCCTGCTGGGGGCTTCTGGACTCGAAGCCTTCCATCAGCGCCTTTACCTGAACATCGGGACTGCCTTTCGCGGCTGCGACCACCAGGCGCTCGAAGATCGTAAGTTGATCGTTCCCAGCGAGGTGAAGCGGCTCCCTGCCAGGAATGAACAGCGTGCCGGACTGCTTACCTGTCCGAACCACCCGCGGGGACACGCCCCCGCGTGCGAGTGAAAGACCGTCTCGGTACGCGAGTTCTATTCCGTCGCGCGCGAACAGCATTTTCTCGTCCGCCGATGCGAGATGGGACAGCAGCGGCATGACGACGTTAGGCCCAAGATGTGACGGCATCTCCTCGCTCGCAGCGAAGACGATGCCAACCCCAGCGGTGCCCCGCGCGCGCAACATCAGATCCAGTCTCTGCGCCGCTTTCGGATCATTGAGCCGTCGGGCGAAATAGACGGGCACATCTGCCTCATCGATCTGGATCGCGCCGACGAGGGTCAGGTCCGGGTCCAGGATCTGCGCCGCCCGCTTGCTCAGCAGCGGCTTCATCAGGCGCATGAGCGTCTCGTGAAGCCACTGAGCGTTGACCGCGAACATCTCGACATCCGACGCGGGGCGCTTGCCGACATCTTCGCCGAAAGGACCGACAGCGTGGATCATGCCTTCGGTCGCCGACGGCTTGACGGCGCCTTCACCGTCGACGTCGTCGTCCTCGATGAGAACCACGTCCTGACGGTCGCGGCGCTCGAGCAGGCCGCCTTCGATGAGACGCTTCGGTTCAAGCCCGAGTTCCAGCAGATAACTTCCGCTGACCTCGTCCTCGATGCGATCGTGGAGTTGAACAAGCTGGGGAAATATCGCGCGAAGGTCATCATGCGCGATTTGCCTGAACGCGCTCAGGATTC
>Ga0209347_1000552_pt1 | contig 90251 bp, 94 predicted proteins | sample AutmiccommuBRH23_FD_187382 | JGI IMG/M metagenome (GOLD analysis project Ga0209347, IMG submission 187382) | Deep subsurface microbial communities from Mt. Terri, Switzerland - Autotrophic microbial communities BRH/23 (SPAdes) (version 2) | ecosystem: Environmental > Aquatic > Deep subsurface >...
CGGTTCAGTACAACATGAGATTCATGAGGTTCTGTACTCTGCACTGAATTATTATGTTCCTTTTAGCTATTGACTTTAATCAATGGCTTTTTCTCTATCTAGGAACCTCACGAATCTCTAGAAGTTAGGCGAAGTAACTCACGTTTGAGATTATAACATATACGTGATATCATCAAGCTACGAATTCGAGGTGATCAATTTGTACGAGATTGAATACTATACTGAAAAAAGCTACTGTCCAGTAATAGAGTTTATTAGTGGACTCCCCTCCAAAGCACAGGCCAAAATCTTGCGAGAGATTGACCTTTTTGAACAGTTCGGTCTCTATCTCGGTTATCCCCATAAAAAAAAGCTTGAAGGCTCATATAATAAATTATGGGAGCTTCGTATCAAACAAAGTACAGACAACTTTAGGATTTTCTATTTCGGTTTCGATCAGGGTAAATTCATCCTACTTCATGGTATTAGAAAGACTTCGAAGAAAACTCCTAAAACAGATTTAGATATTTCGATAAAACGGTTAACCAACTATCTTAAAGGATGTGAGCAAAGTGAATCATGATGAAGTAAAAAAACAATTACTTCAAAATTCGGAAGTTCAAAAGGAATATGAAGATCTCAAAGTCCTCTATGATATTAAACACGAAATTATTAGACTTCGATTAGAACAGGGTTTAAGCCAAAAAGAACTGGCTGAAAAGATTAACACAAAACAATCTGCAATTTCACGGTTAGAAAGTGGCGAATATAATCCTAGTATAGAGCTTTTAGCTAAGGTAGCCAATGCACTCGGCAAAGAACTCCAAATTAGCTTTCAATAACAGTGGCTTTTCAAGACCCACTGTTTCTTCTTGCAAGAGTTATTTCACCTAACGGTTCGCGTGTTCCCGAAGTCTGGTTACTACATTCATCATCCTCCCATATTTTGGGAACACGCTGTTATATGCTGTACGGCGGCCCGTGACTTGGGCATAAATAATCTTGCCACGCTACCCTATTTTCCGACCGAACATTACAGCAAAATGATAATACTTGTATATGCAATCTACATCGGAAAAACCTGCCTCACTTAACCATTGCAGTTGGGTAGATAGTGGTGTCTCTTTGTCAAGTTTGATTCTCTCGTAGCCAGCCGTAATCTTATCCTTAGGAAGACCACTTTTCTCAATACTTGATTTCCAATGCTTCTTGTAGATGGAATCCAGATACTCAGTATCTCCTAATACTTGGTCACAGTTTATAAAAATACCGTTTGGCCTAAGAATCGAGTAACTTCTATTATAGAAAGCTCTTTTCTGTTCGTCAGTTAGATGATGAATCGATAACGCTGAGATGATTACGTCATACTCACCGGCAAAATTGTACTGGGAATAGTCACCAACAATATACTCAAAACCATCTATCCCCTCGAATCTTTGCTTTGCTATATCAAGCATCTTGTCTGAGATGTCAATCAACGTTATCTTTGCTTTTGGAAATTTGTTCAAAAGCAATGATGAGAAAAGTCCTGTGCCTGCACCAACATCCAAAACCTTTGGAAAATCAGTTAACAAGTCTATGACGGATGTAGCTATATTATAAAAGTCGTCGTAACAGGGAATGAGCTGCCTTCTTTGCCGATCATACTCCTGCGAAACGTCATTGAACTTTGAACGAATGTCATATCTCATAAGAAAGCCCCCAAACCCTTTCGCTCCAAAATTGTTACCCTAACCGCCGTATGGCATATAACGTTTAGCGTATTCCCGAAGTCTGGTTACTACATTCATATTCTCTCAGATTTTGGTAATACGTTGTTATGTGTAGCTCCCTGGCCCCAAATGCAAACTAAAGTCATATTTTTATGGGCAAAAGCTAAACTCCATTTAACATATTCAGTGCTGAGTTTAAACAACTTTCTTCAAGTTATTTTGCTAACGGCCGAAATGATGAAGTGGCCAATACCTTATGAATACTTTTCCAACAATGTTCTGATTCGATAATTCACCCCAGTAGTGACTGTCCTTACTGTTATTCCGGTTATCACCTAATACAAAATACGAGCCTTCTGGAATTACGAAGGGGCCGAATTTGTAATTCGGTTTCTCCATTTCATATGGTTCAGTGAGTTCCTTTTCATTGATAAATACTTTCCCTTCACTGATCTCAACTCTTTCACCGGGAAGTCCAATAACCCGCTTAACCCAATCAGTTCCACTCTAGTCTACATTTGATGGGGGGCGAAATACAACAACATCCCCTCTCTTTACCTCTGAGAAATTGTATGATATTTTGTCGACGATCAATCTATCCTGCAGTTGGATCGTGGGAAGCATTGAGCCTGTTGGTACAACTCTAGCATCAGCCACTGTCGCGTGTAGTCCCCAATTAAATACAAATGAAAAAACTACGACTTGTAATACGTCACAAATGAGCTTAACCGATTTACTTCTGTCAAACATGCCAATCCCTCCATACATCCTCGTATTTTCTTTCTCGAAATGACCAGTTATTCCTCCCAAGATTCGGGAGTTTCACATAACGTCCCGTGAATTTGCGAAGTTCTGCATCCCACATTCATATATCTCAGAATTTCTGCAAATTCGCTGTTACCCGAAGTATCCGTCTTGTAAGGAATACTTTCAAAAAAAGTAATGGGATAACTATGTCCTTTTTAAGTGAACATAATATAATAATTTCCACTTCATGAAGGAAATTCCTCTTTTCTGTCGAAAATGATTCAGATGCAAAAATGGAGGAGGAAAAATAGTGGAAGTTAAACTCGACAGAGTGCAATTCTATTTAGATTGGTTGAAGACAAAAATATTTCTTGACCATCAAGCAAATAACGCTTCGAGACGGAAAGTAATTAGAGGAAATGTTTATCGATGTTATTTGGGCAGAGGCGTTGGAAGCGAGGAAGAAAAAGAACGACCTTGTGTTGTTCTTCAACAATTTGACGGGAATATGAATTCTCCTAATACGATAGTTGCTCCTATAACACACTCTTCATCAACTTTAGACGTTGTAGTTCCTATAAATACTCGATATAATCAAGATGGTAGTATACTTTTAGATGGAAATGTTTTATTGGGCAATATTGTTACCGTTAGCAAAGCTAGACTTGGGAATTATGTTGATTCCTTAACAACATCAGAAATGAAACTAGTTGATATCGCCATGGCTAAGTCTTTAGGAATCTGGAGAAATTGGGTAACTCTCGAAAATATTATTAAGGATAAAGATATCTATATTGGAAAACTTATTGCACAAAGAGAAAATCTTAAGCGTCAGATTGATGAACTAATTAATTCAAAACAAGAAGATTAGTAACATTTATTGACATAAAGCCATAGATATGATATATATTAATTACAAAAAGGTTTGTCACGAGTGGGCAAATTATACTTTTATTCAAAAATGGGAGTCACGAGTGGACTCCCTTTATTCATTGTTTAAGACCTCCTCAATAGGGGGTCTTTTCTAATGCCTTTCGTTCCTTTCGAAGCATTTCATATCCACATTCAAAATCAAGACTACAAAGACTCACATTCATTACAATTGCATCAGATTTTACTTTGAAAGATGCAGCTATTAAATTGATTGACTTGTACGATAATTTACTAAAGAATTAGAAATTCCAGTTTTATTAGATTCCTCTATAGAAGAAAAACTTTGTGAAATTAAAGGGGATGAATCCATTATTCTTCACATTTCAGCCCTGAATAACCACAAGGCTTGGATAAGCTATTTGAAGTATTCTTAAAAGAGCTTATCCACACTCTCCACAACCACGACGACTATAATCTTGTTGACCATTGACTAATTTCGGAGTATTCTTCAACCATTAAAGCTACCCACAATTCACTATGTAACTAACCGACAAGTGTCCGGATAATTCCGGAACGCTGTCCGGATGCCTCCGGTTTAGTGTCCGGATGTTTCCGGTTTCACTGTCCGGATACGCCGGAATACGCAGACGTTGGACGCCCCCAGCTTCAGTGCCGCCATGGACGGCGGCTCATCAATCAAGAAAACCCCTTCTTAATAATTGTTACAATACGGATAATGCTAATTTTATTATATGGTGACGACAACCCCGTTCTCTTCACAATCTAAAGGACGATCCCAATTTCACTAAAAAATGTTTCATCAAGATGTCTATTTTTTGCTTCATAAAGTTTATTTAATATATTCGCTATAGTAAATATTTTGCCCTCCTGGTAGTGTCCACGTATGTATAATGCCAATTCACTATTGCGGTTTAGAATTATTCGATGCCTTCCAAGAAATACAAAATTATATTCAGATTTGGGCTTTATTATTTCATTCTCATATATAGTACCTGCCCAAGGTCCTTGAACATGACCCATAATATGTGAGTGCTTCTTTAAATCCAAACTTTCTATGGGTATTGCCATTAAGTAGAGTTTAAATTGGTCTGTAGGAATTATAAATATTTTACTATCTGGACAATTATCAAAAAGCATAGAACTTTCTATACTCGGTTCAATAAGGTATTGGGGTTCTTCAAAGGGGATTGATTTAACAATATTAAATAGAGGTTCAACTAATTGCAAAGGATCTATATATATACTCAACTTACGCAGTTGACAAAATAAGCAACTCATGCAGAAGCCAATCCTAGCTGACGCTTCATAAATCCTGGAAGTTTGTTCATGAAATCTGTTAAGATCTTATCAATCATTTTCTTGGAGAGGAAAAGATTCTCTCGAATCGTTGACATAAATAAGTTCACGATAAGCAGAAATGCATCTCTAAACTCTATTGAATTAATCTCATCACAGAACTCATAAAACATCCCTCCATGAGCCTTACTGTCTTGATTTTCTCTGGTTTCAACACTTAATAGCATGTAACGGATGGTTACAATAGAAGTATGAGCAACCATAGAATCATAACTTCGACCTTGGTATTCTTTAGCCAAGCCTAAAAAAGACTTACAAACTTTGAAGTAAACCTCAATGTCCCAGCGCAACCCGTAAATTCTAATGATCTCCTCTTCCGGTATAGTGATATCCGTCGATAGTATAGCAAGCCATTCTCTCTTGCAAGTTGAATTGCGGTTTCTCACGAAGACAATGCGCGCGGGAATTCCGTAATAATCTACCACAATAGAGGCGATATAGGATGACTTATCAAGACGCTTGTTGTTCAATTGGGCATATAGATTGGAAAGTGTATATTTTTTGCCTTGATAAGTGTAAAGAAGAGTTGGCATATCCTTAAGCATACAGATCACATCACGGTGATATTCTTTGACGCCTTTAATTACTTTTGGCCAACTAAACCAACTATCAAAGAGGACGTATTGAAAATCCTTAACACAAGTAAGAATTTCACTTACACTACTTAGTAATACGTCGGTAGCACCTAGAATCGCTTCCTGACGGCGTAATTGCCCCGGACTTCCTATTGGTACCTCTGGACCTTGCTCATAAAGACGGTTTTTTGCCTTAGACGAACTCAAAAGAGCAAAGATTAAAGGAATGAACGTTGCCCCATCGGTCCACCCAACCGTTAGTTTGCGAAAACCTTTAAAGTATCGGTTAGACGTATGATCCTTGACGAGAGCGAGAAGTTCAACTTTCTTACTTCGATCCCTATAGTAAGCGCTATCATCAACAATTAGGGCACAAACGCGTTTGTCACTTGTTAAAGGTTTCAGAAAGCCAATGATAGTAGCCCCAAGTTTAAGTACCAGATAACGCCAATTAGAGTTGGGATTATTGAGCAGTCGATAGACAGTGTCTCTCTTGAAAGGGGCATCAGCACCAGCACAACGCAAAAACTCATATAAGTTTTTTTGAGTAAAGATTAATGTGATGACGAAAAGAACGAGTTCAATTAATTTCACACCTTTTTCCTTGGTAAAACCTGAGGTTTTCAAAAAACTGACTAAGTTAAAACGTTGTGAACCTCGATTTTTTCTTGTAAATCAATTAGAATGGAGGACAAGCGAAACACCTAACCTTTCAAATAGAATTGTGGTTTAGCAACTTAATTCTATCAAAAAAGAGGGTGTTTTGCTATTAATTTTGTAACCTTTAAATTTACCACACGTATAAGTAGTTAGTCAACGATAAATTTGGAATCCTTCCTGCGTAAGTTGAGTTAAATAGTTCAATTAAAGATGGGCGTATTAAAACTTGATCAAAAATATTCCAATAAAGATTTACTTCTTGCGATGAATCGTCATAGAAATATGTTCCATCTGGCAAATTAATATCTCCTAGTAAGCTCCACATCGGATTGTAAAACATATTGTATTCTTTACCATGTAAAATACGCTTCTGTTTTTTTACAATATTCCTTGAAGATAAAGAATGTAATGCGGAGGCTCCTAACATTCCCGGCTCATATGGATTCATATTAAAGTCGCCAATTATTATCGAGTTATTACATTTGTGCTCAAATTCAATTCGCTCAATTTCATTTTTCAATCTTTGTGCAATATTAGATGATGTTAAATTATCAGCATGTAATTTACTTGGAAAATGGACAAATGCAACAATATGTATTCCTAGGCTTTCATGGGGGATCTTTTTGATTGTAAAATGTCCAGCATCATATAAGTCTTTAATCTGTGAACTTTAAAATTTTGTTATAATTACTATTCTCTGATTTGCAATATCATTTACTTTATAATAAGTTAATGTATTTCTATTTAACAGGATAATCAAGTCATTAATATTACCTCCATATTCTGCTATTGAAATAATATCACAAGATTTTTCGGTTATAATATCACTAATAACATTATCAAGATTTTTCTTGTTAGTATTCCAGAACAAATATTTCATTTAAATCATTACTCCATACACTTTGTTTTATAATCGTCCGCGCCAGGATGGCGCGGCCTTTGCGACCAATTTCACTTAACGTCCCGCGTATTCCCGAAGTCTAGTTACTACATTCATATTCTCTCAGATTTTGGGAATACGTTGTTATACGAAGCTGAGTGCCCCGTGATTCAGAGCCGCCAAGGACGGCGGCCCTTAAACAGTTTCTGGTATTAAATATTGACAATTATAAACTAAACAGCTATACTTTAAATTACAAAGTACTTTGTAATAATGCTTTAGGAGTGGTGTTTAAATGGATAACCAGTCTCTGAATGATGCTATTGAAGACATTAAGTTAATTAAGCAAGTAATTGATAAAAGTACTGATTCATTTTTGTCCTTAGGTCAAATCTTCTTATCGTGGGGAGTCCTTTTCTTATTCAATACTCTTTATGTTAAATTATTTATCTTTGAATCCTATGCAAAGTCCGTGCTGATATTGGGAATATTCCCATACCTACCCGGAATGAAATTTGTAATTTTTATCATAATAGGAATTCTTATTTTTATGTTCTTTTCTCATAAAAAACATCTATCAGGCAAAAGCAAACAGATAATGCGACTGTGGGTATTCGTTATTACTTTTAATCTCATAGTTCCAAAAGTTCTTGCATTACATGATGAGCAGCTTAATATGCTTATGTTTGAAATAAAAACACCTATTCTATTATTAACTTTCTCCCTTGCCCTATTTTTCACCGATATTTTATCAGGGATAAATTTTACAAAATGGATGGGTATTATTTACATACTAACTGCTTTTTTTGCATTCTTACCCGGCAAAATATCTCCTTACTTTGACTTAATAGTTTGGCCTATGACCTTTATAATTCTAGGAATATATTTTGTTTATAGGAACCATTTAGCCAGGGGGAAATGATGTGAACATTAATTCAATCCCAGAATCTTTTCAATCGAAAATAAGAATAGCAATTATTTCTACGCTAATAACGGGAGATAAAAGTTTTAATGAGATCAAGGAAATCACAAAAGCAACAGATGGTAATTTAAGTGTACACTTATCAAAACTAGAAGAAATGGGTTATCTAACGGTTACTAAAGAGTTTATCGGCAAAAAACCAAGAACAACTTATTCATTAACAGAAACCGGCAGAAACGAGTTTGTCGAATATGTTTTCCTTCTTGAAAAACTTTTAACTGATGCTAAATCCCAAAATTAGAGTCTTCTTTTATATTCCCGCGCATGGATGCGCGGTTTTGCACCCAGTTTCGTATAACGTCCCGTGAATTTGCGAAGTCTGGTTATTACATTCATATCCTCTCAGATTTTGCAAATTCGCTGTTTGACGAAGCCGGTTAATGCTACCCGAGAACCCTTTCCAACTTGTATTATTGGAGTTATTTCGGAAGTCTATTTTTTTAACAATCCAAACTGTTTCAGATTTAAAACAAGTAGAATAAGAAGAAAGTTTATGGTGATAGACCCTAATAACAAATCGAAAATCAAACCCTCATTCATTTGAAAATCAAATTTGTTAAAACCGAATAACATTAACCGCATTGTCAGATGGTTTACCCCAACAGCGAATGATGTTCCAATTGCAAATATAAATGGAATGAGAATATGTAAATATATACTTCGGTTAGATTGATACATGTGGTATATCAGAAAATGTATGGACTGATAGATAGTTATCAAACTAACCGAGTAAATATTTTCTGGATAATTCAATGGAAGAGCAACCAACACAAAAACGACTATGTTACGAATGAGATTCCAAAAATGACTTTCTTCCAAAAACTCATCTCCTTTTAAATCTCTAATTTTAACCCTTTATTTATCAGACTTAGGGTTTCGTCTAACGTCCCGTGAATTCCCGAAGTCTGGTTACTACGTTCATATTCTCTCAGATTTTGGTAACACGCAGTTATGCGTCGTTGCGCTGACCCTTAAGAATGGCTTTCACTTCTTCGATAGTAAAGGGATCTCTTTTGCTGTGAATAATAGTGTGACAATTGGGGCAAACCGGTTGAAGATCCTTGAATGGGTCAACGATGTAATTGTGACCAATTTTTGCGATTGGGGTAATATGATGTATATGTATTTTGTTCTTTCCAATTGGCCCGTAAACATTTTCGAAGTTAAATCCACATATCCTGCATGTATATCCGTAATGTTTGAGGCATGCATTTCGAGCTTGACGATTTCTCTCATATCGATTAATTAAAGTACTTTTCTTCTCTCCTTCGGAATGCTGCTGTAAATCCTGAACCAAATCTGCATCAAGAAAAGTGTCCTCGTGCCCCTCTTCCTCAATACCATATACCTCCTCAAACGCCAGAACTAGTTCTTGCCTCATTATCCACGGAAATCGCCCTGCCTTTTTATCATCATAACCTAAAAAGGGAACATGCCACCACCGAGTGCTTCCGTCTTTCCTAATAGGAGGTTTAATTCCAGTCTTCTGTACTACTCTCTCACTAAAACGCCAGATCTGCAAATTTAGAGGCCCGTAATGAGGCATCTCAAAATATGAAGCTATTTCAGATGAACTTGCCTCATGATTCGGTGCTTTATAAATAAATTTGAACACTCTCAAGTCATTTTCGGTTGTCACGCTACCTTCAGAAAGAAGCTCACACCATTTTTCCGTGCTAATATTAATTCGCTCATTATAAAACATCTACAAACACCTCCCAGATAGCGCAATGACGCATAACGTCCCGTGAATTCCCGAAGTCTGGTTACTACTTGCATATTATCTCAGATTTTGGGAATTCGCTGTTATCTGTCGTTAGCAGGCTTCGTTACGCTCTGATCATCATTTTGAGAATTTGATCGACCTCTTCCTTTTGTTCGTCTAAAACCGTCATGATAATTAAATGTTTAAAGTAGTATCTTGAATAGCTGATTTCCGCACTTGCGAAATCTATCTTTTTTTGAGGAATGACCCATTTGTATGAATGAACCTTGGTCCACCCTATAAGACGGTTATCAATGCAAATACCTTTATCCATAAGACACTTTAACATATGTTTTTTTAAATATTGTCCAGATAAAGTGGATAATGCTAAATAAATAAGAAAGGGAATCCAAATTCTATGGCTTTTACTCAATAAATCAGTTATAGCAATGATAGTAAGGGCCACTAAAAACATAACAAAGGTGCTTACTATTGAATTTTCGATTGATGTCTTCTTCAGCTTAATAAACTGTTTTCCCATCTTATTATATCTATATAGTGTATAGATGGTTTTTATCAAAAAAATGGGTATGAGTATTAACAAAGCCCATTTGGCATCTTCTTGATATGAAGGTGCGTTGCAAAAGCATAATGCCGCAATGAATGAATTGAGACATCTTTTTTGATTCCAGCTTTATTACAGGCTGATTCAAAAACTTTCTGTGCAGTTCTTTCAGTTAGATGCCTTCCAATTTGATCACCCGGAAAAAGCCATTCACTTGGATGATATTCCTTGGCATATGTGCGAAGCGTATCTAGAGCGTTTTTCGACAAAATCGAATATCGATCCTTCCGCCCCTTGCCCTGCCTCACATGAATCAACATCCGCTTTGAATCAATATCCATCACCTTAAGACTTACTACTTCGCAAACCCTCAGACCTGCCGAATAGGTTAGCATCAAGACGCCCGATGCTTGACATTTAGAACAGCCTTAAATAGCGAAATTACCTCCTCTGTACTCAGGATATCCGGTAACTTTTCTACTTTCTTAGGTCTTGGAACACTAATATTGTTAACATTATTCGATTTAATAACATGTTTATACGCGAATTTAATAGCACTGATTGACTGATTCACGTACTAAGAAGACACTTTTTTGTTTTCTAAGATATAAAGCAGATATTCCTCAATATGTTCATTGGTTACTTGATCTGGCTGCTTCTTAATAAACTCAAAAAATTTCAGGGTATGACTTATATAGGCACCAATAGTTAGAGAACTGTAACCCTTAAGTTTGAGGGTACTTTCAGTTTTTTTAGCAAGTTCCCTTAACCAGACCGATTCATATCTGCCAACTAGATTTGATCCTGTAATCACAAATTCTAGTGAAGGTTCAAAACGTCATAACACACTCCTGACTCATCTAGCTGTATTGCTTTAAAGTAAGACCACAATTCGCGGTCTTCAACACAAAAGCGTTATTACTACACAGCAAGAATTCTTTTAGGACAAACTTCGTCGTCTGGAGTCAGATTTCTGCCAAGGAACTGTAATTTATTAACACTTTTACTGCTCATAGTCAAGAACTTCCCATGATGTCCAAGTTAAAAAGGTTCGAGGTTAGAAGATCACCGAAAAAAGGACGTTTTGGCGTTTTAGATTAGAGTGCTGACTAAGGATGGTCAAGTGTCGTTCGAGGTTAGAACGCTGTCCATGGATGAACAAGTGTCTCTGAAACCAAGACTCAAACAGGACGTTTGAGGTTAGTAGCGCCGCCAAGGATGGCAAGGTGCCGTGATGGCGAGAAGGGACCATCAACCATGACTCGAACAAGGATGTTCGAGGTTAGAACACCGCTACGGATGGCTTAGGAGTCGAGAGAGCTAGATGCCAAGATGCCAAGGTGTCGTGGATGACTGACAACACAAAAGGCCAGGGGTTACCCCTAGCCTTAATTATTTTCTTTCTATACTTGAATATATTGCATTCATCCCATTCCAAACGCCTACCTCTGACACTTCGAACAATACACCGTCGTCCGACCCGCGAGACGAATGCGTTCTAACGTCTGCCCACAGACTTTGCAGGGTTCACCGCCTCGTCCGTACACTTGTAAATCCTGTTCGAACCATCCTTTTTCCCCATTGGCATCTCGGTAATCTCGAAAAGATGTGCCCTGCGCATCGATTCCTGCTTGAAGAATGCTTTGAATGGCTTGATGGAGTTTGGAGATTTCCTCCTCGGATAGAGTGTCTACCCCGCGTTCGGGAGATATTCCTGCCCGAAAAAGGGATTCATCCACATAGATGTTACCCAAGCCGGCTAGGACATGCTGATCTAACAGGGCCGCTTTTACGGAGAGTTTTTTCTTCCCAAAACGTTCCTTTAAAACTTCGGGTGTGAATTCTGCATCTAACGGCTCAGGTCCTAGTTTTCCTAGAGATGATCCACTCAGGCACAGTGGGGTGGGTATAGCTTGAATACGCCCAAATTTCCGCACATCTGAAAAATGAACTTCCCCTTGCTCCAACCGAAAAACCACGTGTGTATGTTTTTCGGGTTCCTGACTCTCCGTATAATAATTTAGCCGCCCGGTCATTCTCATATGCGCAATGAGCGTCAAATCTTCATCAAGCCGGATAAGCAGGTATTTGCCACGGCGGTCTATTCTTTGGATTCGTCGACCGGTGACTAAAGCCACAAATGACTGATCTTCCCAACCGCTGACAGCAGAGGACCAAATCAGTTTGATTTCTTCGATTTTTAAATCTTTAACATGTTCTGCTAAAGTTCTTCTAATCGTTTCAACTTCAGGGAGTTCTGGCATGTTCTTTCCTCATTCCTCATTCCTTAATCCATCAGCTTAAACGGCTGCATTTCATACCAATTCGGTCCGACCTTACAGTCCACTGTCATGGGTACTGACAGTGGATAGGCATTTTCCATTTTATCTTTGAGCATACGTGCAACACTTTCTAAATCATCAGGAGCAACTTGGAGCAGAAGTTCATCATGTACTTGCAGTAGCATAGCCGCTCGGAAGGGTTTTAATCCCTCAGCAACCTTAATCATGGCCAATTTCATAATATCGGCTGCGGTCCCCTGTACTGGCGTGTTCATGGCAATACGTTCTCCAAATTGCCGCTGTACTCGGTTAGGATGGAGCAATTCCGGAATACGTCGAAGACGATTAAACAAGGTACGGACTTGTCCCTCTTGTTTGGCCTGAGCTACAACCGTTTCTAGATACCGTTTAACCCCACTATAGCGCTTAAAATATTGCTCAATGTAAAACTTTGATTCCTTGCGTGGAATCCCTAAATCTCTCGAAAGCCCAAACTCAGTTAGTCCGTAAACCAAGCCAAAATTTACCGCCTTGGCACTTCGGCGCATGTTCGAGGTGACTGCTTCCAGCGAGATACCGAAGACTTCCGCTGCGGTTCGGGTATGCACATCCTGTCCCAGGGCAAACGATTCACAAAGCAAAGGATCTTGAGAGTAGTGAGCTAAAATCCGCAACTCAATTTGGGAATAATCGGCCGATAGGAGTACCCACCCCTGTTCCGTGGAATGAAAGGCTTTTCTTAACTGCCGTCCCTGTTCCAGTCGAATCGGAATATTCTGTAGGTTTGGTTCCGTGCTTGACAGACGTCCGGTTGTTGCCACAGTTTGTTGAAACGTAGTATGTATCCGTCCGTCCTTGATTTGGGCGAGCAATCCATTCACATAAGTTGACATTAGTTTATTTAATTGCCGATAGTCGAGAATCTTAGCCACGACGGGGTGGGCTAAGCGCAGTTCCTCTAACGTCTCCGCATCAGTGGAATAACCTGTTTTAGTTTTTTTAGCTGTAGGAAGGCCTAGTTTTTCGAAAAGGATCGTGCCTAACTGTTTGGGCGAATTTATATTAAAAGTTCCTTCAGCCAGGGCATAGATATCTTGCTCCAGCTGCTTTAAAGTAATACTGATCCCTTCACCAAGACTGGTTAACTGCTCTGAGTCAACCGCGATCCCATGACGCTCCGTTTGCGCCAGCACCAAACTTAGCGGCTCTTCGATGTCATGAAGTAATCTCGAAAGGCCCAGCGAATCAATCTCTGCCTCAAACTTTGGAGCAACCTGGACTAAGGCCCCAGCTTCTTCCGCTACGTTCTTGAAAGCCGCTTGATTCGGAAAATATCCTTTGACCAAATCCAGGGGAGCAAATTTGGGGCGCGAGGATTGAATCAGATAGGATGCCAAGCTTAGATCTAAGGCAAGACCCTTGAAGGCTACGCCTTCGTTGGCGAGCAACAAGGCCACCGTTTTACTATCGGCTAACGTTTTCGGAACTAGATCATTACCCATCAATTCTAGCCACGACTTGATAACATCCTGGGATGCCTCGGTTCGAATCAGCGTGAAGACTTCACTCTGAGCAGCCACTCCCCATTCCGTCCAATGTCCGCCTTGTAAACCGGTTCCCTCATAACGGCAAGCTAACGTAAGTGGAACTTTCCTTGACTGCCACTGTTCCAGCTGTGCTAACCAGCCCTCCTGCGTTAACGTGCGTTCCGGCCAATTTTCTAACACCGCATCAAGGTTTTCTCCTAGTGGTTCTCCATCGTCTTTATGACGTTCTTGCCATAAACGGGTCACATTTTTTAAATCATATTTTTGCAGGACCGGAAGCACTTTGATCGCTTGTGAGCAGCGGTATACAAGATCGTCTAATGAAAACTTCAACGGCACTTCATTGAGCATCGTCGCTAACTTTTTACTGAGTATTGCCTGATCAGCATATTCTTTTAAATTACTTTGTACCTTTTTTCCGCTGACTTTATCCGCGTTCGCTAAAACGCCCTCGACCGTTTCAAATTCCCAGAGTAATTTTAGTGCGGTTTTCTCACCAATACCGGGAACCCCGGGAATATTATCCGAGCTGTCTCCCATGAGACCTTTGAGATCAATGATTTGGTATGGACGTAACTGATAACGTTCCCATAAGACGTGTTCGTCATAACATTCAACTTCACTAATCCCTTTTTTGGTGAGATAAATATTCGTCTTAGGAGATATAAGTTGCAGGGCATCCCTATCTCCTGTATATATCTGAATCTCCATTCCCTGTGCTTCCGCCTGTTTGGTTACTACAGCAATAAGATCATCAGCCTCATAACCGGCCAACTCAAGCATGGGAATGTCCATTTCTGATAATATTTCTTTCAGATAATCAAATTGCGGGCGCAATCCCTCCGGGGTTTCTTTCCGCTGCGCTTTATACCCAGCGTACTGTTCAATCCGCACCGTTGCCTTGGTTTTATCGAAGGCCACCACCCAGTAGTCTGGCTGCTGTTCTTGTTCTAACCTAAAAAGCATGGTCAAAAAACCATGTAATACATTCGTCGGGCGCCCATCGCTTGTAGTCAATGGCGGCAGAGCATAAAAAGCGCGATTCGCAAGGCTATTTCCATCTAATATGACCATCCGTGGCATCATGAAAACCCCCAATCTTTCACATTAAACTATATCATACCGACTGCTTTCTCACAAACAATTGAGGTGCCTTTCACTGTCACAGCCTATACAATTTATCCGGCAGGAGAAATTATAATAATTTTCAGCAAACTTTCAGTTAAGTTTCAGCTATGTTTCAGATTTGTGTAGTATAAGTAACATAAGAACAAATCCATAAGTGCTTCAAAATTTAATAAAGTCAGGAGGTCTTATATTATTAACATATCATCAGTTTCTTCAATATCAAACAATTCTTCATCCTCTGGAAATGATAGTGAAATCAAACAACTTTTAAATCAAGTAAAACAGCTTCAGAAGCAAATACAAACTGAGACACAAAGTCAGGATGATGATAAAACAAAACAGGAAAAAATCCAATTAATTCAAAATCAGATAATCCAAATTCAAGCCCAGATACAAGCAAAAAAGTCAAATCAAAAAAATAATACTGAACAGACCCAGACTCAAACTCAAACTATTTCTACGGATAGCAAAATTGATATTCAAGCATAAACTTACAATTTTCTTTAAGGCTTGAAGCATGAGAACCTATAAACAAAGAGCCGACCGCAGAAACTAGGCAGTCGGCTCTCAATTTTGTCTCGGCGGAGGCAGTGTGCTACAGTCTTGTCCTTCGCTGCAGGTCTTTCATCCAATCGTGAGACTCCCACTTCAAGTGGGAGTGGTACCCCCGTACTCTGCTTCGGTGACGATAGTCTCCAGTGACGATATTTTCCGATGGACAGTATCGCCGATAGCGCACGGCTATCAACGAATACTAAGCGCTGAGGATTAGTATCGCCGAGCCGCCTTTCCCAATAGAAACACTCAGCAGCGAAGGGGGTAGACTCCATCCTACGGCGCACAGGTATTCGTCTGTGGTACTGCGCCTTCGGCGTAAGTCTCCACAGACGATAGTCTCCAGTGGAGAGTATCGCCGAAGCGCACGGCCCTAAACAATACTTCGTGCGTAGGATGACTTACGTCACCGAAGTCTCGATGTTCAACTTTAATTGAACGAGTTCACTTAGACTTTTCCGGGAGGATGAGGATGAAGTTACTATTAATTAAAGATGAAACTCAATTTTCGAAAGCACTTAGCCGTATACTAAAAAAAGAAGGCTATGTAGTCGATGATACTGCGGATGGCGAAATCGGGCTTGAAATGGCCATATTTGGAGCTTATGATCTTATTGTTTTAGATTCGCGCCTTCTAAACATTGATGGACTTACAATCGTCAAAGAATTACGGTTTCAAGGCTTAACTACCCCCATATTATTTCTGAACGCTAAAGATAGCATCAAAGATATGGTTGACTGTTTAGATGCGGGTGCTGACGATTATCTGGTTAAGCCATTTAGAACTGAGGAACTTCTAGCAAGATTAAGAGCGCTTTTAAGAAGAAAAAGTAAGGAAATCGTGGACTGTAAACTCGTAGTAGCAGGATTGATATTAGATATCTCAAAGTGTAAAGTAGCCAAGGGCAATGATGTTATTAAATTAAGTGTCAAAGAAACATTATTACTTGAAACTCTAATGCGCAACAGCGGAAATGTCGTTACCAAAGAACGTATTTTCGAGAGACTCTGGGGTTCTAATTCACATTACGAGTTTGCCAATGTCGATCTTTATATTTACTATTTGAGGAAGAAAATTGGGGCTTCATACATAAAAACAGTCCGTTGCGTTGGTTATTATTTGGAGAATAAATGCGTTGTTTCGCAAATATGATACGATTTCTTTGGTTCAAGATCAAAATAGGTCAGATGCCAAAATTCCCACTTTAGTTTTTGCAACTGACTAGTAAAAAGATCAAAAGCTCCGTAATGAATTTATTATGGAGCTTTTGATTTAATTTTAGTGTCAGTGCTTCACCTCTATGCCTGACGCTGATAAGCCTGTCTAGCTGTTGCAAAAGTTGTCTGAATAATATTTCCTTGGTCCTGGGTAATAATTCCGTTAGAAACCAAGCTGGCCAAGGGATCTGTCTTGGTGGTGGTGCTTGCTTGCGATTTCATTGCTGATTCAATAGCTTCTTTAATAGCTTCTTCTTGGTCTTGGCTAATTGTTCCATCAGTTACCAAACTGTCCAAAGGGTTTGGCGGGGCGGGTCTTGATTGGGATGGTCTAGCTGAGTCGAGCGCATCTTTAATGCTATCTGCTTGATCCTGGCTGATCGTTCCGTCAGAAACCAAGCTGGCCAAGGGATCTGTCTCGGTGGTGGTGTTTACTTGCGATTTCATCGCTGATTCGAAGGCTTCTTTAATGGCATCTTCTTGGTCTTGGGTAATCGTTCCGTCAGACACCAATCCATCCAAAGGACTAATCTTTAAGTTCCTAGATGCTTGCAGCGCTTCCGGGCTGAATTCAGCACTATCCTGAGTTTGGACCGTACTACTCTGCTTTTCGGTAGCTTGAAGTCGTAACTTAGCCTGTTCTTGAGCGGCCAAAATTTGGTTTAGGCTTTGAATGCTTGACGCACTACTGGAATTACTAATAGACGAAATATACATCAAATTCCTCCTTCTCAAAATATAATAGTTTTAAACATTATATTTATCGATCGTCAATCTTTATAATGTCTTTGAAATAAGCCAAAAAGTGGTTTGTTTATTAAATAATTTCCTAAACAATATGTGAATAAAAGAAGTAAAAGTCTCGTCCGATTTGATAAATTAATTAGTGAATATATAGAGATTTTAATGCCCTTCAGAGTTATGTTAAAGAAGCTAATACCTGTTTAAATATGTCTTGTAATTGGCCTGTAGGAGCAGTTTGATTGCCATGGGGAGCACCGTTTTGTCCTTTTGGTTGATCTTTTGGTTGTTCTTGCCCATTTTGGCTATTTCCTTTCGGATTATCTTTCGGAGTATTTGTACTCAAATAGGTTTTTTGTTGCTCAGTAAATACAGCTTTAATCGCATCTGCTTTTTGTTGGAGAAAATCTTGACTTGGGTTCGAAGTATCAATTAAAAGTTGCAAAATCGGTTTGATTTTATCTTTCTGATCGCTCGTCAAAACCATTTGTTGATTACCTTGAAGGCGACGTATCCCCATAGCGGCTTCTATCGCGGGATTCATTGCTGGTGTTTGGGCAGTTTGACCCTGATTATCTTGACTAGATGTTGCTGATTGTGTTGTAGACGCATCAGCGGTAGAAGTTGATGATGATTGTGTCGATGATGTAGCAGGTGAAGATGTTGCAGCTTTTGAACCACAACCACCTACTCCAAGTGTGACTAATGACAATAACATCCCTACGACCAACCAGGGCTTTCTTGTTGATTTTTGCACATGACTCAAGCTTTTCATTTAGAAATTCCTCCTTGTATTCATAGTTTGACCGATGACTAACTGGCGCTATGCCCCAATGAGCATCCCCCTCCTTTCTCTAACGATTTCGTATAAAACCTTCATAAGGTATACGAACAACAACACGTTTAAGAAAGAAGTGATAATGAGGATCGAACCATATGAAACAGAATTGATACCGCTCAGCGTCTCATAGAGAACAAAATGAGTATTGATATAAATAGTCGTGCTAAACCCTGAGGCTAACAAAATTAACCGTTTGTCCCTAAGGTAGATAAACGTTAATATTGACAGGGCGACAGCCGGAAACAAATATCGTTCATGCATTCTAGTGGAAAACGTGAAGACACCGTCGATCAGGAGGAGTGCAACGGCAGAAGCATATACCCTGCTATTCCCTTTAATGAAGAGAAACCATGAAAATGCTGTGATCATGACAATAGCAATTAGCCCCCAGCTATGATAGCTGAATACAAACAGAGTACCTGCATCTTTTGTAAAGTTCGCTCCCAGTAAACTGAAAAAGTTAAATGCGTTAACCGAGGCATAGGGGTATTCACCTAAGGTACTAGCATAGAGTTTGAAAATCCATAACCCGCTCGTGTTCAAGGAAAAAGGCAAAATAATCACTATGGCAGTTACCAGTCCAGAAATAATAACTTTTATCCAACTCTTGAGAGTTTTTTGCCTTATTAATTCGAAAAAAAGTACTGGGAGAAAGATAATTCCCTGTGGCTTCATGAGAACAGCCGCGGTAAACAGGCCAGTGGCAAGCCCAATATTCTTTTCCGAGAGAAAAAATATCGCTGCTACAATTATTAAAGTAAAAAACGAATCCACCTGACCCCAGATCGTCGAATTGATCAGCACAGCTGGGTTGAAGGTGTAAAAGGCGGCGAGTAGAAGGCTAATTTCAAAAGAGAGGTACTTTTGGGCGAGTTTAAATATCAAGAAAGACGTAGCGATGTCCGCAACGATCGATGGTAACTTTAAGAGCAACGTAAAGTAGGGACTTAGTGCCGAAAGACTTCCAAGTTTACCAATTAGAAATAAAACGTAGATATAAAAAGGCGGATAGTCACTGGCGTTACGTCCTTGATAAAATTGAGAGAAATTATTGACTACAGTGGTCGCCCAGTTTTTGAAGGTGCTTAGGTCAAAGGGGTGGCCGTTAATCAATAGCGCCAGGGGAATTCGCAAGAACAAACCGACACCAAGTATGGTCAGAATCAACATTTTTACATTACTAGGCTGGATTTTTACCTTTTTCTTGGTGACAAGGTAATAGGCTCCCAAGAAAAGCATCAAAAAAGTTACGGAATAGGCAACAATTTGAGGGGTATAACTTGCACTCGTATTTGTACTTGAACTTATACCTGGACTCCAATTACCCATTCCATTTGGCCTAGTCCCGTGGTTAGGTGCTGTTCTCTGGCTTATATCCGAAGGTTGGAACTGTCCATTTGGAGCTTGCGTGTTTTGACTTGTATTTGGAGTATTTTGGGTTTGAGTTGTACTCTGTCCTTGACTTGTACTTGTACTTGTATTTGTACTTGTATTTGCATTTGTATTTGTACTAGCATTTGTACTAGCATTTGCATTATCTGGCATTGGGTTGCTTTGACTTGGGACTGAGCTGCTCGCTACGGAGTTATTTTGAGTTAATGGAGCATTACTGCTAAAACTCCATAATGTCGTTATGCATAATGTTCCGGCTAATAGTAGGATCGATAACATGCTTATTTTGAGTATATGCTTCCTTATCCCCACCGATTGGACGCTCCTTTCATACCGCCGCCCTTTTCGGCCGATACTTAACTAATTGCTTTTTTAGCACATGCTGCAAGTACTTGATCAGCTGCGGTTGCAGCTCTTCTCGCTGCAACCCCATTTCAATGATAGCTTTCATGTAGCCAAACTTATCTCCAATATCGTAGCGGTCTCCTTTCAACTTCAGCCCAAGCAGCCCTTCCTGTTGACAAACTTCTCGCAAGGCATCCGTCAGCTGATATTCGTTCCCCGCTCCTTTTTCTTGAGTTTTCAGAAAAGGGAAAATGGACGGTTTTAAGATATACCTACCCATGATTGCTATATTGGAAGGAGCATTGGCTGAAGTGGGCTTTTCAATCAGATCCTGCACTTGTAAAACTTTGTTGTGCTGTGCTACAGCCGATATAATGCCATATTTGCTTACCTCCGTCGGATGCACCGGCTGGACGCCAATAACTGTTTTCTCATACGTTTCAAAAACGTTTATCAGCTGCTTTAAGGCAGGAGGATCGGAAACCATAATATCGTCTCCAAGCAGAACGGCAAACGGTTCGTCGCCAATAAATTGCTCTGCGCAAAGAATGGCATGCCCCAAACCAAGCGGTTCCCTTTGGCGGATATAATGAATATTGGCCAGATTACTGATGTTTTGAATCTCAAGCAGTAAATTTGTTTTTCCCTTTTCCCAAAGCATTTGCTCGAGCTCTACGGACTTATCAAAATGATCTTCGATGGATTTTTTATTTCTACCCGTTACAATCAGAATACTTTCGATACCGGACTTAACCGCTTCTTCTACGATGTATTGGATGGCGGGCTTATCGACGATCGGGAGCATCTCCTTGGGCTGCGCTTTAGTTGCCGGCAGAAATCTCGTACCTAAACCAGCTGCCGGGATGATTGCTTTTCTGATTTTCATTCTATATCACTCCAATTCTATAGTGAGATCGGCGAAAAAATCCATAAACGGCTACCTATATAATTAATTCCGAGGCTCGCTCCCGTCGCCAACAATTTACAGACGAGCAATGGCCAGGCTAGGGAATTGTGAAAGTAGACTAACAAACCGTAAGTTATTGTCAATGTGCCAAGGTTTAGTGCCAAGAATCGGATAAGCTGTCCGGTAGATTGCCCGCGTCTCCTGAAGGTCCACGTTCGGTTCAGAAGAAAGCTGTTCAATACTCCACAAGTGTAGGAGACACATTGAGCCACTAGTAACAGAACACCCATATTGGAAAGAACTGTAAATACAGTAAAGTCAACACCTGTATTTACTGTTCCAACTAGACAGAACCTCACAAACTCAAGTGATCGCTTCGACATATTAGACAACCCTCTTCACATTCCGTTCTTTTTTCATCATTCCGTAGCATTCACTCACAATATATAAGGGGCGATCTCTTGCTTCATCATATATTCGTCCGATATACTCTCCGAGAATCCCCATCATTGTCAGGAGAATTCCGGTCAACACCAGTTGCATTGCCAAAACCAGATTCCACCCGGCGATACCTGACTTGTAAAAGACCTTGAAAAGTAACAGAGCTACTAGGTAGGACAAGCCGGACGTGATGATTACAAACCCTGCATAGGTCGCCATCTTTATGGGTTTATAGGAAAAAGAAGTAAGGCCGTCCATGCTTAACTTGATCATCTTTTTCAGAGGATACTTCGTTTCTCCGGCTAATCGTTCATCCCTTTCATACTCTACCGCAGTTTGCCGGAACCCCACCCAACTCACCAAGCCGCGAACATAACGATTTTTTTCAGGCAGCCGTTTTAGTTCTTCACACACTCTGCGATCCAGTAAGCGAAAATCGCCAGTGTCCGTCGGGATATCGAGATCCGTGGAAGCACTCAGAATTCGGTAAAACAAACGAGCAGTTAGCTTTTTGAAAAATGTTTCGCCCTTCCGTTTCGTCCGTTTGGCGTAAACGACGTCAAATCCTTCTTTCCACTTCGCAATCATATCCAAAATCAGCTCGGGTGGATCCTGTAAATCTGCGTCAATCACAACCACCGCAGCTCCTAACGCATAGTCCATTCCAGCCGAAATGGCAATTTGGTGACCGAAATTTCGGGAAAATGTAATGAGTTTCACGGCCTCATCCTGATCTCTATAATTTTTGATCATAGCAGCAGTATGGTCACAGCTACCATCATTCACGAAAATCAGTTCATAAGGCTCTCCCGTCAAATCCATCACCTGCTTCAGACGCCGATAGGTTTGGTATATTACAACTTCTTCATTGTAGACTGGAATGACTATGGAATAACAAATGCCTGCGTTCATACTCTCGCCTCCAACTTTTTAGGATTGAGCAATATTGCTTTGCCTTTGCAGCAGAATCATGGATTGATTTCGTATAGAGTCTGTGAGGCATTCATGCCTCCGCTGGAATTCCCCGTACTTGATTGCCACGCTGTCTGCGGGACTACCTTCCCATTCTGGATAATCCAAGCTTGAACTTCTGAGCTTCCACCTCCGGGACCGCCCGCGGAACTTAAGAAATATTTAACCTCTTTGTTGGCTACCATTTGTTTTAATTTATCTACGCTCAGGATCGGATCGGAACCAGAAAACCCACCCATAGCCATCACTGCTTTGCCGGTTTTTATGATGTAGGCTTCGGCAGTACCTGCGTTGGTCGTGGCAAACAGGTATTTCTCGCCGGTATTATTGTCCGTTAGATAAGACAGCAAATTTGTGTCGATGTTTTCCTGCGACTGTCCTGCCGTCTTACCCAGTGATTGACCTTGTGTCTGACCTTTTCCCTGCGCTTGGCCGGGCATACCCATCCCGTTCCCTGATGATGTCGGCCCCGCTGCCGGCAACATACTGTTTCCTCCATAAATGATGGGAGTTGCAGACCAAAAGAGGGGAGCGACTAGCAATATTAACAAGCCTGCTAATGCGGCAGTTCCTTTCAGCTTAGTTCGAAACGATATTGATTGGTCGAATTCACTATTCGAGGGTTGAGTGATTATATTGATACACAGGATGAGTGAAATCACAGTACCCAAAACTCCAACAACAATTGGCAAACCAAGTCCAATCTGTGTCTTATAAGGGATCAGAATATAGAGTTCAAAGGCTGTCGTGCCTAAAAGTCCGACAGGTAGCAACCATCGTTTCCAGCCTTCGTGGTTTCGGTTAAAGTTATATAATTCTACCCAACCTGCGCCCGTCAGAGCTGCAATGGGGGGAGCCAACATAATCAGATAATACTGATGGAAAAATCCAGCTACACTAAAGAACCCCATCATCGGTAACAACCACGCGAGCCAAAACAGACTTTCCTTTTGCTTATCAGTCAGCAACTGTTTTCTGCGAATCCCCATCAACAAGCCGACAGCCCCTAATAAGGCAAACGGAAGCAGCCAACTGATTTGTCCTGATAACTGGGCTTGGAACAAGCGAAGCGGTCCGGCTGTTCCTGTGTTGAACATGCCACCACCACCGTCTCCTGGGTTTCCACCCGCATTTCTTCCATCACCACCTGGCATCTGCCCTGGAGCACCATCCTGGCCAGGTACAAAGCCCTGGGGCATTTCCCTAGTACCGTCAGGCATCTGTCCTCCGTCATCTTGCCCTTGTCCGGACGTTTGTTGCGAAGCAGTTATTCTTGCATTGTCTCCTGCTTTGTTGCCAGCTCCCGGTCCTCCTTGACCTGTCAAGCGGGCAATACCGTTATAACCGAAAGCCAACTCCAGCACTGAATTTGTTTGGCTGCTTCCGATGTACGGCCGATTTGCAGCGGGAATGCTGTCTACGATGAGAGGCCAAGATAACGATACAATTAGCAAAACAACCGTTGAAGCTGCGAGCACGCTAAGCTTTTTTTTCCAATTAACTTTAAAAGCCAGTAAATAAAACAAATAGAAAGCAGGAAGCACCATATACGCTTGGAGCATTTTGATATTGAAACCTACTCCAATCATCCCAAAAGCTGCGATGGACCATGTCCATTTCTGCGTATTAACAGCCTTAAATAACATCCACGTTGCAGCCAGGAGCGTAAAAACCAATATACTATCAACATTATTAGTGCGACTAACGGCTGCTGCAATGGGCGTACAGGCTGCCACCAACGCCGAGAGCCTGGCTGCTGTTTTACCAAAGGACGGTTTGACAAGGACATAAACCAACAGTACAGACCCAACTCCTGCCAGAGCCTGTGGTAAAATGACGCTCCAGCCGTGTACGCCAAACACTGAAGCGAACAATGTCTGAATCCAGAACGCGACCGGTGGCTTATCTACGGTTACGAATCCCCCCGGATCAAACGAAGCAAAGAAGAAATTGTGAAAACTTTGTAGCATACTGGTGACTGCTGATGTGTAATAGGCATTGGCATATTGGTCCTTCCAGATACCGTACATATTCAAAAAAACAGCTAATAAAGTAATTACAATCAATAACGGGTCAATACGTTTAAGTTTTAATAATTTCATTGCTTAATAACTCCTTTATTTGTTATTGACTTGATTGGGCAGTTTCAAGCTCTCTATTACTATATCTTTAGTTCCTGAGTCACACCTTAAAGCTACCTGAAAGTTTAATAAGCGTTTCCTGAAAATTAGCTGAAAAAAGAACGTAAAGAAAACGTCAAAAAAAGTGACTCAATTCACGGCCAAGCCATTAAAAAGAGTCACTTACCTAATAGTATTATTTTGGTCAACCAAACTATGATTGACTACATTTTATTCGGGCGTCAATTATCTCAAAAGCTCATAAGTTGGTTGGGTAATGCCGCAGGAAGCCAAACGTAAAAAACGCTTCCTTCTCCTTCAACACTTTCGATCCGAATCGTACCCCCATGAAGCTCCACAATCGATTTTGTTATGGCCAATCCGAGGCCTGCTCCACCATATTTCCGTGTCCTAGAAGTATCAGATCGGTAAAAACGGTTAAACAGATTGTTTATATGGTCCTTTGGTATGCCCGACCCGTTATCTTTCACTGTTAACTCAATACCGTCAGTAACCTTATCTAAAGAAAGTTGGATGTGTCCCTGTTCAGAATCAGTATGCTGCACCGCGTTTTGGAAAAGATTCAAAATCACTTGCCTCATTTTATCCTCATCAAACTGACTTTTCAAATCCGCTGTGAGCCTTAAACTGACTCTGCGATTCCCTGCCAAAACCCTCATCTGCGGCGCCATTTCCTTGATTATTTTGTCCAGCTCTCCTTCAGCGAGTTGGATACTGGGTGAGCGGTCCAATTTGGCGAGGAGAAGAAGGTCTTGAACCAGCTTTTTCATGCGTTCCGATTCTGCATACATGCTTGATAATGATTTGTGTAGTTTATCCGGTTGATTCATAGCGCCACGCAGAAGCACCTCTAAGAATCCGTGTATCGAAGTTAACGGAGTGCGCAGCTCATGAGAGGCATCCGCGACAAAACGGCGCATTTGCTCTTTGGCTTCTTTTTCCGCTTCAAAAGACGTTTCTAGTCTCTCTAGCATCCCATTAAACGAAACGGCCAGTCGGTCGACTTCTATTTGTCCCTGCTCGGCAGGTAACCGTTCGGCAAGATTTCCAGCGTCAATTTGTTCAACAGTTTTTACTATCTTCGATAAAGGCACCAATGTTTTTCTTAGCACCGGAATAAATGCCAACATTCCACCGATCAATGCGAGCAACGAGAGGATAAGGAAAATGACCAGTTGGCGAATCAACATGTCTTTCAAAGGCTTTGTGCTTACACTAACTTGAATCAATCCGACAAATTGACCTCTCGTCTGGATTGGCCGAAGGACTATCAACTGCTCGCCCCCTCCGGTTTGGTTCAAAACTTTATAATTAAGTTTTGTTTTGGGACGCATTGCTTCTTGATAATCCTGCTCAGTCAGCTTAGGCGGAGTTCCAGCGTTTATAAATATATCCGAAAGTAATGACAAGTTTCCCTTACCATCGACAAGAGCGATTGTGGAGTCAGGCATAAAGAAAAAAGGACTATGCTTAAACCCATTTTCGGGATTTTCACTTGCTGCGTTTTCTGGTCTGTTAGGATTGTCTGGATTTTTGGGGATTTTTGGCATACCTGGAATACTAATATTGCTTGGACTACCTGAATTACTTGAATTACTGTTGCCCGCGATCTGCTCCCAGGCGACCGGAGGAATCGCTTCTATCTGACTTTGAATGCTGGTTGCTTTATTTTGGTAAATAAACTCCCGCATAAAAACATATTGAAACAAGCCGATAATAACCAGCAACACAGCCATTAGCAGGAACGAACGAGATAAAAGCTGAAAGCGAAGCGAGTTCAGAACGAAGAGGTTGCGCAAGCGATTGCTTGGTTTCATACCAAATCAACTCGATACCCTGCCCCACGCAAGGTGCGAATCAGACGGTGTTCTTTGTCATTTAATTTATCCCGGAGCGATCGGATATACACCTCTACGATATTTTCATCCCCACCGAAGTCATAACCCCATACCTTATCCAATATTTTAGATTTACTCAGAACCAAGCCTTGATTGAGCACCATAAATTTGAGGAGCTCATATTCAGTTGTCGAGAGTTCCAAAAGCCGTTGTTCATAACTAATTTCTTTGCGCCGATCGTCAATGCGAAATGCTCCCATTACAACCTCTCCCAACAGATTAGGGAATTGATTACGGATTCTCGCCTGAATACGTGCCAGCAATTCCTCAAAACTAAACGGTTTCATCATATAATCATCGGCCCCGAGCATTAGTCCTTTAACACGGTCATCCACTTCATCCTTTGCCGTCAGCATGATAATAGCAACGTTCTCGGTCTTTTTGAGCATTCGGCACACTTCAAATCCATCCATACCGGGCATCATAACATCGAGAATCACAATATGGGGCAGGAATTGCTTAGCAAGAGTTACTGCCGTCATTCCGTCTTGAGCTGTTTGCACTTCGAATCCCTCATCCTGAAGGCCCATCTCTAAAAATTGTAGAATGTTTGGTTCGTCATCGACCAATAATATCTTAATTCCCTTTATTTTCTGCATATTACTGTCCCTCCTTAACTCTAAACTACAATTTCCTCTTATTATCTACTGTCCAACTGAATTGGCTCTGAAAGAATGCTGAAAGTTAGCTGAATCGATTTGGATAACAACGACCAAATCTGAAAGACATTCAGCATTCCTTCAGCCAACGATCAATTTCGTTTCAGGTAAAGACCCTATACTGATAATATTAACAAAACTATTATCATTGTACAAACGAGTTCAGGAGAAGCCAGTAATTAACGAAATGAGGAGATCTTATGCATTCCATTCTGGTATCAGGCGGGGCGGGATATATCGGAAGTCATACCGTTAGAACATTAGTCAAGCAGGGTTATAAACCCGTCGTTCTAGATAGCCTAGTGACAGGGCATCGGCAGTCTGTTCCTTTGGATGTTCCCTTCTATCAAGGAGATATTGCTGATTCTCATCTCGTTCGAAAAATTGTGGAACAGGAACACGTCAGAGCTGTCATCCATTTTGCAGCTAGAAGTTTAGTTGGTGAATCAGTAGCAAAGCCAGACCTTTATTTCGAGGAGAATACCGCCAAGACGAACCGCTTTGTAAGCTCACTTCTTAAATCCGGAGTAAAACGGCTAATCTTTTCGTCGACTGCGGCCACCTATGGAATTCCAGATGAAGTCCCAATCCCAGAAAGTGCAGTCACCCATCCGATTAACCCATACGGGTTTTCCAAGCTGATGATTGAACAATCCCTAGCCTGGTTAGAGAAGGCCTATGGACTTAAATGGATTGCCCTGCGCTACTTTAATGCTGCCGGTGCGGCTTTAGACGGTTCCCTGGGAGAAGACCATATTCCTGAAACTCATCTTATTCCCCTAATCCTGAAAACGGCCTTAGGGCAAAGAGAGGCCATTAACGTTTTGGGAACAGACTATTCTACCCCAGATGGAACCTGTCTCCGAGATTATATTCACGTCCTTGATTTGGCTAATGCCCATATCTTAGCGTTGGAGGGTTTGGAAACAGGTATAGGAAGTGGAGTTTATAATGTGGGCACAGGTTCAGGGTATAGTGTCAAAGAAGTCATCGAAACTGCGCGCAAAGTCACAGGTCAATCGATTCCCGTGCTGGAATCCCCTCGCCGACCTGGAGACCCAGATAAGTTAGTTGCCAAGGTTGAGAAGATTCAAGCCCTCCTAGGTTGGGCCCCAAACTATAGTTCTTTAGAGCAAATCATAGAAAGTGCTTGGGCTTGGCACCGAAGCCATCCATTTGGATTTGGATGATTTGCTTAACATAGAGATTCTTATCATAATAAAAGTGAAAGCATAATTATAAATTTATGCGATAAGTGAGGAATTAGCATGAATAAACCCCAAAAACAGTTGGAAGATACCCCGAAAAAGAAGACACTTAAAAATGTCTGGGATTACCTTGCAGCAGTTGCCTTTGTTCTCGTTGGAATTTACTATCTTGCTACACAGCGCCCAAGTGAAGGGGCCGTCTACATCGTCGTCGGTCTATTCTTCTTTGTCATTACAAAAATTCGAGGAAATAGAAATTTAAAAAAGAGAGGATAGACCGCGTAACAATTGCTCCAGAATGTTTCTTGAAGGTCCAGGCCAACAATAGGAGTAAAAAATAGAGCCTTCACAGGCTCTATTTGCATAATCATTGTGGTGGGCGAGGGGGGACTTGAACCCCCACATACTCACATATATCGGATTTTGAGAGCGTTCCGGGCATTTGTTTATAGTTGTATATAACCCTGCATCCCTTGATATAAGCGGATTCTTTTGAAAGTCATTTGGTTACATTTGGCATTAGATTTTTGCTTTTTTATCAGTTTATGGCTTAAAATCTGGCCGTTAATTCTACCCCTACCCCGTATAACCATGGTCTTAATCTATACCCCTATAGAAAAGAGAGACGCATTATTTCGCGTCTCTCTTCTGGTTTTTCTTGGGAGTTTTTTTGTTAGTGGTAAATGCCTTTTCCATTAGATCGGCTGCTTGCTGGTCCTTGCTCTGGAGAAAGTGAGAATAAATATTCTGTGTCGTTACGCTTGTACTATGTCCGAGTCGGCCGGCAATAGTCCCAATATCCATGCCTTGGCTTATCAAAAATGTTGCGCTGGTATGTCTGAGCCCGTGAAAGTTTAGAGCGGGTAATTGATGCCTTTTTATGAAACCTGGGAACCAATGTGCCAGGCTATAAGGAGGGTCTGGAGTTCCGTCCCAACGAATAAAAAGCCGGTTGTTAGCTTGACAAAGAAAGCCTTTCTGTTGTTGGTCCTCTTGGTATTTCTTGATAAGCTTTAAAAGGGAATCATTGGCCGATATCTTACGCTTACTAGTTTCGTTCTTAGGGTCCTTGAGAAATGTACCTTTATCCGATAAATATTGACTTGCTTGCCTTATCTCAATAGTTTTACTCTCGAAGTCAACATCTTGCCATTCTAGCCCCATTATTTCGCCCATCCTAGCCCCTGTGGTTAACGCAATCATGATCGACGCCCGGTACTTTAATTCCTCCTTCTCTAGAGCCTTTAGCATAGCAGCTACTTGCTCCATATCGTAGCACTTGGCCTTCTTCTTTTCGATTTTGGGAGCATCAACATGCTTGGCCGGGTTATTTCCCTTATAAACGCCCCATTTTATCGCCTTTTCAAATATGGCATGGATTACCCTATGGTGATGCCTTATAGTCTGTTCAGAGAGTTTTTCAGCCTCACCAGGCTCCCTTCGGCCATCCTTAAACAGTTTAGTATACTTATGCTTTGTCCTAAGCGATTCATAGAATTCTAGCAAGTCCAATGGCTTAATTTTTTCTAGTTTCTTTTCTCCCAAGGAAGGTAGAATTCTACTTTCAAGAAGCTCTTTGTATCGATGTAAGGTTTTGGGCGCGAGTACTGGTTCTGCATAACTCTTGAGCCACTTTTTCACGAACTCCTGAAATGTTATCTTTGAAGCCTTTGTAAAGTCCCCGCTCTCTACTTCCGTGACAAACTTCGCCAGAAGCTTCCCCACTTCCTTATCGTTCTTAGCTTCGACATATTTAGAATGGTCCTTGTACCTTAGCCGATAGCGGCCTTCTCCCACGTTCTGAGAGTATCCTGCCATATACTTTAGCCCCTTTCTAATTTTCACGGCTCGACCTTGAGTAGTTAAAGGATTGAATCTTGGTATTTAAATAAGTTCTTGAGCTTTCTCAATTCGATCACAGAGGTCAAGAATAGTTAATGCAAATTTGCGAGCGTCATCTACGCTGACAATTGTAGCTGTGAATATTTCGTAAGGTGAAGCACCCGAATAACCCAGTGCTGAATCTTCATTATCGCCCTTGTTCCCTGTCTCAAAATTGATAGCATCATGTAGCTCTGCATACTCTAATTTTGTATAAGCACACTCAACGCTCAAATACTCGTTTGGCTCATGGGTATCATGTAGGAAAAAACGATCCATATTTTGTTTCCCCCTTATTCCCTCTTTTCACCGTTTGCCACTTTTTCCAATAGTTTTTTACTCTCAAAAACATAATCCTGCACAATGTCTATGAATCCAATAATACGGCTATATTCATAGAACCATTTGACGGATTGATCACCATTTTTGGGTTTTTCTTCGGGTGTTCTAGCTGTCCAACGTTTTACGGCCTCCCCTGGGTCTGGTCTTTCAGTGAACACATACTCATTCATCCAATGGCCTAGTATCAGGCTGGCCTTATCGAGTTTCACTAGGGCGTTTTCTACCTCCGTAGTTTGCATGTATAATTCATGTTTAAGCTCTTCTTGTGTTTTCATTAAAATATTATTTCCTCCTTAATCTCTATTGCTACACGTTTATGTATATATCATACAGCTTTGTGTATTATGTGTCAATAGATTCGTGTATGTTTTCTTTTACTTCTTGTATGGTACATATTATAATGTGTAGGGAAAGGAGTGTTTAAAATGGCATTTACGTATAACCCTCTTTGGAAATTACTCATTGATAAAAATATCAGTCGCGAAGAATTGAGGTCTGCTTTAGGGTTCTCGTTTTCAACGATGACTAAAATGACAAAGGGACAATTCGTTTCACTGGAGGTCTTACACCGCATGTGTGTGTACCTCAACTGCCAACCAGGGGATCTACTGCAATACATACCGGATAATGACTAGCCGCTCGCGTGGAATATACAAGACAGGTTTGATTTAACGTGTAGTAGTGCAATAGGAGGGATAGTTATGGGCTCCACAAACTTTTCTGAGTATTCCGGGCCGAATTTACGAGAGGAATATCTAAATACACGCAGAGGCGACTTAACGACCTATGCAGGAATGATCGGTGAAGGTTTTTCCTCAACATTAAATCGGCTAGCACAACTGATAGGAAATGCCCATGAGCCAAGTCTAGGGGCATATAAAGAGAGATTATTAATGAATTTAATCAGGGATTTTGTTCCTAAACGTTATGAAGTAGGCACAGGGTTTGTGTTATTTCCCAGTGAGTATGGAAAAATACCAGATGAAAATGTTCCCTGGAATTTACACAAATACAAGGTTTCAAAACAACTAGATATTATCGTTTATGATTCTTTTAATTATCCAATAATATTTAAGGATGGAGATTTTGTAATTGTCAGACCAGAAGCAGTTTGTTCAATCGTTGAAGTTAAAGGAGCCCTGGATACCAAGCAAATTACAAGTTTTATGGACCTCTTTATTGATTTCGCTAGAAAGTGGGTCGAAACTGATTTATATTACCGAAAGAACCGCTTAACACCTCTTGGATATCCAAAATTATTAGTTATGAACTGGCTAGTTGCCGTTGATTCAAAGGGAAAACCGAGGTCAAATGGTCGTCTCTTACGCAAAAAAATTGCTGAAGAATATCGGAAAAATATATCACCTGAAGAAATTAGGAGTGCAAGGTATCCATTATTGCGTACTGCTTATATTTATAACGATTGCTACGTTTGTTCTAGCTTGTATAGCCCAGATGAAGAAAAAACATATGCCGGTTATTGGACATTGAGGGGAAAGTTTATCCAGTACAATGATAAAACTGGAGAACCAATTCTTGGTCCAGATAAAACTGTTTCGGACTTGTTATCTGAAATCCAAGACTCACTAGATACACCTAAAAACAGGATATTCTCAAATGTAGATCAAGTTGGTTGGCCAGGTGATTTCCCTCATCGAGATGATGGATTCGATGCGTGCTTTACTGGAGCTGATCTTATGGCGTCCAGCACCGATGACTAGCAACCCGTTATTTTTGTTGTAATGTTTTAATTAGGTGGAATTTCTTCTAAACAGTTGATTTGCACTATTTTTTGATTTGAAATGAATGTTAACAATTGCAGGAATATCCTTCCTTTTGTCGAAGGATATTTTGAAGGATTAGGCAGAAGGGAGCGAGTTTCTTGGATCTGGATTCTAAGCAAAGGGTTTTACTAGCTATTTATACTGAATATCAGAAGGATATTCCGACAATGGAGGACATAACAGCCGAAGCATTGGAGTTGGACATAGAGGTATTTGGAATTGCGGTTGAAAAACTTATAAATGAGCAAATGATTAACGCCTCACCGAAAGTGGTCGAACGAAGAGGTTTGAGCAAACAGCGAATAGAAGATGTTAATCTTCATGGGGTAATGATGTCGGCTAAAGGCCTCGAATATGTTGAACAGAAATTATCTATTGACCAAACATTGAGTAATAAGGAAAAGGTCGATAAAGTAATGGAATCTGCAGGCAATTGGGGATGGGAACAAATCAAGGACATTGGAACAAAGGTATTAGCCGAAATGGCAATAAAAGCAGTTGGTATATAAAATTGAGCCTTTGGGCTCTTTTTATTGCCCCTATGGGAAATGATCTCCCCAAATTTCATGAACCCTAACTCAAATTCGCAAGCGCTTGCGAATTTGATAAAAATGTTTTGGCATATTTAGCTTGGGTTTGACAATGTTGTCCTAAAATTTGATAAAGGGAGTTTTTGCGTGTAAATAGAGGGACTGCGGTGTAGGGAAATTAGGTGGTAAGGAAGTGACTACGCCCCACTAATTTAAAATTTTCTTAGTTTCGGGAATTTTTTTCACACATGAGTTGGTACGAGGTTTTTTAACTGAGTGTTGTGGGGATTTGATACCCCTACCCATACCAATAAATAATTATACTAATACCTTTAAAAAGGAGCCCCAGAGTAGTTTAAGTACCCCAGGGCCAAGTAGAGGAGGAAGCTATATCTTAAACCGAAAGATGATACCCAGTCACCTTTCAGCTTCAAGCGAAGTTATTACTACCTGGTTTCAAGTGTAACGCACCATGATAACGGGTCCCCATTTCTAGGAATGATAGGACCGTCCCATGTCCCCTGACCGTCAACCCGTAGGATTGTCCTATAGTCAGTCTCATCTTCAGTCCAGCCAGGAGCATTGGACTTGTCCAGGGATACCTCTTTGCGAAGTCCTACCGCATACTGCGACCAATCAACCAGGGATATATCTCCCTTGGCTCCTAATGCTGGAACTTTCTCAGTGAAGACAACAGGTCTACTCAAGATAGTAAACACGCCGTTTGATTCGCTCATAACTGGGACGAACGATCCAGCGGTGCCCATTGAAATAGATAAGGTAAGAAGTTGGGGAATCGCTGTTGAATTAACAACCCACACTGTCTTTGAAATACATTGTGGGGCTACCCTTGCGAACATCTTCACTAAATTCTCGTAAATTATTGTGCCGGCTGCTTGTCCAACCTCTTTTAATACCGTGATCAATGCTGGATCGCTTAACATCCCCAATGGCTTACCTACGCCGTTACCATTGATAAACGCATAGTCCATATCAAAGCCCATAGTGCTAGACATTGCCGTTCCCAGTTGTGACTCAAAGCTCAGTCCATCTGCCAGCAACTCATTCGATGCTGAAGTGAATATTGCCAGCTTTTTAGCGTTTAAGGTAAGCATTCTCAGTTTGCCCTTTTGCCTTGTTGCTGTCCCTGCCTCAGCCATCCAAACACCGTTTAAGCCACCGTAAAGTCCTGAACTATGGTTCCTAGCATCCCAAGCCGGTATCTTACGAGTCTCTGTTTTCATGGGCCATACTTGCGCCCTGGGTCGAACAATTTCAGCCTCAAGGGAGTTATCTAATAACCAGGCTGCAAACTCTTCAGGTACCGCAAATCCACCTTCAACGGGTATGCCCTCAGTCATGGAGTTCTTAATTCCACTTCCAATTAGCTTGTCATCATATCTCCCACTGTGGACTGTCTTAAGAAAGTCATTGAACGATTTAAAACCGCCATTGGATAAGCTTGATCGTCCACCATTACTGAACATGCTTTTAAACTTCTTAGCCTCAAAGGTTAGGCATGCTCCGCCGCCGTCTTCGTCTGATCCGCTACTTCCGAATGAAGAATACAGTGGTGAATTTACTGGAGCTTTGTCCTCGATCTCAATAGCTGCACGAAGTGCCTCTATCCCGAACACACCATTAATAAAACCGTAATTATGATCCGGTGCAACTGCCTTAGCTGTCATCTTGATTGTGTCCCCAACGTCATTGATTTTATTTATCAACCCTGTCCAGTCAGCTTCGGCCTTAGCGCTCTTGAAATCTCCATTCTCATCAGTGTTTTGCTCGAAGACTTTGACGGCTGTATCCATGTGTTTTGCACGTTTCTTATTCATTTCTTGGAGGTCTTCTAGTGTATATTTCACGATAAATCAGTCCCTTTCTTAATAAAAACGTATCTATTTCAACTAATTTTGCGTGTTCTTGCGCCCATCTAGGCCAGAACTTCAGTACTGCATCTGCACGGCTTACGCTCCTTTGAGCTTCTCGGTGCCCCATCTGGCGACACTTTCCGCAATAAGGATTATCTCATGGTTTAAAAATATCCTCAGTGCTCAATCATCCAAGTGAAGGCATCAATTGATATAATGGTCTTTCCTTCGGCTATTACTAGATCCATGAGGCTCTTTCTGCGTTTATTTTGGCGCTTAAGCTGTTTATCCGTAAGTTTCTTACCTTCCCTTCCTGCCATCATCGTCATCAAGCACGGCACCGGATCGCGTTCCACTTTATCCATGAATAACACATCCTTTTATTTAGAACACCTATCAGGCATTTCCGAAAGCTCCCTCATTACGTTTTTGAGCTTACTTTTCGAGATCCATTCGCCATCATGGCCAAAGGTCTTTTGAGTCCGAAGTAACGCTAGTAGCAAGCTTGGTTCCCTGTCCTTGATCGCATCCAGTAAGGTTTTTGTGCTACACATTTTAGTCAATCTATGTTCCATCCCTCGAATGTCGTCATAAGTAGCTTGATCATTAGGCACTTTCTAGTTGCTCGTTTCTGTGGTACTCCGCTATAGATGGAATGAGGAATTCAGATTGATCTTCCTTGATTATTCTTCCGTCATAGGCCCAGCGTTGGCCCGCTTTACATTCACAATAATAAAGGTAATCATAAGGCAACATATTCACCGTATGAGGCTTTATAAGAAACCCTAGTCCTCCACAAACATTACAAGCGTTTTTTGTTGTCCTCGCCGGTAATCCCATGCCTTGCTTCTTTCTAATCACTTGATATGTTTCGTAGAATTCTGCAAGTGACGGGAGAAATTTGTTGGATAGTATCAACTTATCAATGGCCTTCTTCATTGTCTCAAAATCGAATTCCTCAAACTTATCAGCATACAACGTTCGTTTGATAGTTCCGTTTCCTTGAGTAAATCCTGCGTTGGCGAAAAGAACACCGCACTTTTGGACCAGTCCCTGAGCTTCTACCTTTGTCATTTCACCCCAACTCCTTTCTTTGCCATATCCTCAGCCATTTTTATGAATTCGGCGTTGTTCTTATGGCGAAGTTCTGCCTGTTCAGGTGTTTCCGGTGGACGTTTAAAAGGGTTCGGCCGTTCCTCTTCCCTTATTGACTTATTAGACTTATTAAGACTTATTAGTAGTGTCCCTAAGGTTGGCCCCAAGCTTGGCCCTTTTGTTGGCCCCTTATCACCCCCTAACCCGCTTGTACCAAGGGTTGGACTTGTATCCTTCGTTGGCCCTTTACTTGGCCCTAAGGTTGGCCCCTCTTTGACTTTATCCAAGCTTGGCCCTTTTGTTGGCCCCTTATCACCTCCTAACTCGCTTGTACCAAGGGTTGGGCTTGTATCCTTCGTTGTCCCTAAGGTTTGATAGGTATCGTAGTTTGAAATCATTAGGATCGTTCCCTTTGGGCTTCTCCTGGGTTCGATCATTTGTTCCTTAATGAGTAGTTCTAAAAAGCATCTTACTTTCTTACGGCTCCATCCCCACCTATCCATTAGATCCTGTTCAGAAGTAAGGAAACTTCCCCTTTTTAGATCTACTGATTCGCCCTTGGATAAAATGTTTTTGTCTTCATAACCAGCCAGTAGCAGTAAATCGATCCACGCTTGGCCTTTGGCGAAGGGCTTGTCTTTCCATAACCAATGGTTCTGCAATTGCCTGTGTACACTGATCCAACCGGCCATAGGATCACCTAGCCATTCTTAAGCCATTTTCAGACTGGATTGACCGTTTTTCTTGATTCTCTATCCAGAGGTCTAGGGTTTCCCTCGTAAAAAACACTCGACGGCCGATCCGATAATGCGGCAGCTCCTTTTTTCGAACCATCTGCAGCAATTTATCGTAGCCGCATCCTAAATGTTGGGCTGCTTCTTCCGGAAGCATTCTGGTTTTTGTCTCTGGCATGTCCTCACCCTCTCGTAAAAATAAATAGCCTAGCGAATGGTTTTCCCACTCGCTAGGCTACTGGTATATCATAGGCTACTGGAATATCCTAAGTATCCTGTTAGCTCAAGCTGATCTTTTACCCAAATATTTTACATCGATTGTTCCTTCTCGGATCTCAACGCTCACGTTATTACCGCATTTCTTGCATTTATGTTCTTCGTAAGTGCTTGAATCCTCTCTCGCGTTAAACAACCACCAACCACAAACGCATTTAACTTTAAGCACAGACGCAACCCCTTTGCTCCTTTATCCATTCGACAAGATCTTCCTCAGTTACGATTTCATCCGGTCAGATTTAGCCTTCCTTTTTACCGTACTTCTTCTCGAGTACTTTAGGCATAATTTTAACGATGCCGCGCATTATTACATCTGCTAAATAAGCAACGTTCTCGCTTTCTTCTGTGTGCACCTTATCTCTAAATTTTGAAGAAATTTCATACAGCCTTAAAAGATCATCTGGATTTTGGTTAGATATATCAATAGTTATAGTGATTTTTTTACCGCTTTTTTCTGCTTGGTAGTCGTCAATGTATTTCTCCAGTGCATACCGAGCCACGCTTGAAGCTGTAACGTTAGCCTCTGGAGTGTCTGCCTGAATTTCCTTAACTATGTCCTCTAATGTCCGCACTTGTTCATCAGTCATACGAGCTTTGAAAAAGTTATCCTTACCAGCCATTACCTTACCTCCTTAATACTTGTACCCCTAATGTACCACAACGTGGTACATGTGTCAACTGTTGATCATTTAGCCGCATTTTTAGCCTTCAACTAATTAAACGATACAAAAAAAAAGGAGAGCATGGATTTCATGCTCTTTTATCTTATTATCTGGCTAATTTTAAGTTCATGGCTTTTTCATGGCTTTTTTCAAATTTCAACAGTTATTCGGTAAAACTAAAAAAGGCCCGAAGGCCTTGGTATTACTGTGGTGGGCGAGGGGGGACTTGAACCCCCACATACTCACATATATCGGATTTTGAGACCGACGCGTCTGCCATTCCGCCACTCGCCCAAATTCGTCCGTCCATTCATTAAAGACGACTTAGATATAATATCATTAAATCAAAGATTTAGTCAAGAGCTTTTGCTAAATTAAGTTTAACTTTTTCTTGATAAACCCCAATTGCCCTTAGCTTCTGATATCGTTTTTCCCGCAGTGCCTCTGGAGTCTCTGAACGCAAGCGCACAAGATACTTCGCAATAACCCTTGCTAATTCTTCTGCAGTTTGATCTAGGTTGTAATGAGCGCCTCCTTGAGGCTCTCGTACTATCTCATCTGCTACCCCAATTCTTAACAAGTCCTGAGCAGTAAACTTTAGAGCAGCTGCCGCTTCATTAGCTTTGGTAGTGTCCTTCCAAAGAATTGAAGCACAACTTTCTGGGGCAACTACAGAGTAAAAGGAATTCTCAAGCATCAAAACCACATTACCTACTCCAAGGGCCAGTGCACCACCACTTCCGCCTTCACCGATAACCGTACTGATGACTGGTACGTGGTAGCCTGCTGACGCTAGTAAGCATCTGGCAATAGCTTCCCCTTGCCCTCGTTCTTCCGCTCCTAAATCGCAGGCTGCTCCAGGAGTGTCAATAAAGGTTAAGATCGGGCGTCCAAATTTTTCGGCTTGATCCATCAGGCGCACCGCTTTGCGATATCCTTCAGGATGTGGCATACCAAAATTTCGCTTAATATGCTCCTTCGTACCTCTTCCCTTAACCTGGGCAATCACTGTTACTACTATTCCATGAAAAAGCGCAATTCCGCCCGCAATCGAGCGATCATCCGCAAAAAGACGATCTCCTTTGAGTTCTATAAAGTCTTCAAACATCAGCGGTGCATAATCATAAAAATTAGGACGTTCAGGATGTCTGGCGATCTTAACTTTTTGCCAAGGCTCCAAGCTCCCGTAAATCTCATTTTTCAAAGTAGCTACTTTCTTTTCCAAGATGGCTACTTCTTGAGAAAGGTCGATACCCTTCTCAGCGGAAAACTTCTGGAGATCAGAAATTTTTTGAACAAGTTCGGCGATAGGTTTTTCAAAATCAAACAGTTTCGCCATACTGAGCCCCTTCCTGATGGTATCGCAACAAGCGTGCCAAAACAGAGCGCATCTGAGCACGTCCCACGATCAGATCAATTAACCCATGTTCCTGGTTAAACTCAGCCGTTTGTGCGCCTGCGGGCAATTCTTTATACATCGTCTGCTTAATCACACGCGGTCCTGTAAATCCAATTAAGGCCTTAGGTTCGGCAATCAATATATCTCCGAGTGAAGCATAACTAGCTGTAACCCCACCAAACGTTGGATCCGTAAGTACAGAAATATATAGCAAATGCTTTTCAGCTAATCTTCCCAAGGCGGCGCTAGTTTTCGCCATCTGGTATAAGGAGAGAATTCCCTCTTGCATCCGAGCACCACCAGAAGTTGAAAAAATAACTACCGGCAATCTGAGATCAATCGCTTTTTCGATTGCTCGAACAATCTTTTCTCCCACCACAGAACCCATGCTGCCCATCATAAAATTTCCTTCATTGAAAGCAAGCACTACTTGGACTCCCTCAATTTCAGCGCGACCCGTAAGCATACCTTCTATCATACCTGACTTTTCTTGTGCCTCCGAGAGCTTATCCTCATATCCAGGAAACTCCATGGGATTTTGGGAAAACATCTCAGAATCCCATTCTTCAAAACTATTTTCATCAACCAAAAACCCAAGGCGTGCCCTTACGGGTATTCGAAAATGATACTCGCACATCGTACAAACTCGTGCGTTTTCCTCTAGATTTTTACTGAAGACAACACCCCCGCACTTCGGACATTTGACCCAAAGAGCATCAGGAAGTTCTTTCTTATTAATACCCATGGATTCTTGCACAGAAGTATCAGACGGACTAATGTTTTGTACGGGAGCTGATTGAATCGTAACATACTTTGTTTTTCTGAATATATCTTTAAACATAGTTAACTCCCTATGGCGCCAGTAATGATTTCATGCGCTTCTTCAGCCTCAGATTCTGGTACGAGAATTTCGACTGAAGCATAATCACTGAGATGCGCTGAACCAATCGGGCGAAGTTGAACCAGCATCCCTTCATCTGTGAGGATTGCTTTATACTTCTCCGCTATCAACTTATTGGGTGCAATATAAATGACGGTCCACATTCTGTAAAAGCCCCCTTATTAAATCGGTATTATGATACCATAGCCCTTATGATTGTGCAACAAAGGTGTCATTTAAATCCTAACCATTTGCATCTGAGCGGAAGCTGGAATATTTAGCGATTAATGCCTTTTCGACATGCGGTGGCACAAATTCCGAAATCTCGGCATGTAAACTGGCCGCCCACTTGATCGCGCTAGAACTAATAAAAGAGAATTCACTCTGGGTCATCAGGAAAATTGTTTCGATATCTGCGGCAATCTTTTTGTTCATTAAGGCGAGTTGAAATTCATATTCAAAATCGGATAAGGCGCGTAGTCCTCTAAGAATAGCTATTGCTCCACATTGCCGTGCAAATTCGACCGTCAACCCTTCAAAAACACGAACACTGACATTGGGCATGTCCTTCGTTGCTTCCAAGAGTAGTTCCATTCTTTCTCCGAGCGTAAACAAGGGTGTCTTTTGGTTATCGGCAGCAATGGCAACCGTCACCCCGTCAAATAGCTCCTTTGCACGGTTCAATATATCGAGGTGTCCATTAGTTACTGGGTCAAATGTTCCTGGATAAATTGCAGTACTCACAATGTATCTCCTTTTTAATTTCAGAATATTTTTATGAATTTCGCCTTGAAAGTCAAGAATCCTGCTACTGATAAAACAATTAAGCAAAATTTTTCGTTGATTTCCAAACCACATTACGTCGGCCCATCACTTCAAGAAGTTCGGCCTCCAGGTTACATTCGTCATTTACCCAAAACTCCCGTTTTCCTTCTATGACTTTCTGGGTATCTTCAAAGTAGAAATACACTGGTTTACTTCCAGGAAATCGTTGGAGTATGTTTATAGTCGCTTCCATTAGATCACTTTTTTCAGTAGTAAATCTTAAGAATAGACGTTTTCCAACCGGTACCGATTGAGGGGGGATCTTTTTCGGAACTGGGGTAGCTTTAAGATGAGAGAACTGTGATAACTGCTTCGAAGGTTTTAAGTCCTCAAGTGTTGTAATTTTCTCAGCAAAGACTTTCTTTTCTTCATCGCGAATGATGTAATTTCCTACAACCACGATTACCTTGTCATTAACTAAAGCACGGATTTGAGCATAGACCCTTGGAAAGACTAACACCTCGATTCCTCCCGTTAAGTCTTCCAGGACAAAACTAGCCATCATTTCGCCTTTTTTAGTCACATTCTGCCGAAATCCAGTCACTAGACCACCAAGGGCCACTTTTTTCTCCTCCTCGCCTTCGAGACAAGTCAGAATATCCGAAGAAATAAAGGGCTGAAGCTGAGGCAGAACCGAGGAAAGGGGATGCCCACTTAAGTAAAGACCCAGGTATTCCTTCTCCATATCAAGGATCTCTCGTTCTGGGAAATCTGGAATCTGAGGTAATTGCATCCCTTCATCCAGATCTTCATCCAAATCGAAAAGAGAGAATTGGCCAGAAAGCCGATCTTTTTGCCGACGACCAGTCATATCTAATACCTGATCCAGCACAGCCATAGCCTGAGCGCGAGAACAAATCGAAACAAAGGCACCGGAGCGGACCAAACTCTCTAGCACTCGACGATTTAGAACTTTTTGATCAACACGCAAACAGAAATCATCGAGGGATTTAAAGCAACCATCACGCCTGGCTTCTAAAATCTTCTCTATTACATTGACTCCTACATTACGGATGGCCCCCAAGCCGAAGCGGATTGCTTGCTCTTCAATAGAAAATCCAACTTGACTATACTGCACATCTGGGGGGAGCACCTGAATCCCGCTTAACTTGGCATCTTGAACATAGAACGATATTTTATCTGACGAACCCATCACAGTACTTAAAAGCGCCGCCATGAACTCTAAGGGATAGTTTGCTTTTAAATAGGCCGTTTGATACGAAATTACTGCATAGGCCGTCGCATGTCCTTTATTAAAGCCATATTCTGCAAACTTAGCCATTAAATCGAATATTTCTTCTGCCTCATGAAGAGTTAACCCAACCTGAAGTGCTCCGGGGATTATCCATAACTCATCCTCACCTTGCAATCCCTGAGTGAAATTCTGACGTTCCTCTTCCATGATTTCTTTTTTCTTTTTTCCCATTGCCCTACGGAGCAAATCTGCTCGACCTAAAGAATAGCCCCCAAGGTCACGAGCAATCTGCATAACTTGTTCTTGATAAACGATTATCCCGTAGGTTGATTTGAGAATTGGCTCCATCTTCGGATGTAGATAGGTGATCTCACCTCCCTGTTTTCGGCGGATAAATTCAGGGATTTGATCCATCGGACCTGGACGATATAAGGCTATAACCGCAATAATATCCTCAAAGCAGGTGGGCTTAAGTTCCTTTAGTATCGCCCGCATGCCACCACTTTCTAGCTGAAAGATCCCAGTACTATTCCCTGATGCTAACAGAGTATACGTCTGAAGATCATCCAGGGTCAAAGTTTGTAAATCTAGTTTAAATCCTCGCGTCTCTTCAATTCTTCGTACAGCCTCTTGCAAAATAGTTAAGTTTCGCAAACCTAAAAAGTCCATCTTCAGAAGCCCGATTTCTTCGACCGCTTTCATAGGGAATTGGGTCATAACAAAGTCCTCTGACGTCCTCTGGAGTGGGAGATAATTCATAAGGGGTTCCTTAGAGATCACGATCCCGGCCGCATGCGTTGAAGCATGTCTGGTCATGCCCTCGAGAGACCGAGCTAAGGTGTAGAGCCTTTTAATCTCTTCATCCCCTTCCACCATGCGGGCCAAATCTGGGGATACACTTAAGGCTTTTTCCAAAGTCATGCCTAAATCCGAAGGAATAGCTTTCGCTACTTTATCTACCCGAGCTAAGGGCATAGCCAAAACCCTTCCGCCATCTCTGATCGCCGCTTTAGCGCCCATGGTTCCAAAAGTTATAATTTGACATACCTTATCGGCACCATATTTTTCAGTAACATAGCGAATCACACGTTCTCGGCCGTCTGGGTCAAAATCTATGTCAATATCCGGCATAGAGATTCGTTCCGGATTCAAAAAGCGTTCAAACAGAAGATCAAAACGCAGTGGTTCAACCGACGTGATCCCAAGTAAATACGCAACCATACTCGCCGCCGCAGACCCCCGCCCGGGACCAACAGCCACGTTGTTTTCCTTGGCATAACGGCAGAAATCTGCAACTATCAGAAAATATCCCGAAAAACCTGTCTGGAAAATGACTTGGAGTTCATAGTCCAAGCGAACGCGTTCCTTTTCCGTCATTTGGGGATAGAATCGCGGAAAAGCCCTGCGACACTCTGCTTCGAGATACCCATCTAACGTATACCCCGCCGGGACTTCAAACACCGGTAAAAGGTTACCTCCAAAATGAAACTCCAGTTGACAACGTTTCGCGATTTGTGCAGTATTTTCCAACAGCTCAGGGTGCTCCCCAAACAACAGCGCCATTTCATGTTCAGGTTTAAGGTAGAACTCTTGACTGGAAAAACGCATTCGTGACGTGTCCGCTAATGTTTTACCGGTTTGGATACAGAGCAAAGCGTCTTGAACAAAAGCATCCTCTCGATTAACATAATGCACATCATTGGTCGCTACCATCGGAATCTTTGTACGTTCATGAACCTTCCACATTTCTGAAATCACCTTACGTTGCTCCGCTAAACCGTGATCTTGGACTTCAAGAAAGAAATTGCCCTTCCCGAAAATTTCCTCATACTCAAGGGCACTCTTAACAGCCATTTCCAATTGATCCTGCAGAAGGCAACTCGCTACCTCACCTGCCAAACACGCACTAAGCGCGATCAGACCCGAAGAATATTTGCGAAGAATTTCTTTATCTACTCGAGGTTTATAATAAAAACCTTCGATTTGCGCCATAGATACTAGCTTTATTAGGTTGCGATACCCTTGCTCATTCTCAGCGATTAGGACTAAATGACGATTGGCATCATCCTTTCCCGGCGTCCGATCCGTCCGTTTATTGGGAGCTACATAAACTTCGCATCCGATAATTGGTTTAATGCCCTCTTTAAGGCAAGCCTTATAGAAGTCTATGACCCCATACATGACCCCATGATCAGTAATGGCCAAAGACGTCATTTTTAATTCAACCGCTCGCTTAACCAAATTTTTGATCCGTCCTGCCCCATCAAGCAAACTGAATTCCGTATGCACATGAAGGTGGACAAAGCCATATCTATCATTGCTTTCATTATTCACTTGGCTTCACCATCCTTCCCATATATATAAAGCATGGAAGTATAATAATAATTGTATCCCTAAATTGAAGAATTGTCTAACAGCCTCCAAACATTTTCATCATATTGTTCGAACGAAAAAGGGCCGTAACAAACTCGAAAATAAGTTTCGTTACAACCCTGTCATATAAGTTTAATTGATTACTAATTATCCGTTCATCCATTTATCTTTAGTTGAACGAGTTCACTGGACTATTTCGCTGATCAGTTTTTTATCCCCAATCCTAGCCGTCATTAGACCCTTGGCAACCACAGCATTATTAACCGTGACATCTACTTCAATATTGCAATGTTTTTTGGCAACGAGCAGTAATTTTGCCGTGACCCTTATTGCCGTCCCCACCGCGATAGGCTGGAGTTGATAAAGTGTAAAATTCTCAGTGATCGCATCAAGCCGATACTTCTTACGCAACCCGATATACCCCGCCATGTTCATAACGGTAACCAGAACCCCACAGCTTGCTGAACCATAGTCATTAACCATGGAATTGGTAATTTCTCCTTCTATAGTGAGATGCTCCGCATCATCAACGAACCTGAAGCCGCTTAAGACAAGGTTGTCCACTGTTTCCCCGAACTGAGGTTGTTTTTGAACTTGCTGGTAAGCCTCGATAACGTCTTGTAAGCTAAGGATTCCAATCAGTTTGCCCTGATCCGCAACAACAGCAATCTCCCAGCCTTCCCAGACCATGATCCGTGAAATATGGGTTACGGGATCATCTCGTCCTACCATAAAAGGGTTAGCACTCATAACATCTTTGATTTTTGTTTCAACATCCGCACCGGCAACGTCTACCGCAGTAACTATACCCACAACGGTCATGTCTTCCTCTACGACAGGGAAACGTTTATGATCAGTACTTTGGGAAAGTTCGCGCCAATCTCCAACAGTCCGATCCGCCTTCAAATAACTCACATCTTTAACCATAATATCTTCTACTAAAATGAGTTCTTTCCGAATTAATCGATCATAAAGAGCACGATTAATCATCGTAGTGACGGAAAAGGAATCGTAGGGAGATTGAATTATGACTAATTTTTTTTGTCGTGCTAACGCCACGACGTCTTCGTCTGGTTCCAATCCTCCGGTGAGCAACAACGAAGCATTATGTTCCAAGGCTATAAGCTGAGCGTCCCGTCGGTTTCCTACAATACACAACGCGTCCTCTTCCAAATACCGTCCTAGAGAAGTTATTTCCATCGCTGCAATAATGAACTTATTAGGAGAGCGATCGAGCTGCTCAAAGCCACAAATAACGATCCCTTCAGCAATCTGTGAAACTTCACGCAACGTTAGGTCCTCAATTTGTCGTTCTTTGACTCCTTCAATTCGAATCGTTCCCACTTTGGGAATTGAACGAACAAATCCTTTTGACTCTGCCTCTTTTATAGCCCGATAAGCTGTTCCTTCACTGACGTCCAACTCTTTGGCAATAAAACGAACAGAAACCTTACTGCCAATTGTAAGACCTTCAATAAAAGTTAAAATTTGTTGATGCTTTGTCAACTAAAAACGCTCCCCACATATTACTCTATGTGCGATAATTATATCACAAGAATTCTTATTCAACTATGCTTATCCCTAGATCTTCGTAGGTCCTAGATCTAACTATTTTTTCGCCTTCTTTGGGTCATCAGCCCTCCGATTTTCCCTGCCTCTTTGGCACTCAAAGAATGCCACCCTTCACTATGGATCTGATTGAGTAAACCTAACTCAGCTGCAATCTCCATTTTCAGTGGCTCAAGCGGATCAACCCGCTTTACCTTTGGTTTTGGCTGCTTCATACTAGATCCTCCCTCTACTCATTATATTATAATCTTCCTCATAATGCGGACAGTTCGGTCCCCGCCGCTCTCCAAGAATGTGTTCTAATCGGCAGTGCCCTTCAACCGCATAAAGACAACGTGTCGAACAAGGTTTTCTTGTCACTAGACTCATCTCCTTTCTATCCAAAGTTTTACCGCTTTTGCATGAAAATATCCCGCCTGTAAAAATCAGGCGGGATATTTTAATATAAATTATGTTAAAGCTCGAACATTTCACCGGGCTTTAACGCTTTGACTTGGCTCTCCGGAGCCCTGCGTTGTAGGAGATGCTCGAATTCTCCCACGTCTTGAGCAATGAGTGGGAATGTATTATAGTGCATCGGGATGACTACTTTAGGCCTTAATAATTGAGAAGCATGAACTGCTTCCTCGACACCCATGACAAAATTGTCTCCGATCGGAAGCATAGCAACCGCGAGGGGATGCCGACGACCTATCAGTTCCATATCACCGAACAAGCCGGTATCTCCTGCATGATATAGCCATTTTTCCTCTATCTGAATTAAAAACCCACAGGGAGGCCCGCCATAGATCATGTGTCCTCCTTCAGGATTTTCAATCCCAGATCCATGTAAAGCTTGCGTGAGTTTAACCCATCCGAAGGGAAACCGATACTTTCCTCCAAGATGCATAGCGTGTGTCTTAGCTCCCTGACCTTGACAATAAACCGCTAACTCAAAAACGGCTATAATAGATGCTCCTGTCTGCTTAGACAATTGTATCGCATCACCCAAATGGTCACTATGTCCGTGAGTAACCAGTATAGCATCAAGTTGCGTGAAGTCTTCAGGTTTAGCAGTAGTACTTGGGTTTCCTGTCAAAAAAGGATCAACAAGAATTCTTCCTGTATTCCCTTCAATTTCAAAGCAGGAATGTCCATGGAAATGAATGCGCATTTTTTCCCCTCCTACCTAATCTTACGTCTGGAATAATCTTGAAGTACTTCCCAGGCACGTGGATAACTAAGATTCATTTCCCATAATGCGACGCCCCGTATGCCCTTGCTTAACGCTAGATCAAGTTTTTCTCTTAAGCTACGGGGATCTTCGAAATATACAGTATGGCGAACTCCCCTAGTCTCGTAACGGAAAAATGTGCTATGTTGCGTTGCATCCCATTGCAACGGGGCTCCGTGACGTCGTGCAAGCTCAGTAGCGCGTAGATAGCCAATAACTTGAGCGCCGCCTCTCTCTGACCAATCATACCCATAGAGTGGGATTCCCATATAGATTTTTTGACGTGGAATATTGGCAATCGCGTAATTCAAGATCTCGGTAACCCAAGGAATTGAGGCAACTGATCCTGGAGGACTTCCCGACCAGTGTTCTTCGTAAGTCATGATAATCACCTCATCGACAGTCTGCCCGATCGCCTGATAACCAAACGCACCCTTCCAAATATCCAACGGCTCATCGGCAGACTTTGCTGGAACATCAATCGTAACTAGGAAATTCGCTCGGCGAAACAAAGTTGACCACGATTGGATGAACTTGCTGTAAAGCGAGCGGTCTTCAGGCGCCGCTTTCTCCAAATCGAAATTGACCCCATCCAATTGATACTCAACCAAGATATTTCTTATGTTCTGCCAAACTTGGTTAGCAAAGTCTTGCTCTCGTAGCAAACGCCCGATCAAAGTAGTTGAAAACTGACCCCGAGCAGTTAGATTGCTCACCGTCAAAAGGACTTTTATCCCCAGAGCATGGGCCTCATTAATTAGCCTCCGACTTGGACGCCCAGTTAGCGTTCCGTTATTTTGAATCGCTATCTGGAAAAGGGATAATTGATTAATAACTCCCCCGTATCGTTTAAGATAGGGATAACCCTTTGCTTGTTCGTTTAAACCATTATAAAAGGCAAATACATTTAATGGCATACTTATACCCCCTTTCCGACCATCATATGCATGGAGAGAAAAAGAAGTGTAAGCATGCTGATTGATGAGAGAAATCTTTTAAAAATATGTTCACTTTGAATGTCGACGGCCAAACACCGCCAGCATAGCAGTTCTACGCATAAGAATAATAATAAGCAAAGCAAAAACTACACAGAGAATAGCCAAGGCCCAAATCCATTGCCCCTTAGCCCCAAGCACAGCCGCCACGCCAAAGCAAGCACTTATCCCGTACATTGAGAGCACCGCAGAACGTTGAGTCAACCCTGCATCCAACAAACGATGGTGAAGATGCCCCCTGTCAGCGGTCGCCATAGACTGCCCTCGCAGCTTGCGGCGAATAATTGCAAAGGTTAGGTCAGTAACCGGCATGCCTAAAACAAGGATTGGGAAAACTAATCCCAGAATAGTCGCCGTTTTAAGCAGACCCATGATAGAAATTCCTCCGATAATGTATCCCAGGAACATACTTCCTGAATCTCCCATAAAAACACGCGCCGGGGGGAAATTGAAAAGCAAAAAACCAAGGAGCGCTCCGGCTAAAGCCAGGGTAAGATGAGCAGCTGGAACTTGATCAATTCGGTTCGCAGACCAAAACAGTAAAAGGGCCACAATGAAGCAGATTCCTGCTGCAAGGCCATCCAGTCCATCAGAAACATTGACAGTGTTCACCAAGCCGACCACCCAAAAGAGCATTAAGATTAGGCCGATAGCACTTAGACCGAGTTTATCAAAATCAATCGGATGATCGATAAACGGTAGGGAAATGCTGTTCATTGAAAAGCTGAAGAAGAGTAGCACGGATGCTGCCACGACTTGCCAAAAGAGCTTAACCAAAGGGCGCATTCCACGAATATCGTCCCAGATTCCAACCACCAAAATAATGGTGCTCCCGATGAATAACCCCCGTATTTGAGTAGTTGTAGATGCATCCATTGAATAAAAATTATCCCACACTTGCATGATCAAGGCTGCACTCCAAAATGCAGCATATATTGCCAACCCGCCGAGACGGGGAATCGGCTTAGTGTGAACATGCCGACCACCTGGATAATCAATAGCACCCCACTTGCCCGCCAATTTCATTGAAATCGGCGTAATGATTGCTGCTATCCCAAGTGCCATGAAAAAGGTTAACACATAGGTCATGATTGACCCCCTTTCGCAGGTTCATGAAGCTTCTATACAAGTTCTGGAAAACCCCATTGGCGTAATGCTTCATAAACAACAACAGCCACAGAATTGGATAAATTCAAGGAACGGGCTTCCGCACGCATTGGCAATCGGCAGGCAGTGTCCGGATAACGCGACAAAATTTCGGGAGCCAATCCTTTCGTTTCCTTCCCAAAAAGCAGATATCCCCCAGGCTCATAGGTGATGTCAGTATACGCCCGTCCACCTTTTGTGGTCGCTAAGTAACGGGGTCCTAATTTATTTTTTTCCTCAAACTCCTCAAAACTTTCATAAATAAATATATCAAGTAAGTGCCAATAGTCTAACCCAGCACGTTTTAATTGCTTGTCATCGATACTAAACCCTAATGGTTTTACCAGATGAAGTGTTGCCCCAGTGGCAGCACAAAGCCGAGCCACATTCCCAGTATTCGGAGGAATTTCTGGCTCAACCAGGACAATATTTAGGCGCTTATTCAAGACTTAAATTCCCCTTTCAATGACATCCAGCGCAGTTTCCACTACATCTAGGTGAACAATTTCCGCCTCCGGGTCCTCCAGAGACTCCTAGACTAGCAAACCCAGAGATTTGCTTCGCGAGCCCCGCGTGCCCACAGTTAGGACATGTCAATAACTCGCCATTTTCCCCCATCTTATATAATTCCGTTGTCAGAACGCCACAGCACGGACACCTAAATTCATATATGGGCATATAATCATAATCCTCCCAGCCACTATTATAACCTGAAATTAATTCAAACCCAACCTAATAATATCTAAACTAGTAAGGAAAGCAAGGGGAGGTCTAACAACTCCAAATATCTTAAGAAATCTTCCTCTTCATGAAAAATGTTCTGTTGACTAGTTCCTCGAACCATTACATGGTATATTCCAGTTTTACTTTTCATTCTAGCTTGTCTAGGCATTATGTAGTAACTCCTCCTTTTATCATAATAATATCAAATAATGTAATAGGAAGCAAAGGAACCGTCCCCCTGCTTCCACCCTTGCTTCCAAAATTAATTCTGTATACTTTCAGGAAAACCCTAGAACTTCCGTCTTGTTTTTGGTAAAGTTAATAACATTCAAAGGAGGAATCTTCATGAGAAAAAATCTGACTCATAAAATACTAACTTCACACTTAGTTTCCGGTGACTTAGAAAAAGGTGACGAAATTGCCCTAAGGATTGATCAGACGTTAACCCAGGACGCCACTGGCACCATGGCTTATTTGCAATTTGAAGCTATGAATATCTCCAGAGTTCGAACGGAGTGCTCGGTCAGTTATATAGATCACAATACCCTTCAAACAGGGTTTGAAAATGCTGATGACCATGCGTTTTTGCAGAGTGCCGCCGCTCGCTTTGGGGCGTATTTTTCCCGACCGGGAAACGGAATTTGCCACCAAGTCCATCTTGAACGCTTTGCAAAACCTGGTAAGACTTTACTTGGATCAGACAGTCATACCCCCACTGCCGGCGGAATAGGAATGCTGGCCATGGGTGCCGGGGGTTTAGATGTTGCAGTGGCCATGGGTGGAGGAGCTTTTTATCTTCCCAACCCCAAAGTACTTCGTGTTTGGCTTACAGGGCAACTTTCGGATTGGGTTTCAGCCAAAGATATCATTTTAGAAATTCTGCGCGTGCTCACTGTCAAAGGAGGCGTCGGGAAAATCATCGAGTATGCAGGACCGGGCGTGAAAACCCTGACAGTACCACAACGTGCAACCATCACAAATATGGGTGCAGAACTCGGGGCAACTTCTTCAATCTTTCCTAGTGATGAACAAACCCTGAAGTTTTTAGAAGCTCAGGGAAGAGCAGATGACTTTGTTGCGCTCTCTGCTGATGAGGATGCCTCTTATGATGACGAAATTAAGATCAATCTCTCCCTGCTGGTTCCGTTGGTCGCCCAACCCCATAGCCCAGACAATGTGCTTCCGGTAACTGAGCGATCGACTCTGCCCGTGAATCAGGTTGCCATCGGTAGTTGTACGAATTCCTCTTATCAAGACCTGATGAGTGTTAGTCAGATCCTGAGAGGAAAACACGTTCATCCCGACGTCAGCTTAGTCATTTCTCCTGGCTCCCGTCAAGTTTTGAGCATGCTTGCTAGTAATGGTGCCTTGACTGATCTCCTCGATAGCGGGGCTCGACTGCTTGAATCGTCCTGTGGTCCGTGTATTGGAATGGGCCAATCACCTGTATCGAAAGGAGTTTCCGTCAGAACTTTTAACCGTAATTTTGTCGGTCGGAGTGGAACACAAGATGCCTCAGTCTTTTTGGCGAGCCCTGAAATTGCTGCGGCCAGTGCCTTGACAGGCTATTTAACCGATCCTCGCACCTTAGGACTTCCTCCCGTTGTTGATTTCCCGAATTTATTTCGCATCGATGACAACATGATCTTACCTCCTGGTGCTTCGGATACCCCAATTCGGCGCGGTCCCAACATTCAGCCGCTACCCCTTGCCCCTGCCCTCGATAATACCCTAAGCTTACCCATAATCTTAAAGCTTGGAGACAACGTAACTACAGACGATATTATGCCCGCAGGAGCCAAGATTCTCCCGCTCCGTTCCAACATTCCGGCCATTTCAGAATACGCCTTTCACAAAGTCGACGCTCAGTTTGCTTCTAAGGCCAAGGTCTTAAAGCAAAGTATTATTGTGGCCGGCCATAATTACGGTCAAGGCTCAAGTCGTGAACACGCTGCCCTTGCTCCTATGTACTTGGGACTGCGCGTTGTCTTAGCCCAAAGTTTTGCTCGCATCCACCGTGCTAATCTAATTAACTTCGGCATACTTCCACTCACCTTTGTCAACGAGGAAGACCTTACTAGAATGCATGCTGAGAATATTTTACACCTCTTAAACTTACATCAGGCTATTCAAATGCCTGCGCCTTTTGCCATTACCCTTAATAACGAATCAGACCCAATTTGGATTAAGCATGATCTCACTGAACGGCAGGCTAAAATCCTGCTTGCCGGGGGACTTCTTAATGCGACGAAGGCTTCAATTTAATCAAGTGACCAATTTATTCACTTAATACCTTCTAATTCAGTGGTGGAGGCTAGAGACCCACTGAGCACCTTAGCGAAGCGAGTCTCTTCCTTCCATAGAAGTATCGATTGATAGTACTTTAAACTCTAGTACTGTTCTATAAAAGCGTGTTATAATTATCTATGTTATGATGTTTATTTATAAAGAGGTGTGTTAATTGCTTACTGAAGAGGATCATAGACTACTCAAACTCATCGCTGAAGATTGTCGCCTTACACCTTTAGACCTTTCCGTTCAAACTGGATTGACAGCTGAATACATTGAGAAAAGGATTGCCGATTGGGAAAAGGAAAAGGTCATTGTCGACTATCAGCCCATGATCAACTGGGCTCGAACCGGCAAAGAACTGGTTTCCGCCCTGATCGAAGTGAGAGTTTTGCCTCAGCGTGGCTATGGATTCGACAAAATCGCCAAACGTTTACAAAAATTCCCTGAGATCAAAGCACTTTTTCTGATGTCCGGCGGATATGATCTTTCTCTACTTATTGAAGGTAAAACAATGCAAGATGTCGCTCTTTTTGTGGCTGAAAAATTGGCCCCTCTTGAACATGTCCAGAGCACTGCGACCCACTTTGTGCTTCGCCGCTACAAGCAAGACGGGGTCGAGCTTTTGGGAGAGGAAGAGACGATTCAACAACGTCTCGTGGTTTCGCCATGAATAGTTACCTCGCCTCCCATGTCGCAAATCTTCCCCCCTCCGGGATCCGCAAGTTCTTTGATCTTGTTGCAACTATGAAGGACGTCATTTCGTTAGGGGTTGGAGAACCCGATTTTGTTACCCCTTGGACTGTACGAGAGAGTGGTATCTTTTCCTTAGAACAAGGACAAACCATGTATACCAGTAATGCCGGTCTTATAGAGTTGCGTGAAGAACTCTCCCACCATTTAACAAAAACCTTGGGACTTTCCTACGATCCTGCAAAAGAAATTCTCATCACCTCTGGAGCCAGCGAAGCCGTTGACCTCGTGATGCGAGCAGTGCTCGAGCCGGGAGATGTCGTCTTAGTTCCGGATCCATCCTATGTATCCTACGCCCCTTGTGCGATATTAGCCGGGGCTAGTGTTTGTTACATTCCAACCCATGCTAAAGAAAACTTTCGTTTACGCGTGGAAGATATAAACCAAGTGTATACACCGAAAGCCAAACTTTTAGTGCTATCCTACCCGAATAACCCGACCGGTGCGATCATGCAACGCGAAGACCTTCTCCCCATTGCTGAGTTTGTGGAAAAGCATGATCTTCTCGTCCTTGCGGATGATATTTATTCTGATCTTACTTATGACGGAACCCATGTCTCTTTTGCCAGTTTACCCGGTATGCACGACCGAACACTTTTTGTCAGTGGCTTCTCAAAATCCTACGCTATGACCGGATGGAGAATCGGATATGTTGCTGGTCATGCTGATCTCATTCAAGGACTTACAAAAATTCATCAATACACCATGCTTTGCGCCCCCATCACAGGACAATTCGCTGCCTTAGAAGCATTACGTTCTGCTTCAGAAGAGAAGAACGAAATGGTTACTGCTTATGATCGGCGACGTCGGCTCATGGTTCACGGCTTTCGACAAATGGGTCTCGACTGTTTCGAGCCCTTAGGTGCCTTCTACGTATTTCCTGATATTTCTAAAACCAACTTATCTTCCGAAGCCTTTTCGGAAGAATTGTTAAAGGAAGAAAAGGTAGCTGTCGTACCGGGGACCGCTTTTGGCCCTTCCGGAGAAGGATACATTCGTTGTTCTTATGCTTATTCCATTGAGCAACTTCAGGAAGCCCTCAAACGTATTGCGCTTTTTGTTGAGCGCAGGTTAAGCTGAAATTAACGTCTTCGTAACCATCATCTAAAAGACACACAGCTCTAAATGACCTGTGTGTCTTTTAGATGATGTGAAATTGAATCGGGTCGCCCTGCCCTAAAAAAATTTTTTGTTTCAGGAAAATATAGACTATAATAGAAGATAGCAGCAATACATGTTGAAAGTTTACTCTGTTTAGGAGGGGTGATAAAGATGACATTAAAGTTTCATAAAGAAGTATACAAAACTGTTTTTAGGGACCCACGTGAAAATTTTGAGTTAAGAGAAGCAACCAGTGAAATCAGGTATGACCCAATTAGCGGAGAGATGACCAGGGTTTTCCCTTTTAAAAACTTCCAATTTGCACCACACGATTGGTCTAAAACGGTTGAAGAGTCGCGAGCAAGAATCTGCCCATTCTGCCCGAAAATGGTTGAAGAAATTACCCCTATGTTTCCTCAAGAGCTTGTTCCTGAAGGGCGACTCCGCCACGGAAAGGCTATAGTTGTGCCAAATCTATCTCCTTATTCTGCTTACGCCGGCGTAGCTATTTTAGGAACCGAACACTACCTTCCCCTCAGAGATATTCCTCCCGACCTTGTGGTAGACGGTCTAACCGCAAGTATATCTTTCCTCAACAAGGTAAAAGAGTACGACCCTATTAACGGACGTTATGGCTCAATTGGCTGGAATTATATGCCTTATTCCGGGGGATCCATTATCCATCCTCACCTGCAAATACTAGCAGGTCCGGTTCCAAGCAACACCCATCGTGCTTTGTTAGATGGTTCCCAAAAATACTTTGAACAATATGGCATAAACAGTTGGGACCAACTCGTTGCGACTGAAAAGAACGCAAACGAACGCTACCTCTGGCAATCCGGCTCGCAGCACTGGCTGGCAACATTTGCCCCCAGGGGTATAGGAGATATAACTATAGTTTTCGAAGGTAGAACGTGCTTAGAGGACCTGACTGAGAAGGATTTAAGTGAGTTTGCCGTCGGTCTGCAGAGGATATTTGGATACTACGATTCGATCCACCTGCCAAGTTTTAACCTGGCTCTATATCCTGCTCCTGAACCGACACCTGGTTATTGGCTTACCGCCCGAATCGTAGGTAGGTTCACTATTTTCAACATTACCAGTGATATAAGCTCTCTCCAGATGCTGTTTGGCGATTTCTGTTCTATCATTCCTCCCGAACAAATTGCCGCTGAAATAACCAAACGCTAGTCATTTAGGTAAGGGGTAATGATTGGTGGAACCGATTTATCATTAGTGCGTTCTGCCAACCAGGGTTCATAACGCTCATCTTGACCATTGCGAAGTGCAAAAAAGGCATTACGCTGAAGAACTCCCTTTCCGCGCCATCCTGCGGCAGTAGCTTTGAAACGTTGTTGAAACTCTCCTTTGGTTAAGTTGAGAGTATTGAGTAAATCAACACCACGGCGCAGAGAGAATGCGGACGCATGTTCCTCCTCAATTCTTTTTTGATTATGTGGACAAACCTCTTGGCAGGTGTCACAGCCAAATATTCTTAATCCCAGCCGCTCGCCCTCCTCCGGCGTAAGCACCTCTTTACTCTGAGTTAAATAAGATACGCAGTCTTTGGCCACAAACAAATCTTTCCCGAGTATTTGTGCTGGACATGCCCGAACACATCTTTGACAGGTTCCGCATTGATCTGGTATAAGGGGATAATCCGGTTCTATCTCTTGATCCAGTAGGAGCAGAGCCAAGGCCACAAAAGAACCGTATCCCGGAATAATGAGATGCTGATTTCGCCCAATCCAGCCAATCCCTGACCGAACCGCGAAGGCACGCTCAACCAGAGGCCCCGTATCCACTTGCCATTGAGAAGTTCCCTTCCACCCTTTTGTGTTCATAGTATCCACCAGTTCATTTATCTTCTGATGGAGGATATGATGATAGTCCTCCCCAACTGCCGAGCGGGCTATCATGCCCTCTCCTTTTTGGGGAGGGAACGTGAGAGGAAGTGGATAAGCCAAGGCAACGACCGTCTGACAACATTGCCAAACTGCTCTAGGATCTATTCGGAGCTCGATTTCCTTCGCTTCAAAAGGGGTCCCCGCTCCTTGATCAATTCGTGCTTGCACTAACAGAGCAAGATTGACTATAGGTTCAGCAGAGGTAAACCCAATAGCGATGAATCCTAACTCTTGAGCCCAGCTTATTATGTTTGCTTTCCACTGTATTTGGTCAAAAAAGTCCATTATCTTCCTCCCTGTGTTATAGCCCTTGTGCATTCCATTATAACTCATACAGAAAAAAACATAAATTAGCAATACCCTATTGGTTTTCAAACTAAACATCACAAGATTTTATTCTACTTATTATGCAAGATTACAGAATTTGATCAGAGAAAGTTCATAGTTTGATCACATCTAGAATTGTTTTTCGAGTTATACTTGAAACATACCTTTTACCCCAATCTTTTTTCGACCCTCCTCATTTTAATATATCCTCAAAACCGTACCGCGAGGTACGTTTTTTTTTAAGGGTACTGATTTTAAAACTCCAAATATATGCAATAGAAACAGGCTAGTTGTATTTAAATTACACAACTAGCCTGTTGTATTTGCCCTTCAATATGATAAGTTGAATATTACTAAGACGGTTGCGTGTCGCCGTTTCTTACTTACTTGCCCTGAAAAAGGCGTAAGTCATCGGATCTCCTTCTTGGAGTATCTCCCCGTTGGTAACGTCTGCAAGGAATAACGTATGTGTACCAGCATCCATCTGCCCCATGACCGTTGCTTGCATGGTTACAAGCGCATCATCGAGTAAAAGGACTCCAGATTCTCCACGATGAACTGCCAAACCCTCAAACTTATCAGCATCACGACCCGATCGATATCCAAACCCTCTTGCGTAAGCTTGACCTGTTTGATTAAGTACAGAAACTCCAAACTTCCCACTCTTTTGAATTAATTCATGAGTATAGTTTAGCTTATTGATTCCGATGGCCAACCTAGCCGGGTCTGAGGTAATTTGGAAGCAGGTATTTGCACATTGTCCATTGTCCCGGCCTTCAGCTTGTGCTGTAATAATATAAAGGCCGTACGAAATCCGGTAAAGGGCCTGACGAATCGCATTTTCTTGATCCGGCTGCGCTAGTACAGGTTTAGCAACCGATTTAGTATCTGTGACAGTATTCTGTGCCTCCAACTGAGGAATAAGTTCAAAGAAGCTAGCGTCTACGCCACAAACCGGACAAATTTCTGGTGGATTTTCGCCACTATGGATATACCCACATACTGTACAGCGCCATTGTTTTTCCATCAAAGTAACAACCCCCTTCATTCAAAGAATTATAACTTTATAATTCTTCTAAGTCAAGACATATTTTCCTGAACCTAATTGTCAATTAAGCAGTACTCTCGTTCAAGAAATTGAGGGTCAGCTAAGCTATACTTTGTATCCAGCATGACCTGACCCCGCACCTGTTCTTTGAATCGACCGAACCCTTCCCCTACAAGCCCTTTGCTACGAGCAAATTCTTCGAACTGAGTCCAATCAAGCAGACTGACTCGCTCCACCAAGAAAGTACAGGCATTTCTGATTTCTTGCTGAACCCTATCTAAGCGATCAATATTTTCTGCAGCCTGCTGCTTCCCGCCTAGGAAATCCGCTCGCCACAAATCAAGCAAATTCTCAAGCCTTTGTTCGTCAACTACCTGCCCATTCCAGCCGATCTTCCAAGCAAATCGGCGAGTCTTATTGCGAAACTTAGTCTGATCAAGTTCCCCTTTTAATTCGCTCATAAAGGTAAGTGTCCCCAACATGTGATGTCCTACTAAATATTCAAGTTCTCGTTCACCACGTCTTCCTCCGGGAAGAACCATACTCCATCGGAAGCGAGGTAGGATTTCTTTGACCAAGCGAACACTTTCTCTTTCGTGCATTAGAAAGTGCCGCTTCCCATCCGGAACCATCTCAAAGGGTATTCCTTCCGCGGCTCGTGCTGGTTTGATACGTTTTACAATGATCGTATCCGGATAGTTATCAAGCCTTCCCCCGTGGATTTCCGCTTGCTTGTTTGCCCACAGCTCTAAATTTTTTCCTTTCAACTTAAATCCATCAACTTCATACCCGTGATCTGTCAAACGTATTATTCCCCGAACGTTGCATTCCCGACTGGCAGTTTCCCATTTTCCCAGATCATGAAATAAGGCAGCTAAACGCAAGAATAGGCGAGGGTAGGTATTTTTCACCACGTGTCGGGTATGTTCCCAAGCATCTTTAGTATGGTAGCGGTTTTGAACTAATCCCTTTAGCCTAGCAAGTTCCGGGATACAAGTCCGAAAGTACCCCAAGTCATCGAGGAGCCCTAAGGCCTCGTCTATCTTATCTAAGATAAGAATTCGTCCTAATTCCTCCGTTACTCGTTCCGCCGAGATCTCCAGAAGCTGTGGGACATGCTCAACCGCAGCCCGCCATGTCTCTGGCTCGATCGCCAAGCCGTAACGGACAGCTAGTCTTATAAGACGCATTATCCTGAGCGGGTCTTCTGAAAACCGATCAACCGCACACCCACATGCTTTCAGTAGTTTTTCACGCAAGTCTTGAAGCCCGTTTAACGGGTCTTTAATTGCGCCTGTCCGAACCTCTTGATAAATAGCATTTAGAGTGAAATCCCTACACTGGGCATTTGTTTCAACCTCTCCTGAGAAGGTCGCAATGTCCATGCGCTCTTTTCCACGGAATAAACTCACCGTCTGCTGGTGCGCCCCTATCAGATGAGGCTTATAGCCCCAATCAGATAGTCTTTTCTCAATATCCAGAAGTGGAAGTGCTATGACCGCATCAATATCCTTAGCAGGAATTCCCAATTGCGCATCGCGAACTGCCCCTCCAACAATATAAACTGGACTAAGCTCACTAAGCCTTATTAAGATTTCCTGCTGAAATTCCGTGCCGATCATCAAATCCCTCCTCTTGTGCCCTACTTATAAGTTACTTAGCCATCTTGGAAAAGAAAGTAACTATTTAGCTATTTTCCCCAACCCAATCTTTTCTACACCTATAAAATTCAAAGAAAAAGCTCGTCGAGCGATTGACGAGCAAAAAGAACCTGTCCGATGATGCCTTAACATATCACCGAAATTTTAGGTCCGATTTGGATATGCCAAGTGCTTTCCGGACCAGATTCTCCATCTAGATCTGAATGGATCGGTCGATCAGTAAGTACCGTCAATTCAGAGGTGTGAAATTCCACAATTTTTTCGGGGTTAGCTTTTTCTCCAGTTAAAATACTTAATAAGAGACGGAGGGTTTCCGGCCAACCGGCTGCCGGAACAATTAAAATGTCCAGCTTACCGTCAGTCAGGGAAGCCCTTGGCACAAGTTGTCTGAGTCCCCCAACTGAGAGGCCGTTCACGGCCATAAACAAAACAACTTCTTCCGCATATCTTTTCCCGGCATTCTCAAACTCGACGTGAAAAGGTCGAAAGGACGGAAGTGTTTCTATTCCTTTGAGAAAATAGGCTAATTGCCCAAGTGTATTTTTAACACGGGTGTCGACTTTTTGCGAAACATCCGTTAAAAGTCCCGCGCTAGCCACATTAACAAAATACCGATCATTAAACTTCCCTGTATCCATTTCAAATGCGTTTCCTTTGCCAATAACTTTACACGCTTCAGGGATGCTTTTAGGTAAATGTAACGCGTAGGCTAAGTCATTCGCTGTTCCGACAGGCAAAATACCTAGAACTGGGCGTTTTTCTGCGGAAATCCGAAGTAAGCCGTTGACCGCCTGATGAATACTGCCATCTCCCCCAGCTATAACCAATCGATCCACATCCAAGCTTTGGGAGGCAATCTGTTCAATATCTTCGGGAGAGGAAGCTCGATGTATACTTACCTCATGCCCACTTTCTTGAAAAATGCGAATCACAGTATCCAGTTGCGCGGTTAATTTACGTCGACCGGCATAGGGATTATAAACCAAACGTAATCGTTTATTCTTCATGACCGCTTGTAATCGACTCCTTATCTAGATTAATAAATTAATATCCTCTACTAATTTCTATATGATTGAGCATTTGAGAAAAATCCGGATATACAGCCAAATTTTTCTTGAAGATTTCAAACGTTCTTGCTACATAATTTGGTGAATGCCCTGCAATATGTGGTGTCAATAAGACGTTTCCCATCCCCCAGAAAGGGCTGTTTTCTGGTAGCGGTTCCTGTGCAAAAACATCTAAAGCCGCGGCACGGATTTTTCCCGTCTTCAACGCTTCGACGAGAGCTGACTCGTCTATCACCGCCCCACGCGCGACATTGACCAAATAGCTACCTGTTTTCATCTGATTAATTAAATTTCTATTGAATAATTCAAACGTTTCCGGGGTCAGCGGAAGAATCACAATGACAATATCGCTCATCCCCAAGAAAGCACTCAAATCGTTGATTAACCCAATTCGATCAAAGTCTTGATGATTATTTACAACCTGAGTTATCCCATAAACGTTCATCCCAAACGCATGGCATTTTTTAGCCACAGCCTCACCAATACTTCCTGCCCCAACAATACACACTGTTTTTCCGTACAGTTCCTCAATACGAACCTCTGGATACCAAACTTTCCGTTCCTGATGACGAATAGAGATTTGGCCTTGGCGCATTATAGTTAAGATACTCCATAGGATATGCTCGGACATCTGAATACGGTGGGCACCGCGAGCATTCGTTAACGCAATCCCCCGCCCGGCTATTGCTTGAAGCGGTAAGTCATCAATCCCTGCACTCATAACTTGAATCCAGCGTAGCTTTGGGAAATGAAACAGTGTTTCTTCCGTGATATCTTGTCCAAAACTAACAAGCACCTCGACGTCTTGATCCACCTCTGAAAAGTCTTTGACGCCTAAGAATTCTGCTTCACTAAGAATGGAACGTACCTGTTCCCGCTGCTCCTTCCGTACTGGCAAACTGCATAAAATCTTCATATCTTCTCCCCCATATTATCAGGATAACAACTTGGATTATCTACAAACTCCCAATGAATAGCAGATTTATTGCCATTATTACAATCATCACAAGATCCTGGGGTGAAATGGAAACTTCCATCAATCTTTTCATCAAAAAGTGTGTCTTTCATAGGCGTGTGAATATATGGATTAACTCCTACCGCAAAATCCTCCGACGTAAAAGTTCCCATCGAGTCATTGCTTCTGCCTGCTCAACCCTGAATTCTTTTAATAGTTCACGCATTAAGGTATGATTAGATTTAGGAATCAGCTAGTTTTTCAATGCGAGAGTTTTTCAATGCCAGAGTCTTTCCTTGGGGGCCTCCTTCCATTGTTATGTCTAACAAAGACCTTTATGGGATTATATTCTTCATACTTCATTATTTTCCCTTTATATCCTCACGTTTATATATTAACTCTATTAATACACCTTAAAACGGGTGCCATTACAAGGAGGAAATTATGTACACACAGCATAATCTGTGGGAATATCAATTACAAGCAGAGGACTCAGGTCAGAAATATCTCACGATTCTGCTCCACAAATTCCATTTCTCGCTCAGATTATTACAACGGTTAAAACAAGGAGAACGCGTTTGGGTTAATGGAAACTTCACCTACTTAACGGCAAGAGGCAAAGAAGGAGAAACGTTATCCGTTCACCTTCTTTCTGATGAGGAAGCTACAAACATTCCAGGAGAAGATCTACCCCTCGACATTCTCTATGAAGACGAATATCTTTTAGTCGTAAATAAACCGGTGGGTCAAGTAGTTCATCCGACCCACCGTTATCTCACGAACACTTTAGGAAACGCCGTTGTGGGCTATTGGGAACGTAAGGGGGAACATCGCCGTTATCGTCCGATTCACCGGATTGACCGGAATACCTCCGGCGTCGTCATAATCGCCAAAAATCAATTCGCGCATCAACAACTCGCTTGGCAATTGGAGCGCGGACATATCCAGAAGCGCTACTTTGGCTTTGTAGAAGGAGTTGTTCTCGAAAATGAAGGCACCCTCGACGACCCCATCGGATTTGCCCCGGATAGTTTTATTAAACGCCAAACCCAACTCGGTGGGCAATCAGCCAGGACACTTTACAGAGTACTTCACCGCTATCCTAGCGCTACTTTTCTGGAGTTTAGCTTAGAAACCGGGCGAACCCATCAAATTCGTGCCCACTGTGCAGGCTTTAAACACCCCTTGCTGGGAGATGATCTTTACGAGGGTGATACCACATTAATCTCGCGTCAAGCCTTACACTCCTCCGTATACGCTTTTTTACATCCTGCGACCAGACTGCCCATGGTCATCCGCGCTCCCTTTCCAGAGGACCTTCGAAACTTAATTAAAAAAATGAATAGTTGAGTTGAAAACCTATCTGGTAAATAATTACTTAATCATTTTTCCGAAATTAGGGAAACTTAAATTCAACCCTCAATTCTGGTGGCGGATTGGCAACGGATGAAGTGAAAAGAAGAAGGTGTATTAAGATGGGATTCTTTTCAAAGCTTCTATGGAAGATTTCCAAAATAAGAAAATGGATAGTGATAAGATTTATAATTCGTTTCAAAAAACTAAAGTTATAAATCTCATCCAACGTCGGCTCATTGTTAGGAGGAAAATTTAATAATTGCTTGAACTCTTCCGACTTGCCCGTCAGTGAGTCTAACTTTGATTCCTCTCGGATGGGTCGGAGAGTTTGTCAATATATCTTTGACGACTCCTCGCGTTAGTTTGCCTGTTCTTTGATCTGCTTTCAATACAATATCTACAGTTACCCCTGCATAAATGTCTTTCCTGATCTGACCGTTCATTTAAAAAACTCCTGTCAATTTCGCTACTTGCGCCCTTTAATATCTCAAGTCTATTTCTTCTTAAGAAGATCCCTGATCTCCGTAAGCAGTTGTACTTCTAAACTTGGACCTTTAGGAGCAGGGAGCTCTTCAGTTTTTTTCCTATTCAGCTTATTCATTATTTTCACGATCAAGAAAATAGCTCCGGCGATGATTAGAAAATCAAAAACTGCCTGGATAAAGTTGCCAACATTTAAAGTCACTGCCTCTTTTATTATTTTACCCGTGCCATCAACAACGGCATCTTTTAGACCCAGCTTTAGATCAGTAAATTTCATGCCTCCCACAATAAGACCTATCGGAGGCATAATTATATCGGCAACTAAAGAAGAAACAATTTTCCCAAAAGCGCCACCGATAATGATACCTACAGCTAACTCCATCACGTTGCCCCTAGTCGCAAACTCTTTGAATTCTTTAATAAAGCCCATTTAAGAACACTTCCTTTTAGTACCAAAATGATTATTTCCTTATAGTCATAAAATCCCTCTTACACATCCAGATTATGTGTCGTGAACTCGCTTTCCCTAAAACTTCTACTCCCTTTATGAAGTGGGAGTGTTATAATTGAAACCAAATTTTACGCTTTCAAGCGACTTGCTCGCTTTTCTTTAGTGTGTAATAAAACGAGAGCAATGGTTATTCCTGTTAACACTAAACCAAAAGTGGCGGCAATCCCATAAGCTATGACTGTAGCGTGAATATAAAAGGTATTCAGGCCTAACGGCGTTTCATAGCCTACTCCGAATAGAAGAGAACGAACTCCTGGAATAAAGCCCACTTGATACATAATATGCCCAGCTAGGACTAAAGGAGTAAATGCAAAAATAAACTTAACGCTTAGGGAAGCCGCTTTTGTTTTAAAGGGTTTGGCGATCATCCAAGTAAGAATCCCCCCTGCCAAGCCTGCTCCCCAATAGCACAGACTAAACCACGCTTTCCACAAAGTAGAAGGCCATAATCCACGGAGCGGTGCGAAATAATTGAGAGGAACCAATATAGCCAACATAACCCCGATAAACACGACGTATCCCTGGTTAACTCGAACCAGATTCCATACCTCACGACCTGCAAGACGCAAATTAACTCGTACTGAACCATTCGGACAATTTCGTACACAGTTAAAGCACAGTTTACAGTCTAAATTATTATCTAAATACGGAAGATGTTGGGACATTGGACAGCCTGGAACAGTCCCTCTGCCGACGTAACACTCAAAGGTCGTACACTTATTTAAACAAACCGTGGGATCAGCTCGGACCTCCAACATTGATCCTATAGAAGCAGTCCCAATAAATCCTCCCAACGGACAAAAATGCCGACACCAAGTATGGCGTGGATAGAGTACAGCGATAAAAATTGCACTTAACTGAATAGATATTAACAAGATGGCAGTGTAATTAGGATTTAAACGCATGTCGGTAACCACTTCAACCCAGAAAATTAAAAGAAACAGGACACTTACTAGGATGTAATCATATTTGATAATAAACTCTGGAATTGCTCGGTTCTTGTGCACCCTTTTTTGCACAAAATCCATAATCGTAGAAAACGGGCAGACCGTACACCACAATCTACCTAAGAAAGGAGATATAAGAGCAAGTGCTGGCCACCATAAACCCCAAACTAAAGTGAAAATCTTAGTGGAAACTGCAATTTCAGGAGTAAGAAGCAATAATAAGACCAAGGCAATAAATAGAGTTGCGGCTGCCAGCCTTAGCCAGCCAAGAAACGATCCTTTCTTCAGTAAACCTTCTAGCTTTGACCATCCTAAAAGGTTAACTGTATAACCGTTTTGTTCAGACGTGGGACCAAAAAAGATTTGTTCTAACCCAATAACATCTTGGTCGGCAATATAAAAGGCTCTTTCAATAACTTGAATTAATTCTGAAACATTTCCCTGCTGGTAATGATGTGAGAGCAATAGTTGGGTTGCTTCCCGAGACAGAGTAGGGACATTGCGATTGTTCTTCTTAGCCAGTTTTTCCAGGAATCCTTGAGCAAGAATGGGAATATCTCGTTTACGCTTACGTAGAGGAGATATTTCATACGTATGAGCAAAACATTTCCGGAGCTCCGGAATGATAATTCTTTCCAAAGCATTAGGTTCCGCGTCCAAACTTCCGATGACGAAACATTTATTTTTCTGTAAGTTCATTACTTGGGCAAGTTTAAGTTGGGTATGGGGAGATATGAGGTTTATTTCCCGTATGAATAAGGTTCCACCCTCAGCAATAGCGAAAGGATTGGAGTTATGAAAGGCTGAGGAGTCCTCTTGGTCGACGGACTCAATGATTAAGTCCCTCCACTGCTGATCGAAACGTCGTCCGTCCACAACTACAAAAGGGGCTGCTTTACCGGATTGGCGTTTATGGACGTACCAAGCCATCATCTGGCGACCGGTACCCCGTTCTCCGGTTAAAAGCAGGTGTCCCTTGGCGTGGGCTAGTTCTTCCAGTTTCCGTTCAACCTCTCCCGTCGTGCGGGCACCACCCCAAAGCCCATAAAATTTATCTTTATATTGGGTAAGCTGCAAAGCAGAACGTAGAATCTCCTTATATTTGGCTTCAGATAAAACGAGGTTTGCTTCATTCAAGTCTTCGGTTAATCTGCCGATAAACGTTTGGTAAAGCTTGGGCCAGCGCAAAAGCATGCGTGCAAAACTTTCTGCATCCAACGCCAAAACCTGACATTCCTCTAAGCAAAGAATTGTGTTGCAAGCGGCCTTACCGTTAAGCAAAGCAAACTCACCGAAGGTATCTCCCGGATCCAATGAATTAACGCGCCACATACGAGGTCCTTCTTTTTGAACCATAACATCCGCTTTTCCCTTGATCAGAATATAAAAGGAATTCGCTGCTTGGCCCTGCTTGATAATCTCAGAGCCTATATCATAGTTTTCCCATTGAAATTCTCTAGCGAGCTCAGCTAATTCAGGGGATGACAGATCAGAAAACAACTCAATGTTGGATAAACTATAAACTTTATCGTCACTCATAATGCCCTCCATTTGTTGAGAAGTTTGAGACCAATCCTATTATATCTTATTTTTCAGACTATTAATACGATTAATAGCAATTACTATATGAATCTCCAGAAGTTTGGCAAGATCCGACAACCAATAAACTAAAGTTGAACATCGAGTCTTCGGTGACGTAAGTCATCCTACGCGCGAAGTATTCGTTGAGGGCCGTGCGCTTCGGCGATACTCTATCCTACGCCGGTAAGTATTCCTATTGGGATCACGGCTTCGGCGAAACCCTATCCTACAGCGCTTAGTATTCGTTAAGGGTTGTGCGCTTTCGGCGATACTCTATCCTACGCCGGTGAGTATTCCTATTGGGATTACGGCTTCGGCGATACTCTCCACTGGAGACTATCGTACCGGAGGCTTTCGTACCGGAGACTATCGTCACCGAAGCAGAATAAGATGTACCACTCCCACTTGTAGAAGTGGGAGTCTTACGATTTGGATAATTATTCAACAAAACAATATTTGATATTTATAGATATTGTAGTATAATGTCTATGATATACCAAACATATTAAGGAAGTGTTTCTCGATTGAAGGTTTCGGATCTTTTTTGGAATGCATCATTTGATGAACTCAAAAGTGGTTATATTCAAGACGATGACCATTATATATGCCTGCTCTGTGGTCAGAAAATCGCCAAAGGAATTGTCTACCCCGAGGAAGGGATTCTCTATGAAGCGGGAAAATATATGGGCATCCATATTAATAGGGTTCATCAATCGGTATTTGAATATTTAATCCAGCTGGATAAGAAAATCACGGGTCTTACAGAGCATCAGACCAACCTCATCCAACTTTTTTACCTGGGAAAAAGTGATGCAGAAGTCCAAAAAGAAATGGGCATTGGCAGTGCCTCAACGATTCGCAATCACCGCTTTGCCTTAAAGGAAAAAGAACGCCAGTCGAAGGTTTTTTTGGTTATGATGGAACTCTTAAAAGAAAAGAACAAACATGAACCAACCTATTTAACCCCTCCCAAAACAGCTAAGATGGTAGATGACCGTTATAATGTAACTCAGCAAGATAGTGATAAATTATTAAAAGCGTTTTTTCCCGAAGGGACCGAAGGGCCCTTAAAGACCTTTTCTATCAAAGAAAAGCATAAGTTAGTTGTTTTACAAGAAATTGCAAAGCGGTTTCAAGGGGCGCAAACCTATACTGAAAAGGAAATTAATCAGATCTTGAAACTTGTTTATCATGATTTTGCTACCCTCAGAAGATATTTAATCGAATATGGCTTTCTTGATCGAACGCCTGATGGCAGCCAATATTGGCTACGAAATGATTCCGTGAACAAGGAGGAGACAACAATGGATCGCAAGCAAGAACTAAAACGACAATACAAGGAGACCAAAATTGAGGCAGGAGTCTATCAGATCAGAAACACTAAAAACGGAAAGGTTCTTATTGAAAGCACCCCGAACTTAAAGACTATCAACGGTAAACTATTTGGGTTGGAAATGGGCTCGCACACAAACAAGCTACTCCAAAATGAGATAACGGAATTTGGAGGAGAGGCCTTTGTTATTGAAGTGTTAGAAATCTTAGAAATACCCGAAGATATCTATTTTGATACCAAAGATGCCTTGAAAAAGCTTATGCAAAAATGGTTGGCTAAACTTCAGCCTTACGGAGAACGTGGGTATAATACACTCAAACCAATTCCACTGGATGCCTAAGGACTGTTTTTCTTGACTTTGCCAATTACTAAAAGCAACTCTGATCCTTGCATCGTCTATTATATCTGACATTTAATTCTATACAAACGAAAAAGCAGGAAGAAGATTTTCTTCTTCCTGCTTTGAGAATCAACAGGTATCAAGCCCCTGCCCTCTCCTTTATCTACTTCATTGGCAGAAGTCTTTTATTTTTCAGTGGTATTAAGCGCATTTCTTTGAAAGGGCCTCATTATAAGTTTAATCAATTCACCAAAGATCACAACACTAAATGTAAATCCAATAATCTTAAACCACAAATTGAGTTCAAGCGGAACTGTTCTAAAGACTTCTCCACCATACTGTGTGACTAAGATCTGAATGAGGAAAGTCAAAAACACAACCCCTACCATGACTTTATTTCTATGGATATTGGGGAAAATGCTCGTAATTCCAAACTCCCTACTGTTAAAAGCGTTCCATAACTGGAACAGAACAAACGACGTAAACACAATGGTCGATTGTTGTCCTTCGGTACCACCGAGAAGTTGCGTCTTCATAAGCAACAGTAAGGCAGTTACAATAAATAAACCATTGGTAACGATCTTAAGCAACATGTCCTTAGTCACGATCGAAGCATTTCTCTTGATCGGCTGTTTTTCCAGCAAATGCTCTCTTGGAGGTTCGAGACCCAAGGTTAAAGCTGGAGGACCATCCATGATAATATTCACCCATAACAGCTGTAAAGTCGTAAAGGGCATTTTAAACCCAAAGAGTTCTGCCAAGATCACCGTGAGAAACGCGACAACATTTACGGTAAGCTGGAACTGAATAAAGCGTTGGAAGTTTTCATAAATGCCTCGTCCCCACTTAATAGCGTTAACTATTGTGGAAAAAGAGTCATCTAGTAAGACGATATCCGAGGCTTCCTTAGATACTTCAGTTCCCGCTATCCCCATAGCAACCCCGACATCCGCTGCTTTTAAGGCAGGAGCGTCATTAATACCATCGCCGGTTACAACCACTGAGTTATTGTTTTCCTTTAAGAGTTTGACAACTCTCATTTTAGCAGTAGGATTGGACCGTGCAATGACCACAATTTTATCGAGCTTACTTTTTAACTCTTGATCACTCATCTCATCGATATCCGTGACTTCAAGGACTAAAGAGTCTTTTTTTACGATTCCTAGTTGATTGGCGATAGCTCTGGCCGTATTGATATTATCTCCCGTTAATATTTTGACGGTTATGCCGGCTTGTCGACAGTGATCAATGGCCACTTTAACGTCCGAACGTAGAGGATCTTCGATACCTATAAAGCCCGTGAAAATAAGATCTTTTTCCACGTTATAAATATCTTCCCAATGAGGTTCAGTCGTGAACTCATTATAAGCGAATCCCAATACTCTCCTGGCTTGATCCTGAAGTTTTATAATACTTTCTTCAATGACGTTTTTGTGTTCCTGCGTCATCGGGATAACCGTTCCATTATAGAGAATCCGATTACAAATGCTTAAAACTTTTTCAGGGGAACCCTTTGTATAGAGTCTGAAGCCCTTATCTTTTTCGTAAGCTGTGGACATCATTTTCCTTGCTGAAGTAAAATTATAATCAGCTACAGGCTCACCAAACTGTTTGCGATAATGCAAATAGTTGATATTATTCTTATCTGCACAGACAAGCAGCGAGCACTCTGTCGGATTTCCGAGGAATACAAATTTATCATCACTTTTCGTGATATCCGCTGTAGTGTTGACACAAAAATTCTCGATCATTTCACCACAGGATATTTTATTGACTGTAACGTCTTTCCCATCACACCAAACATCCACCACTGTCATCCTGTTTTCTGTCAAAGTTCCTGTTTTATCAGAACATACGACATTCACTGATCCTATGGTTTCACAGGCGATAAGCTTACGGACTAAGGCATTATTTTTAGCCATTTTCTGCATGTTAAAAGCAAGTGTAATGGCCACCATCGTAGGCAATCCCTCAGGTACTGCCGCAACGATCAGGGCAACGGAAGTTACAAAAGCATCTTTAATTCCAGGCAGAGCCGCGCTGATGTTATCCAGCACAAGAATTCCCTGTCGATACATAGTGAACAATTCGAAGAGGAAGATACCGGCCGCAGCTATGGAACCAATAATAGATATTCTTTTTCCGAGGTCTGCTAACTTTTGTTGCAGCGGAGTTTGAGATGTCTCTTCTTGTTTTAGTTCATTAGCGATTTTGCCCATTTCAGTCTTGTCACCAATGGAAGTAACAATGGCAATTACCCTACCTTCAATCACCATGGTACCTGAGTAAAGCATATTTACTCGTTCTGCCAGTGGACAATCTACTCTCTCAATTCTAGCGGATATTTTGGTAACAGATTCAGGTTCACCGGTCAGCATTGATTCATCAACTCCGAGATTGGAACGATGCACTACTCTTGCGTCAGCAGGAACTTTATCTCCCGTTTCCAAATGTATAATGTCCCCTATGGTAAGGTCACTCTGAGATATATATACTATTTTACCATCTCGCACTACTTTGACATGAACGTCTTCACTTAGCTTCGATAAGGCTTCAAAGGCTTTATCTGATTTACCCTCTTGAATGATGGCAATGGAGGTAGCGATTAAGACAGCAACAAAAATTCCTAAGCCATCCGCTATGTGACCCATTGCAAGGGATATCAACCCAGAAATTAAAAGAATTACAATTAAAGGTTCTTTCAGACTTTCAAATATTTTTCCAAAAATATTCTCCTTCTCTTTTGGGGTAAAAACATTTTTCCCATAACGCAGAATTCTTGCTTCAACTTCATTAGTTGATAATCCCATTTCTTCATTACTATTTAATTCAGCAATAACTTCTTGTACATCTTTTTGAAAAAAATCCACGCTTAGTCCTCCTTAAATTTATATTTGCTCAATAACTGGCTTACTACTCAATAATATCCTAAGCAACCACTCCTTACATTTGCACTGGTCATAACTCGAACTATCCTACGCCGATAAGTATTCCTTTCGGGATCACGGCTTCGGCGATAATCTATCCTACGCCGATAACTATTCCTTTCGGGATCACGGCTTCGGCGATACTCTCCACCGGAGACTATCGTACTGGAGAGTATCGTGTTCGAGATTAGTAGCGCCGTCATGGATGACGGGAAGGGCCCTCCCAGGAAGTTAGTTAACAAAAAAGACTTTTGACACAGCCTAAATAGGCTATGTCAAAAGTCTCGTCACCTTCACGGTTTACAAAGACAGGTAAGTTTCCCTACCGGGTATGTTGCCTTTGTAATTCAACTACTCCCTCTTAACAAATCTAGTATACTTCGATTATATTAGCTTGTCAAATCTATGCATCTTGCTACACATTCAAATCTCTACCTCTATAAAAAACATAAGTCGCCCAAAATAATACTGCAATAATCACAAATGATAAAATCACATAAATTGGCTCAAACCCTTGGGCGCACATCAGGTTCTTGGCGTCAAAATATTTGAAGGGTGTAAAGTATTTAAGATTTTCAATTTTCCTGTTCAGATCGATCGCAATCGACAATACAAATGTGAACAAAAGTATTCCTGTAGCTAGGGATGGAGCAGTCTTGGGATGCTTACTGATAGTTGCTATTGCGGTACCGATAAACAAAAATATGAGCTGTAAGATAAACATTCCAAGCATCAATCTAGTTATATCTCCACTGACCGCTTCCCCTTTGCTATATTTTTGCACCATCAGAATCGAGGAAACAAACGTTACAAGATTAATAATTAATAGATTGACTAAAGCTGCTAAAAGTTTTGAGGTTATGATTTTATTTCTGGAGATCGGTTTTACAAACAAAAACTCTGCTGTTTTATCCCTTTCTTCCTTGGCAATTATATTTGCTCCCAGCATTGAAGCATGAATCGTGGCCATCATTGCCAAGTAAAAGAAAATCACTCCGTAATAACCGGTAGCCGTTGATAAATCGAAGGTTCCCATACCCATAATAGCCTTTAGAGATTGTGGCATTTGAGCCAGTAAGTCATTCATAGATTGACCTGAGGCTGACAAACCTGCATATTTAACCATACTACTTGCTACCATAAAAAATACCCCTATACTCCATATAATCAGCGCTTTTCTATTGGCTTTCATTTCTCTGATAAACACATTCATAAGATAACCCTTCCTTTAGTGGCGGCATTCCCATTATTCAGGACTTTCCAATTGTTAGGTTACATTCCTATTATTCGGGACCTTCCGGTCTTAAAAACAGCTATACTTCAGCACTTAATTGGGGACATTCCTGTCCCCGAATACTGCTCAAGCTTCAGCTGGTGTGTCCCCTTTCCTTTACCTCCCCTTTCCTATTAAACTGCATGGATATCTCTCTTGGAATAAATCAAATAACTGGCTGTAACCGCTATTACGATAAAACCTATAGCCACTATCATAAAGGAAGACTCATAACTGGAATTTTGAACTATATAGGTAGAATTAAAATACTTAAAGGGAGAAAGATACCGCAAAGCATCATCTCCCGTTGTCGAAGCCAAAGCCCCGACGATGAAGAAGGCGAATACCGTACCCAAAGAGATAGGGAGTACCGATTTAAGCTTAGAAACCACTACAGAAACGATAATTCCCAAGGCCAGGAATATAAGCTGAAGAAAAAATAAGGTTAAAGAAAGCAACAAGAATATTCTTGTACTATACTCTTTGGTTTCTACCAGGGAAGCCATCATAGATGCAGCTCCTAAATAAAATACATTTGTGATAACTAAGGAGGTTAAAGCTGCCAAAAGCTTGGAGGTCATAATTTTTATACGAGTAACAGGTTTTGTTAAAAGAAAATCCGCTGTTTTATCCCGTATTTCCTTAGATACGATGGATGTACCTAAATTCATGGCTTGAATTGCTCCAACAAGTGAGATATATAAGAAAATATAAGAATAAAATCCTAAAATTGAACCTATATTCTCCACTGAAAGTCCCAAGGCGATTCTTAGTGCCTCTGGAAAACCCTCAATTACTTTTTTGAACTCTTCAGCTTCCTTGGAGATAGAAGGAAACATGGAAAGGAAAAGGATTACTAACCCCACTAAGGCGAGTGTCCAAGTAATCGTGGATTTCCTATAAGCCTTCAATTCATGGAGAAACATATTCATAAACTTTAGGCCCCCTTTTCATAGTAATGCAGAAAGATTTCTTCAAGGTCAGGCTCCTCTATCCAGACATTAACTATTTCTATCTCCGAGATCTTGTGCATGATCAAATTAAGATTGCCTCTGTACAAAAAGCTGATGATGTTTTGCTTAACCTCTAAATTACTAACTCCCCCGATATTAAAAAAATTGTGATCTAGGTTCGCAGTTGTTTGAACTTTGATTTTTTTATAGTTGTTTTCTTGTAAGGCACTGATCTTTTGGAGCTGTATGATTTTACCTTCTTTGATAATGGCCACACGATCACACAGCCTTTGAACCTCTCCTAAAATATGGGATGAAAACAGGATTGTCGCGCCTTTATTATTCTCTTCCTGTAATAGTTCAAAGAACTTTTGCTGCATTAACGGATCTAAGCCGCTGGTTGGTTCATCAAGGATAATCAGTTTTGGCTCATGTAGTAGTCCCTGGACAATTCCAACTTTCTTTTTATTGCCAAAGGACAAATCATCAATCTTTTTATTAAGATTAAGATCCATAATTTCAGCTAACTCGTTAATTCTTTTGCTGCAATCTTTTTGATAAAAGCTGGCCGAATATTTTAAAAGCTCGATCACTTTCATTTTGTCATAGTAAAAGACCTCTGACGGCAGGTAGCCAATTTCCTTTTTAATTTCCGGCCCATGCTTTATACAGTCTTTACCAAATATTTTGGCGCTTCCGCTTGTAGGGTATATCAATCCTAATAAAGTACGAAGGGTCGTTGACTTTCCAGCACCGTTAGGACCAATAAAACCAAAAATTTCTTGCTCTTGAACATTAAAATTTACATCAATAATTCCGCGCTCCTTACCGTAATACTTGGTCAAATTATTTATTTCTATCACATCCATTTTTTGTGTCTCCTTCATCTTCAATTGGGGACATTCCTCTGTCTACCCTAGATTTACGCCAAAGAGGAGGAGGTGTGTCCCCTTTCATAATGTTCATTACCTTTATAAACATTTTTTGCATAACCTTAATTTATTATCCATTTAACAAACAAAAAGACATGACCAATCAGAAGACCCCTTCCAAAATAATTGGAAGGGGTCTTCTGAGCTATTTAGCCTTATTTGAAATACCTGTCTAGAAGGCCTTTAAAGGCTGATCCATGCCTTGCTTCATCCTTACACATCTCATGAACAGTATCATGGATTGCATCATAGTTTAGCTGCTTAGCCTTTGTAGCAAGATCTTTTTTACCTTGACAGGCCCCAAATTCGGCCTCAACCCTTAACTCTAAGTTCTTTTTCGTATCGGCACAGACAACTTCCCCCAGCAACTCGGCAAACTTAGCTGCATGTTCCGCTTCTTCAAAAGCTATTCGCTTATAAGCCTCTGCTATCTCAGGAAACCCTTCTCGATCCGCTTGACGGCTCATTGCCAGATACATTCCAACCTCTGTGCATTCACCCATAAAGTTAGCTCTTAAGCCTTCAAGTATTTCAGCATCAATGCCCTCGACAACCCCGATTTTGTGTTCATCTGCCCATTGCATTATACCGTCATTTTTCTCCCTGAATTTCTCCTTTGGAGACTTGCACTGCGGACACTGATCCGGCGCTTCATTTCCCTCAAAAACATACCCACATACTGTACATATAAATTTCTTCATAAAACTATTGCCTCCTAAAAAATTATTGAACCTTATAAAATAAGTTTACAATAATTCTAATCAAAAAGCAATTATATATTTATAATAATTTTAAATATTTTCAGCTATATAATAAATTAATTTCTCTGTACTCTCCCATCCAAGACATGCATCCGTAATTGACTTTCCATAAATATTCTCCCCTATGCCTTGCTTACCTTCTATCAAATAGCTTTCAATCATGAGACCCTTGATCATTTTCTTAAGTAAAGTGTCATATTTCCTACTCATTAGTACCTCTCTTGCGATTCTCGGCTGTTCAGAATAACACTTCATAGAATTTGCATGATTTGTATCGACAATCATAGACGGGTTTGACAGTTGCAGTTTTTCATATTCTTTAGCAATACGAATTAAGTCCTCATAATGATAATTTGGAATATTTCTTCCGTAAGGATCCACGGCACCTCTTAAAATGGCATGGGTAAGAGGATTGCCTGTTGTTTCAACTTCCCATCCATTATAGCTAAAAGTATGGCCTTGCTGTGCAGCTATGATTGAGTTTAACATGACTGACAGATCACCACTTGTAGGATTCTTCATACCTACTGGCGTGTCAACACCACTCACAGTTAATCTGTGTTGCTGATTTTCGACGGAACGAGCCCCAATTGCAATATATCCTAAAACATCTGAGAGATAGGTATAGTTTTCCGGATAGAGCATTTCATCGGCAGCAGGCATGTAGAATTCACATAATGATCTTAAATGCAATCTTCGAATAGCTTTTATTCCTTCAAATAAATCAGGTTCTTTGCTAGGGTCTGGTTGGTGCGCCATACCCTTATACCCTTCACCAGTAGTTCGCGGTTTATTTGTATAGATCCTTGGAATAATCAGAATTGAATCTTTTACTTTTGCCTGAACCCTTGCAAGTTTCTCAATATACTCGCAGACAGAGTCTTCATTATCAGCTGAACATGGACCAATTATAAGGATAAACCGAGCATCTTTATTTCCAAAGATATTCCTGATATCAATATCTCTTTTTTCTTTAATATCTTTAATATGCTTTGGTAGAGGAAGTTGCTCGATAATTTCCTCTGCGGTTGGAATTCGTTTAATGAATTTAATCCCCATTTCCAATTCTCCTTCCTAAAACTAGTATGTCTTTCAGTATAGAATCTTTCGACTGAACTAGCAATGTAATCATCATAAAGGGTTAATTCCAATTGCAGCAAGTGAACTCGTTCAACTAAAGTTGAACATCGAGCCTTCGGCATAAGTCTCCAGTGACGATAATGTCCAGTGGACATTATCGCCGAAAGCGCACAACCCTTAAAGTATACTATCGCGCTGAAGGATTACTTATGCCGAAGGCGCAGAGCCACTGACGAATACTTTCGCGCCGTAGGATGGACTCTACCTCCTTCGCCGCTAAGTGTTTCTATAGGGGGGGCGGCTCGGCGATACTCTATCCTACGCCGATAAGTATTCCTTTAGGGATCACGGCTTCGGCGATACTCTCCACCGGAGACTATCGTACTGGAGACTATAGTCACCGAAGCAGAATTAGGTGTACCACTCCCACTTGTAGAAGTGGGAGTCTTACGATTTGGATAAAGTTAATCACACTTGTCCATTTGATTTGTTAAAACTTCAATTTCGAGCTCTACATATACTTCGATAAACAACTCTACTAACTCAGGATCATAATGTTTACCGGAGTATTTTAATAGTTCGTCAATGGCATCTTGTTTTGTCATTAAATTTTTGTAAGGCCTTCCTGAAATCATAACATCAAAGGAATCGACAATTCTTATTAGCCTGGATAAAAAAGGAATAGAATTATCTTTTAGTGCATTCGGATATCCACTACCATCATAATTTTCATGATGACACAATATCTGATACGCGACATGTCGCAAATCTTCTAATTCTGTGGCAATTCTATAACCAATTTGAGTATGAGTTTTTATGATTTCAAATTCATCCGCATCTAATTTGCCTTGTTATTCAGGATACTATCTGGAATTGCAATTTTACCAATATCATGAAGCTTAGCTAATAAATTTAGTTCATCAATTTGCGAAGAAGTCATATTAATCTTTTCACAAATCTTAAACATCCTTAGGGCGTGTCAAGAAGTATTTTTTCATTTAGATAATTAAGAATAAAAAAATTATAAGCAAGATTTTATTACTTACAGGTACTATTTAGCAATTTACCAATCTTTTACGATTACCAAAAGGATTAAAGCGTATGTTAAATTCAATATTCTACAAGATTCCTTTTATCCTTCCGGAATAAAGAAATTCAAACTATTCTTTGCCACATTAACCTTGAGCCCGACGGAATATCCTCGGCCATAATATCCTTAATTTGAACCAATTCTTTCTCCCATTCTTACACTACATTCCATTCCCTTGGAAGTTTGCTGGATTATATCTTTGTCAATTCTAGATACGTCTTTTTTTAGAAATAATATGACGGTTGAACCACCAAACTTAAAATAACCTTTTTCATCTCCCTTTTTTACATTTGTATTAGGATTGTATGTCTGGATGATGGAACCTACGAACGTAGCGCCTACTTCAACATATAGTATCTCCCCAAAATTTTCTGAGTGCAGAATGCTCCATTCGCGTTTATTTGCACAGAATAACTTTCTAATTCGACTTATCGAAGTAGGATTTACAGAATAGTAAAATCCTTTAATCTTTGTAGTTGGACTACATGTTCCTTGATCCACAAAATGGAATCTATGATAATTTGAAGGGCTTAACCTAACTATCAAGCAACTGCCTTCTGCATAGGCCGTAGCAATAGAATCATCTCCAATAAGCTCTGCTAATGAATAGGTCATTCCTTTTATCTGAATAAGCATTTTTATGTCAATGTTCTCATAAGCCAAAATTTTCCCATCACAGGGAGATATGAGAATGTTTTTTTCACAAGCTAAGTGAAGCTTTTGCTTTTTCAGTTTTCGATAGAAGAATTCATTAAAGCTATGGAAACCCCTTTCAGGTATTTCAAAGCAATTCATATCAATGTTATATTCGTCCACAAACTTACGTATTTTACGTTTACTGATAGCTCTATCACAATAATAGCCGAAAATTCTAGAAGTAATCTTTTTCTTGACCAACAACTCTAAAATTTTCATTCCCAAGGGGGAGGAATATATCCAATTGATATACGATTCTCCGGGAACTTGTTCAACTTCATATTTTTGCGTTTTTCGATTATACACATTGATCATAGTAACCTTTTTACCTCATTTTCTTTATCTTTTTGGAGACTATCGTCATCGAAGTCCCGACGTTCAGGTTTAGCTGAACGAATTTACTATTTTCTCTAATACAATAGGCTTATGAGTAAGACCTAAGATTCAAGGAGCTCATTATAAAACACTCATCTGCTTTAAACCTTGTACATCTTTAATTTTGACTGAGGTCAAATGAAAGTCAATAATTCCTTCCTCTCTCATTTTACTCATTTCTCTTGACATGGATGGGCGGGAGACATTGAGAAAATCCGAAAGTTCATTACGATTTAGAGGCAAAGTAATATTTACATCTCCGCTCTTCCTATATTGTTCCAACAAATATGTGCTTATTTTTCCACGTATACTCTTAATAGTAAGATATTCTACCTTCTTGTTTAGCATTAAAGCTCTTTCAGATATAATCCTTAAGAAGTTTTGAATCAAGATTCTGTGCCATGAGCACATCCTATCGCATTCCCCGACGATTTTTCCCCTCGGCAAGAAGAGTACTACACAAGCCTCATGTGCCTGAACAGTTGCCGGCCAGATCATTTGGCTTGAAAAGGCTATTATCTCGCCAAAAATCTCCCCTTGCTTTAGAAGTGTTATCACGGTCCTTTTCCCTTCAGCATTCTCTTTGCTAACCGTGGCTGAACCCTTAAGAACTATACCAATACTTTCATAAACATCCCCACCAGTTACAATATAATCGTTTCGGGTATAACTACACACCCTAGGCTTCAAGCAATTAAGCATGGTTGAAATATCTTTGCTTAGTATTCCTTGGAATAAACTTGTTTTCGAAACTTCTTCAAGATATTTTTCAAACAAATGCATCACCGCCTTATTTGTATCCTCAGATACCGACTTAGTTCTTTTGTTGTAATATAATGAACCTACTAAAACAAATCGTCTAGAAAGGGGTTCTCCGCATGAAACGAAATATAGTAAAAATAGATGCAGACAAATGTAACGGCTGCGGTCTATGTGTAACCGCCTGTCACGAAGGTGCCCTACAACTGATTGAGGGCAAGGCACGTCTTGTTTCCGAAAGTTATTGTGACGGTCTGGGCGACTGTTTGCCTGAGTGCCCGACAGGAGCTATCGTCCTTGAGAAACGGGATACCGTTGAATATGACGAAGTGGCTGTCCAGAAGCATATGGAAAAATACAAGCCACAGCCCGAAGCAGCTCTTCCTTGTGGTTGCCCTGGCAGCCAAGCAAAACTGCTTGCCAAAAAACAACCTGAATCCACCCCTGTACTCTCCAGTGAAAACTCGCAGTCTCAGCTTGGTCAGTGGCCCTGCCAATTAAAATTAGTACCTTTAAACGCACCCTACCTGGATAACGCTCATTTACTGATCGCAGCTGACTGCACAGCCTTTGCGTACCCGAATATTCACCAAACATTCATGCGCAATAAGATTACTCTAATAGCCTGTCCAAAACTAGATGACCTTGATTATTCAGAAAAGTTGACAGCTATACTAAAGCAGCACGAAATTAAAAGCGTCTCAGTTTTAAAAATGGAAGTCCCCTGCTGTGGTGGAATTCTTCAAGCTGTAAAGAAAGCCTTGTCAAACAGCGGAAAAATGATTCCTTGGAATGTTGTAACAATCTCAACCGATGGAAGAATTCTAGAAGATTAATTCCAGTGAGATCGCTCCCATACTTTGACTCTATTTTTACCCTTTCTTTTTGCTTGGTATAATGCCCCATCTGCTCGCTTTAATAATTCATCTCCTGCTTTGTCAAGGGAAGCACATCCAAAATTCCCATCCTGTTCAGTACCCGCCATCCCAATACTAACTGTAAAGGTAATGTCACCTTTTCTACTGGCAATCTCGATCTGGCTAATTTTCATGCGTATCTTTTCTGCCACTATATGCCCTTGTTCCAGGGAAGTTTCCGGTAGTAATACTAAAAACCAAACTTATCATTAATGTCTTTAAAATCATCAATGTCTAACATCAGTAGGCTAGTGGGATGCCCGATCCGGCACGCCCGCTCCATCTCTAGCTCAAATTGTTGCTCAAAATATCGTCGATTTGCCAGCCCTGTTAGGTAGTCCTGTAGTGATAAATAGGCAATGTCTACAGTACCTTTTTCAGTAGGGATATTGTATGACGTGCCTTTTTTGTCATTAGCAATCTGAGCTAAGATACTAGGATCAATTGTCTGACCCACTATCTCTCTATCCTTATGGAAAACTATTCTTCCTTGCCCATCCACTACATAAATATTACCTTGCTTATTTTCTTGAAAACCGTTAACTAATGAGTGAAAGATAGTATTTTCGTTCCACAAGTTGATACTCAAAGCTAAAACTCCTGAAATTTGAGCATGTTCCATCACTGCGCAGCTGACAAATATCACAGGAGAAGGATTGGAGTGAGTAATAATAACATCGGAAAGATAACTTTGATTTTTTGCCAATGGGTATTGAATGTAATCCCGGTCGCTGATATCAAACTTATGTTTTAGCTCTATTATACCTTGGGGAGAACTATCGAATAGCTGCATTTGCCCGTTCCGGTCTGTAGCAATCCCCCCAGTAAAGATGGCACTGCTCCTTACAAATATGTCCATTACCTTTCCCGCTTCATCCAACATAGCGGAATTGAATAGCTGAATTTTCTTAGACAAGTATTCAACATCCTCAAGACTTTTATTCAAGAGCCAATCAAGTCTATCGGCTAAAAAATCCACATCGTTAATCATTACTTTATGGTACCTATCTTCCACAACATTGGGTGTAATATAGAACAAGGAAAAAGCGCCGGGAATCCCAATAGCTAAGATAACCAACAAGCCAATAACCGCTGTCAATTGTTTAAACAACTTGCTATGATAAATAAAGGTCATAGGCGCCCCTCCATGTACTGATATTACATTTTCCCACTTCCATAACATTCTAAGCTATTAATCTTTCCGCTGTTACACTTAGATTATCTGATTTGTTTGCTTCTTAACTGTCCACAGGCAGCATCAATATCCGTCCCGTGTTCAAGACGAATACTACAATTTATCCCTTGCTTTTTTAACGTATCATAAAACGCCAGCATCGACTCGTGCTCACTTCTTTGATATTGAGGATGTTCATCGACTGGATTGTAGGGAATTAAGTTAACATTCACGAGCTGTCGCTTATCACAAATTAAGTCAGCCAGTTGAAGGGCATGTTCTCTACGGTCATTGAGATCTTTCAGTAGAATATATTCTAATGTAATTCTGCGATTTGTTTTCTCCAAATAGTAATCAATGGCCTGCATTAACGTTTCTATTGGAAAGGCACGATTAATTTTCATGATCTGTGCTCGAAGTTTATTAGTTGGCGCGTGTAAGGAGATCGCTAAGTTTACCCGCAAATTGGTATCAGCAAATTCACAAATCTTATCGGCAAGGCCACTTGTCGATATGGTAATATGTCTTGCAGCAATAGAAAGTCCCTTATGATTTATTATAATTCGCAAGGAGTCAATAACGTTTTGAAAATTATCAAAGGGTTCGCCAATCCCCATCACCACAACATGACTCAATTTTTCACCTTGTTGCTCTTGATCCAGATGGTCTTGAACTTTCATAATTTGTTCCACAATTTCGCCACAGGTTAAGTCACGATTTTTAGTTAATAACCCACTCGCACAAAAACTACAGCCCATGTTGCAACCTACTTGAGTAGTGACACAAACCGACAAACCAAATTTATGTCTCATCAAAACCGTTTCAATCAGATGGTCATCCTTGATCTTGAACAAAAACTTAATCGTTCCATCTGCCGATTCTTGCTTGAAGTATTCGACTAATGATTGCAGGGCAAAATGATCGGCTAACACTTGAAGACACTCTTTATTGACATCCAGCATTTCAGAGAAGTGCTTCACCCGCTTCCTATAAAGCCATTCCCAGACTTGTAAGGCCCGAGACTTTTTATGCCCATATTTTAACAGCCATTCAACCAGTTGATCAAATGTCAATCCAAAAATGGATTCTTTATTCATAATTTCCTCTTTTCAGTTGAAATTCCCGAAGTAATTCGGTTAATTATCCTCAGAACTGTGGCATCCAGACTAGATGTTTCTCTGTTTAGTCGTGTAGATGGTATCCAGAAACTAACGATCCTTTTTCGATTCTTTTTCAGATAGGAGTAAATAATTTGCGCTTCATCAATATCATGTTGTGTTAATCTATAGAAATCGTTTTTTTCTTTCTTAAACTTTTCCCTGATAATTTGTTTTAGGTACTGCCCCAACTCTGTATTATCTGCCTTTACTACATTAAATACTTTTCTATAAAGAAGCTTATTTCCCTTAATTAGGAACAATTTTGCAAGTGAAGTGTCCATAAATTCAACCGCTAAGATATTCCTATTTTTACTTGAGGATTGAACTAATTGCTGCTTTCCAATGACATGGCGAAGCCCTAAATAATACTCCCTATATTGGGCTGCCTTCTCAAAATTTAGATTTTCGATAGCCTTATCCATCCTTTTTGGGAGTTCCTGAACTGCTGCCATATCATTCCCGTTTAAAAGCAGAGATATCCTTCCAAGGTGAACCCCGTATTCATCAGGACTTACCCGCCCAGTACAAACACCTAAACAAGTACCCAACTGCCGGAACAGACAGCCCTCGACTTTCTTCGCTAATCTAGGACTCGTACATTTTCGGATAGGGTAGAAATCATTCAGGTATTGTATTGTAGTCTCTACAAGGTGAGGACTGGTAAAAGGACCAAAATATAATGCACCATCATCATCCTTTTTATTGACTTGAGTGACCTTGGGGTATTGTTCAGCCGGTATCTTCAAATAACAATACTTTTTATCATTCTTCATCTGCTTGTTAAACCTGGGTTTTATATCCTTGATAAGACGACATTCTTCAATAAAGGCGTCCAATTCTGTATCTGTAACGATATATTTAAAGGTATCAATATTATGGATCATTTCAGTAACATTTGGAGCCCTATCCTTTTGGTTTCTAAAATATTGGGACACCCTGTTCTTGAGGTTTTTCGCCTTACCAACATAGATTATATTGCCTCTTGCATCGACCATCATATAGACACCAGGTCTTTGTGGAAGTTGCTTAAGTATTTCAATACAATTCATATATACTCCATAAACATTTATTTCTTGTCCAAGAGTATTATATCATACGTTATTACAAGTTCACCGCTACTTGCTTTAAGCATTTCTTAGACATCTACAAAAATATCTATAAGACCTAAAAGCCCCTGATCCAAATAATTATGGTTCAGGAGCTTTTAGTTTTCTCTTAAATACTCGTTGAGAGCCTACTCTCCATCTTATAAATATGGAGGCTAAACTTTCCGGTTATATTCTTAATATGCAGTCCATATTTGTAAAAGTTCTCATTTTTGATACTCCATATAATTGTTGCGGAAATAGATTTATATAACTCGTTCTCCAAGGCAATATTAAATTCAAGTACTGCACCGTCCTTAAATATTTCAGTGGTGAAAATACACAATCCTTCACTTGAAATATTCGCAACCCGTATCTCCATGGGAGGCTCATATTTATAAATTTCCCCTTCTGAAATGCATTTCAAACATTGTATTACCATACCATACGTTAATCTAGTACTTTTCCGAACGTCAACGTTGTCATTCATTTTCGCTTTACGCTCCACATTTGTAGTAATCATTCGCCTATTATTATACCTGATATTGGCAAAGTTGAATAGAATTCAGCACACGCATGTTTTCAATGATATCTGGTTAAAGTAACACAAGGCTCAATAGTCGAGGAGGGTAATCGATGGATAAATTAGATAAACTGCACGATACACAGGAGAAAGCAGAACAGAATAAAAAGCATCAAGGCAAAGGAAATCCAGGCAAAAAGTTACCTAATAAGCAACACGGTACAAATAAATAGCCTGAAACCACGATCTTTTAAGATCATTGTCATTTCTTTCGGATGGTTTCAATGGACGAATCATATATTGATGAAGAAGGGTGTCTCAAAACCTAATTTGAGACACCCTTCTTCATTAGTTTCACTAACCCTTATCCAAATCGTAAGACTCCCACTTCTACAAGTGGGAGTGGGTACACCTTATTCTGCTTCGGTGACGAGAGTCTCCAGTACGATAGTCTCCGGTGGAGAGTATCGCCGAAGCCGTGATCCCTAAAGGAATACTTATCGGCGTAGGATAGAGTATCGCCGAGCCGCCTTTCCCAATAGAAACACTTGGCGGCGAAGGAGGTAGAGTCCATCCTACGGCGCGAAAGTATTCGTCTGTGGATCTGCGCCTTCGGCATAAGTCTCCACTGACGATAGTCTCCAGTGGAGAGTATCGCCGAAGCGCACGGCCCTCAACGAATACTTCGCGCGTAGGATGACTTACGTCACCGAAGACTCGATGTTCAACTTTAGTTGAACGAGTTCACTTGTCCTTATTAATAACCGAGAGTAATTCATTCAGAACCTTATCAGTATCATCATAATTTACTTGACAGGTACCAACGACCTTATGACCTCCTCCACCATACTTTAACATTAGCGACCCTACATTAGTTTGGGAAGTCCGATTAATAATACTATGTCCAACCGCGAAAACACAGTTTAGCTTGTTTCGCCCGTCTATGATCCAAACGGAAATATTTTGATCTGGATAAAGTGAGTAAATCAAGAACCTGTTGCCACTATAAATAGTTTCAACATTTCTTAAATCCGTAATAATGGCATTATCTTTAGTCTTTGTATGCTGAAGGATCATTTGGGTAAACAATTCATTTTGTTCAAAGTAACGTACTACTCGTTCTTGAACATCAGGTATAGCCAGGATTTCCTCAATAGACATTCTGCGGCAATATTCAATCATATCATCCATAAGCTGATAATTACTAATTGAATAGTCTCTGAAACGTCCAAGCCCAGTACGAGGGTCCATAACAAAGGCTAATAATACCCACCCTTGGGGGTGGAGAATTTCTTCAACTGTAAGTTGCGCAGAATCAGCTTTGTCAACAGCTTCCATCATAGCTTCTAAGTGCCCGAATTTTTCCTTTCCACCATAATAATCGTATATTACTCGAGCTGCACTCGGAGCTGAACGACTGTCCCCTTTAAAGCGACCTTTTAAATCAAGCCTTTCTTGTTCACTGGAATGGTGATCAAACCATAAACCACACCCTTCAACAAAGGGGATATTTGCCAAAACATCATTTTCGGTTACCTGCACAAGACCGTCTTGAATATCTTTAGGATGTACAAATTGCCGTTCGTCCACTATACCGGCTTCCTTAAGAAGAACGGCACAAGCTAAGCCATCAAAATCTGAGCGAGTTACAAGTCTCATGTATTTGTCTCCCTTCAAAATTATCACACTGATTCAAAATCACGGGATTCTCTGAAAATAAGCCCTCCCTAACAAGCCCTTCTGCAGAGCATCTGGATCATGGTTGAGCCTTGGCTCACCTCCTCTTCTTACGGCATCCAATTTTTCCAGCTCTGATGTTATTCTAAACATTATAAGCTAATTTCGTGAATAGCATTGTTGAAGTATGACGATGGATCTCTCTTTGAACTAGTTCAAAATCTCCCCCCGGAGCACTTACACAAATTGCTCTCATCAACTTCATCACGCCCTTCAAAAATTGGTTTTATCGATAATGCCACTGATTACCGCTCCTAAAGTATGATTCTTCATGAGTTGATAAATTCCTCCATTAAATACTACATATACAGAATAAAAGATTATTTATAACGTCAGTTACGTTGGACCTACCTAAGGGACAAGCGATACCTAAATTGCCGTGGCTTTACGAATAACCTATTTTGCATTTGGTTAACTCTATTCTGGTAACTGAATCAGTGGCGTTAGCCAACAAAGAAAGGTCCTGAATTATTATATTATTAAACCCAATACAAATGTCAATCATCACATTAGCATCCGCCGCCCCAATGTAAGACCTTACTAATTCCTCATAGGCAGGCTACTGACTGAAAAGAGAGCCGGGGTTCGCGGCTCTCATTCTTGTTTCAATTCCCTATAGGCAGGCTACGGACCTATTTTGGGTCCAAAAACAACGGGTTTTCCAGAACGGTCAGATTCATTAATTCGAGTCAAACCCCATTGGATAGTCCACTTATATCACTTTGCAATTTCAGGATCTCCTCTAGGGAGAGTTCAGTGATTTCTGCGATGAGTTCGAGCGCTAAGCCTTTTTTTATAGCCGCCTTGGCTGTCAGTACTCTGCCTTCTTCTCTGCCTTCTTCTTTTGCAGTATCTAATATCCCCAACTCCTGCCCTAAGTAGGCAAGATAGTCGTCATATCCACGTCGTTCTATCTCACTCATCATTAGGTAATCCAACTTTTTAGCCGCCAGTAGGATTCCAGGTGACTTGAAGTCCTCACGTATTGCGCCATGCTTAAAGAAATACACCCATTCGTCAATGGCCTCATTGATCATATCCTCAAACTTTTCCACATAAATCATATAGTATTCTGGGAAAACATTTTTGCTGGTAATCGATGTCTCCCTATGTTTCGCCTTAGATTCGTGAAGAATAAGCGGTTTCTTCGTATGCATTCCAATCAGCTCTGTTGTACCATAATAGATAAAATCTGTGATCTCTTTTTCATCCACTCGCATGCTATGATACAAAATACTGATAGAAATAACTTTGACAACTTCGTTGTAACTCTTACCCAGCTCCATACCTTCCACTACGGCTCTTGACGTACCCCAAAGCAAGCGTTGCAGGTAATCCGCCTCACGCTGATTCTGTATTTCAATGATTATTTGTTTTCCTCGGGAATCTTTACACTTTAAGTCAACTCGGTTAAACTTCCGATTTTCGGCTTCTCTGTTACTTTCGCTTTCTAACACATTTTCTATAATGATGGTTTCTTTCAACAAGTTGGAAATAAACGCTTCTAGCACATCAAAATTGGCTTTATTACGTAGTATATATTTCATAGCCCAGTCAAAGCGCACAAGCTTTTTTATAGCCATAATAATTTCCCTTTTCCTTCCTATCAATATTTCTTTAACCCAATTGGTAACTTCATATTAATCTTTGTTCTATCGTTTATATCCTTATTGTACCATTTTATGAGGATTGCGTCATCTAGCACAGTCGCTTACATCAGCTTATAAACTGAATAATCCCGTATAAAAATACGAAATTCTGCCTTTACGTTATGAATACTTCTTACTGCCATCGATTTGCACTTAGGAATCAGATATCTGAAAGATTCCCCCATCGCCACTCTATCTCTGATGAATCATTAGAGTCTATCTTGACTATCTCATTCGCCTCCGAAATAAAGTCAAATTGTAGGGCCACTTTGGCAGATTCCCTCCACGCACATACGCGGGGTACGACTAAGTACGTAAGTATGTGCAATTTTCACACATACTGTTTCGAATCCACGACCCACGCGGGGTGCGACATTATGGTTAGTGATATAAAATGGTGAGTGAATCAGTAAATTCTCAAGTTTGAGCCGATTTTTGATGATTCACTCACCATAATAAATGCTTCAATTTTTACAAAGCGAGTTTAAAAACATCATTAAGTTAGTATCATCTACCCAAGTCGGAAGGTCTTTGTTTCAATTCCTTATGGCAGGCTACAGGCCTTTGTTGGCCGATGTACATCGTTGTGTAGATGTTGAGTTTCAATTCCTTATAGGCAGGCTACAGGCTGGGAGTACCATATCCCAGTGATATTCTGACGAGAGCAAATACACAGTCTATCAGCAGCCTGGGGAACCAGAATTTAGGCGCATTGTGGCTGAAAATCTCCAGAAGAAATGGGAAGGGATTAAAACTTGGCATCAAGTTGAGAAAAAGGATAAAAACGATAGCTCTTATCCCATGAACAGTACCATTGATCATCAAGAAGGTGAGCGAGGGAGCATTAAGATTCAGATGCTTAACAATCCAAAGTTGCACATTTTAGAATATAAAGGAGGAATTATCAAAGGATATTCGGGGATGATGGAACTTTCTGGGCCGCCACAGTTGCTTCAAGTTGCCATAGATGCAGGTTTGGGAAGTAAAAATTCACAAGGGTGTGGTTGTTTGGAGGTGATGGGAAGTAGTAGAAGAACAAAGCCTTAATCAATTGATGATGGAGTCGTTACTAGCGACTAAAGAGAGCATAGGAGATGAGTTATATTGCTCTGCACGCTTCTTACGTCTTGATGAAAATATGTTGACGTAACCAAAGAGTAGTCATAGATCGTAGCCTATAGTATAATATTTACAGAAAGGTAGGTAAGTAACTTGCCCCGAAAGAAAGCGAGCTTGGAACGGGTAAGACTGGACGAAATACTGAAATCTCTGTTTACGGTATCGAGCAAGGCACTGATCTACATGTTAAACAGCTTATTTAAAGAGAATTATGCAGTAGAAGTAACCGAGGTGAGCTTTGCTAGCAATGAATTCGTTGACGATGAGTATAATATACTGAGAGGAGACCTATTTCTCAAACTCAGCGATGCAGGCAAATCCGATCATTATCACATAGAGATCCAGACCTTAAACGATGACAGCATGGTCATCAGAATGTTAGAATACGGAATCAGCAAAGCTAAAGAAATCGCCAAATATGAAGGAGATCCGGAAGAAACAGTATTTTACATCCCCAAACAATTGGTCATCTTCATAGAACAGAACCTGAGCATCAAAGATGAATTAAGACTAAGACTAATATTTCCTGACGGACAGGAAGTAAACTACCGAGTACCGGTCATGAAATATTGGGAATACAGTAAAGAGAAGATTATAGAACAAAGGCTTTACCCACTATTGCCCTTACAGGTATTCAAGTTACGTTATCAGATGGAAAAAATAAAAAATAGAAAGAACCATACAGAACAAGAACTTCGAAAAATAATTCAGATAGCCCAGCGTATTGTGGAAACCATATCTTATGAAGCAGTAAGACTGTTTCAAGCAGCGGAAATAGACGGAGAAGACCTGCACAAAATACTCTTAGCGAATGAAGAACTCTTCAGATATTTAAACAGCCGATATGTAAATGATACAAAGCTAAATGAGGAGGTTCTGAGTATGACTAGAACTCTGTACGATCCTATTGTGGCAGAAAAAGCCAAGCTGGAAGGCAAGCTAGAAGGCAAGCTAGAAGACGCCCGAAACGCATTGAAGAAAGGATTCTCGTTAGAAGATATTGCTGAGATAACTGGTCTGCCCCTAGAATCATTGCAGAAGCTCAAAGCAGAACTAACAAACTAAATTGTGACCGTTAATTTCTGAAGTGAGCGTAGTCGAATCTTCTTTATTTAACTGCAAAGGGTGCTCAAAATAGGTCTTAGAATTATAAAATAGGTCCCCGCACATAATGTGCAAGGACCTATTTTCTTATCCACATAAAATAATTGTTTAATATTATTTTGGACATGTTGTAATGAATCAGTGCACCATTGAGTTACTCAACTTCTCAATTCTATCTTGCAAGACCTATGGAGATATTAATAGTCTTGTATAAGAGCCGTTGCTTCATCTAAATGAGCGACAGCGAAAATTCGATTTGTTAAACGGCTGAGCACATCCAAGTCTGTTATCGTGCGGACTCTCTCTTGAAGCGCTTGTGACTCTGCACCAAAACGTACTTCGAGATATTGACAAATTGCCTCGGCCTTGCCTTTTGCCTCTCCAATGACTGAATAAGCGGTTTTTTCGTATGCAACCCAATCAATTCTGTTGTACCATAATAGATAAAATCCGTGTTCTCTTTTTCATCCACTCGCATGGTATGATAGAGAATACTGATAGATATAACTTTCACAACTTCGCTATAGCCCTTCCCCAGCTTTACTAATTGACAATAATCCCACCTCATAATTTCAAAAGATTTTCTTAATAAGGACAATATCTGATGTTCTCTGTCGTCATATGTCGAGGTTCTCTTTAAACTTGAATTTCTTTAAGACATTACTTTATTTTCCCCCCTATTACCATTTTCCTGACTATTATCCAGAATAGTGAAATACACAATAGACTGTGCATTTGCTTCCGTCTCCACGAAACAGGTTTCTATAGGCCACGACCGGGGAGAGTGTGCGTACACGAATATTCTTATCTTGCATTTTTCGCCTTATTTGTTCGCAAATTTTTCTTTGTAGATTTTTCTTAAGGGCATATACTATATATCAAGAATTCTTGATATATAAGGAATTGAAAGGAGTGATATTTAATGAACCTTGCAAAGGTATCTGCAAACGGTCAGGTCACAGTTCCCATAGAAATTCGCCGTAAGCTTATGCTTAAAGAAGGAGATAAGCTACTTTTTATTGAACGGGAAAACGGTGAAATCGTGATTAACAATGCGTCAGCTACGGCCATTCTGAAAGCGCAAAAGGCATTTGAAGGGGTGGCTGAAACTGCTGATATCCAAGATGAGAACCAAGTGCAGGCTCTTGTTGATGAGGTACGCTACAGAAAGAACTCAAAACAATGAAGATATTAGCCGATGCAAACATCCTATATCCGCATTGCTTTGGCCCAATTCCAAACCTGCCGCCGCTCTGCTCCATGCCGCTAGGTATCACGAACTGGTGCTCTGTGACCATAATATTTTTGAACTGCGGGATGTGCTAGAGCGTAAGGCTCCACAGGCGTTGGCAGATGTTGATGTTTTCCTTGCCGAGCTTGGCTATGATTTAGTGCTTGCACCTGAATATCCACAGAAGCTGATTAGCGATCCAAAGGATCAGCCGATTCTCA
>Ga0209347_1000554_pt1 | contig 89922 bp, 78 predicted proteins | sample AutmiccommuBRH23_FD_187382 | JGI IMG/M metagenome (GOLD analysis project Ga0209347, IMG submission 187382) | Deep subsurface microbial communities from Mt. Terri, Switzerland - Autotrophic microbial communities BRH/23 (SPAdes) (version 2) | ecosystem: Environmental > Aquatic > Deep subsurface >...
TTTTTTCCGCGTCGCCATTGCAGGTGTCGTAGGCGCGGCGCGTCCACGCCGCGAGCTGCAGGTCGAGGCGGGCCAGCACCGGTTCGAGGAACGGATTGCGCAGCCCGGCCGGTGCACGGAAGAAGCGCGGGACGTCGCCGCAGCAATCGGCGATCGTCTGCTGCGCCGCCCGGATCTCGCGCTCGAACCAGCGCGGCCCGTGCAGCGAGAAGCTTTTCAGGTGCCGTTCGCTGTGGTTTTCGAGCGCGTGACCCCGGGCGACGATCTCGCGCGCGAGCGCCGGATGTTGTTCGACGCGCCGGCCGATGACGAAGAAGCTCGCCCGCGCGCCGTGGCGCTCGAGCAGGTCGAGCACACGTGGCGTCACGTGGGGATCCGGACCATCATCGATCGTCAGCGCGATTTCGCCGCACGCGGCGGCTGCAGCCGGCAGGCGCGTCCAGTTCGGGCCGAGCAGGCGGCAGCGCGGCAGCAGGCCGGCAGTGGTCAGCAGCGCGTGGTTCGCCGCGAGCGCGCCGGCGGCCCACGGCCAGGTATCCGGGTGCAGCAGCAGGCCGCCGGCAGCCGCGCCGTGCAGCGCGACGGACAGTCCGATCAGCGGGGTCGGGCGGTAGCGGCGCGGCATCAGGGGCGCGACAGGACTGCCGCGAACAGCAGCGCGAGGATCGCACCGGGGCCGACAGTGCCGCCGATCGCCTGCAGCACCGGCACCGACGAGAATGCCAGCACGCCGAAACCGGCGACAGTGGTCAGGTTCGCAAACAGCATCGATGCGAGCGTGCGCGGAGCAGGGCCCCCGGAGCTTTCGCTGCCGTCGAAGAAGAGCGCGTAGTTCGAGCCGACCGCGACGATCAGAAGCAGCCCGACCAGATGCAGGATCGTCAGCGTGACGCCGGCGAGCACGAGGCCGGCGACGACGACCAGTACCGCTGCGACGAGCGGCGCGAGCACACGCAGCACGCGCGGGGCCGAGCGCAGCACGAGCCCGAGCAGCGCGACGATCGCCGCAACACCGGCGAGCGCGAGGAGCAGCGCTTCGTTGAGGTAACCGGAATAGAGGCGGTCGGATTCGCCTTTCAGGTCGATGAACAGCGCCCGTGCATCGGTCGCTTCGAGCGTCGTGCGCACCCGATCCGGGTCGATCGCATGTGCAAAGGGGCCGTCGCTCGGCGCGCGCAACGGCAGCAGCGCGATCCAGTGATCCCGCTGCGGGATCAGCAGCGAATCGAGCGCGAGGGCGAAGCTCGTTCCGTCGAGATCGGCGCGCGTCAGCGGCGCCCGTTCGCGCGCGGCAGCGACATCGGCGACGAACGGCTGCAGGCGCGCGGCCGGCAGCGGCAGGCCGATCGTCGCGAGTTCGAGCCGGCGGCCCAGTTCGGCAGGTTCGGGGAGGCTCGCGCGGCGGGCGAGCTGCGTCGCCTGGGACGGAAGATACAGCGCGGGACTCTCGAACCCGCCGATCGCCCCTTCGTTCGCGAGCTGCTGCAGGCGCGCGCCGACTGCTTCGGCGGCCTGCAGCGCGCTTTCGGCGTCGCGCCCGCTTATGACGACGAGATGGCGCACGTCCGGGGCGCCGAGATCGCTGCGCAGTGCGAGGTCGAGGGCCTGGTCTGCAGCCGGGACCGGGCTCAGCGCGGCAAGCTCGCGGTTCCACACGCGGTCGCGGTTGACGTGGATCACCGCCGCCGCGGCCAGCGCCAGCGCAACGATTCCCCAGCGCAGGTGGCGCGCGTTCACCAGCAGGTGCTGCAGCTGCACTCCGAGCGGGCCGACGTCACGGATCGCGAAGCCCGAGGGCAGCAGATGCGGCAGCACGAAGCGTGTCGTCGCGACAGCTGCGACGAGGCCGGCGACCGAATACAGGCCGAGCTGCGCGAGCCCCGGGAAGCCGGAGAACAGCAGCGTCGCGAAGCCGCAGATCGACGTCAGCACGCCGAGCTGGATCGTCGGCCAGAACGCGGCGATGCCGGGCCGGCGCTCCGCGTCGTGGCGCTCGCCGGCCGGCGCGGACTGGACGAAAAGGTAGATCGCGTAATCGACCGCTTCGCCGATCAGCGTCGTGCCGAAGCCGAGCGTGATGCCGTGGACGACGCCGAAACCGAGGCTCACCGCGACGACTCCGGCGAGCGCGCCGGAGACGACCGGCAGCAGCCCGAGCAGCAGCGCGGTCGCGGAACGGTAGATGAACAGCAGCAGCGTGACGATTAGCGCGATCGACACCAGCATCAGCCGCAGCACTTCGTCCTGGATCGTCGCGCGCGAGGCGACGGCGAAGACCCCCGGACCGGAAAGCAGCAAGCGCGCGTCGCCAGCCTGCTGCGCCTGCGTGGCGGTCGTGAACGCTTCGCGCACTTTCGCGATCGCGTCCTGCTGGGCGTCGAGATCGGAACCGGCGGCGCGCGTCTGCGCGAGCAGCAGGGCGCGCTGCCCGTCGCGCGACGCCCATGTCCCGTCGACGAGCGCGGGACGGGCGTCGCCGTCGAGGCCTTCGAGGAGCTGCATCATTTCGCCGGTCGGATCGCGCGGCAGCAGCGACTTCGTCAGCATGCCCAGCGGCGACGCAAGCAGGTCGACCGACTCGCCGATCGCGGCATGCAGGCCTTCGACGCCAAAGCGCTGCGGCGTGACGGCGGGACTGAGCAAGTAGCGGTTGCCGAACAGCAGCGCCTGGTCGCGCTCGCGGTGGACCGGTTCGCCGTTGGCGACGACGCCGAACGCCGGGTCCGCCCGCAGCTGTCGCGCAAGCTCGCGCGACAGCGCCGAGCGCGTCGTGGCGTTGCCGCCCTCGATGCCGATCAGCAGCAGGCGCGACACCATGCCGTCGCGCAGCTGATCGACGAGGACCTGCTGTTCGGCGGTCGGGCTCGCCGGCAGGAAGGCTGACAAATCGCTCGTGAAGCGCGTCTGGCTGACGACCGCGACGGACAGGCCGACGAACGCGAGCCATACCAGCAGCGCCGGCAGGAGGCGTCGCGTCATCGCGCGACGCGCTCCGGGACGATCTCCATCACCGAGCGGTCGCCGTCGGCCTGCAGGATCTCGATGCCACGCAATTGCGCATGGCTGCCGCTGATCGTGATGCGCAGCACGACTTCGGCCATTTGCGGGTCGCGCGGCAGCAGCGTCAGCGTCCAGCCATTCGGCATGCCCGCGAGGCTTGCAGCATACGTCCGCTCGAGCGCGGCCCGGTCGCCGGCGAGGGTCGCGCGGATGCTGTCGATGAACGCGGCGATCTCGCGGTAATCGGACAGCTGCACGACGTGGCGGCGCTCGCCGCGCACCACCGTCAGGGTGTTGCCTTCGAGCACCAGCGATTCGGGGCGCGGCTCGAGAGTGATCTTTTCCAGCCGGTCGGGGGCGCGAAAGCGCAGCTCGCCCGAAGATTCGACCGGGGCGTCGAGGATCGCAAGATACTTGCGTTCGACGAAGCTCGCCCGTCCGGAGCGCTGCTTGCCGAGCGCGTGCATCAGCTGTTCGAGGTTCCATGCTTCGGCAGCAGCGAACGGCGCTGCGATCGCGAGCGCGACAGCACACAGCAGCGGGATCAGTCCGGCTCGTCGCACCAGCGGCTCCCGGGCGTCAGTCGGCGTCCCGGCTGCGCGCCGGTTGCCAGAAATCGAAGAAGTTGAACCAGTTGAACGGCGCTCGCCGCGCGTAATGTTCGAGCCGCGCGGCGTAGCGAACGATCGCGTCGCGCTGCGCCGCGCCGCGGGTTTCGCGCGTGACGGCAGTGAAATCGGCGAGCCGTTCGAAGTGGATGTCGTAGCGGTTGCCGCCGCGGTAGAGCCCGACCATCAGGATCACCGGACGTTTCAGCATCGCTGCGATGCGCCACGGCCCGGCGGGGAAGTTCGCCGGGGCGCCGAGAAAATCGACGCGTTCGACCGCGTCCGGACCGACGCTGCGGTCGGCGAGCATGCCGACGAGCATGCCGTCGTCGAGCCGTTCGCGCACCTGCAGCATCGAATCGAGGCGGCCGAGCGGGATGATGTCCTGCTGCGCGGCCGGATTGATCGCGGCGAGCGTGCGGTTGATTTTCTGCGCGTTGTCTTCGTACATCACCATCGCGACCCGGATCCCCGGCTGCTGGCGTCCGACCGCGCGGATCACCTCGAAGCTCCCGATGTGGGCGCCGATCAGGAACACGCCGGTGCCGTCGGCGACGATGTCGCGGATCAGTTCGCCGCCGTGGACGCGGATGTCGAACAGGTCGAAGCGTTCGTTGAGGAGATAGATGCGGTCGTGGATTGTCGTCGCGAAACCGAGGAAATGCCGGAACAATTCGGCCGGCCGCGGCGCGCGTTCGAGCACGCGCGCCAGGTACGCCCGTGACGCCCGCCGCGCGGCGGGCGCGAACAGCAGAAAATAGCCGGCGATGAGCCGCAGCACGAGCCGTCCGGCGCGACGCCCGAGACGCAGCGAAATCCACGTCATCAGCCGCAACATCGCCTGGTTGCTGCGCTCGGGGCGGCGCGTCCAGCTGGTGTCGGCCGCGGGCGCTCGGGCGTCCGCCGGACCGTCCAGGCCGGCCGGCGGCGCGGCGGCGGTTCGGATGCGAGTCACGGCCCCGTCACTTTCAACGTGCCGGACGCGACGGTCGCGTCGCCGGCGAGAATCTCGAAGTGCCACGCGCCGCCGGGCTGGCGCAGATGGCGGATCAGCAGCGAGGTGCCGGGACGGACCGGCTGCAGGAACTTTGCCGCGGCGATCTGGCAAGGCGGCACCGGCCGGCCCAGCGCGGTGCCGAGCGCGCCGGCTGCCCAGCCGAGCAGCACGACGCCGGGCAGGATCGGCTGACCGGGGAAATGCCCGGCGAATGCGGGATGGTCCGGCGCGACGACGATCGCGGTTTCGAACTTCATGCCGGATCGCTGCGCAAGCGGCGGCACAGCTCGTCGAGCGCCGCGCGCGGCAGCTTGCCGGTCGCGTTGCGCGGGAGCCGGTCGGCGAACAGCAGCGGGCGCGGCAGGAACAGCGGGTCGACGCGCTCGCGCAACGCGTGCAGCAGCGCGGCACGGTCGAGACCGGGCGCGACGACGACCGCCCACAAGCGCGTCGCGCCGTCGATCTGTTCGTCGTCCGGCATCACGAAGCTGCCGTCCACCACGCCCGGAATCGCGTTCAACTGGTGGTTCAGGTAGCTCAGCGAACTGCGTTTGCCGGCGATGTTGACGAGGTCCGCCGACCGTCCGTGCAGCAGGAAACGGTCGCCGGCGGTCGGTTCGATGACGTCGCCGAGCGCGGTGCGCTGCTCGACGTGTCCGCCGTATGCCCACGCCTGGCCGTCCTCGACGCTCAGGCGGACGTCGCGAAAAAGCTGCCATTCCGCTGTCAGCGCGGTGCGCCGCGTCGCGGTCTGGCCGGTTTCGGTGCAGCCGTAGATTTCCAGCAGCGGGCCGCGCAGCCGCGCTTCGGTTTCGGCGGCGAGGTTGCCCGACAGCGGGGCAGTTGCGGAGACGACGAGATCGGTGAGGGGCAGCGGCACCTCGGCGACGAGCAGCGTGCGCAGGTGAAACGGCGTCGAGACGAGGACGCGCGGGCGTGGCACGGCGTCGAGCGCGGCGGCGATGTCCGCCGGGTAGAACGGCCGTCCGGCCCAGAACGCGCCGCCGCCCTGCAGCGCGAGCAGCACCGTCGACTCGAAGCCGTACATGTGCTGCGGCGGCACCGTGCCGACGATCGCATGCGGCGCGGCGGGCGACAGTCCGAGGCGCTCGGCTTCGGCCGCGGCGTTGCGCACCAGCGCGCCCCAGGTCTTGCGGTGTGGCACCGGCGTGCCGGTCGACCCGGAGGTGAACACGCAGGCGACGAGCTGGTCGCCTGCGACGGCGGGCATCGGGCCGGCATGGTCTGCACCGGCGAGTTCGGGGTAATGGAACTGCGGCAGGTCGATGTCGCACGCGCCGTCGGCGAGGCAGAACGCATCGGGCGCGAAGGCCGCAAGCTGGCGCACGGTCTCCGGAGTGTGCGTCGAGGGCAGCAGGCTGACCTTGCCGGCGAGCAGGCTGGCCGCGAGTCCCACCGTGAAGCGGTAGCGGTCGGCGCAGATGTTGAGCACGTGCCCGCCCGCCGGCAGCAACGCGGCGAGCCGGTGCGCGTCGCCGAGAAAGCGCGCGACGCTGATGCGTTCGCCGTCGCGCCACGCGAGGGCGGCACCGAGGCACGCATGGCCCAGCAGTGGCAGCGCAACCTCGCTCATCGTTGGGCCGGGCGCGTCGCCGGCGTTCCACGCGATGCTGCGAGTGCAGGGTTTGCCGGCGGCTGCCAGTAAGCGCGCACCGCGTCGAGGATGCCGCTGCGGTCTTCGGGGGGCAGGACTCGCAGGCGCACCGCGTATTCGACGACGAACATCAGCGCGACGAGCGGAAAAGTCAGCAGGTTCGCGAAAGCGGACCACACGTCGAGCGGTGCGAACGCGAACAGCGCGATCGACGCCGTCGTCATCAGGCTGAAGAACAGCGTCCAGGCGACCGTCACGCCGCGCGTGTAGCGGGCGAGCACGGGCCCGGGTGTGCCATGGATGAGCGCCGCGACGCGCGTGCACATCGGCTCGCGCCCGCCGATCAGGGTGCGGCCGAACGCGATGCCGAGCAGGGCGTTGGTGCCGACGTGCTGGATGAAATACATCCAGCCGACGTTGCGCGCGAGCGTCGGCCACAGCAGCGCGAGCCCGAGCGCCGCGAAAGCCAGCAGCGCGAGCAGCGCAGTGCGCAACGGCGAGTGCCAGGCGAATGTTGCGGCGACGAAAGCGAACGGCGCGATGCCGAGCAGCGCTCCCCACGAGGACGTCTCGACCAGCGCGGTCGTGTAATGGGCCGCCAGCGCCCAGGCGACGACGACGCAGACCAATGCGACGCGATGCGTGCCGCGCGCGAAGTCGAGCTTCATTGCGTGCGGTGGCTGGCGATGTATCCGGTCAGGCTGCGCAGCGAACGGAAGATCCTGATGTTGTCGTCGTCATCGGCGCGCAGCTGGAAGCCGTAGCGTTTCGACACCACGAGGGCCACTTCGAGGATGTCGATCGAATCGAGCCCGAGGCCTTCGCCGAACAGGGAGTCGTCGGGCGGGATCGATGCCGGCGCCTGCTCGAGGTTGAGCGCTTCGACGATGATCCCGGCAACCTCGAGCCGGAGCGCGTCGAGGTTGTCCGGAGCGGGCGAGGCAGGAGCGAGTTCTTTCATGAGTGGCGCGAGAGGATTGGGGTGGGCGATCGGGAAAGCAAACCGCGGGATTCTATCGAAAACTGCCGTTCGCCGCTCACCCGCACACGGCGTTGAGGATGTGCTGGCGCTGCGCGCGGGCGGTATCGAGCAACTGCGTCAGCCTGATCTTCTCGATGCCCGAAGTCGAAGTGTCGAGCAAGGCGGGCCGGTGGCGGATGCCCAGCAGCGTGTCGAACGGGTTCGGCGTCTCGGCGGCCAGCGACGCGACGAACAGCACGTCGGCCAGGTCGGTTGGCGGCCATGAACCGCCGTAGGGGTCTTCGTAGGGGAAAGCGTCGAGGATCGCGTCGGGCAGTTCGAAGGCCTCCAGCACCGCGCGGCCGACCGGCTCGTTCCACGTCGCGGCGAACTCCGCGAAGCGATCGATGCCGCTCTCGAGCGCCGGATAATCCGCAGCGCGGGCGACGAGGAAGAACTGGCCGATGTCGGTCATCATGCCGCCGAACATCGCCGTATCGGGATTGACCACTTTCAGGTGCCGGGCAATCGCGTAGGCCCACGCTGCGACGTCCAGCGAATGCATCCACAGCCCGGAAGCGATCAGGCGAAGGTTGCGCGAGCGGTGGTCCTGCACGAGTTGTTCCGCGGCAACGGCGAAAGCGAGGCAGCGCAGCGCGGACAGGCCGATGCGCCCGACCGCTTCGGAAACATTCCTCGTCGGCTTGCCGTAAGGGTTTAGCGCGATGGCATTGGCCATCCGCACCGCCTTCGCGCTCAGCACCGGTTCCGCGTTGACCACCGTCGTGATCTCGTCGAGCGTCGAGTCGGGGTTGTCGGCGAGCCGCTTGATCCGCAGCGACACGTCGAACGAGGTCGGAAAGCTGATGCTGTCCTCTTCGAGTTCCCGTTCGATCTGTTTGCGAAACGCCTGCATCTGAGCTTCGAATTCGTCCATGTCCATTCCTGCTGGAGGCTTGCGCGAAGAGGGAGGCTTGCGCGAAGAGTTTAGTGTGCCCGGGACAGACCCGGGTGTGATCGAATAAGCAGCGCCGCGCCGCGCCGCGATGGTGCATCGCGCGATCAGGCGGCGGCCGCAGCTCCCGCCGGCAAAGCGCCGTCCAGCGTCTCGATCAGCGGTGTCAGCCCCGCGAGGTTCGCGCCGTCCGCATGGGCCTCGGCCCGCAAATGGAGATTGCGTGCGAGGCTGCGCATCCGCCAGTCGATTTCCCGAGCCACCTGGCCGCTTTCGGCGACCAGCTGCTGGTCGAGTTCTTCACCGAGCGAAGCGGCTTCGGCGGCGCCGGTGGCGCGCAGCGACTTTTCGAGATTGTGCAGTTGCTGCAGGGCCTTTGCGACGATCTGGCGCGCGAACGGGGTGTCGAGGGATGCGTGCAGCTCTTCCGCGCGGGTGATCGCACAGTCGAGCCGGGCAGGGATCGCGTGAGTGTCGGGCCCCCCTTGGCAGTCGTCCTCGCCGAAGCTGTCACCGTCCTTGCGCAGCGCCTGGGTGACGGCGGCGACGGCGTCGCGGTCGAATTCTTCCGGCACGAGGCGCAGCGCGAGCGCCGCGCGCAACGGTGCGCCGGGGTGGCCACTGGAGAGGATCGCGCCGGCCGTCTCGGCGACTGCGAGCCAGCCGCCGAGGCGGTGAAGCTTGCTGCGCTCGAGCTGATTGGGATAGCCGCTGCCGTCGAGCCGTTCGTGGTGGTGAGCGACGCACAGCCCGATCGCTGCCGGGAGCGTGGTCAGCTCCTGGATCAGCAGTTGTCCGATGCGGGGGTGGCTGGCGACGTGCTTCCACTCGTGGGGCCGCAATTGGTGGCTTCCGCTCAGGTAGTCGGGATGGATATACATTTCGCCGAGGTCATGCAGCAACGCGGCCGTCAGCAGCGTCTGCGCATCGTGCTCGCTGGCGTTGAGTCGGGTCGCGATGCAGGCGCACACCAGTATCGTCGCCAGGGCGTGCCTGAAGCTGCGGTTGCCGCTGGCGTGGGCGGTTGTCAGCAGCAGGCGCAGCGGCTGCGGCAGCGGTATCGTCCTGAGTCCGCCGAGAAGCGCCAGCGCGTCGCGACTGGCAAGCCGTGCGAACAGCGGATTGTCCTCGACCTGCGCGCGGCAGGCTTCGACGACATCGGAGAAGGCGACCGCTCCTTCGACGGCGAGCGTCGCCTCGAGCGGCTTGGCCAGCTTGCGGCGCAGCAGTTTTTCCTGCAGGTCGGCCGACACCAGCCTGCCCTTGGCCCACAGCTTGATGCCGCGTTCGTCGAAGATGTCCTCGGCGGCTTCGACGGTATGGGTTTGGGCGAGCTGGACGATGTTGTGCAGGCAGTGCTGATTGACCGAGTTGAATAGCATGGTGTGCCGCGGGAAATTCTTCGTGGATCGTGGCTGTGGCACGCGCCGAGCGCTGCGCAGCGCTCAGTGCTGAATGCCGGTTGCAAAGGTGCCGAAGATGCGTGCCGAAGATGCCAGCCGGGCGTGATGCTATCATCCCGCAGCCGCCGCCGCCGTGTTGTTCGTCACATGACAATGCAATGTCGCAGCGTACGCCGGCCGGTCCGGTTCGAACGCCGCGCGCCGAGGGTGGGCCGCGAAATCGGAAGCGCGCTTCGGCAGGCGTTGCGATCAGCGACGGGCGACGCGTTTCCCCTTATAATCCGCGCCACATTTTCCATGGGAGAGGGAATTATGGGATTCGACCTCGTGAAGGCCGGCAAGGACGTGCCGAACGACATCAACGTCATCATCGAGATTTCGGCGCAGGGCGAGCCGATCAAGTTCGAAGTGGACAAGGACAGCGGCGCGGTGTTCGTCGATCGCTTCATGGGCACGTCGATGCGCTATCCGATCAACTACGGCTACGTGCCGCACACCGTCGCCGGCGACGGCGACCCGGTCGACGTGCTGGTGGTGACCCCGTTTCCCCTGATGCCGGGCGTAGTGATCCGCTGCCGTCCGGTCGGCGTGCTGAAGATGGAAGACGACGGCGGCCAGGACGCGAAAGTCGTCGCAGTGCCGGTGTCGAAGCTCACGCCGCTGTACGACAAGGTCCAGACCACGGATGACCTGCCCGAGCTGCTGATGAAGCAGACGGTGCATTTCTTCGAGCATTACAAGGATCTCGAGCCGGGCAAGTGGGTCAAGGTGCTCGGCTGGGGCACCGTGGAAGACGCGAAGCAGGAAATCCTCGACGGCCTGAAGAACGCCGCAAAATAAGCAAACTGCAAGCAGTCTGAACCGAAAAACGGCCCGCCGAGCGCGGGCCGTTTTTCATTCCGGCGCTGTTCTCTGGGATGCGCGAAACGGTGAGCGCTCGGTGAGTTCGTCGAGATAGAAGTCGATGCCCGCCGTTTCCTGCGCGAGAAAGCGGTCCACTGCGTCGCGCCAGCGCGGTTCGCGAATCCAGTGCGCGGAGCGCGTGACGACCGGCTGGAGTCCGCGCGCGAGCTTGTGCTCGCCCTGTGCGCCGCCCTCGAAGCGGCTCAGGCGCTGGCCGATGCAGTAGTCGATCGCCTGGTAATAGCACAGCTCGAAATGCAGGAACGGCAGATGTTCGGTCGCGCCCCAGTAGCGGCCGTAGAGCGCTTCGCCGTCGCACAGGAAAAAGGCGCTCGCGACCGGCTTGCCCTCGCGTTCGGCGAGCAGCAGGCGCACGCTGTGCGGCGCGCGCGACGCCAGCTGCGTGAAAAACGGCGCGCCGAGATAGGGCGTCGAGCGGTGCAGCGCGTAAGTCACCGCGTAACAGCGATGGAAGAACGCCCAGTCGGCGGCGTTCGCCGTCGTGCCGTCGAGCCAGCGGAACGTCAGCGCATGGGCAGCCGCGTGGCGCCTGTCCTGGCGGATTTTCTTGCGCTTTTCGTGGTTCAGGGTGCCGAGAAAGTCGTCGAAATCGTGGTAACCCGCGTTGAACCAGTGGAACTGCACGCCCTGGCGGATCAGCAGGCCGGCTTCCCGCATCCATCCGGCCTCGGTTTCGGTGGGGAAAAGCACATGCAGCGACGACAGGCCGCTTTCCTCGGCCAAGGCCAGCGTTGCCTGCAGCAGCGCCTGCCGGCTTGCCGTGTCGCGGCCGAGCAGACGCATCCCGGGCACCGGCGTGAACGGCACTGCCGCGAGCCACTTGGGATAGTAGGCGAGGCCATGGCGCGCATACGCTTCCGCCCACGCCCAGTCGAAGACGTATTCGCCGTACGAATGGTGCTTCTCGTACAGCGGCATCGCCGCGAGCAGCTGCGGGCCTTCCCACAGCGTTGCATGGCGCGGCAGCCAGCCGGTGCCCGGCCCGACGCAGCCGGTCGCCTCGAGCGTGGCGAGGAAGGCGTGCGACACGCACACCTGTCCGTCGGTGAGCGCATCCCAGGCGGCGGGATCGATGCCGTTCACATCATCGAAACGGCGAAAGCGGTATGTCGGCACGTTGGCAGCCCGGTGGTGGTCGAAGCGATCGGTGGGACCGCGGCCGGCGCGATTCGTTTGTCGCGCGCCGCGGTGCTCGCGCAGCTGCCCGATTATTGCGCATCCTCGTATTTTCCTTGCGGGCAGGGGACTTGGAGCGCTTGCTCACGTCTTATCCACAGCTTTCCCCACGCCCCCTGTGGGTGAAAACGGCCGATCCGACGGGGGCACGTGCGGCTTTCGCCAACTCCGTATCCCGAAAATCGCGAACCGGCCGCGGAAGGCGGCCGGGGCAAGCCGCTCAGGTCGCGACGCTCATCAGCCATCCCGCGAGGCCGCTGCCGACGACGACGAGCCACGGCGGGAGTTTCCAGAACACCAGCGCGACGAAGGCGGCGACGGCGAGCCCGAAGTCTCGCGGCTGGTGGATCGCGCTCGTCCACACCGGCTGGTACAAGGCGGCCAGCAGCAGGCCGACGACCGCTGCGTTCACTCCGGCCAGTGCGGAGCGGGCACGGGAACTGCGGCGCAGTTGCTCCCAGAACGGCAGCGCGCCGACCACGAGCAGGAACGACGGGGCGAAAATCGCCGCCAGACAGATCGCAGCTCCGGCCCAGCCCCCGGGCGCCTCGTTCATCGCTGCGCCGAGGAACGCCGCGAACGTGAACAGCGGCCCCGGCACGGCCTGAGCGGCGCCGTAGCCGGCAAGGAAAGTTTCGCGGTCGACCCATCCGCTCGGCACCACCTCGGCCTGCAGCAACGGCAGGACGACATGGCCGCCGCCGAACACCAGCGATCCGGCACGGTAGAAAGCGTCGATCATCGCGACAGCCGGATTCGCCACGAACTGCGCGAAGAGGGGCAGGCCGATCAGCAGCGCAAGGAAGGCGCACAGGCACCCGATGGCGGCTCGGCGGGTGACGAGGATGGGCAGCGGATCGTGGGCAACGGCCGGTTCCGCCCGGAACAGGAGCATTCCGGCGATCGCCGCCGCGCCGATTACGCCGACCTGCGTCCCGGCCGTCGAGTCGATGAGGACGACGCACGCCGCGATCGCCATGAGCGTGACGCGCAGCGCGTCGGTGCAGAGGTTTCGCGCCATTCCCCACACCGCCTGCGCCACCACCGCGACCGCGACGACTTTCAGGCCGTGCAGCGCGCCGGGCGAGAGGACGCCGCCGTGACGCGACACGCCTTGCGCGAACAGGATCAGCGCGATCGCCGACGGCAGCGTGAAGCCTGCCCACGCTGCGAACATCCCCGCGTAACCGGCCCGAGCCAAGCCCAATGCCATGCCGACCTGGCTGCTTGCCGGCCCCGGCAGGAACTGGCACAGCGCGACGAGGTCCGCGTAGCTGCGTTCGCCGAGCCAGCGTCGGCGCGTGACGAATTCGTCGCGAAAGTAGCCAAGGTGGGCAACCGGGCCGCCGAACGAGGTCAGGCCGAGGCGCAGGAAAACGAGAAAAACGGCCCACGGGCCTTGCTCGTCGGCCTGCCTGGCGAAGGTGTCCGGAATGGCCATGCGATTCGGTTGTCGGTGAGCACTGTCGGCCGGCCATGATAGTCCAAACGCGGCCCCCGAATGCTGCGTCGGCACCTGCCGGCAGGGCTCGCGGCGGGCGCCGATTGCGGGCCGAAACGGTATAGTTGCGCCTATGGACAAAACGCTCGCTATCGCTGTCGCCCAGCTCAATTTCACCGTCGGCGACCTCACGGCCAACGCCGACCGGATCATCCGCGCCCTCGACCAGGCCCGTGCGGCCGGCGCCGACCTGTTGCTGACGCCTGAGCTGGCGCTATCCGGTTATCCACCTGAAGACCTGCTGCTGCGGCCGGATTTCTACCGCGCGTGCAGCCGGGAAGTGGCGCGTATCGCTCTGCACACCCACGGCATCACGCTGGTGCTCGGGCATCCGGAAGAGCGGCGCGACTGGCGCTACAACGCCGCGTCGGTGATTCGCGACGGCGAAATTCTCGCGACCTATCACAAGCATCTGCTGCCGAACTACGAAGTGTTCGACGAGGAGCGCTATTTCGACCGCGGCCTCGACGCGTGCGTGTTCGAACTGAACGGCGTGAAACTCGGCGTCAATATCTGCGCCGACCTGTGGGAATCGGGCCCGGCCGAACTGGTGCGTGCCGAAGGCGCGGAACTGCTGCTCGGCCTGAACGCGTCGCCGTACCACATGAACAAGCTGCAGCGCCGCTACGAAGTGCTGCGCGGGCGCGTCGCCGACACCGGCTTGCCGGTGGTCTATTGCAACATGGTCGGCGGCCAGGACGAACTGGTGTTCGACGGCGCATCGTTCGCGCTCGACGCCGACGGCAAGGTCGCGTATCAGGCGGCGTCGTTCGAGGAGCGGCTCGACGTGCTGCATTTTCGCGGCGGATGCTGGGAGCCGGGGGAAATCGTCCCCGCACGGCCGATCGAGGAGGAAGTCTATGAGGCGCTCAAGACCGGCGTGCGCGACTATCTCGGCAAGAACGGTTTTCCGGGTGCGATCATCGGCCTGTCCGGCGGCATCGATTCCGCGCTGACGCTGTGCATCGCTGTCGACGCGCTCGGGCCGGAGCGGGTGCGTGCGGTGATGATGCCTTCGCCCTACACGGCGCAGATGAGCCTCGACGATTCGCGCGCCCTGGTCGCGAATCTCGGCGTGCGCTACGACGAAATCCCGATCGAGCCGGCGATGAACACTTTCGCCGACCTGCTCGCCCGGCAATTCGAGGGGCTGCCGGCAGACACCACCGAGGAAAACCTGCAGAGCCGCATCCGCGGCATGATCCTGATGGCGCTGTCGAACAAGACCGGCGCGATCGTGCTGACAACGGGCAACAAGAGCGAGATGGCGACCGGCTACGCGACGCTGTATGGCGACATGGCAGGCGGCTTTGCGGTGCTGAAGGATCTCTACAAAACGTTCGTGTTCCGCCTGTCGCGCTGGCGCAATACGGTCACTCCGGTGATGCCGGAAAACATCATCACCCGCCCGCCGTCGGCGGAGCTGAAACCGGACCAGACCGACCAGGATTCGCTGCCGCCATACGACGTGCTCGACGCGATCATCGAGGCCTACATGGAGCGCGACGAATCGCCACGCGAGATCATCGCGCGCGGCTTCCCCGAAGCCGACGTGCGGCGCACCGTCGGGATGCTCAAGCGCAACGAATACAAGCGCCGCCAGTCGCCAGTCGGCATCCGGGTGACGAGGCGCGGCTTCGGCAGGGACTGGCGTTATCCGATAACATCGCGCTATCAGGACGAATACTGACCGCGCAGGACCGATCCGAATCGACGAGTCGGCCAGCCCTCGAGGAGAAATTGCATGAAGAAAATCGAAGCCGTCATCAAGCCGTTCAAGCTCGACGAAGTCCGTGAAGCGCTGTCCGAAGTCGGCATCGCCGGGCTGACCGTGTCCGAAGTCAAAGGCTTCGGGCGGCAGAAAGGCCACACCGAGTTGTATCGCGGCGCCGAATACGTCGTTGATTTCCTGCCGAAGATCAAGGTCGAGGTCGTGCTTGGCGACGACCTCGTCGATCAGGCGGTCGAAGCGATCATCAAGGCCGCGCGCACCGGCAAGATCGGCGACGGCAAGATCTTCGTCACCGCCGTCGAGCAGGTCGTGCGCATCCGCACCGGCGAAACGGACGAAGCCGCGATCTGATTGCTTCCGGCCGGCCTGCCGGCTGCGCTCACTAGGGCGCGCTCACTGGGCCGCGTTCACTCCTTCGGCGGATTGCCGGCCCGCAGCAGCACCAGCAGCGCCCCGGAGCCGCCTTCGTTCGGGCCGGCCTGGCAGAATGCGAGGATTTCCTCGCGTTGCGCGAGCCAGCCGCGCGACAGGTGCTTGAGGATCGACAACTTGCCCGGCGACCCGAGCCCCTTGCCGTGAATCACCCGCACGCAGCGGCGCCCCTGCTGCAGGCTCGCCGCGAGAAAGCGTGCCAGCGCTTCGCGGGCGTCGTCCCGATTGTAGCCGTGCAGGTCCACTTCTCCCTGCAGCACCCAGCGCCCGCGGCGCAAGTCCATCAGCACGCGGCGTGGCAGGCCGGGACGCAGGAAGATCGCCTCGTCCCCCATTTCCAGCCGGTCTTCGAGGCTCATCGGCGCGTCGAGCGATTCGCGCAACGCAGCCTGCTCGTCTTCGCTGTGCTTCAGCGGCTCCGGGGGCGGCGGCGGAGGCTGCAGTTCGACCCGGTCGCGCGATTCGATCTGCCGGGCGCCGCGCACCGCATGACGGAAAAGCTCCGCCGGATCGAGCGCGTCGGGATCGGGCGGCAGCAGCAGCGACGCCGGATCGGTCTCGATGCGGTGCCGGTCCTCGTCCCGCATGTGCAGCGGATAGGGCGACGGACGGGCGCGACCGAGCTCCGCGTGTCCGGCGTCGCGAAGCGGCGTGACGTCGCCGATCGCCGAGCGAAAGAGCGCCCCATCCTCGAGCGCGTCGGAGGGCAAGCGCGTGGCGGGAGAGGGCGCATCGGGTTCGACCGATCGGGGACGCGGCAGCGGCGGCGGCTTCGGTGTCTCGATTTCCGCTCGCCCGCTCCCTTTCGTAAGCGGTGCAACGTTGCGCACGGCATCGCGGAACAGCCCCGGATCGTCATCAGGGGAAGCGCCCGGATGAATTCCGTTGGCTGTCGCGTCGCGAGTGGGCTTCGCCGCAGCCGAGGCTGGCTCCGGTTGCGCAGGTTTTTGGCGGCTCGCGGCCGGCGTCAGCTTGCCGCGCAGCGCGGCAAGTTCGTCGAGTGCATGCAGTGCGCGCCTGGTTCGACCTCCCGGTTTCGGTGCAGCAGGGGGAAGCCGCCGGGCCATCGTCGTGCTCAGCCGGCGAGCGCGTCCAGGTAGCGCTCCGCGTCGAGCGCGGCCATGCACCCGGTGCCTGCGGACGTCACCGCCTGGCGGTAGATGTGATCCTGCACGTCGCCCGCGGCGAATACGCCGGGCACGCTGGTCGCCGTGGCGTCGCCTTCGCGGCCGCCCTTGGTGACGATGTAGCCGTTTTCCATCGCGAGCTGGCCTTCGAAGATGTCGGTGTTCGGCTTGTGGCCGATCGCGATGAACACGCCCTGCAGCGCGACGTCGCGGGTCGCGCCGGTGTTCGCATCCCTGACCCGCATGCCGGTCACGCCGGTGTTGTCGCCCAGCACTTCGTCGAGCGTCGAGTTGAGCGCAAGCTCGATTTTCCCGGCGGCGACTTTCTCCATCATCTTGTCGATGAGGATCTTCTCGGCGCGGAATTTCTCGCGGCGATGCACGACCGTGACCTTCTTCGCGATGTTGGCGAGGTACAGCGCTTCTTCGACTGCCGTGTTGCCGCCGCCGATCACTGCGACGTCCTGGTTCTTGTAGAAAAAGCCGTCGCAGGTCGCGCACGCGGAGACGCCGCGGCCGGAAAATTTCTCTTCCGACGGGAGGCCGAGATATTTCGCCGTCGCGCCCGTCGAGATGATCAGCGCGTCACACGTGTATTCCCCGGCGTCGCCAACGAGCCTGAACGGTTTCTCGCCGAGCTTCACGGTGTGGATGTGGTCGAAGATCATCTCGGTGTTGAAGCGTTCGGCGTGCTTCTGGAAGCGGGCCATGAGGTCCGGCCCCATCACGCCTTCGGCGTCCGCAGGCCAGTTGTCGACATCGGTCGTGGTCATCAGTTGCCCGCCCTGCGCCAATCCCGTGATCAGGACCGGATCGAGGTTGGCGCGGGCAGCGTACACTGCGGCCGTGTAACCGGCCGGGCCGGAGCCGAGGATGAGCAGGCGGGCGTGCTTGGTTGTCATAGCGTGATCTTCTTCCTGGTTGGCGACAGCGGGATTATAGCCGAGCGGTTTGTCGCGCCGATTCAATGATGTCCATAGCCTGTGACGATTGCAAAAGCGGGTTTCGTCAGTGCAGATGCATCGCCGTCAGGGCAGATGAAGTGTTCTAATCCGGTCGATGTTGCGGTTTGGGCGGGAAAGTCAATCGGGGATTCCGGTATAATTAGTGATATTGTTCGTCGACGGTTTTTCCGTTTTCTGGTACGCACGTTCGAGCACATTCCGGAGTCGCCATGACCCAGCCCACCGCGGTTTCCACCACCGCCCTGAAGACCTTTCCGCTGTTTCAAGGCTTGTCCGACGACACCCTGGCGATGGTTTCCCGCTCCGCGATGATGCGCCGTATCCCCCGCGGGCAGAGCGTGGTGCATGCTGGCGAGCGCTGCGATTTTGTCTACCTGGTCCTGACCGGGAGCCTCAAGGTCGTCGTCAGCGACGAGGACGGCCGCGAGGTGATCCTGACGATTCTGGGGCAGGGCGAACTGTTCGGCGAGATGGGCATGTTCGGCGAGCAGCCGCGCTCGGCGACGGTCGTCGCGGTGATGCCTTCCGACCTCGTGATGATCGCGAAAAACGATTTTCGCACGATCATGCAGGGCAACTTCGAAGTGGCCTGGCGCATCATGGCCAACCTCGCCGACCGCCTGCGCAATGCCGATCGCAAGATCGAGAGCCTGGCGCTGATGGACGTCTACGGCCGCGTCGCGCGCCTGCTGCTTGAAATGTCCGAGGAAGTGAACGGGGATACGGTCGTGGTGCGCAAGATCACGAAGCAGGACATCGCGAAAATGATCGGTGCGTCGCGCGAGATGGTCAGCAGGGTCATGAAGGACCTCGCGGCGCAGGGGCTTATCGAGGAAACCGGCGCCGGCATCGTGCTGCGTGATCGGCTCCAGAGCGTCTGATCACGCCCGTCTGTTTCCCTTCGCAACAGCGGCAACGGCCGTCTTGACGGATCGCATATAATTTCGCACCGTCGTTTCCCTCCGGCCTCAAGTTTCTCCTTATGTCGTCCCGCCTCTCCTCACGCTCCCAGCCTTTGCCGGAAAAAATCTCGCTGCTGCTGCAGGAAGCCCGCTGGCTGATTCTCGGCGTGATGTCGCTGTACGTGGGTCTCGTGCTGCTCGGCTACAGCAAGGCCGATCCGGGTTGGTCGCACGCCGCCGAAGTGTCACGCATCGCCAACCCCGGCGGGCGCTTCGGCGCGTGGCTCGCGGATCTGCTGTATTACCTGTTCGGCGTGTCCGCGTGGTGGTGGGTGGTTTTTCTCGGCTACGGGCTGGTGTGGGGCTTTCGCCGGCTGAAGCATGACCTGCGGCTCGACAGGCGTTCGTTCTTCATCGTTCTGGTGGGTTTCTTCGTCGTGCTGATCGCCAGCAGTGCGCTCGAATCGCTGCGCTTCCATTCGCACGGCGCGAGCATTCCGCTGGCTCCCGGCGGCCTCGTCGGCATGGAGCTGGGCGCGGCGGTGCAGCGTTATCTCGGCTTTACGGGCGGCACGTTGCTGTTGCTGGCGCTGTTCGCGTCCGGGTTGAGTCTTTTCTCGGGCATCTCGTGGCTGTCGCTCGTCGAGCGGATCGGCACTTCGGTCGAGCGCGCGTGCAGCACATTGCGGAAGGCGTGGCGCGGCCGAGCCGAGCGCAAGGCGGCGCAAACCGTCGTCCAGCGGAGCAGCCCGGTCATCGAGCCGAAGCGGCGCAAAGCCGAAGCGGCACCGTCCCAGTCCGTGCGCATCGAGCCGGTGCGCATCGCGCCTGCGATGGTCGATACGCCGAAGCCCGAGCGCGTCGAGAAGGGCCGGCAGCAGCCGCTCTTCGTCGATCTGCCGGCCGGATCGATGCCGCCGCTCGCGCTGCTTGATCGCCCGTCGGCCGACCTCGAGCCGCCGTCGGCCGAATTGCTGGAGTCGACGTCGCGGCTGATCGAAACGAAGCTCGCGGATTTCGGTGTCGAGGTGAAAGTGCTGGCGGCGTATCCCGGGCCGGTCGTGACGCGCTACGAAATCGAGCCGGCGACCGGCGTCAAGGGCAGCCAGGTGGTGAATCTCGCGAAAGATCTTTCGCGTGCGCTGTCGCTGGTGTCGATTCGCGTCGTCGAGACGGTGCCCGGCAAGTCGTGCATGGCGCTGGAACTGCCGAACCCGAAGCGGCAGATGGTGCGCCTGTCCGAGATCCTGGGCTCGAAGGCGTATCAGGACATGCATTCGTCGCTGACGGTCGCGCTCGGCAAGGACATCGGCGGCCAGCCGGTTGTCGCCGACCTCGCGAAGATGCCGCACCTGCTCGTCGCCGGCACGACCGGCTCGGGCAAATCGGTGGGCATCAACGCGATGATCCTGTCGCTGCTGTACAAGGCCGAGCCCGAGAAGGTGCGGCTGATCATGGTCGACCCGAAGATGCTCGAGCTGTCGATCTACGAAGGCATCCCGCACCTGCTGGCACCGGTCGTCACCGATATGAAGCACGCGGCGAACGCGCTGAACTGGTGCGTCGTCGAGATGGACAAGCGCTACAAGCTGATGGCGGCGGTCGGCGTGCGCAATCTCGCCGGCTTCAACAAGGCGGTCACCCAGGCGGCGGAAACGGATAAGCCGATGACGAACCCGTTCGCGATCAATCCCGACAACCCGGAGCCGCTCGAGACGCTGCCGCACATCGTCGTCGTCGTCGACGAGCTTGCCGACATGATGATGGTGGTCGGCAAGAAGGTCGAGGAGCTGATCGCGCGGCTCGCGCAGAAGGCGCGTGCGGCGGGCATCCACCTGATCCTCGCGACGCAGCGCCCGTCGGTCGATGTCATCACCGGCCTGATCAAGGCCAACGTGCCGACCCGCATCGCGTTTCAGGTGTCGAGCAAGATCGACTCGCGCACGATCCTCGACCAGATGGGCGCGGAAGCCCTGCTCGGCATGGGCGACATGCTTTACCTCGCGCCCGGCACCGGCCTGCCGGTGCGGGTGCATGGCGCGTTCGTCGCCGACGACGAGGTGCACAAGGTCGTCGACCATCTCAAGCGCAGCGGTCCGCCGGATTACGTCGAAGGGATTCTTTCGGCTGCCGAGGAGGAGGCTGACGGAGCGCTCGGCGGCGCAGACAGCGGCGACGGCGAGGCCGATCCGCTCTATGACCAGGCCGTGGAGATCGTCGTCAAGACGCGGCGGCCGTCGATTTCGCTCGTGCAGCGCCATCTGCGCATCGGCTACAACCGCGCCGCGCGGCTGATCGAACAGATGGAACGTTCCGGTCTGGTATCGGCAATGGGCAGCAACGGCAACCGCGAAGTGATCGCGCCCGTGAAGGAGACCGAATGAGTCATCGGGGCGTGGGTCCTGTAGCATTCCTGGCCCGCGTGCTGCTGTGTGCGGCAGCCGCTTGGGCGTCCTCGGGAGCGGCGGCAGCGGCGAGCGGCGTCGAGCAGTTGCGCGAGTTCGTCGACACCGCGCGCAGCGCGCAAGGCGAATTCGAACAGACCGTGTCGTCCGCTTCGGGACGCCGGGCGCAGCAGGCGAGCGGCAGCTTCGTGTTCCTGCGGCCCGGCAAATTCCGCTGGAGCTACGACAAGCCGTACCCGCAGCTGCTCGTCAGCGACGGCGAGAAACTGTGGTCGTGGGACCGGGATCTCAACCAGGTGACGGTGAAGCGCCTTGGCGACGCGCTGGGGAGCACGCCGGCCGCGATCCTCGCCGGCAGCGGCACGCTGGACCGCGATTTCAATCTCGCCGAAGCGGGCTCGGGCGAAGGGCTCGAGTGGGTGCTGGCCACGCCGAAGCACGCGGAAAGCAGTTTCCAGTCGATCCGCATGGGCCTCGCGGGGGGGCTGTTGAAGCGCATGGAATTGCAGGATAACTTCGGTCAGACGACGATGATCGTGTTTACGTCGCTGGTGCCGAACGCGCATCCCGACCCGGCGCTGTTCCATTTCGTCCCGCCCGCGGGCGCCGACGTCATCGGCGACTGACGCGCGACGCGGATGGCGGACCTTTTCGACGACGTCGAGCCGCCGCGCGTACCGCTCGCCGAGCGGATGCGCCCGGCGACGCTCGACGAGGTCGCCGGCCAGCGTCATCTGCTCGGTCCCGGCAAGCCGCTACGGCTCGCCTTCGAATCCGGCAAGCTGCATTCGATGATCCTGTGGGGCCCCCCGGGTGTCGGCAAGACGACGCTCGCACGCCTGATGGCGCAGGCCTTCGATGCGGAATTCATCGCACTGTCAGCGGTGTTCTCCGGGGTCAAGGATATTCGCGAAGCGGTCGCGCACGCGCAGACCGAAAAAGCGCGCGGACGCCACACGATCCTGTTCGTCGACGAGGTGCATCGCTTCAACAAGGCGCAGCAGGACGCGTTTCTGCCTTACGTCGAGCAGGGCCTCGTGACGCTGATCGGGGCGACGACCGAGAATCCGTCGTTCGAAGTCAATTCGGCGCTGCTGTCGCGCGCGTCGGTCTATGTGCTCGAACCCCTCGACGAGGAAGCGCTGGGCGAACTGTTCGAACGCGCCCGCCTGATGGCGTGTCCGCAGCTCGAATTTGCGCCCGCCGCGCGCGAGCGGATGATCGGCTTTGCCGACGGCGACGCGCGGCGCTTGATGAACCTCATCGAGCAGGTCCAGGTCGCTGCGGAAACCGCAGGCGCAGCTACGGTGACGCCCGAGTTTGTCGACGAGGCGCTATCGACTCGCCTGCGACGTTTCGACAAGGGGGGCGAAGCGTTCTACGACCAGATATCGGCACTGCACAAATCGGTGCGGGGTTCGAATCCCGATGCGGCTCTTTACTGGCTGTGCCGGATGCTGGACGGGGGGGCGGACGCACTCTATCTCGGACGGCGCCTGATCCGCATGGCGACAGAGGATATCGGGCTTGCCGATCCGCGGGCGCTCGAAATCACGTTGAACGCGTGCGCAACCTACGAACGGCTCGGTTCTCCCGAAGGGGAACTGGCGCTCGCCGAAGCGACGGTCTTCCTGGCCTGTGCGGCGAAATCCAACGCGGTCTACAAAGCCTATAATGCTGCGCGCAAACACGTCGCCGATGACGTCTCTCGTCCGGTGCCGGTGCATCTGCGCAATGCTCCCACCCGCCTGATGAAGGAACTCGGCTATGGCAAGGCTTATCGCTATGCGCATGACGAACCCGAAGCTTACGCTGCAGGCGAGAGCTACCTGCCCGACGGCATGAAGGCCCCGGGATGGTATCGCCCGACGCAGTACGGACTCGAAGCGCGGATCGCGACAAAGCTCGAGCATCTGCGCGAACTCGACGAACTGGCGACTACGCGCGTCCGGAAGGACGCGGGTTGAGACTCACATGATGCGGGAGAGCAGCTTTCAGTGCGGGAGGGGGTGGTCGGCCATGAAGCGCGCGCGCACATTCCTGGCCCGCTCGGCCCTTTCGAGATCCCCACGTTCGGTGGCTCGCTCGATGAGGTCTTGCATGTAGGTCGTCAACATCAGCACCCCTTCCGGAGTTTGCACCATGCCGCACACGACTTGCGCCGCGGCTCCCTCGGGAATGCCCTCATGTTCTGCAACGAGCGCAACTTCGTCATCGGTCAAATCGCAATAATCCAGGCAGTCTCTAATGGACAACATCGGCCTCTCCTCTAGTGTTGCGGACACCGTCTTCCGCGGTGTTGGCTTACTAAGCTTAAGATACAGGGCGCCGAATGCAAGGAAAGTTTGTCGATCGCCCAGAATATAAACGATTGATTCCATTAATGGATTTGTGCATCGCCGCAAGCTCTTCGCGAGGCCGACGAAAGGCCGGGGAACAAAGCGGCGCGTTGCCGAAGATGTCCTGTCAGAAAATCCCGCTTTCCCTTTGAATCCACTCGAGTTCCGGAATTGTCATGCTTGATATCCAACTTCTACGCACCCAGATCGACGCAGTTGCGGCAGCGCTTGCCGCGCGCGGGGCAAGTTTCGACGTTGCGGCGTTCCAGTCGATGGAGAACGAGCGCAAGACCCTGCAGACCCGCACCCAGGACCTGCAGGCACGTCGCAACAGCCTGTCGAAGCAGATCGGCGTCCTGAAAGGCAGGGGAGAGGATGCTTCGGCGGTGATGGCCGAAGTCGGTGGCATCGGCGACGAGCTGAAGGCCAACGAACAGGCGCTGGCGGCGCTCCTCGAGCGGATCAATGCGTTCGTCGCCGGGCTGCCGAACCTCCCGCACGACAGCGTGCCCGCCGGGCGCGACGAGTCCGCGAACATCGAAGTCGCCCGCTGGGGCACGCCGCGGGAATTCGGCTTCGAGGTCAGCGATCACGTCGACATCGGAAGCGGGCTCGGAGGACTGGATTTCGAAACCGCGGCGAAGATCTCGGGTTCGCGTTTCGCACTGATGCGCGGCGGCCTCGCGCGCCTGCATCGCGCGCTCGCCCAGTTCATGCTCGACGTGCATACCCGCGAACATGGCTACACCGAGGTCCACGTCCCCTATCTCGTCAACCCCGACAGCATGTTCGGCACCGGCCAGCTGCCCAAGTTCGAGGCCGACCTGTTCTCCGTCATGAAGGACGACGGGCGTTTCTACCTGATCCCGACCGCGGAAGTCCCGATCACGAACATCGTGCGCAACGAGCTGCTCGCGCACGACGTGCTGCCGCTGAAGTTCGTTGGCCACACGCCGTGCTTCCGTTCCGAAGCAGGTAGTTACGGTCGCGACACGCGCGGCATGATCCGCCAGCACCAGTTCGACAAGGTGGAACTGGTGCGTATCGAACATCCGGACGCGTCATGGGCGGCGCTCGATGAACTCACCGGCCATGCCGAGGCGATCCTGCGCAAGCTCGATCTGCCGTATCGCAAAGTCGTGCTGTGTACGGGCGACATGGGATTTTCCGCCGCCAAGACCTACGACCTCGAAGTGTGGCTGCCGGCGCAGAAAACCTACCGCGAGATTTCGTCGTGCTCGTGCACCGGGGCGTTTCAGGCGCGCCGCATGCAGGCCCGGTTCCGCAACGCGCAGGGCAAGAACGAACTGGTGCACACGCTGAACGGTTCGGGCCTGGCTGTTGGCAGGACGCTCGTCGCCGTGCTCGAGAACTACCAGCAGGCCGACGGTTCGGTTGTCGTGCCGAAGGCGCTGGTGCCGTGGATGGGCGGGATCGAGGTGCTCGAACCGCGCGGCTGAAGCCTCGCAAGAAAACGCCGGCCGCTCCAAGTTTTCTTGTCCCCCCTCGGGGGCGGAAACGGCAAAGCCGTTTCCTGGGGGTGTTCAGTTGCCGGCCGCGCCGAGCTTCAGGCGGGGTGGCTGGAGCGGCGGGGTGTAAGGCGGTTCGAGGCGCGCGAGAATGCCGTGGAAGTTGCGGATGTTCTCGGTCATGATCACCGCCTCGCCGCCGCGCGCCGGGCCGGACTTGAGCCGCGCCGCGTATTCGGGTCGCGACAGCAGCGGAAGGACGGCTTTCATGTCCCACCACGTCGTGTCGTCCCCGGCCCATGCCGCGGGCGATCGCCCGTGCGCCGTTCATGTGACCCATGCCGAGGTTGTACGCCGCCACCGCGATCCAAGAGCGGTCGGGTTCGGCAATCCCACCGGGCAACTGGTCCCTGAGCATCGAAAAATAGCGCGCCCCGCCGAGAATGCTCTCGCGCGCATCGAGGCGGTCGCCGACGCCGAGCCGGTCTGCAGTCTCGGAAGTCAGCATCATCATTCCCCGCACCCCGGTTCGCGACGTCGCGAGCGGGTCCCACTGCGATTCCTGGTATGCGAGTGCGGCGAGAAAGCGCCAGTCGACACCGGTGCGTGCCTGGGCGTCATGGAAATGCCGGCGGTAAGCGGGCAGGCGCGTACGCATGTGCTCCAGAAAAACTGCCACGTCCTGGTCGTCGAGGCGACGAATGTGCCCGAAGTAGCGATCGGCGATCCGGGCGAGCAGCCCGCTTTCGCGGGCGCTGGCGAGAAAGGCGTCGACCTCGGCTGCGAGGCTCTCCTCGTCGATCGGCAGGGCCCACGCGATTTCGGACCGAACCGGCAGGTCGTAGGCAATCACGACGGTCGGCTCGGTTTGTGCTGCCAGCGCAAAATGCACGCGGTCGGTGGCGACGAGGTCCAGTTTGCCGTGTCCCAGCTGTTCGAGCAGCGCCTCATCGCCCAACCGGGCCGGAAAGTGCAGAGTCAGGCCGGGAACGCGCTTGCGAATGCGCTCGAGGGCCTCGACGGGTGCGGAACCTCGCCGCATGCTGATCGTTCGACCGGCGAGATCGTCCTCGCTGGCGATCTCCCGGCCGTCCGAACGGCCGACCAGCACATAGTCCACCTCTCGCAACGGAGCCGACCACCGCAACGGAAAGCGTTCGTTGCGGGCGATTCCGGCCGCGGCGAGATGCACCTCGCCGGTGAGCACTGCGTCGAGCGCCCGGGGGGCATCCGGATACACGACGAAACGCACCGGCACGTCGAGGCGTTGCCCCAGTTTCTGCAACAGGTCGTGCTCGAACCCCGACGCCTCGCCCTGCGCCTCCTGACGGTAGGAAATCGCGTCCAGCCGAGTCGCGACGCGCAGTTCGCCGGCCGTCCGATAGTCCCCGACCCGTCGCGGAGCGGGCTCCGGCGTGCATCCCGACAGCGCGAACAGCGCAATGAAGAACAGAAAGACAGGCAAGAAAGCACTCCCCGGAGGCGACCCCGGATTTTGCGCGAGCACGTGTCGGGGGGCAACGACACTCGGGGCAGCAACTTTCAGCAACGGCGCGCCGGTCGCTGTCGGCTTTCCGTGCAAGGCTCCGAAATGCCGTCCGGCATGCGAAGTTATTTCTTGTTTGATACCGATCGTGTACGTATAATGCGCCCTCCCGCGAGACGATCGCGGGACGCGGAGAGGTGGCAGAGTGGTCGAATGTACCTGACTCGAAATCAGGCGTAGGTGCGAGCCTACCGTGGGTTCGAATCCCACCCTCTCCGCCATATACCACAATTTGCCTGAAAGTCGCGCCGTTACTGGGGTTCAGGCAAGTTAGCATCAGCTAATTTACCGCATGCAGTTACCACGTCCCGCCGGTCCTCGACTGAGCGGGATTTTTCTTTTCTGGCTCACCCGGTGATGAGGAGGGATGGGGCGCACAGGAAGGCTACTAGCGGTTGACCGTGGGTCGCAGGGGTAGGTTATCCGAGACCACAAAAGCCGCTGCTAGGGCTTCCGGTAGACCGTTGGCGGGCACTGAGGGACACAGGCGGGAACGACAAGAGGAACCTGAGCGGGGAGACAGGTCCGTGAAGGATCAGCCCGGAAAGGAGGAACGACAGGTCGTCTTGTCGTGGTCCGGTACGGAGACCGGTTCGGAGACAAGTCCTCCTGTCGAGGTGGTGAGCGTAGATGAGAGGTCTCACCGCTGGCGAGGGAAGCATGCAGGGCGCCGAGGCAAGCCGGTGTTGCGACGACCGGTTGAATCCACCCCGGCAGCAGCCCAGTTCGGAAGCACTGGCAGAAAGTGGAGACAAGCGGCATTACGCGCCGCAGAAAAAGTGGCAAGCGGAGTGGCAACGGCCCTGACACCCGCGCCGTTGCTGGAGACTGTACGGCCTGCAGAGCCATCTACATCGTTCGATTCCGGTTCGCGCCTTAAAAAATCAAAAACTTAAGCCCGGTTCGGTGGGCTTTTTTGTGCCCGCTACACGTGGCGGAGTGGTTGTGCCACGTTCCGCTCGGCGTTCAGTGAACGCGGGTGGGGGCGGAATGGTGGCGCGAGCAACATGAATGGGCCGTTCCAGAAATCCTTCTTTGATCACCTGGTCTGGTCTCGCTGCTCGATACGGCGCGACGACTCCCGCGTCTTTCAGGAACCGCCGTATACAGAAGTGCACGAACGGTGGTGTGAGAGGGCGGCGGAGGCGACCGCATCCCCTTCTCGATCTGAGTTCAGGTAAGGCAACGGGCTTGCGCCACTGCCGGCACCCCTGGCGGGAATCCGGCTTGCTTTTCCTCCCGGCATTCACTTCCGAAGGGGAAAGCCCGTGTTCTTCCAACGTGTCAAGACGCCCGGCCTGGGCCACAACGCGTACGTGCTCGGCTGCGGGGACGGCCTTGCGGTCGTCGTCGACCCGCGCCGCGACGTCGACGAGTATTTGCAGCTGGCGTGTAAGAACAACCTGTCGATTGCGTACGTCCTCGAGACCCACCGGCAGGAGGATTTCGAGTTCGGCTCGCGCGAACTCGCGCAGCGGACGGGGGCGAAGATCGTCGGCGGCCGCCACGAGCTCTTCGGCGACATCGACGTGAAGCTCGGCGACGGCGAGGCGCTGACCGTCGGTGCGACGCGCATCGTCGCGCTCGAGACGCCCGGCCACACCCCCGAGAGCGTCTCGTACGCGGTATACGTCAAGGACGGCGGGGACAAGTGCTGGGGCGTGTTCAGCGGCGACGCGCTCTTCGTCGGCGACACCGGACGTACGGACCTGCCCGATCCCGACCGCACCGGCGAGAACGCCGGGGTCCTTTACGACGCGGTCCATCGCAAGATCGGGCCGCTCGGCGAGCAGACGCTGCTGTACCCCGCCCACGGCTCGGGGTCGGCGTGCGGCGGCAACATTTCCGCGCGCGACGCGTCCACGCTCGGCATCGAGATGGCCACGAATCCGGTGTTTACGATGGGCCGAAGCGACTTCATCGAGCACAAACTCGCCGAGGAGATGGCGCGCCCGCCATACTTCCGGCACATGGAGGAGGTCAACCTGCGTTCGGGCCGGCCGGCACAGTCGCCGCTGCGCGTGCGGGTGCTGCAGCCGAAGGATTTCGAAGCGCGGATGAACGACGCGATCGTCATCGATACCCGGACGCCGGATGCGTTCGCCGCAGCGCACATCCTGTCCTCGTACAACATCTGGCTCGCGGGCATTCCGGCGATGGGCGGGTGGATCGCGGACGAGAACAGCCGGATCTTTCTCGTCGTCTCCGAACCGGCGGACGTCGAGACCGCGGTCCGGTCGTTCGCGCGCATCGGCATCGACGGGATCGAGGGCGTGCTGACGGGCGGGGTCGAGGGCTGGCGCGAGCAGGGGTTGCCGATCGGGCAGATCGCGACGACGAGCGCAGGCGACACCGCCGAGCGCAGGAAGCACGGCGAGCTCCATATTCTCGACGTCCGCGACGAATACGAATGGAACGAGAAGCGCATTCCCGGCGCGCTGCACTGCTACGTCGGCTATCTCGAGGGCCAGCTTCCGGAATTGCCGGAGGACGCGGAGATCGTCGTGCATTGCAGTGTCGGGCACCGCTCCGGCGTTGCCGCGAGCATCCTCGCGCGCAACGGCTTCACGCGCGTATGCAACATGCTCGGCGGCATCACCGCGTGGGAAAGCCTCGGCTTGCCGCTCGAGAAGGGCGCTGACGCGGCGCAGGAGCGGTGATCATGGAAAGCGAAGGGGGAGCCTGGTCGCCGTATCTCGTCGGCGCGCTGATCGGGGTGCTGGCGATGGCGACGTTCTATTTTTCGGACAAGCCCCTCGGCGTCTCGACTTCATATGCGCGGCTCGCAGGGTTGGTCGGCAACCTCTTCGCGAAGCGCCACACCGAGTCGCTGAAGTTTTTCCAGGACACGAAGCCCAGGATCGAGTGGGAAGTGATGCTGATGTTCGGCGTGATCCTCGGCGCGTTCCTCGCTGCCACGACCGGTGGGGAGATTACCGCGACGTGGGTGCCGGCGGCCTGGGAGGAGCGCTTCGGGCCGAGTGCCGCGTTGCGGGGGGCGGTCGCGTTTGTCGGCGGTGCGATCATGGCGTACGGCGCGCGGCTTGCCGGCGGATGCACGAGCGGCCACGGCATCAGCGGGGCGCTTCAGCTGTCGGTGAGCTCGTGGATCGCGCTGCCGTGCTTTTTCGTCGCAGCGGTCGCGACAGCGATGCTGCTGTACCGGCTGTGAGGAGAGCGCGATGAGCACGGTATCCCAGGCGCCGGGCGCCGCAGCGGCCGTTGAGCAGGGCAGGCAGGGTGCCGACGCCGACGCGCTGAAGCCCGACACGCCACGCCAACTCGTGCTCGGGCTGGTCTTCGGCGTCGTGTTCGGCTTCCTGTTGCAAAAAGGGGGCGTCGCGAAGTACGAGGTGCTGCTCGGCCAGTTCCTGCTGACCGACTTCACGGTGATCAAGATCATGCTGACCGCGGTCACGGTCGGGATGGCCGGGGTGTTCGCGATGCGCGCGCTCGGCCTCGTGACGCTCCACGTGAAGCCGACGCGTTACGCTTCCAACATCCTCGGGGGCCTGATCTTCGGCGTCGGCCTCGGCCTGATCGGCTACTGTCCGGGCACGGGAGCCGCTGCGCTGGGCCAGGGCAACTACGACGCGATCGCCGGCGTACTCGGCCTGGCGGCGGGCAGCTACCTCTTCGCCGAGACGTCGGGCTACCTGAGCCGGACGATCCAGCAGATCGGCGAGCGGGGCAAGCTCATGCTGCCGGAGCTCGTCGGCATGCGGCTCGGCGTGTTTCTCCCGCTGTTCGTCGCACTGCTCGCCTTCGCGCTGTTCGCGCTCGAACGTGCCACGTCCTGAGGGCGGATGAAAAGCGGAAAGGCGTGCTGCAAGTCCGGACCGTCTCTGGCTCTCTACGCGCCAACGGCGACGGCTTGACGGTGATGTCGCAGCAAGCGCTCGTCGAATTGAGGGGTGCCGCCGCGGACACGGGCTCCAGCGCGCCGGTGAGCCCCGGGAATATGTTCGTGTTCTTGCTGCAGTCGTATCAAGGGGCTCGCCGTACACCGTCACCGAGTCTCGCGCGTTCGGGAATTCACCCACAAAGCGCTGCCGCATGATGGCGCAGGTGGTCGTCGATGAAACTCGCGATGAAGTAATAGCTGTGATCGTAGCCGGGCTGGATGCGCAGCGTCAGCGGATAGTTTGACGCGCGGGCGGCAGCTTCGAGCACCGCGGGCTTGAGCTGCTCGACGAGAAACGCGTCACGGTCGCCCTGATCGACGAGGATCGGCAGCGTCTCGCGCGCCTGGCCGATCAGCACGCTCGCATCCCATTCGCGCCAGCGTGCGCGATCGGCGCCGAGATAGCGCGAGAAGGCTTTTTCGCCCCACGGGCAGTGCATCGGATTGGCGACCGGTGCGAACGCCGAGACCGAGCGGTAGCGCCCGGGGTTGCGTAGCGCACAGACGAGCGCGCCGTGCCCGCCCATCGAGTGGCCACTGATGCCCCGCCGGTCGGAGGCGGGAAAGTGCGCCTCGACGAGCGCCGGCAGTTCATCGACGACAAACTCGTGCATCCGGTAGTGCCGCGACCACGGTGGCTCGGTCGCGTCGAGATAAAAGCCTGCGCCGAGGCCGAAATCCCAAGCGCCGTCGGGGTCGCCCGGCACATCGGGGCCGCGCGGGCTCGTGTCGGGCGCGACGAGGATCAGCCCGAGCTCGGCGGCAAGGCGCTGCGCGCCGGCTTTCTGCATGAAATTCTCGTCGGTGCAGGTGAGCCCGGACAGCCAGTACAGCACCGGCAGCTTCTCGCCCTGCTCGGCCTGCGGCGGCAGATAGACCGCGAACACGGTGTCGCCATCGAGCGCCGCCGAGCGGTGCCGCAAGCGCTGCAGCCAGCCGCCGAAGCATTTCTGCGACGAGAGTCGTTCGAGGGGCATGGCATCCTCCAGTGAAAACGGTTGGCGTGGATAACCCACGGGCGGAGCGAGACTCAGAAGCGGATCACGCTGCGGATGCTCTGGCCTTCGTGCATGAGCTCGAACGCGCGGTTGATGTCTTCGAGCGGCAGGTGGTGCGTGATGAAGACGTCGAGCGGGATCTCGCCGCGTTGCGCCTTCTCGACATAGCCCGGCAACTCGGTGCGGCCCCTGACGCCGCCGAACGCGCTGCCGCGCCACACCCGCCCGGTGACGAGCTGGAACGGGCGGGTGCAGATTTCCTGGCCCGCGCCGGCCACACCGATGATCGTCGATTCGCCCCAGCCCTTGTGGCAGCACTCGAGCGCCGCACGCATCAGCTTGACGTTGCCGACGCACTCGAACGAGTAGTCGACGCCACCGTCGGTCATCTCGACGATGACGTCCTGGATCGGCTTCGCGTAGTCGTTCGGATTGACGACATCGGTCGCGCCCAGTTGCCGCGCGAGGTCGAACTTCGCCGGATTGAGGTCGATGCCGATGATGCGCGCGGCCTTCGCCATCTTCGCGCCGAGGATCGCTGCAAGCCCGATGCCGCCCAGACCGAAGATCGCCACCGTCGCGCCGGGCTCGACCTTCGCGGTGTTGAGCACCGCGCCGATGCCGGTCGTCACGCCGCAGCCGAGCAGGCATACCTTGTCGAGCGGCGCCTCCTTGGGGATCTTCGCGAGCGAGATCTCGGGCACCACCGTGTATTCGGAAAACGTCGACGTGCCCATGTAGTGGTAGATCGGCTGGCCGTTGTACGAGAAGCGCGTCGTGCCGTCCGGCATCAATCCCTTGCCCTGCGTCGCGCGCACCGCCTGGCACAGGTTCGTCTTGCCCGACTTGCAGAACTTGCACTCGCGGCACTCGGCCGTGTAGAGCGGGATCACGTGATCGCCCACCTCAAGCGACGTGACGCCTTCGCCGACCGCCTCGACGATGCCGCCGCCCTCGTGGCCGAGGATCGCCGGGAAGATACCTTCCGGGTCGTCGCCCGACAGCGTGAACGCATCGGTGTGGCACACGCCGGTCGCGACGATGCGCACCAGCGCTTCGCCCGCCTTGGGCGGCTCGACATCGACTTCGACGATCTGCAGCGGTTGCTTCGGCCCGAAGGCGACGGCGGCACGTGACTTGATACTCATGGGATCGATCCTCCGAAAAACAGGGCTTCAAACGCAAGAGGGCAGCAAACGCTTGCAGAAGGCGGAGACTTCCGGCATTATGCGCGCCTCGACAACGCAGCGACGTGTCGAGAGGTGGCAGAAGCGAGTGGCAGCGGCCCGAAAATCCGCGCCAATACTGATGTCGTACGGCCTGCAAAGCCGGGTACATCGGTTCGATTCCGGTTCGCCTCCAGAAGTACATGCGGGAATAGCTCAGTTGGTAGAGCGCAACCTTGCCAAGGTTGAGGTCGCGAGTTCGAGACTCGTTTCCCGCTCCAGGAAATTGACAAAAGGAAGGTGCAAGCGCACCTTCCTTTTGTCGTTTACCGGCTCTGGCCATGCCCGCCTGCCGAAACATCCCCTTTTCGTTGCCGCGTGCTGCCGTCATGCCCGAGTACGGGGCGAACGGCCTCTATGGCCTCGTCGGTGCGATCCGTGCCTATCTTGATGGCCAGCGCTGGGCGGTACCGGGCGAGGAACGCGCCGATTCCGCGCAGGACGAACCCGCGCCGGTGCTGGTGTTCCTGCTGATCGACGGCCTCGGTGACACGTTCCTGCAGCGTTTCGGAGCGGGAAGCGCGTTGCTCGCGCACCGGCAGCGACGGCTGACTTCGGTTTTTCCGAGCACGACGGCGAGCGCAGTGACGACCACGCTCACCGGACTGGCGCCGGCCCGCCATGGATTGACCGGGTGGTTCATCCACGACAGGCGGTTCGGCGGGGTGGTCGCACCGTTGCCGATGAGGAAACGTTCGGGCGGACTCGTTCGCGGCCCAATGGCGCAAGAGCGGCTCTTCCCGTACCCGAGCCTGTTCCAGAACCGCAGGCGCAAGTCGATTTACCTCAATCCGCGCAGCCTCGCGTATTCGCCTTACTCCGCGAGGCATGGCCATGGCGCCGACGTCGTCGCGTATCGGGGGCTCCAGGGGATGGTCGACGCGATAGTGGCTGCAGCAAGGGCGCTGAAGAGCGCAGCAGGCGGGTATATCCACGCCTACTATCCCGTGTTCGATGCGCTCAGTCATGCGCACGGCTGCGAGTCCGACGAGGCCGTCGCGCAGTTTCGCCACATCGACGCCGCATTCGCCGCCTTGCTCGATAAACTCGCCGGCGCCGGCGTCGAGGTCGTTGCGAGCGCGGACCACGGCTTCATCGATTCGCCTGCGCAGCGCGTGATCCGCTTCGAACGGTTTCCGGAAGCCGCGGCAATGCTCGCCGGGCCGTTGTTCGGCGAACGTCGGGCTGCGTTCTGTGAGCTTCGCCGAGGGGCGGAGGACGATTTCCGCTCGTTCGTCGAGGCGGAACTGGCGGGCAAGGCAGTGTTGGTCCGTTCGCCGGAGCTACTGCGCAGCGGGTTTTTCGGGCCGGGGCCGCGACACCGGCAGTTGCGCGAACGCATCGGCAGCCATGCGCTGCTGATGGAAGCCGGCTGGACGATCACGGACAGCATGCCCGGCGAACACGCGCACCGGATGATCGGCGTGCATGGCGGATTGTCGCCGCAGGAAATGTGGGTGCCGCTGATTCACGCCCGCTGTTGAAGCTCACGGGGAGCGGGCCGGCAGGGGGGTCAGTGCAACTCTTCGTCGTCGGGCGGTACGGGAAGCACCATGATGCCTTCGTCGATGAGTTCCCCGATGTCGTCGTGCGATGCTTTCCCCTTGATGTTGCGCGCTTCGCTTTCGCCGTAGTGGATGCGGCGCGCTTCCTCGACGAACCGCTCGCCGACGTCCTCCGACTCCTTGCCGAAGCGGCGCAGCATCGCCACGGCCGTGGCGACCGCGTCCATCTGCTGGGGTGTCGCAGGGCGCGGCGAGGAGCGCGGTGCCCGCGCCACGGGCGGCATGGAGCCGGTGTTGATGTACGGAGCGCTCGGACGCCGGCTGATCGAGGCCGAGCCGCAAACGGGACAGACGACCTGTCCGCGCTCGCGCTGTGCTTCGAACGCGGCAGCCGAGCCGAACCAGCCTTCGAACAGGTGCTCGTGGTCGCAGCAAAGGTTCAGAACGATCACCGCAGGAAGTCCTGGAGAAAATCACGCACCGTGCGCTCCCTGGTGCCGGGGACGGGACTTGAACCCGTAAGCCCGAAGGCGGCGAATTTTAAGTCCGCTGTGTATACCGATTTCACCACCCCGGCGCGATGGGTGGCGCATTCTACCCTGCGGCCAACACGCCTGCACACCGGGCCTGTCCGCGCAGCCGGCTCAGCGATCGTGTGGTTTTTTCTTGCCGGGTTTGAAGCCGGAGGAGGGCGGGCGCTTTTCGCTGCTGAAGGATCTCGGGCCGGGGCTGCCGGGACGAGGCGGTTTGCTGCCGGGGTGGGCCGCGTGACGCGGCGCAGCACCGGGACGAGGGGATCCCGGGCGCACGCGGGCTGCGTCGCGCTTTGCTTCCTCGGCGTCGAGCGGGCGGATGTTCAGCTGGTGCTGGCGCACGCGCACCCGGCGCAGGATGTCGAGGACATCGTGCGGCAGGGCGCTCGGCAGTTCGACGGTGCTGTAGTCCTCGTAGAGGTTGATCTGTCCGATATAGCGGCTTTCGATGCCGGCCTCGTTGGCGATCGCGCCGACGATGTCCTTCGGCGTCGCCTGCTGGTTGCGGCCGACTTCGATGCGGTAGCGCTGCAGATTGCCCTCGGAAAACTCGCGCCGGCGTTCGAGTATTTTCTCGCGGTTTTCGCGCGGCGCGCGCTCGGCGTCCGGTTCGCGCCGCGGTTCGGCCAGGCGTGCGATGTCGGGGCCTTTCGACTCCGGCAACTGCAGGGGGCGCTCGCGCTGGGCGAGGAAGGCGAGCGCGGCGGCGATGTCGTGGAGTTCGGCTTCGTGGGTCGATTCCATGCCGGCGACGACGTCGCGGAAGAACGCGAGGTCCTCCGATTCGAGCACTGTGGCGACTTGCTGGCGGAACGCGGCGACCCGCTTGTCGGCGACGGCTTCGCGCGACGGCAGTTGCAGCGCCTCAATCGGCTGGCGGGTCGCACGCTCGATGACTTTCAGCATGCGTATCTCGCGCGGCGCAACGAACAGGATCGCGCTGCCGGTGCGACCCGCGCGCCCGGTGCGGCCGATGCGATGCACATACGCTTCAGTGTCGTACGGGATGTCGTAGTTGATGACGTGGCTGATGCGCGCGACGTCGAGGCCGCGCGCGGCGACGTCGGTGGCGACGACGATGTCGAGCTGTCCGCCCTTGAGCTGTTCGATGACGCGCTCGCGCAGCTGCTGCGTCATGTCGCCGTTCAACGCGGCGGCCGAGTAGCCGCGCGCCTCGAGCTTGTCGGCAAGCTCGACAGTCGCGGTTTTGGTGCGGACGAAGATCAGCGCCGCGTCGAAATCCTCCTCGACTTCGAGGATGCGCGTCAGCGCGTCGAGCTTGTGCGCGACGCTGACCTGACAGTAGCGCTGGCGGATCGCCGCGACCGTGGTCGTGCTGGTCTTGATCTTCACCTCGCGCGGGTCGCGCAGGTACCGGTGCGCGACGCGCCGGATCGCATCGGGCATCGTCGCCGAGAACAGCGCCGTCTGCCGCTCGGCCGGCGTGTGCTGCAGGATCCATTCGACGTCGTCGATGAACCCCATGCGCAGCATCTCGTCGGCTTCGTCGAGCACCAGCGTCGTCAGGCTGTCGAGATTGAGGCTCTTGCGCTCGATATGGTCCATGACGCGGCCCGGTGTGCCGACGATGACGTGTGCGCCGCGGGCGAGCTGGCGCAGTTGGACGACCATGCTCTGCCCGCCGTACACCGGCAGTACGTGGAAACCGCGCAGGTTCTTCGCATACCGCTGGAAAGCCTCAGCAACCTGGATCGCGAGTTCGCGGGTCGGCGCGAGCACGAGTACCTGCGGATTTTTCACCGCGAGGTCGAGCCGGTCGAGCAGCGGCAGCGCGAACGCGGCGGTCTTGCCGGTGCCGGTCTGCGCTTCCCCGAGCAGGTCGTGCCCGGCGAGCAGGTGCGGGATGCAGATCGCCTGGATCGGCGACGGCGTTTCATAGCCGATTTCGGACAGCGCATCGAGCAGCGGTGCACTGAGATCGAGTTGGGCGAAGCTTTCGATGGGGGAAGTCATGGGGGTCTGATGCGGGCAGCGGAAAGGGAAAAGGCGCCGATCCGTCGAGAATAACGGGGCGCTTCGCGAATGAAGCGCATCGTACCGAAATCCCGCCTTTGCCGCTTGGCTCAATCGCGCCGGGAAAAACGCATCCAAGGCCTCACCTCACCTGGGGCGACGGTCGATTTCGCGCGCGAGCCGCCAGACGAGCCGTGCGGCCAGGCGCGCAGTCCGGCCGTCGGAGTCGAGGGAAGGGTTGAGTTCGGCGACGTCGGCGAGGCGAAGCTTGCCGCTCGTGGCGACGAGGCGGATCACCGCCTCGACGACGGCCGGCTCGACGCCGACTGTCGCCGGAGCGCTGACGCCCGGCGCGCACCCACCGGGCAGCGCATCGAGGCACAGCGTCAGGTAGAGCCAGTCGATGCCGGCGAGGAAATCGCGCACCGTCCCGGCGATCGCATCGACATCGCCTGCGCCCATTTCCTCGTCGAGACGAAACGCGACGCCGAGCGCGCGGGCGCGCTCGAACAACGCGGCAGTGTTCGCCGCTTCGGCGATCCCCAGCACGCAATAGCGGAACTTCCAGCCGCGGGCGCCGCAGTCCTCGGCAATCTGGCGGAACGGCGTGCCGGAATTGCCCGCAGGCGCCGCGCGCAGATCGAAATGGGCGTCGACGTTGAGAATGCCGATACGTGGCGGGTGGGGTAGGCGTGCAGCGTGTGCGGCGAGTCCCTGCCACGCTGCCCAAGCGATTTCGTGCCCGCCACCGAGGCCGATCGGTACATGCCCCGCGTCGAGCAGCGCCGCGATGCGGTGAGCGTAGCCGGCCTGCATCGTCTCGAGCGTCTGCTCGCCGGAGTCGGGCGTGCTGGCGCCCGCATCGCCGGCGTCGCCCGCATCGTAGACCGGCCGCGCCCCGTGCCACGCGAGGTTTGCGAGCGCGCGGCGCAGCGCCGCGGGGCCTTCGGCAGCGCCGGCGCGGCCATGATTGCGCCGCACGCCGACATCGCAGGGGAAACCGAGCAGCGCGATGCCCGGGGACGCCTCGGGCGTCAGCATCTTGACGTGCTGGTGCCAGCGCAGTGCTCGCGGCCCTTCATGCAGGTCGATGCGGCCCTGCCACGGCCCCCGATTTTCCTCATCCTTGTGCGGCATCGCCGGCTCCGCTGATTTGCCCGCCGAACACGCGCAATGCGAGCGGGTTATAGCCGAGGTGGTAGCACAGCTCGGCAGGGGTATCGACGTTCCACAGGCCGAGATCCGCGAGTTTTCCGGCCTCCAGCGTGCCGAGGTCGTCGCCACGCCCAAGCGCACGGGCAGCGTTACGCGTGACGCCGGCGAGCGCTGCGGCGGGGGGGAGGCGAAACAGCACGCAGGCCATGTTGAGCGCGAGCAGCAGCGAACTGAGCGGCGAAGTGCCGGGGTTGCAGTCGGTGGCGATCGCGATTGGCACGCCGAGCGCGCGCAGCCGGGCGACCGGTGGAAGCTGCGTCTCGCCCAGGAAATAGAATGCCCCCGGCAGCAGCACGGCGACGCTGCCAGCTGCGGCGAGCGCCGCTGCACCCGCGTCTGAGAGATGTTCCAGATGATCGGCACACAGCGCGCCGTAGCGGGCCGCGAGCGCCGCGCCACCCGAGTCCGACAGCTGCTCGGCATGCAGCCTGACGGGAAGCCGGAGCGTCCGGGCCGCACGGAACACCGCTTCGATTTGCGTCGGACTGAACGCGATGCGCTCGCAGAACGCGTCGACGGCATCGACGAGGCCTTCGCGGTGGAGCGCCGGCAACATCACGTCGCAGACTTCGGCGATGTAGTCGTCGGCGCGTCCGTCGTATTCGGGCGGCAGCGCGTGCGCGCCGAGGAACGTCGTCGTCACGCGTATCGGCGCGGTCTCTCCCAGCGTGCGCGCCGCGCGCAGCATGCGTCGCTCGGCGGACAGTTCGAGCCCGTAGCCCGACTTGATCTCCACTGTCGTGACCCCCTCGGCAATCAGTCGCGCGAGGCGCGGCCGGCTCGCGGCGACGAGCGCCGCCTCGTCGGCTGCCCGCGTCGCCGCGACCGTCGCGCAAATGCCGCCGCCGGCGCGCGCGATCTCCTCGTAGCTTGCGCCCTGCAGGCGCAGCTCGAACTCTTGCGCGCGGTTGCCGGCATGGACGAGGTGGGTGTGGCAGTCGATCAGCCCCGGAAGCAGCCAGCCGCCGGCGCCATCGATCTCCTGTGCGGCGCGGGCCTCACGCGGCAGGTCGCGTTCGGCGCCGAGCCAGACGATGCGCCCCGCCCGCACCGCGAGCGCGCCGTCACGCAGCGTGCCGTACGGTTCGTCGCCGGCGAATGTCGCCAGATGCACGCGGCGGAACAGCAGGTCCCAGGCGGCCATGTGATCAGGCGTCGTGCATCGGCAGGCGCAGGCCGATTTCCCGTGCCGTCGCGAGCGCTTCCTCGTAGCCCGCGTCGGCGTGGCGCATCACGCCGCTCGCCGGGTCGTTGAACAGCACGCGGGCGATCCGGCGCGCCGCACCGTCGGTGCCGTCGCAGACGATCACCTGGCCCGCGTGCTGCGAATACCCCATGCCGACGCCGCCGCCGTGATGAAACGACACCCACGTCGCACCGCTCGCGGTGTTGAGCAGCGCGTTGAGCAGCGGCCAGTCGGACACCGCGTCGGAGCCGTCGCGCATCGCCTCGGTTTCACGGTTCGGGCTCGCGACCGAACCGGTGTCGAGATGGTCGCGGCCGATGACGATCGGCGCATGCAGTTCGCCGCGGCGGACCATCTCGTTGAACGCGAGACCGACCCGGTAACGGTCCTTCGGACCGAGCCAGCAGATGCGCGCGGGCAGGCCCTGGAACGTGATGCGATGACGGGCGAGGTCGAGCCAGTTGTGCAAGTGCCGGTCGTCGGGGATCAACTCCTTCACTTTCGCGTCGCTGCGGTGGATGTCCTTCGGCTCGCCCGACAGCGCGACCCAGCGGAACGGGCCGTAGCCGCGGCAGAACAGCGGGCGGATGTACGCCGGGACGAAGCCCGGAAAGGCGAACGCGTCGATGACGCCGGCGTCGTGGGCCATCTGGCGGATGTTGTTGCCGTAGTCGAACACCGCCGCCCCGGCTCGCTGCAGCGCCAGCATCGCACGCACCTGGTTGGCCATCGAGCGCTTCGCCGGTTCGACGATGCTCTGCGGGTCGCTGCGCTGGCGCTCGCGCCATTGCTCCAGCGTCCAGCCCTGCGGCAGGTAGCCGTGGATCGGATCGTGCGCGCTGGTCTGGTCGGTGACGACGTCGGGGAGGACGCCGCGGCGCGCGATCTCCTCGAACACGTCGGCCGCATTGCCGGCGAGGCCCACCGACAGCGTGCGGCCCTCGGCCCGCGCCGCATCGAGCAATGCGAGCGCCTCGTCGAGGGACGCAGCCTTGCGGTCAAGGTAGTGCGTCTTCAGGCGCAGGTCGATGCGCGTCTCGTCGCATTCGACCGCGAGCATCGAGAAGCCCGCCATCGTTGCCGCGAGCGGCTGCGCTCCGCCCATGCCGCCGAGTCCCCCGGTGAGGATCCATCGCCGCGCAGCGTGTCCGCCGAAATGACGCTCGGCGCAGGCGGTGAATGTCTCGTACGTACCCTGCACGATGCCCTGCGAGCCGATGTAGATCCACGAACCCGCAGTCATCTGGCCGAACATCATCAGGCCTTTGCGGTCGAGCTCGTTGAAGTGCTCCCACGTTGCCCACTTCGGCACCAGGTTGGAGTTCGCAATCAGCACGCGCGGTGCGTCGACGTGGGTGCGGAACACGCCGACCGGCTTGCCGGACTGCACCAGCAGCGTCTCGTCTTCGCCCAGTTCGCGCAGCGTCGCGAGGATCCTGTCGAAGCACGCCCAGTCGCGCGCCGCACGCCCCATGCCGCCATAGACGACGAGACGTTCGGGGTGCTCGGCGACTTCGGGGTCGAGGTTGTTCTGGATCATCCGCCACGCGGCCTCGATCAGCCAGTTGCGGCAGTGCAGCGTCGCGCCACGCGGTGACCGCACGACACGGCCCGGCGCGTAGCGGGGATCGGTGCTGTGGACTTCGTTCATCGCGGCCTCCTTCGGGGCGCTTCAGCGGGATTCGACGTCGGGCACGGCGGAACGGGATGCCTCGCCGTCCGCGACGCGTTCGGAGTCGAAGGACAACGGACAATGGCGCGCGAAGGCTCCCGCCGACACTTCGTCCTTGATCGACGCGATGTCCGGCGCGAAATAGCGGTCGATGTCGTAATGCGGAACGCGGCTGCGGACCAGCGCGAGCACGGGCTGCAGGCGTGGTGAGGTGCGATGCGGCGCGCGCAGCTCGACGCCCTGCGCGGCGGCGAGCAGCTCGATCGCGAGGATCGTCGCAGTGTTGTCGGCGAGCTCGCCGAGCTTGCGTGCGGCGAACGTTGCCATCGACACGTGATCCTCCTGGTTCGCCGACGTCGGCAACGAATCGACGCTCGCCGGATGCGCGAGAAGCTTGTTCTCGGACGCGAGCGCGGCTGCGGTGACGTGCGCGATCATGAAGCCGGAATTGACGCCGCCTTCGGTGACGAGGAAAGGCGGCAGGCCCGACAGCGTCGCGTCGATCAGCAGCGCGATGCGCCGCTCGGCCAGCGCGCCGATTTCGGCCGCGGCCAGCGCGAGCGCGTCCGCGGCGAAAGCGACCGGTTCGGCATGGAAGTTCCCGCCCGACAGTACTTCGCCACTGTCGGGAAAAACCAGCGGATTGTCGGATACGGCGTTCGCTTCGATCAGCAGCACGCGCGCGGCGTGCCGCATCTGGTCGAGGCAGGCTCCCATGACCTGCGGCTGGCAGCGCAGGCTGTACGGATCCTGCACCTTGCCGCAGTCGCGATGCGCGAGGTTGATCCCGCTGCCTTCGAGCAGCTGCCGATAGGTGGCGGCAGCGTCGATCTGCCCCGGCTGACCGCGCAACGCGTGGATCCGGGCATCGAACGGCTTGAACGAGCCCGCCGCGGCATCCACCGACAGCGCTCCGGCGACGAGCGCGGTGCGAAATACCGTTTCGATCGCGAACAGATTGACGAGCGCCAGCGCGGTCGACACCTGCGTGCCATTGAGCAGCGCCAGGCCTTCTTTCGCCGCGAGCCTCATCGGCGCGAGTCCGGCGATTGCCAAGGCCTCGGTCGCGGACACGCGTCGGCCTTCGACGTCGGCCTCGCCGATGCCCAGCAGCAGCGCCGAAAGATGTGCGAGCGGCGCGAGATCGCCGCTCGCGCCGACCGAACCCTTGGACGGCACGCGGGGCACGACGCCGGCGTTGAAAAGTGCGAGCAGCGCATCGATGAGTTCCATGCGCACTCCTGAATGTCCGCGCGCAAGGCTCGCGATCTTCAGCGCCAGCACGAGGCGCACTGTCGGCACCGGAAGCGGTTCGCCGACTCCCACCGCGTGCGACAGCACGAGGTTTTTCTGCAGCAGTTCGAGCTGGTCGTCCGGGATGTGCGTCTGCGCGAGGCGGCCGAAACCGGTGTTGATGCCGTAAGCCGGCTCGCCGCTGCGCGCGATCGCCTCGACCGTCGCGGCACCGCGCGCGATCACTGAAAAGCAGTCCGGTTCGAGCGCGAGCCGGCTGTCACCGAATGCGATCGTGCGCAGTTCGGCGAGTGTCAATCGACCTGGATGAAGGCAAACCGCAGTCATCGGGAGTTCCCCCTGCTGGCGCTTTGACCGCTCGTGCACCGGAAAATTTTTTGCCCGGGACGCGGCCACAGTCATACGGCACTCGTCGCGCCAGGATGGTTCGTTGCCCGGGCTCGTGCAGCGGCTGCCATTCACCGTTTCATCATGGAAGGTGATTCGGCTGGTGTTATTCAATTTGCGTTATCCGATCGGCTGGCCTTGGAGGCGGGAAGGCGCTACTCTTGGGCATCGCGGCGGTCTGCCGTTGAACATCAAAAACGAAAATCCGGCCAGCTCGGCGATCTCGCTCCATGACGGCAGCACCCACTCCGACCATCCGCTCCCGACTCGCCCTGCTCGTCACGGCGTGCATCCTGCCCGCGTCATTGATGACGGCGGCGCTGATCCATTACAACTATCAGCGCGAGAACGCTCAACTCGTGCGCGAGGTGATCGCGACCGCCCGCGCGCTGACGTCCGCCGTCGACCGCGAACTGGCCGCGACGGAGGCAGCGCTGAACGTCCTCGCGACCTCGCCCTACCTGGCTTCCAACGATCTCGCGGCTTTCCACCGCCAGGCGACGCAGGTCCTGCAAACCCAATCGGCCAACAACGTCGTGCTGGCCGATACCAACGGCCGACAGCGGATCAACACGTTGCGGCCGTTCGGTGAACCCTTGCCTTTCGAAAGGGTGATGCCGCAGTTGAGGCACGTCCTGGAAACAGGGCGTCCGTACGTCTCCGGGCTTTTTGTCGGACCGGTGGTGCGCCGGCCGGCGCTCAGCGTCTCGGTGCCGGTGCACCGCGGCGAGCGGATCGTCTACGCTCTGAGCATGGGTTTTTTTCCGGATCGCCTGTCCGGGATCCTCAATGAGCAGCGCCTGCCCCGCGGCTGGACCGGCGAAATCCTCGATGGCGAAGGCATTGTCGCTGCCCACACTGAAATGGAGCAGTTCATCGGGCGGAAGGGGGCGCAGGCCTTGACGGAGAGGCTCGCCGAAGCCGGCGAGGGATCGGTCGAAATCCTTACCGATGCGGGCCTTCCTGTCATCTCCGTTTTCAGCCGCTCCGCAGTTTCACGCTGGACGACGGTCATCAGCATTCCCCGGGAAGCGCTCACGAGCCAGCTGCAGCAGTCGCTCAGCTGGTTGGTCCTCGGGACGGTGGTTCTGCTGGGCAGCAGTCTGTTTCTTGCCTGGAGGCTCGGAGGCCGGATTGCCGGCGCTTTTTACGGACTGAGGGGTCCAGCCGTGGCACTGGGCTCGGGTGAGACGATCGTCGTTCCCAGCTTCGGGCTACGGGAAGCCGACGAGGTCGGAGGAGCGCTGATCAAGGCATCTGCGATGTTGCAGCAGACCCGGCACAAGGCACTCCACGACGAACTCACGGGGCTGGCCAACCGCGCGCTGCTCGACGAAATCCTCAACAATCAGCTGGCGCTGTCGCAGCGATGCGACAGCGAGCTTGCTCTCCTTTACATCGATCTCGACGGCTTCAAGGCTGTAAATGACTGCCACGGCCATGGAGTCGGCGATGAGCTGCTGCGCCTCGTGGCGCGTCGTATCAACGGGGCCATTCGGTGTTCCGACGTGGCCGCCCGGCTTGGCGGCGACGAGTTCGTCGTCGTGATGTTCGCGGCGGGAGCGTGCGGGGCAGCGGCGCTGGCTCGCAAATTGGTGGAAACGCTTTCCGAACCGTATCACATAGGCGAAATCCCGATCGCCATCTCTGCGAGCATTGGCATTGCAATATCTTCCGGCATGGAAACCACCTGCGAGAGGCTGCTGGAGCAAGCGGACGCGGCGATGTATCGCTCCAAGTCCAGGGGAAAGCGGTGCTACACGAGCGCGGCTGGCGAGCAGGGTTCATGCACGTCTGCGGGGAATGAAGAGGGACCCCTTTCGGGCGGCTGAACGGTTCGGTGTAGCGACTCGTCGGCGAACGCTGTGTCGTTTCCCGGGACTGCCGCAGCAGTGGCCCCGCCTGCCCGGCTCTCCGCTTGCTCGCGTGACGCCGAAATCCCAGGCCGAAAATGCGATCATGGGAGCCGATCACTTTCCGGAGCACAACCGAGCATGAAGAAATCGCACCACATCCGCGCCCGAAATTTTCCGTCCGCCCAGGACGAAGTCCAGGCCGCGAAACCTCATTCGCCGTATGACGCGCCTGGCAGCGCCTTCCGCATGGCGTTCGCGGACAACGAATTCCTGCTGCGCGAGGAGCTGCGCCCGGTGCGGCTGCAGCTCGAACTGCTGAAGGCGGAGCTGATCCAGCAGGAGCAGGGGGTCGAATCCACGGTCGTGGTGTTCGGCAGCGCGCGCTTCAAGTCGCCCGAAGTGGCGGCCGCGATGCTCGACGAGGCGCGCGCCGGCGATGATCCGATCGCGATCCGGCGCGCCGAGCAGATGGTGAAGAACGCCCGTTACTACGCTGAGGCGCGCCGTTTCGCCGAGCTGGTCACGCTTGAAGCCGATGCGCTCGGCGAGCCCGTCATCATCGCCACTGGCGGTGGCCCCGGAGTCATGGAAGCGGGCAATCGCGGCGCGCACGACGCGGGCGGGCGCAGCATGGGCATGAGCATTTTCCTGCCGTTCGAGGAAGCGCCGAACCCGTGGATCACGCCGGAGCTGTGTTTCCAGTTCCATTACTTCGCGATCCGCAAGATGCATTTCCTGATGCGCGCGGTCGCGGTCGTGAGCTTTCCCGGCGGTTTCGGCACCCTCGACGAACTGTTCGAAGTGCTGACCCTGACGCAGACGCGCAAGATCCGCCGTCGGCCGATCATCCTCATCGGCCGCGATTTCTGGCAGCGCCTGATCGACTTCGACGTGATGATCGAGCATGGCGTGATCAGTCCGCAGGACGTCGAGCTTTTCCACTACGTGGAGACCGCTGAAGAAGCCTGGGACGCGATCAAGGCTGCTTACAGCGAAGACAATCCGGCGCTCGTCGCCCGGCAGTTGAAGGCGAGCTGAATCCTGTTCGGGAGGCCCGGGAAGTGGGTGCGGTGGGGTGCGGTGCTCAGCGAAGCACCGGACGATTGGGGAGCTGGTCCTCTCGCTGCGGTGGGGTTTCACCAGGGCCGTGACTGGCCGGAAAGTGCCGCTCGAGCGCCGCCGTGACGGCGTCGATCGCGCGGCTGAGGCCCTCTTCGTAGCGCCCGGCGCGGAATTCCGCGCTCATGCTGGCCAGCGTCTCCCGCCAGTAGGCGTCCTCGACGTGACGCGCGAGGCCGCGGTCGGCGACGATGTCGATGCCGTGCTCGGCCAGTTGCAGGTAGATCAGCACGCCGTTGTTCAGTTCGGTATCCCACACCCGCAGCTTGCCGAATTCCGTCAGCGCGCGCTCGCGCACCACCTGCTCGATCGGCACGCGGCGACGCAGATGGCGCCACAGGTAGCTCATCGGCAGGCTCGCTTCGATGCACACGCAGATTTCGCCGGTGTGACGCCGTTCGCTGTCGCGCACGCGCGCCTCGAGGCGTTGCAGCGTGTCGTCCCCGATCGCCCGACGTGCATCGTTGGAATCGAGCCACAGGTGGCGCATCACGCGCATCACGATGTTCATCGATGACTCCCGGTCCGGTTGGGCAGCCTTACCATCGTCCCGACGCGCCGCCGCCGCCGAAACTGCCGCCGCCGCCGGAGCCGAATCCGCCACCGCCACCTCTGCCGCCTCCGCCCCAGATGATCGGGCCGCCAAAACCGCCGCCTCCGCCGCGGCCACCGCGGCCGCCTCCGCCGATGCCCAGCACGAGCACGAAAATGAACGCGACGACGCCAGCGATGATCGCCAGCAGCAGGCTGCCGAGCAGCAACTGCGCGAGCAGGCCGGCGACGCCCCCGGTGGCGAGCGCCCCGAGCTTGCGTCCCAACATGCCGACGAGCACCGCTCCGACGATCGGTACGCCGACGAACAGGAACGCCCCGAGGTCTTCGAGCGACGGCGCGTCGCCGCGGCCGCGGACGTCGGGCTCCGGCAGCGGCAGGTTTTCGCCGCGGATGCGCGCCATCAGCGCGTCGAGGCCGGCGTCGATGCCGGCCGCGAACTCACCGCTGCGAAAAGCCGGCGTGATGGCCCGGTCGATGATGTGGAACGCGGCGAGATCCGGCACCGCGCCTTCGAGCGCGCGGGCGACTTCGATGCGCACGCGGCGGTCGTCTTTCGCGACGACCATCAGGATACCGTCGCCGATGTCGCGCCGGCCGATCTTCCACTCGGCCGCAACACGGTAGGCGTAGGCGGCGACGTCCTCGGGAGCCGTCGTCGCCACGATCAGCACGACGATCTGGGCCCCGCGTTCCGCTTCGAAGGCCGCGAGCTTCGCTTCGAGCGCCTGCCGTTCACCGGCATCGAGGGTGCCGGTCTGGTCGATGACGCGCGCAGTGAGGGCAGGAACCGGCTGCAGATCCTGCGCGAACGCCGCGGCCGGGCCGAGCAGTGCCGCGAGCGCGACGAATGCCGCGAAGGCGATCGAAGCGCTCGCCAGCCAGCGCCCGGCAGTGGCGGCGACAGCCTGCAGGCCGGCAGCGAAGGGAGCGGGAAAGGGAGCGGGAAAGGGAGCGGGAAAGGGAGCGGGAAAGGGAGCGGGAAAGGGGAGGCAGCTCATCGGATCAGGCCGGATGATGATCGTGGCGGAGCGATCCGTCGCTCAGCGTGTCCCCGACGTGCCGAAATCGACGCTCGGCGGACGCGAGATCTCCTGTTCGTTCGCGACAGTGAAACCCGCTTTCGGCTCGTAGCTGAAGATCATCGCCGTCAGGTTCGTCGGAAAGCTGCGCGCGAGCACGTTATATTCCTGCACCGTCTTGATGTAGCTGTTACGCGCGACGGTGATGCGGTTCTCGGTTCCTTCCAGTTGCACCCGCAAATCCTGGAAAGCCTGGTTCGCCCGCAGGTTCGGATAGTTTTCGGCAACTGCCAGCAGCCGCGACAGGGCGCCCCCGAGTTGGCTCTGCGCCTGCTGGAAGCGTTCCATCGCCTGCGGATCATTGAGCATCTCGGGCGTGACCTGAATCGCCGTCGCCCGCGAGCGCGCTTCGATGACGCGGGTCAGCGTTTCCTGTTCGAAATTCGCTTCGCCCTTGACGGTGTTGACGAGGTTCGGGATCAGATCGGCGCGGCGCTGGTACTGGTTCAGCACTTCGGCCCAGGCGGCCTTGCTCTGCTCGTCGAGGCGCTGGAAATCGTTGTAGCCGCAGCCGCCCAGGCCGAGCAGCGCGCACGCGGCGACGACCACGGAGAAGCGTCGGAAAAGTCTCTCGAACATGCGGTGCATCCCTCCATCGATTGTTGCGGACGGGCAGCGGCCCGGTCGGGGCCCGGATGGCAAGCCTTCGCCGCGCCGCTCGGCCAAGCGCCATCATAAAGCCGCCTGCAGGATAGGTGTCCGGAATATTCGCCAGGCCTTCGGCCATGAACGATTCGCGCCGGCGATAGGGGACGGCGCATCGGGCGCGGAATTCCCGCGCGGCGGCCCCGAGCCGCGTCCGCGCAGTGCCTGTCCCCATCCGGTCGCCCGAGCGCAATCGCGTGTGAGCGCCGGGAGAAAATGCCCGCCTGGCGCTCACGCCACGACTGCGGCAGCAGCGCCCGGAGAGGTCGAAAGGTCTCAGACGCCCTGTTTCAGGCTCGCCGCGATGAAATCGTCCAGATCGCCGTCGAGCACGGCCTGGGTGTTGCCGACTTCGTAGTTGGTGCGCAGGTCCTTGATGCGCGACTGGTCGAGCACGTAGCTGCGGATCTGGTGCCCCCAGCCGATGTCGCTCTTCGAGTCTTCGAGCTTCTGCTGTTCGCTCTGGCGCTTGCGCAGTTCCAGTTCGTACAGCCGCGCCTTCAGCATCGACATCGCCTCGGCCTTGTTCTTGTGCTGCGAACGGTCGTTCTGGCACTGCACGACGACGCCGGTCGGCTCGTGCGTGATGCGCACCGCCGAGTCGGTCTTGTTGATGTGCTGGCCGCCCGCGCCGGAAGCGCGATAGGTGTCGATGCGCAGGTCGGCCGGGTTGATGTCGATCTCGATCGAGTCATCGACTTCCGGATACACGAACACCGACGAGAAGCTGGTGTGGCGGCGCGCGTTCGAGTCGAACGGGCTCTTGCGCACGAGGCGGTGGATGCCGGTTTCGGTGCGCAGGAAGCCGTAAGCGTAGTCGCCGCTGACCTTGATCGTCGCGCCCTTGATGCCGGCCACTTCGCCTTCGGACTCTTCCATGAGCTCGACGTTGAAGCCCTTGCGCTCGCAGTAGCGCAGGTACATGCGTTCGAGCATGCCCGCCCAGTCCTGCGCCTCGGTGCCGCCGGCACCGGCCTGGATTTCGATGAAGCAGGGGTTCGGGTCCATCGGATTGGAGAACATCCGGCGGAATTCGAGTGCATGCACTTTCCCCTGAAGTTCCCCCAGGTCGGCTTCGACCGCGGCGAGCGTGTCTTCGTCGTCCTCGGCTTCAGCGAGATCGAAAAGGTCCTTCAGGTCCGAAGACAGGCTTTCGATATCGCGCAGGTTGTGCACCACGTCTTCGAGCTGGCGCTTTTCCTTGCCCAGTTCCTGCGCGCGGGTTGCGTTGTCCCACGCGGCCGGATCCTCGAGCGCGCGAGTTACTTCTTCGAGCTTCGATGATTTCTCATCGTAGTCAAAGATACCTCCGAAGTTCACGACCCCGGGAACGGAGGTCGTCGAGTTGCTGGGCGATGGCGTTGAGGCGTTCGGCTTCCATGGCGATACTCCGGGAAATTCGGAAAACCGCGAAGTATACCCGCGATGACGAGCGGCCGCGCGGTGAGCCCTCCAGCGCTGCCCGCAGGCGTCCACAAAAGAAATCGGCGGCCCGCATGGAGCCGCCGATTTCCGCGTCGGGGGAGCGCCGGCGACGCTCAGAAGCGGTAGCCGACGCCAACCATGTACACCCACGGATCGATGTCGATGTCGACTTTCACTTTCGCCCCATTCAGGCGCGCGGTCGCTTCGCTGTCGATGTCGATGCGCCACACTGCGGCGTTCAGCATGATGTGGTCGGTCAACATGTAGTCGATGCCGGCCTGGACGGCGAGTCCCCACGAGCTTTTGCGGTCCAGCGTCGAGAAGCCTTGGGCCTTGCGCGCATCCTTGAGCTCTTCGTCGAAGAAATACGTGTAGTTGATGCCGGCGCCGACATACGGCTGCCACTTCGACGACGGGTCCATCGGGAAATACTGCAGCGAGAGGGTCGGCGGAAGCTGCTTGATCGTCGCGAGCTTGCCGTTGAGGCCATTCATGTTTTTCAGCGTGACGTCGTGCTCGAACGGCGTCGCTGCGAGCAGTTCGATGCCGACGTGGTCGGTGAGCATGTAGCCGAGCGTCAGGCCGAGTTGCGTGTCGTCGCTCACATCGACATCGGACCCCGAAATCTTTCCGGCCGGCGTCGAGACGCTGGATTCGCCGATGTCAGGATCCACCATCGCCGCACCGGCACGCACCAGGATGTCTCCCTGTTTGTGCGCGAGCGCAACCGGGCTGGCGACAGCGAGCGCGAGCATCGATGAAATGAGTAAGGAAGGTTTCATGGCGCGATCCTCTTGGGGTTGTGGGTCGCTGCCGATTATATCCATTTCCTCAGCATGGTTATGTGCACTGCACAATAATATTTCTTTTGGGTAGATAGACGAAATTGATCGATGCGCGACGGAGGCGGAAAGAAGCCCGCGACGCTACACGGCGTCGAAGTGTTCGAGCATCAGCTGCAGGCTGGTGACACCGTTGTATTCGTTCGGCGCGAGGCGGTACGCGGCATGGATGTTCGCGCCCGCGCTGTCGGCGAAGTTGAAGCGGATCGCGTCGAAGCGCACGCCGTTCTTCGACAGCTGCAGCTTCAGGTGCTTGTCCTTGAGCAGCCGCTGGTTGTCGACGCGGAAATGATCCTCGAACACCGGCGCTGCGAAGCCCTGTCCCCAGATGTCCTGTTCGATCAGCCGCGCCGAATCGAGCGTCATGTAGCCGCTTTCGAGCACGCCGTCGGTCTCCAGCGTGCGCGTCAGATCGGCGGTGCCGACGAGTGATTGGACGATCTCCTCGAACGCCGCCTGGAAGCGCGCGTACTCCGTTTCGCGGATCGTCAGGCCCGCCGCCATTGCGTGGCCGCCGAAGCGCAGGATCAAGTCGGGATGGCGCTTGGCGACGAGGTCGAGCGCGTCGCGCAGGTGCACGTCCGCGATCGAGCGCCCCGATCCCTTCAGTTCGCCGTCCGCGCCGCGAGCGAACGCGACGACGGGCCGGTGCAGTTTCTCCTTGATGCGCCCGGCGACGATGCCGATGACGCCCTGGTGCCAGTCGGGCTCGAACAGGCTCACGGTTGCGCTCTGCCCGGGATCGAAATCCGCGAGCCGCACCAGCGCCTCTTCCTGCATGCCGTGTTCGATGCCGCGTCGCTCGCGGTTGAGCTTGTCGAGGTCCTGCGCGATGTTCAGCGCGCGGCCCATGTCGTCGCTGATCAGACATTCGATGCCCAGGCTCATGTCGGACAGCCGGCCGGCGGCGTTCAGGCGCGGGCCGAGCGCGAAACCCAGGTCGAAAGTGTTCGCACGTTCGGACTCGCGTCCGGCCGCCGCGAACAGCGCGCGGATGCCGGGCTGCATGCGCCCGGCGCGCATGCGCGCGAGCCCCTGCGCGACGAGGATGCGGTTGTTGTGGTCGAGCCTCACGACGTCGGCGACGGTGCCGAGCGCGACGAGGTCGAGCAGCTCGCCGAGGTTCGGTTCCTGCCGCCCGGAGAACGCGCCGCGGCTGCGCAGTTCGGCGCGCAGCGCGAGCATCGTGTAGAACATCACGCCGACGCCGGCGAGCGCCTTGCTCGGGAAGTCGCAGCCCGGCTGGTTCGGATTGACGATGACGTCCGCTTCGGGGAGCGTGTCGCCGGGCAGGTGATGGTCGGTGATCAGCGTCGCCATGCCGTAGCTGCGCGCCGCGGCAATCCCTTCGACGCTGGCGATGCCGTTGTCGACGGTGATCAGCAGGTCGGGCTCCATCCGCGCAGCCAGTTCGACGATCGCCGGGGTGAGGCCGTAGCCATATTCGAAGCGGTTCGGCACGAGATAACCGACGTCGGCGCCGAAAGCGCGCAACGCCCGGATGCCGACCGCGCAGGCCGTGGCGCCGTCGCAGTCGTAGTCGGCGACGATCACCATCCGCGCGCCGGCCTCGATCGCGTCGGCGAGCAGCTGCGCCGCTTCATCGGTGCCGCGCAGCGCCGGCGGTGGCAGCAGCGCCTTGAGGCCGTAGTCGAGCTCCTCGCGCCGCGAGATGCCGCGCGCCGCATAAATGCGCGCGAGCAGCGGATGGGTGCCGCTGTCGATCAGGCGCTGGACGACGCGGGGCGGGGCGTTGCGGGACTGGATGCGTGTCATCGGGGGGCGAGGCCAGGGTCGGCGACCGGCTCTGCGGGGAGAGACGGAGCCGGCGGGGTGAGCGATTTGAGCAGCGTGTCGAAAGCGAGTGGCTTGCGCCAGAATTTCCAGCGCTCGCCGGCGCGCACGACGAGTTCGAACGTGCCGCGGTCGCCGGGGGCAGTGAGAGTGAGCTTCTGCACGCGGCCATCGCCCAGCGCCCCCGCGAGCGGGGCGATCCAGTCGCGTTCGAGCGTGGCCAGATGGCTGCGCCAGCCGTCCAGATCGAGCTGACGCGCCGGGTGGAGGAGCGTGTCGAGGACGACGATCGTGTCTTCGCGCAACGCCGCCGCCAGATCCGGCGGCGCGGCTTCGGCTCCGGCGGCGCGCGCCATGCCGCGGGCGAGCGGTTCGGTCGCCTGCACCGCGGGCAGCGTCGCAGCCGGGGCGGTTGCCAGCGTCCCGGCGCCCCAGAACCACAGGCTGTTCGCAGGACGTCGTCCGGCAGCTTCGCGCGCCTGGTTGAGTGGATGGTTGTGCAGCAGCACTTGGACTTCGTTCATCGTGCGCTGCCACAGGCGGGCGTCGTCGCCTTCCGGCAGGAACTGGCGGATCGGCCGTCCGATGACGTCATGCAGCGGAAAAAGCCTGGCGCGGGTGGGCGCGGCCAGGCGGAGGTACCAGCGCGTCGGCGTGCACGCTTCGAAGCGGCCGAGATCGCCGAAATGGTCGTTGAGCGCGGCAATCAGCGCACAGACGTCGTCATCGCCGAGTTCATCGGTCGGAAAGTCGTTGAGCAGCAGGTGTTCGCGCGCGAAGGACAGGTTCACGGGATCGGCGCACAGCCAGTCGCCGCCCGGGTCGGGTGCGAGTGACGCGGCTTCGCCGAGGCGGCGCAGCGCGGCCAGCGGCAGCGGGCCGTCGGACGAGCCGGGGCGCAAACCGAACAGGCGCGCAAGCTGGAGGTCGAGCGGCTCGAAGTCCCGGTGCTCGCGCCGTCCGAGGCCGAGGAGTCGTGCGAGTGCCGGAAGTTCGATGCCCGCTGCGGGGGCGACGAGCGAAGCGCCGGGCCAGATCAGGCCGGGAATGACGAGGTGAATCTGCATGGAGCGACCGCAACAAGAAGCGGATCGAGTCTAGCACAGCGCCCGACGGGTCCGGCGGCACGACGCGATCGGGCCGCCGCAGGGAGTCGGCACCGTGCTCGGAGCGGGCCGGATCGCGGCGTTCCTGCTCGTATCGGCAGGGCAGGAAGCGTGAAAAAGAGCGGGTTTGTCACCATTTTTTGCGATCCTGCCGGGCGTTCGTCGCGCTGGACCTGTGCTTGCGGCAGAATGGCGCCTTTTCGCCGCTGCCCTCACCCGATGCGTTACGAAATCCTCGTCGGTTTGCGTTACACCCGGTCGCGCAAGCGGGCGCAGGGGCGCAACCGCTTCATCTCCTTCATCTCGCTGGTGTCGATGCTCGGCACCGCGCTGGGCGTCGCCGCGCTGATCGTCGTGCTGTCGGTGATGAACGGCTTCCAGGAGGAGCTGCGCACACGCATCCTGGGCGTCGCTTCGCACGTGCAGGTGTCCGGTTTCGACGGCGAGCTCGATGCGTGGCAGCAGGTCGCCGACCAAGCCGCGCGCCATCCGGACGTCGTCGCGACGGCGCCGTACATCCAGGAGCAGGGGATGCTGTCGTTCGACCAGGCGGTGCGCGGCACGCTGGTGCGTGGCGTGCTGCCGGCCGCCGAGGACGGCGTTGCCGATTTCGTGCGCTTCATGCGCTCGGGCAGCTTCGACGCGCTGCAGCCCGGGCGCTTCGGCATCGTGCTCGGGCGCGACCTCGCGTTCGCGCTGCAGGCGCAGCTCGGCGACAAGGTGACGCTGATCGCCCCGCAAGGGCTCGTGACGCCGGCCGCAGTGTTGCCGCGGGTCAAGCAGTTCGACGTCGTCGGGATCTTCGAGGCGGGGATGTTCGAGTACGACTCCGGCCTCGCGCTGATCCACCTGCGCGATGCGCAGGCGCTGTACCGCATGGACGAGCGCGTCAGCGGCGTGCGGCTGAAGCTCGACGACCTGTTCGCCGCGCCGCGCGTCGCGCGCGAACTGCCAGGCCTGATCGAAGCCGAGGTGATGGTCAGCGACTGGACGCGCAGCCACGCGAATTTCTTCCGTGCGGTGGCGCTGGAGAAAACGATGATGACGATCATCCTGTTCCTGATCGTCGCCGTCGCAGCGTTCAACATCGTGTCGACGCTGGTGATGGCAGTGCAGGAGAAATATGCCGACATCGCGATCCTGCGCACGCTGGGCGCGAGTCCGGGGTCGATCATGGCGATTTTCGTGCTGCAGGGCGCGATCATCGGCCTCGTCGGCCTCGCCGCGGGCGTCGCGGGCGGCTTGTTGCTGGCGCACAACCTCGACGTCGTGATTCCCGCCCTCGAGCAGATCACGGGCGCGACGTTGTGGAACAAGGAGATCTACTACATCAGCGAGCTGCCGTCGAAAGTGCTGCCCGCCGACGTGATCACGATCGTGTCGCTGTCCTTCGTGCTGACGCTGGTGGCGACGCTGTATCCGAGCTGGCGCGCGTCGCGCGTGAATCCGGCCGAGGCCCTGCGCTATGAGTGAAGCGACGAACGAACCGGTGCTGGCCTGCGAAGGCCTGTCGAAGACCTTTCGCGAAGGGGCCGACGCGCTGCAGGTGCTCAGCGGCGTGACGCTCGCAGTCGCCCGCGGCGAACGCGTCGCGATCGTCGGGGCGTCGGGCTCGGGCAAGAGCACTTTGCTGCATCTGCTCGGCGGGCTGGACGTGCCGAGTGCCGGCGCGGTGCGCCTGCGCGGACGCGATTTCTCGCGCATGTCGGATGCCGAGCGTGGTCGGGTGCGCAACGAGGCGCTCGGATTCGTGTATCAGTTTCACCATCTGCTGCCCGAATTCTCGGCGCTCGAGAACGTCGCGATGCCGCTCTACATCCGGCGCCTGGAACGCGAGGCGGCGAACGAACGGGCGGTCGCGATGTTGAAGGAAGTCGGCCTCGGGCACCGGCTCGACCATGCCCCGGGCGAACTGTCCGGGGGCGAGCGCCAGCGCGCGGCGATCGCGCGGGCGCTGGTGACGCAACCGGCTTGCGTGCTCGCGGACGAGCCGACCGGCAACCTCGACCGGCGCACCGCCGAGAGCGTATTCGACCTGATGCTGAGCCTCAACGAGCGGCTCGCGACGAGCTTCATCATCGTCACGCACGACGAACAACTCGCCGGGCGCGCCCAGCGCACCCTGCGGCTCGACGACGGCCGCCTGGCGTGACCGGCAGGGCGTTCAGCCGCCGTTGCGATGGGTGCGGCGGCCGTGCCAGGTGCGGATCAGCCAGATTCGCCACGCTGCCTTGACGGCGAGATAGCCGAGCAGCGACAGCGTCGCTGCGAGCAGGATCAGGCCGAGCCCGAGCGGCTTGCCCAGGCCCGCCATCCAGTCCACGAGCGCGCCACCCCACGCGATCAGCGTCATCTCGCCCAGTTCAGGCGGCGGCGCGAACTCCTGCCCGTTGATGCCCATCGCCCAGCTGCCGATCTTGTAGGCGAGAAAATACAGCGGGACGATCGTCACCGGGTTCGAATACAGCGTCGTGATGATCGCCAGCGGCAGGTTGACGCGGAACACCAGGCAGCAGATCGCCGCTGCGCCCGCCTGCAGCGGCCCGGGGATCATGCCGCAGAACAATCCGACCGCGAAGCCGCCGGCTGCCGAATGTCGATTCAGGTGCCAAAGCCGGGGGTGCAGCAGCGTGCTCGCGAACGGCCGCAGCCAGCGACTGGAGCGAATCGTTTCGTGCTTCGGCAGAAAACGCTTGAGGATCTTGCGCATGGTCATCCGGTTCGGAGCGGCGATTCTAATGGTTCGCCCGGCAAGTCCCAAACGCCGCGACGAGCTTGTCAGCGCTTCCGGCGCGCAGGCATGATGTGTGGAATATGCGAACGTCAATAGTCGCCTTTGCTCTGGGCGTCTGGCTCTGCCAGGGTTTTCCGGAACTGCCCGGCACCGGGTGGCTGCTCGCGCTTCTTGCTGCGAGCGGGGCGGTCGCGGCAGCGTTACGGCGCGCCGAAGCTCGCACGCGGCTCGCCGGCATGTGCCTGCTGGCGCTCGCCGCAGGCTTCGTCTGGTCGGCGGGGCGGGCCCAATGGCGTCTCGCCGACGAGCTGCCGATGGCCTGGGAAGGACGCGACGTGGTCGTGACCGGGGTCATCGACGAGTTGCCGCGAACCCTGGATCGCGGCGTGCGCTTCGTGCTGCGGGTCGAATCGGCGTCCGGTCCGGTGCCGCAGCGGATGCTGGTGTCGTGGTATGCGCCGCGCGCTCGCGCCGGCGGCGACGAGGATGTACGCGACGAGGGACACGTCCCGTCGCTGCGACCGGGCGAGCGCTGGAAGCTGACGCTGCGCCTGAAGCGCCCGCACGGCCTTGCGAATCCCGGCGGCTTCGATTACGAAGCGTGGCTGCTGGAGCGCGGCCTGCGGGCAACGGGCCATGTACGGGCGAAAGGGGAAAACGTCCTGCTCGACCCGCTCGTGGCCGGTCCGATGGTCCTCGTCCACCGCCTGCGCGATTCGGTGCGCGACCGTTTTCTCGCGACGCTACCTGGTGCCGAATACGCCGGCGTTCTCGTCGCGCTGGCCGTCGGCGACCAGAACGCGATCCCGCAGGAGCAGTGGACGGTATTTCGCAAGACGGCGGTGGCCCACCTCGTCAGCATCTCCGGATTGCATGTGTCGATGGTCGCGCTGGTGATCGGCGGCATTGCCGGGTGGGGGTGGCGGCGCATCCCGCCGCTGACGCTGAGATTCCCGGCAAGGAAGGCGGCGGCGCTCGCGGGGCTCGCCGCCGCAACGGCCTATTCGCTGCTCGCGGGCCTCGGCATTCCGACGCAGCGCTCGCTGATCATGCTCTCGGTGGTGGCGCTGGCGCTGCTGCTCGGGCGCGAGTCGGCAGGCAGCCGCATCATCGCCCTCGCGTTGTTCACGGTGCTGGTGGTCGACCCGTGGGCCGTCCTGTCGGCGGGATTCTGGCTGTCGTTCGGCGCCGTCGCGGCGATCATGTACGTCGTTGGCGGGCGCACGGGCAGCATGCCGGGCTGGCGTGTCGCGGTGACGACGCAGCTCGCGATCACGCTGGCGACCGTTCCGGCGCTGCTCGTGCTGTTCAATGCGTTCTCGCTGCTGTCGCCGTTTGCCAATGCGTTTGCGATTCCGCTGGTGAGTTTCCTGATCACCCCGCTCGTACTGGCCGCGATCGTGCTGCCGTTCCCGCAGCTGCTGGAACTGGCGCACTGGCTGACCGGGCTGATGATGGTCGCTCTCGAATGGCTCGCGGACATGCCGTTCGCGATGTGGCAGCAGGCCGCGCCGCTGCCGCTGCTCGCCGTCGCGGGGATCGCCGGCGTGCTGTGGCTGCTGCTGCCGCGAGGCACTCCCGCACGTCATGCCGGCGCGCTGGCGATGCTGCCGCTGCTCGCCTGGTCGCCACCGCGCCCGGCGCCGGGCGAGTTCCGTCTGACAGTGCTAGACGTCGGCAACGGCATGGCGGGCCACCTGCAGACCGCCCGTCACGACCTGATGTACGACACCGGGCCGGCTTACGGGCCGGACGTCGACGCGGGAGAGCGGGTGCTGTTGCCCTACTTAGGTGCGATCGGGGTGCGGCGGCTCGATCGCCTCGTGATTTCGCACGACGACCTCGACCACACGGGCGGCGCCGCGTCGCTCGCGGAGGGCGTGGAGATCCTCGACATCCGGGCAGACCTGCCGCCTGGCCATCGGCTGCACGCGGGCGGCGTTGCGCCCGTCGCGTGTGTTGCCGGCGAGCGCTGGCGCTGGGACGGGGTCGATTTCGAAGTGCTGCATCCGGCGGCAGGGGATGACCCGCGTCGCGACAACGACAAGTCGTGCGTGCTGCGGATCGCCGCCCCGGGCGGGTCCGTGCTGCTCGCCGGAGACATCGAGGCGTGGGCCGAGCGCACGCTGCTCGCGCGGTCGGCCCACGCGCTGGCGAGCGATGTCGTGCTCGTGCCGCACCATGGCAGCCGCTCGTCATCGAGTGCAGCGTTCATCGCGGCCGTCGAGGCGCAAGCCGCGATCTTCACGGTCGGCTACCTCAATCCGTTCCGCCATCCGCATCCTGCAGTGTGGGCCGGATGGTCGGCTTCCGGGGCGCGCAACTGGCGCACCGACAGCCAGGGCGCGATCCGCGTCGACGTGCGCGACGGCGGCGTGAGCGTCGGGGCGCAACGCCTGATCGCACCGCGCTACTGGCACGGGCGGTAGGCTTCGCGCTTCACGCGGTGTAAGCAGCTTCGGCGCAGGTCTGCTCCGGGGTAAGCGAGTTCGCTGTTCGGCTCCGGCGTCACCGGCATACGCATCCGGGCTGCTAAACTCCGGCTTCCTAATCCAACGGCCTGAATCGATGAGCCTGCTCGACACCCTGCGCCGCCTGTTTCGACCCGCGCCGCTGCCGACCCGCCCGTATCGCGGACTGCGCGAGAAGTCGGTGCAGTGCATCGGCCCCCACGGCCTGCATCGCATGGCCTATACGGAATGGGGCGACCCGGCGAACCGCAAGGTGCTCGTCTGCGCGCACGGCTTGACGCGCAACGGGCGGGACTTCGACTTCCTCGCGCAGGCGCTCGCCGACGACTACCGCGTCGTCTGCCCCGACGTCGTCGGCCGCGGGCGCAGCGATTGGCTCGGCGTCAAGACCGATTACGGCTTTCCGCTGTACGTCGCCGACATGATCACGCTGCTCGCGCGGGTCGATGCCGACACCGTGCATTGGGTCGGCACCTCGATGGGCGGCATCATCGGCATGCTGATCGCCAGCCAGCCGCACACGCCGATCTCGCGCCTGGTGCTCAACGACGTCGGGCCGGTGATCACCGCAGTGTCGCTGCGGCGCATCGGCGAATACGTCGGCAAGGCGCCCAAGTTCTCCAGCATGGCCGCCGCCGAAGCTTGGATACGCGAAGTCAGCGCGCCGTTCGGACCGCTGACCGACGCGCAGTGGCGACACCTCACGGAATATTCGGTCCGGCCCGTCGAAGGCGGCTTCGCCATGGTTTATGACCCCGGGATCGGGGATGTCTTCCGCCACACGCCGATCACGGTCGATGTCGATCTGTGGGATGTGTACAAGGCGATCCGCTGCCCGACGCTGGTGATCCGCGGCGCGGAATCGGATCTGCTGGAAGCGGAGACCGTCGCGCGGATGTCGGAGTCCGGACCGCGCGCGCAGATCGCGGAGTTTCCGGGCGTCGGTCACGCGCCGGTGTTGATGGACGCGTCGCAAATCCGCATCGTGAGCGACTTTCTGCGCGCCTCCTGAGCAACGGCCGCGATGAAGGCATTCATGACGGCGATCTCGGGACCCGATTGGGCGGGGCTGTGCTGGTTCCTCGTCGCGTGGGTCGGCTATGGCTGGTTTTCGGAACGCAGCCGCTGGGCCCGCGACGGCCTGATGGGGGTCACGCATCATTACCGGCTGGAGTGGGCGCGCCAGCTCGTGCAGCGCGAGATGCGCATGACCGACGCGGCGCTGGTCGGCAACCTGATGCAGAGTGTGTCGTTCTATGCGAGCACGACGATCTACATCATCGCCGGCCTGCTCGCGGTGCTCGGCGCACTCGACCAGGTGATCCGCTTTGCCGCCGACCTGCCGTTCGCGCGGGAAACCTCGCGCGCAGTATCGGAAGTGAAGCTGCTGCTGCTATTGACGGTGTTCGTCGTCGCGTATTTCAAGTTCACGTGGTCGCTGCGCCAGTTCAACCTGCTTTCGATCCTGATCGGCGCGAGTCCCCACATACGTGGCGGCGACGATGCGGAGGCGACTGTGAACCGCCTCGCCACGGTCAACCGGCTGGCCGGCGACGAGTTCAACCGCGGCATCCGCGCCTATTATTTCGGCATTGCCGCAGTCACCTGGTTCATCCAGCCGTGGCTGTTCATCGGAGTCACGACGATCGTCGTGGTCGTGCTCTACCGCCGCGACTTCTCGTCGCCGGTTCTCGCGTCGCTGGTGCAGACCCGCGCGGGGACATAAGCGGCTGCGCGGCGACCGCTGCTAGCCGGTCGATTGCGGTCCCTGCGGCTGGCCGTCCTCCCCGGACGCTTCCGGTTCGAGCCGGATCGATGCCGAATTGATGCAGTAGCGCAAGCCCGTCGGCTGCGGGCCGTCCTCGAACACGTGCCCGAGGTGGGCGCCGCATTCGTGGCACAACACTTCGGTGCGCTGCATGAAGTGGCTGCGGTCGTCTGCGGTTTCGACGTTTTCAGGCACCGCGGCGGTCCAGAAACTCGGCCAGCCGCAGCCGGCGTCGAACTTGTGTTCCGAACTGAACAGCGGCGCGCCGCAGCCTATGCAGCGGTACTCGCCTTTGTCCCAGCAATCCCAGTATTCCCCGGTGAAGGCGCGCTCGGTGCCTTTTTCCCGCGTCACCTGGAATTGCGCGGGAGTGAGCTGCGCGCGCCATTCGGCTTCGGGCTTGTCGACTTTGCGGCTCATGATTACTCCTCGTGTCGGGCCCGACTGCCGGGGGCTGCTTCAGTGCAGGTGCCGGGGCGTCGGTTCGCCGTGTTCTTCGGGCATTTCGGCGTGCACGATCTCGCCTTCGGGTGAAGGGTAGAGCGGCGCGCCGCAGTCATCGCAGTATTCGAGCGGGAAACGGTGCTCGAGGTTCACGATTTCGGTGACGCCGCAGTCGCGCAGCACCGCCTCGATCTGCGCCGGACTGTCGGCGTTGTCGTCCTCGGCTCCGAGCAGCGGCCAGACGACGCCGTGCACCACCTCGTCCTTGCCGCGCAAGGTCAGGCCGACGCGGTATTCCTCGAGCTCGCGCTCGTGGAACGGCGCGATCACCGCGCGCAGGTTCCCGGCCGGCGCTTCCATCTCGGCGCCGAGGAAAGCCACCGACGCGCGGATCGCGTATGGCCGGCTGTCCTTGTCGGCTTGCCTGCTGGCGGCGAAATAGGCGTCGGGCAACACGACTTCCATCGCGCAACCCGGCAGCAGGGGCATCAGGCACGCGCCGCCCTGCTTGCGCCACTGGCTGAGGGACTGGTCGCGCGATCCGCCCGCCTGCTGCCAGCCGAACAGCGCTTCGCCTTTCGGCACAACGATCGCGGCGAGCAGATAGCGGGTGTCCGACAGGAACTGCGCCGTCTCGGCCATGCCTTCGGTCTCGATATGCAGGTCGCGGCCGGAAAGCGCCGACTGGCCCAGCTTCGCGGCGAATTCGGCGGTGGCGCTGTAGCCTTGCGGCAACTGGTCGGGGCTGAACAGGAAATCCGCCAGCGCGAGCTTGACGTGACCGGCGAGGACGTGGGCCTGCAGATGCACCCGCAAGTTCGCGAGCACCGCGGGCGAAATGGTCGTCGCCGGGATGCGGTAGCGCGACCATGCGAGCACCGGCGCGGCGATCAGCAGGATGTCGTGCTCGGGCGACACGCCCGGTGCGCTTTCGGCACGCGACTCGATGAAGTCGGCCAGTTCGTCGTAGCCGGGCGAGTCGGCGCTGTACAGGTGGTCGAGCGCAGCGTTCAGCGTTTCCTCTTCGCTGTCGGCGAGCAGGCGGTCGATGGCCGCGCACAGGTGGCGGTCCCAGTAATGGTCTTCGGCCCGGCTGCCGGATTCGGCCAGGCCCGTTGCGAGCCAGATCAGCTGTTCGGCTTCGCGGCCCAAACCACCGCGGCGCTTTTGACGTGTTCGTTTCATCCGTAAATTCCTGTTTGGGTGATGATTGCCGCTGTCGGACTCTCAAGAAAACGCTGGGCCGTCCCAAGTTTTCTTGTCCCCCTCGGGAGGCGGAAACAGCAAAGCCGTTTCCTGGGGCGATCAGTACACCGGGCGGTTCAGCCGCACGGCCTGCAGAATGGTAGCCGATATCTCTTCGATGGATTTGCTGGTCGAATCGAGCCACTGGATGTTTTCACGGCGCATCAGCTTTTGCGCCGCGTCGATCTCGAAGCGGCAGTTTTCGATCGACGCGTAGCGGCTGTTCGGGCGCCGCTCCTGGCGGATCTGCGACAGGCGCTCCGGCGCGATCGTCAGGCCGAAGAGCTTGCCGCGATGGCGATGCAATTCTCCGGGGAGCTTGTTGCGGTCGAAATCCTCCGGGATCAGCGGATAATTCGCGGCCTTGACGCCGAACTGGACCGCCAGGTACAGGCTCGTCGGCGTCTTGCCCGAGCGTGAAACGCCGACGAGGATCACATCGGCGTCGGCCAGCTCGCCGTCCGTCGACACGCCGTCGTCGTGCGCCATCGCGAAGTTGATCGCCTCGATGCGCGCCTTGTAGTCGCTGCTCTCGGCGATGCCGTGAAAGCGCCCGACGGTGTGCGTCGAACGCTGGCCGAGTTCGGCCTCGAGCGGATTGATGAACTGCTCGAACAGATCGACGAACAGCGCATCGACTTCGCGCAGCCCGCTCAGCGGGTCGGGGTTCACCAAGGTGCTGAAGACGATCGGGCGCACGCCGTCCACCGCCGCGGTTTCGCGGATCTGGCGTGCGCAGTCGAGCGCCTTGTCGAGATCATCGACGAACGGCACGCGGACTTGCCGGAAGCGGGCGTCGGGAAACTGGGCGAGGAGGCTGTGGCCGAGCGTCTCGGCGGTGATGCCGGTGCCGTCGGAGATGAAAAAGACGGTTCGGATGGGAGTGTCGCTCATGTTTTGCGCCGGAAAAGTGGCATTGGGGAAAACCTGCCGTGCGGCAGAGCAGCATTTTTCGCTAAAATCGGATTTTGCTTTCTCCCCCACAAAATCGGAAGGCCATTCATGACTCGTTACGTCATTCCCTTCACTGAGCTGCGCATGTCGGACGTGGAGCAGGTCGGTGGCAAGAACGCCTCGCTCGGCGAGATGATCAGCCAGTTGCCTGCCAGCGTTCGTGTTCCCGGCGGTTTCGCGACCACCGCCGACGCGTTCCGTGAATTCCTGGCCCACCAGGGGCTTGCCGGGCGCATCGGTGCCGCGCTCGACGCGCTCGACGTGGATGACGTGGACACGCTGGCGAAGACCGGCGCACAGATCCGCCAGTGGATCGTCGATACGCCTTTCCCGGCCAAGCTCGAAGAGGAGATTCGCACAGCGTACAACGCGTTGACCGCTGAAGGCGAGGGGAGCTTCGCGGTGCGCTCGTCGGCGACCGCCGAGGACCTGCCCGACGCGTCGTTCGCGGGCCAGCAGGAAACCTTCCTGAACATCCACGGCTACGACCACATCCTGCATGCGATGAAGGAAGTGTTCGCGTCGCTGTACAACGACCGCGCGATCTCGTACCGCGTGCACAAGGGCTTCACCCATGCCGAAGTCGCGCTGTCGGCGGGCGTGCAGCGCATGGTGCGTTCGGATACCGGCGCGTCGGGCGTGATGTTCACGATCGACACCGAGTCCGGGTTCAACGATGTCGTCTTCATCACCGCGTCCTACGGGCTCGGCGAAACGGTCGTGCAGGGGGCGGTGAACCCGGACGAGTTCTATGTGCACAAGTCGACGCTCGCGCTCGGCAAGCCGGCGGTGATCCGCCGCAACCTGGGTTCGAAGCTGATCAAGATGGTTTTCAGCGACAAGAAGGAGGCGGGCAAGTCGGTGCGTACCGTCGACGTCGCCGAAGCCGATCGCGTCAAATTCTCGCTGACCGACGAAGACGTGCTCGAACTCGCGCGCTACGCCGTGATCATCGAGAAGCACTACGGCCGGCCGATGGACATCGAGTGGGGTAAGGACGGCGAGGACGGCAAGCTGTACATCCTGCAGGCGCGTCCCGAGACGGTGAAAAGCCAGTCTTCCGGGCACGTGATGGAAAAATACCGCCTCAAGCAGTACGGCAAGTCGCTGACGCACGGCCGCGCGATCGGCCAGAAAATCGGCGTCGGCACGGTGCGCGTCGTTGCCGATGCGTCGGAGATGAGCCGCGTTCAGGCCGGCGACATTCTCGTCACCGACATGACCGACCCGAACTGGGAGCCGGTGATGAAGCGTGCCAGTGCGATCGTCACGAACCGCGGCGGGCGCACGTGCCATGCGGCGATCATCGCGCGCGAGCTCGGCATCCCGGCGATCGTCGGCTGCGGCAACGCGACCGAAGTGCTCGACGAAGGCGACTCGGTGACCGTGTCGTGCGCCGAAGGCGACACCGGCTACGTGTATCGCGGCCGGCTCGACTTCGAGGTCGTCACGACCGACATGGGCAACCTGCCCGAAATCCCGGTCAAGATCATGATGAACGTCGGCAACCCGGAGCTCGCGTTCGAGTTCGCGCAGATCCCGAACGGCGGCGTCGGCCTCGCGCGCCTCGAGTTCGTCATCAACAACATGATCGGCATCCACCCGAAGGCGATCCTCGAGCTGTCGCAGGTGCCGGCGAGCCTGAGGGACGAGATCCTGCGTCGCTCGCGCGGCTACGCGACGCCCAAGCAGTTTTTCATCGAGAAGCTCGTCGAAGGGGTCGCGACGATTGCTGCAGCGTTCTATCCGAAGCCGGTGATCGTGCGCATGTCCGACTTCAAGTCGAACGAATACCGCAAGCTCCTTGGCGGCGAGATCTACGAGCCGGAAGAAGAAAATCCGATGCTCGGCTTCCGCGGCGCGTCGCGCTACATCGCGCACAGCTTCCGCGATTGCTTCGAACTCGAATGCACGGCGATGAAAAAGGTGAGGAACGAGCTTGGCCTGACCAACGTGCAGATCATGATTCCGTTCGTGCGCAACGTCGAGGAGGCCGCCGGCGTCGTCGAGCTGCTCGCCGAGCACGGCCTGAAGCGTGGCGTCAATGACCTCAAGCTGATCATGATGTGCGAGATCCCGTCGAACGCGCTGCTCGCCGACGCCTTCCTCGAGCATTTCGACGGCTTCTCGATCGGCTCGAACGACCTGACCCAGCTCACGCTCGGCCTCGACCGCGATTCCGGCCTCGTCGCGCATGCGTTCGACGAGCGCGACCCGGCCGTCAAGCAGCTGCTGTCGATGGCGATCCAGTCCGCGAACCGCCTCGGCAAATACGTCGGCATCTGCGGCCAAGGCCCATCCGATCATGCGGATTTCGCCGAATGGCTGATGGACGAAGGCATCCAGACGATTTCGCTGAATCCCGACACGGTGATCGACACCTGGCTGAAGCTCGCCGCGCACGTCAAGAACTGATTCCGCAAGTGCGCTGCCCAACGAGCGGTTCCCCGTGCGGGAGCCGCTCGATCCCTGATATCCGCTGAAAAGGAACAACAATGAGCGCAATCAATGCCGTGACCCGGGAGCTCCTGGACAAGACCGAATTCGTGACGATCGTCACGGAAGGGCCGGACGGTGCCCACGTCGTTGGCAACTGGGGCGACTATCTGCGCCGGCTGGGGTTCGACGAAGACCGGCTGGTCATGCCCGCCGGCTACTACCGCAAGACCGAGGAGAACCTGCAACGCGACAATCGCGTCCAGGTGCTCGTCGCGTCCCGCTCCGTGCAGGGGAATCACGGTCCGGGGCAGGGCTGCGTGCTGAGGGGAACGGCCGCCATCCTCGAAGAGGGCGAACTCGCCGAGCGTGCGAAGTCGGCTTTTCCGTGGGCACGCGGCGCACTCGTGATCACCGTCGAGAGCGTCGAGACCCAGCTCTGATCGTCGTCGGGTATCCCCGTTATTCGAGGCTGCCCGACGAGGAGCGGCTTCACGTGCGCCGACAAACGAAGCGCTTTGAAGCCGTCTCGTGTCATCTCCGACCTCCGCTTGATTCCTCATGAGGTGCAGCCGATGCTCTCCTATCCAGGACCGGTTTTCGTCCGCATCCTTCTGGGCGTAGCGACGCTGCTGCTCGCGCTGGCGCTCGGCGGCTGCGCGGGAATGCTCGCTCGCGACCCCGTGCGGATGAGCGTCGTCGGGATCGAACCGCTGCCGGGCGAAGGCCTCGAGATGCGCTTCAACCTCAAGCTTCGGCTTCAGAACCCGAACGAGGCGCCGCTCGACTACGACGGCCTGGCAGTCGAGCTGGAGTTGAACGGCAAGCCGTTTGCGAGCGGCGTCAGTGGCACGAAAGGCAGCGTGCCGCGGTTCGGTGAAGCGCTGCTCGGCGTTCCCGTCACGGTTTCCGCCTTCACCGCGATGCGCCAAGCGCTCGCGGTCGTCGAGGGCGGCACGCTCGACGACGTTCCCTACGTTCTGCGCGGGAAGCTGGGCGGAGGCGCGTTCGGCGTGAAGCGCTTCAGCGAAAAAGGAACGCTGAGCGTCCCGGGAACGGGCGATCGGGGCAAGTAAGAGCAGCAGGAGATGCGCGCTTACGACCCGTTCTTGCTTTCCCCGTCCGCGTAACCCAGATTTCTATCTCTTGCGGCTACGATTCAGGAAAGGAGTTTTCCGATGAGCGAACGGCTGGATGGGAAGGTCGCTGTCGTCACCGGCGCCGGCAGCGGCATCGGCAAGGCGACAGCCGAGCATCTCGCGCGGGCAGGAGCGACAGTGGCGGTCACGGACCTCGACCTGAAGAGCGCCGAAGAAGTGTCCCGCGGGATCGTCGCTCTGGGCGGTCGCGCGACTGGGCTCGCGATGGACGTGACCGATGAGGCGGCTGTCGATCGCGTCATCGACGAGGTGGCGGCAAAGCATGGCAGCGTCGATGTGCTGGTCTCGAATGCCGGCATCCAGATCGTCAACCCGATCGTCGCCTTCTCGTTCGCCGACTGGAAGAAGTTGCTGGCGGTCCATCTCGACGGCGCGTTTCTCACGACGCGCGCTGCGTTGCGGCACATGTACGCCGACAACCGCGGCGGCGTCGTGATCTACATCGGGTCCGTCCATTCCCACCTCGCGTCGCCGTTGAAGTCCGGGTACGTCACGGCCAAGCATGGCCTGCTCGGGCTGGCGCGGGTGCTGGCGAAGGAAGGGGCGGCGCACGGGGTGCGGTCGCACGTCGTCTGCCCCGGTTTCGTGCGCACTCCGCTCGTGGACAAGCAGATCCCCGAGCAGGCGAGGGAACTGGGGATCAGCGAAGAGGACGTCGTCAGGAAGGTGATGCTCGGCGCGACCGTCGATGGAGAGTTCACGACGGTCGACGAGATCGCCCGCACCGTGCTGTTCCTTGCCGCGTTCCCCGGCCCCGCTTTCACCGGCCAGTCGTTCATGGTGAGTCACGGCTGGTACATGCACTGAGCGGGCGGCGCATCGTTCGCCCCTGCCATCGGGAGCTTCGTCACGCAGGCCTTGCATGCCCCGCCCGGCGCGTGAGCGATCCGGACGGGGAAAACTTCAGAGCGCGGCCGCGACGCGCGTGCCTTGGTCGATGGCGCGCTTCGCATCGAGTTCGGCGGCGACGTCCGCGCCGCCGATGCGGATCACCGGCATCCCGGCCGCCTGCAGCGGGGCCTCAAGGTCGCGCAGCGGATCCTGGCCGGCGCAGACGACGACGCTGTCGACCGGCAGGAGCTTCCTTTCGTCGCCTATGCGCAGGTGCAGGCCGGCGTCGTCGATCTTCTCGTACCTGACGCCGGCGAGCATCTTCACGCCACGGCGCGCAAGCAGCGTGCGCCGGATCCAGCCGGTGGTTTTCGCCAGGCCTTCGCCGACTTTCGTCGGCTTGCGCTGCAGCAGCCACAGTTGCCGCGGCGGCGCTTCTTCCGACGCCGTTCCGAGTCCGCCGCGCCGTGCATAGGTCGCGTCGATGCCCCACTCGCGCCGGTAGTGCTCGATCGGGTCGTCGGCGAGGTCGGCATGAGTCAGGAATTCGCTGACGTCGAAGCCGATGCCGCCCGCCCCGATGACCGCGACGGTCCGGCCAACCGCCTTTCGGCGGGTGATCACGTCGACATAGCTCGCGACCTTCGGATGGTCGATGCCGGGGATGTCCGGGGTGCGCGGCGAGATGCCGGTCGCGAGCAGCACGGTATCGAAATGGCCCACGAGATCATCCGTGCCGACGCGCCGGCCGAGCCGCACGTCGACGCCGGCCTTGTCGAGCCGATGGCGGAAGTAACGCAGCGTCTCGCCAAATTCCTCCTTGCCGGGAATGTGCTTCGCGAGGTTGAACTGCCCGCCGATTTCGGCAGCGCTGTCGAACAGCGTGACGCTGTGGCCCCGTTCGGCAGCGGTCGCGGCCGCTGCCATGCCGGCCGGGCCGGCGCCCACCACCGCGACGCGCTTTTTCGCCGTCACCGGCACAATGACGAACTCGAGCTCGCGGCACGCGATCGGGTTCACGAGACAGGTGCAGGGCTTCGCTTCGAAGATGTGGTCGAGGCAGGCCTGGTTGCAGGCGATGCAGGTATTGATTTCCGCGGCCCGGCCGGCTGCGGCCTTGACGACGAAATCCGGGTCGGCGAGGAACGGCCGCGCCATCGAAACCATGTCGGCGTCGCCGCGTGCGAGCACGTCCTCGGCGACTTCCGGGGTGTTGATGCGGTTCGATGTGATCAGCGGAATGCCGACTTCGCCTTTCATGCGCCGCGTCACCCAACTGAACGCCCCGCGCGGCACCATCGTCGCGATCGTCGGGATGCGCGCTTCGTGCCAGCCGACTCCGGTGTTGATCAGCGTCGCGCCCGCTGCTTCGACGGCTTTCGCCAGCGCGACGATTTCATCCCACGGTGCGCCGCCCTCGACGAGGTCGAGCATCGACAGCCGATAGATGATGATGAATTCGGCGCCAACCCGCTCGCGCACGCGCCGCACGATCTCTACCGGGAAGCGATGCCGGTTCCCGACGCTGCCACCCCAGCGGTCGGTGCGGTGGTTGGTGTGCGGCACGGTGAACTCGTTGATCAGGTAGCCTTCCGACCCCATCACCTCGACGCCGTCGTAACCGGCGCTTTTGGCCAGCGCTGCGCAGCGCGCGTAGTCCTCGATCGTGCGCTCGATGTCGGCTTCGCTCATCTCGCGCGGAGTGGTCGGAGAGATCGGCGCCTTCAGCGCCGACGGCGCGACCGAGCCGCGATGATAGGCGTAGCGCCCCGTGTGCAGGATCTGCATGCAGATCTTCCCGCCCTCGGCATGCACCGCCGCGGCGATCGGGCGATGATGCGCGACTTCGTCCTCGCTCGTCAGCACCGATGCGCCGGGAAAGATCGCGCCGTCCGCGTTGGGTGCGATGCCTCCGGTGACGATCAGCCCGACTCCGCCGCGCGCGCGTCGCGCGTAGAACACAGCCAGTTTCTCGAACCCGTTGCCGGATTCTTCGAGACCGGTGTGCATCGACCCCATCAGCACGCGGTTTTTCAGCGTGCAGAAGCCCAGATCGAGAGGCTCGAGCAGGTGCGGATAGTCGCTGCCCGGCGAGGCCTGGTTCGGTCGCGGCGCCGAAAGGGGGTGCGTCATTACGGTCTCCTGATGATGTTTTGCACGGGCGAACGTACGGGGGCGTATTGAAGCCATTGCGCCGATGATAGAGCGAGACCCGGAAGAGGACCAGCGGGGGAGCGCTGCAGCGCTGGACGGGAACGTCGGCGAACAGGGGGCGAATTGCCTGTTGCCCGGATAGCAGTTATAATTTTAGGGCTTTGGCGGGTCTAATTTTCGGTCCTCCAGTTTTCGGTTGGGAATCAACAGGGATGGGCGTTAGCCCATTTTTTATTTGTGGGCGTGGAAATGGACGTCGAAGGTCTGGTTGAACAGGTTGTCAGCGGGCTCGGCTTCGAGCTGGTCGATTTCGAGACTTCCCCGAAAGGGCGGCTGATGCGCGTCTTCATCGATATCGAGCGGGGCGTGACGGTGGACGATTGTGCCACCGTCAGCAATCAGCTCACTCGCGTGTTCGAAGTCGAGAACGTCGACTACGATCGGCTCGAAATCTCCTCGCCCGGCCTTGATCGGCCGCTGAAAAAAACCGCTGACTTCGAACGCTTCGCGGGCGACGAAGTGCAGGTGCGGCTGCGCATGCCGATCGGTAATCAGCGAAATTTCATCGGGGTGCTCGAGGGACTGAGCGAAGGCGTGGTGCGTTTGCGTACCGAGAAAGGCGAAGTCGCCTTTCCCTTCGATGAAATCGAGAAAGCACGCCTGGTGCCCAAGTTTTGAGCTTTCGGATGTGGAGGTTTTGATTAATGAGCCGCGAGATATTGCTGCTTGTGGATGCGCTGGCGCGCGAAAAGAATGTGGCCAAGGACATCGTCTTCGGCGCACTGGAGAGTGCGCTCGCCTCCGCAACCAAGAAACGCATCAACGATGAAGCCGACGTGCGCGTGACGATCGACCGCGATACCGGCGACTACGAGTCTTTCCGCCGCTGGGTCGTGATGCTCGACGAGGAGGTCGTCAACGACGAAGCCGAGATGGGCATCATCGACGCCCGCGAGATGGTCCCGGGTATCGAGCTCGGGGAATACATCGAGGAGCCGCTCGAGCCGATCGATTTCGGCCGCATCGGCGCCCAGGCGGCCAAGCAGGTCATCCTGCAGCGCATCCGCGATGCCGAGCGCGAGCAGATCCTGAACGACTTCCTCGAACGCAAGGAACACCTGGTTTCGGGCTCGATCAAGCGCATGGAGCGCGGCAACGCGATCATCGAGATCGGCCGGCTCGAAGCCGTGATCCCGCGCGACCAGATGATTCCGCGGGAAAACCTGCGCGTCGGCGACCGGGTCAAGGCGTTCCTGCTGCGCATCGATCGGGGCGCCCGGGGCCCGCAGTTGATCCTGTCACGCACCGCGCCGGAATTCGTCGGCAAGCTCTTCGAGCTCGAAGTCCCGGAAATCGAGGACGGGCTGCTCGAGATCAAGGCCTGCGCACGCGACCCTGGCCTGCGGGCGAAGATCGCGGTGCAGTCGAACGATCCGCGCATCGACCCGATCGGCACGTGCGTCGGCCTGCGCGGCTCGCGCGTCACTGCGGTGCGCAACGAAATTGCCGGCGAGCAGATCGACATCATCGTCTGGTCGGCCGATCCGGCACAGTTCGTCATCGCAGCCTTGCAGCCGGCCGAAGTCGTGTCCATCGTCGTTGACGAGGAAAGCCACGCCATGGATGTCGTGGTCGACGAGAACAACCTGGCGATCGCGATCGGGCGCAACGGGCAGAACGTCAAGCTCGCGTCCGAACTCACGGGCTGGACGATCAATCTGATGAGCGAGGAAGAGTCCGCGCAGAAGACCGGCCAGGAACGCGAGGGGCTGCGCGAGCTGTTCATGGAAAAGCTCGATGTGGATGATGAACTTGCGGACATCCTGATCGACGAAGGTTTCTCGTCGCTCGAGGAAATCGCATATGTGCCGCTCGCGGAAATGCTCGAGATCGAGGCTTTCGACGAGGGTACGGTCAACGAGCTGCGCAATCGGGCTCGAAATGTGCTTCTTACCGAGGCGATCGTCACGGAAGAGCATCTGGAGAACGTTTCCGACGACCTGATCAACCTGGAAGGAATGGACAAGCCGCTTGCCGCCACGCTGGCCCGGCACGGTGTCCTGACCCGGGATGATCTGGCCGACCTGGCTGTGGATGAGCTGGTCGAGATCGCCGGGATCGAACAAGAACGGGCAAGTGCGTTGATTTCGGTCGCGCGGGCGCACTGGTTCGAAGAATGACGGGAGGGCATTGATGGAACAGATGAGCGTAACCCAGTTCGCCGGCGAACTTAAGATGCCGGCCTCGGTGCTGCTCGAGCAGTTGCAGAAGGCCGGAGTCGAGAAGACCGGTGCCGATCAACTGCTGACTGAACAGGACAAGGCCAGACTGCTCGAATACCTGCGCCGGTCTCACGGCCAGAGCCAGCCGAAAGGCAAGATCACCCTGACCCGCAAGCAAACGTCGGAAATTCGCGCGACCGATTCGTCGGGCCGCGCCCGCACCGTCCAGGTCGAAGTGCGCAAGAAACGCGTCTTCATGAAACGCGATGAGGTGAGCCCCGAGACGGGCACGCTCGAGGGCGCGCAGATCGAAGAGGAAACCGCAGGCCTGGCGAGGGGTGAAATCGAGCCGGCGCCCGAAACCGAAAACATCGTCGAGCCCGTCGCAGAAGCCACGCCCGAGCCGAAACCCGTGCGCGAACCCGAACCGGAGCCCGAGCCCATCGTCGAGCCGGAGCCGGAACCCGAGCCTCAGCCCGAACCCGAGCCGGAACCCGAGCCGGAACCCGAGTCTCAGCCCGAACCCGAGCCCGCAACGGTGGAAGCTGCCGCATCGGCAAAAACCGAGGCTCCCGCTCGCATACCGTCCAGGGCGCCGCTGCGCGTGTCGATCCTGAGCGACGAAGAGCGCGCTGCCCGTGAACGTGAAGCGCGGCGGCACGAAGAACTGCGCGCCCGCCAGGCGGCGGACCTGAAGGCAAAGCAGGATCGCGAAGCGGCGGCACGTGCGGCCGCTGAAGCACGTCGTGCCGAAGAAGAGGCACGGGTGCGCGCGGAGGCTGAACGGCGTGCCGAAGCAGCCAAGCCGCAGGTCAAGGAGGCCCCCAAGCCGCCCGCCGGCACGCTGCACCGCCCCGCCAAGACCGAGGAAAAACCCGCCGGCAAGGACGCGAAGCGAACTGCACGAGGCGAGACGGCTGGCGAAAGCGCGAAGCGCCGTGGCCTGAAGACGCGTGGAGAAGTCGGCGCCACCACCGGATCGTGGCGCGGAGCGCGCGGAGGCGGCAGGCGCGGCGCCCAGGACGAGCACAAGAGCTTCCAGGCTCCGACCGAACCCGTCGTGCGCGAAATTCACGTGCCGGAAACCATTTCAGTCGCCGACCTCGCGCACAAGATGTCGGTCAAGGCAGCCGAGGTCATCAAGATTCTCATGAAGATGGGGTCGATGGTGACGATCAACCAGGTGCTGGACCAGGAAACGGCCATGATCCTGGTCGAGGAAATGGGGCACAAGGCGTTCGCCGCGAAGCTCGACGACCCGGATACCTACCTCGAGAGCGCCGAAGCGCATCACGACGCGACCGTCGAGCCGCGCGCGCCGGTCGTCACGGTCATGGGCCACGTCGACCACGGCAAGACGTCGCTGCTCGACTACATCCGGCGCGCGAAAGTCGCTTCCGGTGAAGCGGGCGGCATCACGCAGCACATCGGCGCGTACCACGTCGAGACGCCGCGCGGCATGCTCACTTTCCTAGATACGCCGGGCCACGAGGCGTTCACCGCGATGCGTGCCCGCGGCGCGAAAGCGACCGACATCGTCATCCTGGTGGTCGCTGCCGACGACGGCGTGATGCCGCAGACGCGCGAAGCGATCCACCACGCGAAGGCGGCCAACGTGCCGCTCGTCGTCGCGGTCAACAAGATCGACAAGCCCGACGCCAATCCGGACCGCGTCAAGCAGGAACTCGTCGCCGAAGGCGTGCTGCCCGAGGAGTACGGCGGCGACGTGATGTTCATCAGCGTGTCGGCGAAGACCGGCGAGGGCATCGATTCGCTGCTCGAAGCCGTGCTGCTGCAAGCCGAAGTGCTCGAACTGACGGCGCCGGTCGATTCGCCCGCGAAGGGCCTGATCATCGAGGCGCGGCTCGACAAGGGCCGCGGACCGGTCGCTTCGCTGCTCGTGCAGTCGGGGACGTTGCGCAAGGGCGACGTGATGCTCGTCGGGGCGACGTTCGGCCGTATTCGTGCGATGCTCGATGAGAACGGCAAGCCGATCGACCAGGCCGGTCCGTCGATTCCGGTCGAAGTTCTCGGCCTGTCGGACGTGCCGGCGGCAGGCGATGAGGCGATCGCGCTGGCCGACGAGAAGAAGGCGCGCGAAATCGCGCTGTTCCGCCAAGGCAAGTACCGCGAGGTCAAACTCGCGAAGCAGCAGGCGGCGAAGCTCGAAAGCATGTTCGAACAGATGGCGGAAGGCGAAGTCAAGACCTTGCCGCTGATCATCAAGGCGGACGTGCAGGGTTCGCAGGAAGCCCTGGTGCAGGCGTTGAACAAGCTGTCGACCGACGAAGTCCGGGTCAACGCGATCCACTCCGCAGTGGGCGCGATCTCGGAATCGGACGTCAACCTCGCGCAGGCTTCCGGAGCGGTCATCATCGGCTTCAATACCCGTGCCGATGCGGGCGCCCGCAAGCTGGCGGAAACCTTCGGCGTCGATATCCGTTACTACAACATCATCTACGACGCGGTCGACGAGGTGAAGGCCGCGCTCTCCGGGATGCTGGCGCCGGAACGTCGCGAGAACGTCATCGGCCTGGTCGAGGTGCGCCAGGTGTTCAAGGTGCCGAAGGTCGGAACCGTCGCGGGCTGTTATGTGCTCGAAGGCGTGGTCAAGCGCGGGTCGCAGGTACGGGTTCTTCGCAACCACGTTGTCATCCACAACGGCGAGCTCGAGTCGCTCAAGCGCTTCAAGGACGACGTCAAGGAAGTCAAGTTCGGTTTCGAATGCGGCCTTTCGATCCGCAACTTCAACGACGTCCAGGAAGGTGACCAGCTCGAGGTGTTCGAGATCCAGGAAATCGCCCGGACCCTGTAAATCATGCCCAAGGAGTTTTCCAGAAGCCAGCGCGTCGCGGAGCAGATCCGCCGCGAACTGGCCGAGCTGATCCGGCTCGAAGTGAAGGACCCGCGCGTCGGGTTCATCACTTTGACCGACGTCGAGATCACGCCCGACTACGCGCACGCGAAAGTCTTTTTCACATCGATGAAAGGCGAGGAAGGGCTTGACGAGATCCTGACGGGGCTGCGTCGCGCAAGCGGCTTCCTGCGTCGCGAACTCGGCAAACGGGTACGCATCCACACGCTGCCCGAGCTGCATTTTCATTACGACAGTTCGGTCGAGCGCGGCAGTCGCATGTCGCAGCTCATCGACCAGGTGGTCCGGGATGATGACGCCCGCCACAAGGACGATCCGGAGAGCTGACCAGATTTGAAAGCATCGAAACAATTCCGGCATCAACGCCGGATCGTCGACGGCGTCCTGCTGCTCGACAAGCCCCGCGGCCTGACGTCCAACACCGCTCTGCAGACGGCGCGCCGTCTCCTGAATGCGGCGAAGGCAGGGCATACCGGAACACTGGACCCGATGGCGACCGGATTGCTGCCGCTGACGCTCGGCGAGGCCACCAAGTTCTCGCAGATGCTGCTCGACGCCGACAAGGCCTACGAGGCCACGGTGCGGCTCGGCATCGAAACGGACACCGGCGACGCGGAAGGCGCGGCGATTGCAACGGCTCCCGTGCACGTGACGGACGATTCGATCCGTCAGGCGCTGGCCGCGCTGACGGGTGAAATCGAGCAGGTTCCGCCGATGTATTCGGCGCTCAAGCGCGACGGCAAGCCGCTGTACGAATATGCCCGCGCGGGAATCGAGGTCGAGCGCGCCGCGCGCCCCGTGACGATCCATTCGCTCGAACTGCTCGGCGTGGAGGAGGATTCGTTGCGGATCCGCGTCGATTGCAGCAAGGGAACGTATGTCCGCACACTGGCCATCGATCTCGGGCGCTTGCTCGGTTGCGGCGGGCATCTCACTGAACTGCGCCGGACAGGGATCGGACCCTTCAACGTGGACGAGGCCGTTACGCTCACGGCGCTGGAAGCCGTGCCTCCGGAGTCGCGCGCCGGACTGCTGGCGCCGGTCGATGCGCTGGTGGGTCATCTGCCGCGCATCGAACTCGATGCCTCCGAGGCGGGGCTGCTTCTGCAGGGACGCGCGCTTGCGGCTCACGGCGGCGCAACGGGGTTGGTGCGCATTTACGGCGAAGGCCGTTACCTCGGGCTGGGGGAATGCGACGGAAACGGCACATTGTCACCGAAACGTCTCGTTTCGACGGTCACCACAGCGCAACAATCTTGATAACGATTGAGTTTTCCGGGCAGCGTTCGGTATAATCGTCCGCTTCTGATTGGCAGAACGAAAAGAGTAAACACCCACATGGCTCTCGATACCGCATCCAAGTCGCAGATCGTCAACGACTTCCAGCGCGTCCAAGGCGACACCGGTTCCCCGGAAGTCCAGGTCGCGCTTCTCACCGCCCGCATCAACGGGCTGACCGGTCATTTCAAGGCCAACGCGAAAGATCACCACTCGCGCCGTGGCCTGCTGAAGATGGTCAGCCAGCGCCGCAAGCTGCTCGACTACCTGAAGGGCAAGAACGCCGACAGCTATCGCAACCTGATCGAGCGTCTGGGCCTGCGCAAGTAATCACGCTGGCCGTGGCGAGTCCGACAGCGTCGAAAAAGGCAACTTAAGCCGGCAAGCCGGTGCGGCCCCGAAGGGCCGCACCGGCTTTGTTTTTGCGGCGTCGGATTTGTTAAACATCGCAGTTGTAGTTCGCTGCACCACTTATCGAGAGGATCTTCACTTTGCCTACCGCTATCAAGAAAACCTTTGCGTACGGTGCCCATACCGTAACGCTCGAAACAGGCGAGATCGCTCGCCAGGCCGGCGGTGCCGTGATCGTCAACATGGACGACACGATCGTGCTGGCAACGGTCGTCGCCGCCAAGGAGGCCAAGGCGGGCCAGGATTTCTTCCCGCTTACCGTCGACTACGTCGAGAAGTTCTACGCCGCGGGGCGCATCCCCGGCGGCTTCTTCAAGCGCGAAGGCCGTCCCTCCGAGAAGGAAACGCTGACCAGCCGCCTGATCGACCGTCCGATCCGTCCGCTTTTCCCGGAAGGCTTCTATAACGAAGTCCAGGTCATCATTACCGTGCTGTCGCTCAACCCGGAGGTCGATCCGGACATCCCCGCGATGATTGGCGCATCGGCCGCGCTGGCGATTTCCGGCGTTCCGTTCGACGGCCCGATCGGCGCATGCCGCGTTGGCTACAGCGACGGCCAGTACCTGCTGAACCCGACGGTCGAACAGCTCAAGACCAGCGAGCTCAACCTGGTTGTCGCCGGTACCGAAGCGGCCGTGCTGATGGTCGAGTCGGAAGCCAAAGAACTGTCGGAAGAAGTCATGCTCGGTGCGGTCGTGTTCGGCCACCAGCAGATGCAGACCGCGATCCGCGCGATCAACGAACTGGTCGAAGTGGCAGGCAAGCCCGAATGGGATTGGCAGCCGCCGGCCAAAAACGAGCCGCTGATCGCCCGCATCAAGGAACTGGCCGGCGCCCAGCTCGAAGAAGCCTTCCGCATCACGAGCAAGCAGGCCCGCACCCAGCGCATCAACGAGATCCGCAAGCAGACGTTCGGTGTCGTGGCCGACGGGCTCGAAGTGCCGCCGACCGGCAACGAGCTGAAGGACATCTTTCACGATCTCGAAGCCGGGGTCGTTCGCAGCCGCATCCTCGCGGGCGAGCCGCGCATCGACGGCCGCGACACGCGTACCGTGCGGCCCATCGACATCCGCGTCGGCGTGCTGCCGCGCACGCACGGGTCGGCGCTGTTCACGCGCGGCGAAACCCAGGCGCTCGTCATTGCGACGCTCGGCACCGGGCGTGACGAACAGATCATCGATGCGATCGCCGGCGAGTACCGCGAAAGCTTCATGCTGCACTACAACTTTCCGCCGTTCTCCACCGGCGAAACCGGGCGCATGGGCGTGACGAAGCGCCGCGAGGTCGGACATGGCCGCCTCGCCAAGCGCGCGCTGCTCGCGGCGCTGCCGGCGGACGAGGACTTCAGCTATACGGTTCGCGTCGTGTCCGAGATCACCGAATCGAACGGTTCGAGCTCGATGGCTTCGGTCTGCGGGGCGTCGCTTGCGATGATGGACGCCGGCGTGCCGATGAAGGCGCACGTGGCCGGCATCGCGATGGGCCTGATCAAGGAAGGCAATCGCTTCGCCGTCCTGACCGACATCCTCGGTGACGAGGATCACCTCGGCGACATGGACTTCAAGGTCGCGGGCACCGAGAACGGCATCACCGCGCTGCAGATGGACATCAAGATCCAGGGCATCACGAAGGAAATCATGCAGGTCGCTCTGGCCCAGGCCGGCGAGGGACGGATCCATATCCTCGCGCTGATGAAGCAGGCGCTGGCGTCGCATCGCGGGGAAGTGTCGGAGTTCGCGCCGCGCATGCTGACGATGAAGATCAATCCGGAGAAAATCCGCGATGTCATCGGCAAGGGCGGAGCGGTGATCCGCGGGCTGCAGGAAGAAACCGGTACCGTCATCGAACTGCAGGACGATGGCAGCGTCACGATCTCGTCGGTTAGCGCCGAAGGCGCGCAGCTCGCGAAGGAAAAGATCGAGGCGATCACGGCCGAAGTCGAAGTCGGCAAGGTCTATAACGGCACCGTGGTCCGACTCCTGGATTTCGGCGCGATCGTCAACATCATGCCCGGGCGCGACGGGCTGCTGCACGTCTCGCAGATCGCGAACGAGCGGGTGAATAACGTCGCCGACTATGTGAAGGAAGGGCAGGCGGTGCGCGTCAAGGTGCTCGAGACCGACGAGCGCGGCAAGATTCGCCTGAGCATGAAGGCGCTGCTGGATCAGCCGGCGGAGTAAGCGACGAAACGAGCTGAAGAAAAAGGGACGCCATGGCGTCCCTTTTTCATGGGGCGGTTCCCGCCCGCGGCGACGCCGAAGAGCGGGGGGCGGATCGGCTTACTTCGCCACCTGGCGTTCGCGCATTTCTTCGAGCGTCTTGCAGTCGATGCACATCGTCGCAGTCGGACGCGCCTCGAGGCGCTTCAGGCCGATTTCGACGCCGCAGCTGTCGCAATAGCCATATTCACCCGCGTTGATCCGGCCCAGCGCTTCGTCGATCTTCTTGATCAATTTTCGCTCACGATCCCGGTTGCGCAACTCGAGCGCAATATCGGATTCCTGGCTCGCACGGTCGTTGGGGTCGGCAAACACCGTGGCTTCGTCCTGCATCGTGTGCACCGTGCGTTCGATGTCCCCGACCAGCTCCTGCTTGACCGTTTCGAGCATGCTGCGGAAGTGAGCCAGCTGCTTCTCGCTCATGTACTCCTCGCCTTCGGCGGGAACATAGGGCGGGAATTGCTTTTGCAGGGTGTCGTCTGGCATGACTTCGACTTCCGGTTGGTAATTGAAGGAAGCGAACTAATATCAGAATCTTCTGCAACGAGCAAGCAAGCGCCCGGCCCGAGCAGCAATCGGCCCCGCTCGCGAAGCACGCATCAACAACTTCATGGCCGAAGAAACATGTTTGACGCACGCCGGCCAACTGTGTATCATTCGCCGCTCTCGGGGTGTAGCGCAGTCCGGTAGCGCGCTTGCTTTGGGAGCAAGATGTCGGGGGTTCGAATCCCTCCACCCCGACCAGCTAACCCCGAAATGCCCGCGGGATTTCTGCCCGTAGCTCAATTGGATAGAGCACCGGCCTTCTAAGCCGGGGGTTACAGGTTCGATCCCTGTCGGGCAGGCCAAATGGTTTTTTGGTTGCAGAGTTTCTGCAACCGTGAAAGTGGCGGCATTAGCTCAGTTGGTAGAGCACTGGATTGTGGCTCCAGTTGTCACCGGTTCGATCCCGGTATGTCGCCCCAAAGAATCAAGCAGTTAGCGATTCGCAGGATCCAAAGTGGTTGTAGAACGATCTACAAAACCGGGCCCGCCGATGAGCGGGCCCGCTTGTTTTTAAAGGGTTCCGCACTGGATTCGTGGATCTGCAATCATTGCGGTGGCCGACCACCTCCGCGCGGTGGCGAAATTTCCACTAGACGCCTTCCCGAGAGCCGCGACCGCGAAGCAGATCGCTCATAGGTGGGCGATGCTTGGCGTCCCAGTGTCCGCCCGAGCGCCAGCGTTTCGATCCTGCGAACCGTAGCAGCCACTAGTTTCCGGCCACGCCGGGACCGGATCTCCGCCTTCTGCAGTCTTCCCGTGCAAGGTCAGAGTTGCCTGAAAAGCTCAGCCGCAACAATGCCGGCAGCGATCGCCGGCAGAGGCGTCTTCAACACGAGCATAGCAGCGGCCGTTGTGGTCAGCGCCAGCTTGGCGCCGCCATCGCTGGGCACTGCCAGCGGCGCCAGTAGGGCACCAGCACGGACCCGAACATCGCACCCATGAATCTCCTCACCCGGTGGCCGATGGGCACGAAGGACATGATGAAGATACCGCCCCAATGGGTGGCCAAGGTCAGCAGCCCCGCGGGCTACTGAGAGCACCGATACGCGCGAGTGCTTACGGCAACGTCCCAAGGCGCGGATAGCGGACGATCTCCACGGGCGGCTGAACGGCTTGGCGGTGAAGCGATTCATCGCCATAATCGCTTCATGTATTGGAGCGAATAAAACATGCAAGCGCCTCTCGATTGGATCTGGCAGCAACCCGATTGGCCCCGCTTCCGCTGGGACGTGGCTCGATTGGCGCTGCCGCTCGCGCACGCCCGGCTGGCCCAAGGCAAGGTTCTCGGGGCGGCCCGATTACTCGACGTCAATCTCACGCTCGAGGCGGTGGCCGCCATCCTGGTCGAGGACGGCGTGACCACCAGCGCCATCGAGGGCGAGCGGCTCGACCTCGATGCGGTGCGCTCCTCGGTGGCGCGACATCTGGGGTTGCCGACGGCGGGACTGCCCGCGCCGCCGCGCGCGGTGGACGGGCTGATCGACGTCTTGCTGGACGCGACGCGGCACCATGATGCCCCCCTGACACTCGCGCGCCTGTTCGGCTGGCAGGCGGCACTGTTTCCGACCGGCTACTCGGGGCTGCACGCGATCCGGGTGGGGGTACTGCGTGGCATTGAGCCGATGCAGGTCGTCTCGGGGGGTATCGGCAATGAGAAGGTCCACTTCATCGCGCCACCCGGGGAGGGTCTGGAAGCGGAGCTCGAGGGGTTTCTTGCATGGTTCAACGGGCCGCACGCCGGCCTCGACGGCGTGATCCGTGCCGGTCTCGCGCACCTCTGGTTCGTGACCCTGCATCCCTTCGAGGACGGCAATGGTCGGCTTGCGCGCGCCATCACTGACATGGCGTTGTCACAAGACGAGCGCCAGTCGATGCGTCTCTTCAGCGTCTCCGCGCAGATCCTGCGGGAGCGGCAACGTTACTACGACATCCTGGAGCACACCCAGCGCGGCGGGCTCGACGTCACCGAGTGGTTGATGTGGTTTCTGACCCAGGTCGAGGCGGCTGCGACCGCAGCCGAGCAGACCGTGGCCAATACGCTCGCGAAGGCGCGGTTCTGGATCAGGCATCAGGCCACGGCGCTCAACGAGCGCCAGCGCAAGGTGCTCAACCGTCTGCTCGATGCCGGCCCGGACGGATTCGAAGGCGGCATCAACACCCGCAAGTACAGGAGCCTGACCAACAGCAGCCGTGCGACCGCCTACCGGGAACTGGTCGATCTGGTCGGGAAGGGGTGTCTGCGCCCCACCGGCCACGGTGGGCGCAGCAGCGGATATGAAGTCGAGTGGTGACATGTCGTGTCGATATGAACCCAAGTCGCCGATCATCGACGTATCTGTCCGGCAATTCCCGCCAGGAGCGCGACTCAGAGATCGACGAGATGCCGCAAGAGCGGGAAGGAGACGCGCCAGCTTTGACCGTCGCAGCCGCCATCGTGGATGATCCGCAGAAGGAATGCCAAGATGTTGGCGAACAACGGCCGTGCGCCTGCAGCTCATTCTGGGTGACGGCCGAGCAGAGTTCAAGGCCGGTGGCGGAGCGGGGCTTCGCCGGGCGGGCCGTCGCGCTGCCAGATCAGACGGCCGTCCTCCCTGCTCGTCGGTCGGTCTCTCCGTCTCCTCGCCGAGCGCTTCCAGCAGAAGATCGGCCAGCGCGTTCACCAGTTCCTCGCGGGCGCTCTCGGCTGGTAGAGGTTGGCTCTCGCGCTCGAGGGGTAGCGGGAGTTGCCGTCGGGATACTCGTGCCGGCTGCTTCATCGGACTTGCCCTCCGAGTTGCAAGAGTTCGGTAAGACCGACGAATTGCTCGAGAGAGCCAAGAGCAGCGCGCGTAACTCAATCAACGCGGCAACGGAAAGCTGAGGCGGGCCTAACGACATGGCGGCGCATACTGCCGCGTCAACCATCCACGCCGGCAGCTCACGCGACAGTCCGACAGCCGCCTCGATATGGACGACTTCGTAGCCTCTTCGTCCGCTCCGGCGGAACAGCAGCACCCGTCGACCGTGTAGCGGGTGCCAGCGGTATTCGATCACCACATATTTCGATCGGTATGTCGAATGTTGTTTGGTTTCGGCGCCGGCCGATGAACACGAACACCTGCCCCGACAGCGGGTCCATGCCCATGCAGGAAGCGACCAGCTGCGCCAGCGCGTCGATCGATTTGCGCATGTCGACCGCCTCGCTATACACATAGGCCCTGACCGCCGAGGACAGGATCACGGCAACTGCGCCAGGATGCGATCGAGCACCTGCTGGGCGGCCGCCCCTTGCAGACGCAGCGTCATCGTGCCGGGCAGGCGCACTTCGATTTCCGCGCTGCGGGAGGACGGGGGCGCGCCATGGGGCAGCGCAATGAACTGGCCCCGCGCATCGGTCGACTTCGACTTTGCCCGCGACGCGGGCTCGACGCCGGTCTCGGCGCGCACCAGACGCCCGACCCGATGCCGAAACGTCGACAGCGCCAACCCGTTCGCCTCGCAGTACTGCGGGATGCTCAGCGCCTGCTCGCGACGCAGCGCTTCATGCTGCTGCCAGAACGCGTCGCCGCGGGCCATCATCCGCTTGCCCGTGCGCCAGTCGATCCGACCGCCCGCCGTGCCGATACCGCTGTCGCCATCCGAACCCAACTGTCCTTCCATCGTCACATGCTCCGCTATTCAAGGAGCGACAACGATCCAACAACGCGGCCAGGAACGGAAGAACGGGGGTTTCCGGACGGATACGAATGCGGTAACCAGCGGCGGCAGTGCAGTCTACACGGGCTGCCCCGCGATTACTCAGATTGAACAACAGGTGCCGACTCCACCGAACTCACCCTCTCGGCCCGGAACAGTCGCTCGTTGTTTGGGTGTGGCTGTCCCGGGAGAGGTAACTTCGCCCAGAAAGGGGTCGGATAGCCAACGCGTGCAACCGGCTGTATGCGTCGCTCGCATAGTCCACCTGGCAGTTTTTCAACTGAGACCGTCGCCCCGTTTTTGTAACATGGCAAGGTCACCTACACCTGCAACAGAGGCATCTTGAAAGAGGGCGCCCGAAGTCGGTCGAGCGTATGATTCGCTCCCGAAGTGCGGTATCCGCCGCACTGCATCATGACTTCGAGATATCTTGAGTTGAGAATTCGAGAGATCCAACATCCGGCTCGCGTCGTTCCACTGGCATTCCTGATCACCATCCTGATCGGGAGCGGGTTGCTCATGTTGCCGATCTCCCGTCCAGATGCGGTAAGCGCTCCATGGATCGTGGCCCTGTTCACGTCCGTCTCGGCCGTGTGCGTCACAGGTTTGATCACCGTGGACACCGGCACCTACTGGTCGCCGTTTGGGCAGTGGGTGATCATGGCGCTGTTCCAGGTAGGCGGGTTCGGCATGATGACAGCTGCCACGCTGCTCGGGCTGATGGTGAACCGCTCCTTCCGGTTGCGTACGCGGCTCACCGCTCAGGCCGAAACGCACACGCTGGGTATCGGGGATGTCTCCAGCGTGGCCAGGCTGGTGCTGTTCGTGACACTGATCGTTGAGGGGGTCGCAGCGCTGGCGCTGATCGTGCGGCTGCGTACCGGTTATGAACTGCCTTGGGTCGAGGCGGCCTGGAGCGGTCTCTTTCACGCCGTTTCCGCCTTCAACAACGCTGGTTTCTCCATTCATGCGGACGGCTTGATGCGCTACGCGTCCGATGGCTTCCTGCTGACGCCAATCATGCTGGCGATTTTGATCGGTGGACTGGGCTTCCCGGTCCTGCATGATTTGCGCAGAAAACTTCGGAGTCCGCACCACTGGTCGGTACACACCAAGCTGACGCTGGTCGGCACCGGCGTGCTGCTGGCAGGTGGCACGATCATTCTGCTCGCCTTCGAGTGGTCGAACCCGCGCACGCTCGGTCCGATGGCGGTGGCCGACAAGGTGCTGTCGGCGATCTTCGCGTCCGTGTCTGCACGCACGGCCGGGTTCAATTCAATCGACATCGGCGCTCTGACGCATGAAAGCCTTGGCCTGCACTACTTACTGATGTTCATCGGTGGCGGTAGCGCAGGCACGGCGGGTGGCGTCAAGGTGGGAACCGCGATGATTCTGGTGATGCTGGTCGTTGCCGAGATCAGAGGTCGGATGGATACCGAGGCGTTTGGCCGGCGTATCAGCCATTCGGCCCAGCGCCAGGCCATCACCGTGCTTGTCCTCGGCAGCGCCGTGGTCGTTCTGGGTACGGTATTCATCCTGCACACTACCCAGATCGCCACCGACAGAGTCATCTTCGAGGTGATCTCGGCCTTCGGAACCGTCGGTTTGTCCACTGGCATCACGGCCGAGCTGCCCGCATCCGCACAACTCATTCTGGCCCTACTCATGTATATCGGCCGGGTTGGCACCATCACACTCGCGGCGTCGCTTGCGCTGGGCGAGCACCGCATGCCGTTCCGCTATCCAGAGGAGCATCCCGTTGTTGGCTAGGCTATTTACAGAGCAGTTCGCGTTTTCGAAGGGCGACAGTGTGGTCGTGATCGGCTTGGGCCGCTTCGGCGGTGCCGTGGCCAACTCCCTGATGCAACTGGGTCACGACGTGATGGGGATCGACCGCGATGCGGAGCCGGTTCACCAGTGGGCCGATCTGCTCACCCATGCGGTGCAGGCCGATTCGACCAACGCGATGACTATGCGCCAACTCGGCGTGGCCGATTTTGCGCATGCCATCGTGGGTATCGGCAGCGACCTCGCAGCGAGTCTGATGACGGTAATGGCGCTGACCGAACTGGAGATTCCCGACATCTGGGTCAAAGCCATGACGCCCCAGCACGGTAAGATCGCCGAGCGTATCGGCGCGCACCACATCGTCTATCCGGAAGCCGACATGGGCGAGCGCGTCGCCCATCTGATCAGCGGGCGGATGATGGACTATATTGAGTTTGACGATGGCTTCGCCATCGCGAAGATCCACGCACCAGCCGCCACCCACGACCTCACGCTCGCCGCGTCAGCCGTGCGCGAGAAATTCGGTGTCACGGTCGTCGGCATCAAGCGCGCGCATGAGGATTTTCAGCACGGAAAGCCGAGCAGTATCGTGCGCCCAGGTGATCTGCTGATCGTTTCCGGGCCGACCAAGAAGGTCGAGGCTTTTGCCGCTAGCGGCCGGCGCCGTTAACGAGCCCGGTCACCTGCTGATGACAAAGGATCTGAGTTGGGGCTGGCGAGTTCCTGCTTCTACTTCTGAAAGGGCTTTCGGTACATGCTCAATTGGATCCTGAGTCAATTCAAGCGGCAGCGGACTGAAGATCTCGAACGGGCGCGAGAAATGGTCAAGGCTGCCAAAAGTGGCAGGCAACAGATCGACCCCGTCAAGGCACGCGAGCTGGCCCGCGCACTCGGGATCGAAGTCGATGCCGATCAGAGCGTTGATCACGTAATTGAAAAAATCCGACGCTATCTCACACGCATTGGCGAGAGGTGAAACTGACGGCCTGGAAGCACTGAACGAGAGTCAGACAAGGTAAGCGTAGCCTGTGCCACTGGGACGTACCCCGGCCCGGGCGGCCGAGGATTGCCGGGCGACGTGCAGCCGGCGAGAACTCCCTCGACGCGTTCGTGGCGCACCAGGCGGAGTCAGGCGCTCACCCGCGATCGCTGTGCTCCGACGTCAGGCTCCGGGGCAGAGCTCCACCCGACGTCGGTTACGGCCGAGCGGCGGGAGGCTCTGCCGCGGAGGGTAGGGCAGGGAAGCAAGGTGCGCCGGAATGAACCCTTGCGCGGTAAGGTCAAGAGAACTCCCATGGCTGGGTACCACTTCGCTCGGGGTTGGCTCCGACACGCGAACGTGGCCCTGTTCGTTCGTATCCGACCAGCCACGGTCCTGTTCACCAGAATAGAATGAGATATGAATTTCTCCCATTTCGGGCCGCTAGGGGGCTTGTCGCGCCGCATTTATGCGGCCTTCCTTGTTGCCGCGGTCATCCCGACCGCGCTCGCCGGCGCGATCGGAGTCTATCTGTCGCTGCAGGCGCTCAAGAACGAGACCTTGCGCAACCTTGGCCAGGAAGTCACGGTCCGTGCGCAGGGGATCGGACGCTTTTTCGACCAGCTGTCGTCCGAGTTGCTGTACCTCGCCCATTCGCGCGGCCTGGTCGACGTGATCGCGGCGGCGCAGACACAGGATCTATGGCTGCTCTCGGCTGCCACGACCCGGCTCGAGCGCGACTACGCGGCGCTGGCGAGCCTGTACCCTCACATTTACCAGATCCGCCTGCTCGGAAACGACGGCCGTGAATGGGTGCGTGTCGACCGCAAGGCGGACGGCGTGCATGTCGTGCCGCGCGACCGGCTGCAGAACAAGGGCGACCGCTACTATTTTCGCGAGGCCATGGCGCTCGAACGCGGCCAGATCTACGTCTCGCCGCTTGATCTGAACGTCGAATTCGGCGAGGTGGAGAAACCCGAACGGCCAGTGATCCGGGTCGCGACGCCGGTGGCGGGTCCCGATGCGACCCGGGCCGGCATCCTCATCATCAACCTCCACGCCGACATCCTGCTCGAGCAGATCCAGCAGATGGCCGATGCGCGCGGCGGCGCGTCGTACCTGCTCGACAACCGCGGACACTACCTGAGCCGTTCCGCCGGGGGCGCGACGAACGGCTTCGCAATGGAGCCCGTCGCCAGCCTCGGGGAGACGTTTCCGGCGAGGGTGGTCGAGAACCTGACCCGCGGTGCCTCGTCGCCGACCCTGGGTGGGGGCTGGATCGTTGCCCATGCGCCGGAAGGCCCCGAAGTGCAGATCCCTGCGCTCTACGCCTTCAACACGCACAGCGGCAAGGCGATCCTGCTGAAATCGCCGTGGAAATACGCCGGATGGATTCAGTTCTACGAGGCCGTGAAGCCGCGCGCGGACAAGGGCGAGCTGTGGGTCACGAACGGGCGGGTCAACGAAGTCTGGCAGTCCGGCTTCGACGACAAGCGTAAGCCCTATCTGTCGCAACGTTGGCCGGAGTCCTTCATCTTCATCCACCCGCAGGACGCGAAGCCGAAGGGCATCGAGTCGGGCGATCTGGTCGAGGTGGTGAACGACACGGTCTACATCCAGACCGGCCAGCCGCAGGGCGTGCTTGATGCGGACCTGACCTTCGATCAGTCGATGAAGGACGGCCACATCAAGACCACGGTGGGCAAGTTCCAGGCGGTGGCGGTGGTCTCGGACGAGGTGCGCCCGGGCGTCGCGAAGACGAACTTCAACTTCCCGTCCTCGCCGGCCAACGCGGTGGTCTCCGCAGTGCCCGATCCGATGACCAACAACTACCGCTACAAGCTCGGCCGCGGCGTGCTCTCCAAGGTCGGCGAGTCGCCGTACAAGCGAGACTTCACGCGCATGAGCTTCAAGCCGCGCAACATCGTTTGATCAACTCTTGCGACGGTGCCTTGGGTGCCGTCGCATGTCATTCTGGAGTTCATGCATGAAAATAATCATCAGCGCGGCGATGCTTGCCGCCTTCGCCGTGCCGCTGCACGCCGCCGATGACGCGGCGGTAATGGATCTTGCCAAGAAGAGCGGTTGTCTCGCCTGCCATGCGATCGACAAGAAGATGGTCGGTCCCGCGTGGCAGGACGTCGGCAAGAAGTACGCCGGCGTCGCGGGCGCCGAGGCGCAACTCGTCGTCGCCGTGAAGAAGGGTGGCAAGGGCAACTGGGGCGCGATCCCGATGCCGCCCAACGCCACGATCAAGGATGCCGACGTGCAAACGTTGGTGAAGTACATTCTCGCGCTGAAGTAAGCGCGGGTACCGAGTGGTACCTTCCGTTCGGGCGCGGCCTTGGTGCCGCGTCCCCTTTTTTGAGGACGCTGCGGAAATGCGTTTCGACGCCTGCGGCCGCACCATCGACGAGCTGCATGTCGCATACGCGCGGGTGAGATGAGCGGCCGAAACGAAATCGAACCTCAGGGCGCGACGAAATACTGTGGCCGCTTTGGTCGGGTGGTCATGCAGTGGCCGCAGCGGCAGTGCGAGCCATTGCAGGCGGCGATCTGGGGGCCGAGATCGCAACGCGGCCCGGCGATACGGACAGCCTGCTCGCTGCGATGAAGCGCATGCAGCAAGACCTGCGCAGCATGATCTGGTCGCTCGATACGAGTGCCGGGCGCTTCCACGAAGCGGCCGGCCGCATGTCCAGCGCGTCCGTGCAGGTGGCGGAGAGCTCGTCGCGTCAAAGCGACGCTGCCGCCTCGATCGCCACGGCGGATGCGATCAGCGAGATCTCCGCAGCGTTGCCGGAACAGTCGGCGACCAGCAGCGATATCGCCAAGCATGTCGAGCACATCGCACGCATCTCCGAGGAGAACGACCTGGCCGCGCGACATACTACAGCTGAGGCAGCGCTCGAACTCAGCGCTCTGGCCGACCAGGTCCAGCATGCGGTGCGGCAGTTCCGGCTTTGAACGAAATGGCGGCGCAAGGGGACGATCTTGCGCCGTCCCGGGGTAGTGCAACCATCCTGAGGCAGCGCATGATGCGTTTATTCGATTCGATCGCGACACGTTTTGCCGGTGGACGCCCACCCCTCCTCGAGCTCGAACTCACGGAAGGTCGGATGTTGCATGACCCGGAGGAGGTTGCCGTGGCGCTGTGCGCGCTCCGGAATACGGGCGTCAGGATCGCGCTCGACGATTTTGGCACCGGCTTTTCCTCGCTCGCTCACCTCCAGCGACTCAGCGTCGACACGATCAAGATCGACCGCTCCTTCGTCCGCAATCTCGGCAGGGATCCGCAGTGCGGCGTGATCGTCGGGGGCATTCTCGCCATTGCGCGCGGGCTGGGCTTGCGGGTGGTCGCCGAGGGCGTGGAGACGGAGAGCGAGCTAGGCTATCTGCGGGACCGTGGGTGCGATCATGTGCAGGGCTATCTCACCGGACGCCCCGTGCCGGGGATGGAGATTGGCCATTTATTGCGCGCAGGGGGCGTGGTTTGCCGGGGACGGCTCATGGACCTGGCGGCCAGTTGAGCGCCCCAAGCCGTCGGGGCAAACGCAACGATTGTGGCGCCGAGAAGGGCGAGCTGGATTCGTCTCATCTTGTCCTCGTGTCCCGAAGCCCGCGCGGGATGGCGAGGGGGTGTGTATGCGCAGCGGAAGGCCCCGAAATATGCGATGGGGTGGGTAGGGCGGATTTGTCGGGCAGCCTGGCATCGTCGTGCCAACCGGCGGGTAGCCATGCGAGGTCTTCGGGTTCGTCGATGTCGTGCAGCGGCCTTGCCGACTTCACGTTCCAGCCGAGCCGCCCGATGCGACACAGGGTTTCGAATGCGACGGCGTCGGTGCTCCAGGGCATGTGGGTGAACAGGCAGGGATGAAAGCGCCTCAGGGCCAGCAGGGCGTATCCGCCATCGACGGTCGGAACGAGTGCCGCATCGTGGTCCACGAGTGCGTCGGCTGCCATGCGCAGGTGGAGGGTTGTGAGGCCGGGGCAATCGGTGCCGATCAATAGCGCTGCTGCGCCGGCGGCGGTCGTCCGCGCGGCGGCCCGTGCCATGCGGGCGCCGAGATCGCCGTCGCCCTGTTCGCTCCACTCGAGTCCGTCGGGCAGATCCAGGGTTTTCCAGACAGGGTGGTCTGGCGAAGGGGTGACGCACAGCTCGACGGCCCCCACGTGGGCCTCGAGAGCCGTGTACACGGTGTGTTCCAACATTCGTCGTGCGACCCTTGCCGCGCCCTCGGTGCCCAGCGCGGGTGTCAGGCGCGTCTTCGCGAATCCGGCGATGGGCGCTTTCGCAATGATGAGGACGCGTGCCGGTTTCATCGGTAGGCCTGCGCCAGTTCGCTCGCCGGACGTCCGCGCCAGTAGGCCCAGCGCAGGCGCCACATCAGGAAGATCGTGCGCCATACGCCGCGTGTCTCCCAGCGCCGGCCCGAGGTCGTGACCTTGCTTCCGATACAGGCCGGGCGGGATCTCGCGCGCAGCTGGCGGGACATCTCGACGTCTTCCATCAACGGCTGATCGGGATAGCCGCCGACCGCGGAGTAGGCAGCCCGAGTCATGAACATGGCCTGATCGCCGGTGGCGATACCGGTCAGGCGCGAGCGCCAGTTCATCAGGGCGGCGACCACTTTCAGCATTGCGGAGCGGCCCGCAATGCGGACGTCGAAGCGGCCCCACTCGCGGCCCGCGCGCACGCAGGCCTCGACGCATCGCAGCGCGTCGGGCGGCAGTTGCGTGTCCGCATGGAGGAAAAGCAGGACGTCGCCTGAAGCGAGTGCCGCGCCGGCGTTCATCTGGCGTGCGCGTCCGCGTTCGCTACGGATCACCCGAAGACCTGCGCGCGCGGCGAGGGCCGGGGTGTCATCGGTGCTGCCGCCGTCGACGAGCAGCACGTCGACGCGCTCGCGCACGAGCGGGCCGAGCTGTCGAACCAGTGCAGCAATGTTCGGCGCCTCGTTCAACACGGGTACAACGATCGAAATTCTCATGCTTTCACCACCTGGCTCACGGCAGGGCGTTGCCTCATTGGTCACCGCATACCCCGGTTTCCTTGCAGGCAGTCGATCCGGTTCGGGGCGATACGTCAACATCGACGTCGATCGTGCGTCCGGTCGGAACGCCCAGTTCCTCCAGCCCGTAGCCTTTCACCTGCGCGGTCCGCCCGACGGCGACCAGCAGCACGTCGAACGGGATGCGGACTTCCTGCCCGTGGTGTTCGGCGACGAGGATCTTCTCGCCATCCTCGACGACGAAACGCCGGGTGTCGTGGCCGGTGCGCAGGTCGATGCCTTCGGCGCGAAAGCGTGCCATGACCATCTCGGAGACCTCCGCATCCTCGCGCGGCATGATCCGCTCGCCCTTGACGATCAGCGTCACCGCGGCGCCGAAACGCGCGAA
>Ga0209347_1000556_pt1 | contig 89787 bp, 78 predicted proteins | sample AutmiccommuBRH23_FD_187382 | JGI IMG/M metagenome (GOLD analysis project Ga0209347, IMG submission 187382) | Deep subsurface microbial communities from Mt. Terri, Switzerland - Autotrophic microbial communities BRH/23 (SPAdes) (version 2) | ecosystem: Environmental > Aquatic > Deep subsurface >...
CAACCAGCTCCGGCTCTGGCTGTCGTCGCTGGCCTACGTCCTCATGTGCGCGGTGCGCCGCATCGGGCTTGCCGGCACCAGGCTTGCCGTTGCGACCTGCGGCACGATCCGGCTGAAGCTCCTGAAGGTCGGCGCGCGGGTGACGATCTCGGTCCGGCGCGTCAAGCTCGCATTCGCGTCGAGTTGTCCGGATCGGGAAGTCTTCGCAACAGCCGCCCGACGATTGTGCGCCTGAACGGCAACGCCGCACGCAAGCCCGTGGGCCAACGGAAGAGGATCAGCGCTGACCGGACGAGCCACCCAACGGCTGGCAACGATGGCGCTCGGCCTGTCCTCCGACACCAAAAACCCTGCCGCCAACTTCAGGCGAAACGCCGTTCATATGGCGCCCCGTGAGAAAGCCAGGCTAGGTGAGCAGTTTGCTCATCAACTTCGCCGTGTAGTCGACCATCGGGATGATGCGCGCGTAATTGAGGCGCGTCGGTCCGATGATGCCGATGACACCGACAATCTTGCGGTTCTGGTCGTGGAAGGGGGCGGCGATGATCGACGAACCGGAGAGGGAGAAAAGTTGATTTTCGGAGCCGATAAAGATTTTGACTCCCTCGGCGGCCTCGGCGATGCCGAGGACCTGCATCAGGTCGCGCTTGGAATCGAGATCGTCGAAGAGCTGGCGAATGCGTTCGAGATCTTCTTGAGCCGAGACTTCTTTCAAAAGATTCGAGCGGCCGCTGACGATCAGGCTCTTGCGGTCGCCCAGTGAGCCGGACCACTCGGCGAGGCCGGCATTGATGGCGCTCTGGGTCAACTCGTCGAGTTCGGCGCGGGATTTCGACTGCTCGGCCTTCAATTTGGCGATGGCTTCGGAAATCGTCAGACCCTGTACGTGGGCGTTGAGGTAATTGGTCGCCTGATTCAGCGCCGAATGGGGCATTCCGGCGGGCAGGTCGAGCACGCGGTTCTCCACCTCGCCGGATTCGCCAACGAGAATGAGGAGCGCGCGGCCGGGCGACAGAGGCACGAACTCGATGTGCTTCAGGCGCTCGACCTGCTTGTCGGCGAGAACAACGCCGGCGCAGTGCGAAAGACCGGAGATCATGTCGCCGGCTTCGCTGAGAAGAGTATCGAAGGTGCCGCCGGTCTGGCGGCCGCGGATCTGCGACTCGATCGATTTGCGTTCGTCGTCCGACAGGTCGCCGACTTCAAGAAGGCCGTCGACGAACAAGCGCAGGCCCGACTGAGTCGGTAGACGGCCGGCGGAGGTATGGGGGGCCGCGATGAGGCCAAGGTGCTCGAGATCCTGCATGACGTTGCGGATCGAGGCTGGCGAAAGGTTCATTGGAAGGACGCGCGCGAGATTTCGCGAGCCGACCGGTTCGCCGGTCTGGAGGTAGGATTCGACGATCTGGCGGAGAATTGCGCGCGAACGCTCATTCAAAGCGTCGACGGTGAACAGCCTGTCTGTCGTTTCCAGTCTCGTTTCCTTCATCACGCCGAATTCATGTTGCTCATCTCGCCCATGGCGCCGGGATGCTCCCCATGTAGCTAGGCGCGCGCAGGTCCGCCGTCAAATGCTGAATGCGCGAACTGTTCGCGGCGGTACAGCAAAGGTACCCAATCAATGCGCCTGGAAGCGGCTTTTGTGGTTGAACACGGTTGATGGCTCTTTTAGGGTCCGGCGACCTTCACGAACCAACATCCAGGCTGGTCGCACCCGGTGCCAGAACCGCTGCGGCGCCGAGCCCAATTTACAGAGCACCTTCAATGCGCCCCTCGAATCGCCAGCCTGACGAACTCCGCCGCGTCTCCATCGAGCGCGCCGTCTCGATGCACGCCGAAGGTTCCTGCCTCATCAAGTTCGGAAATACCCAGGTTCTCTGCACGGCGTCGCTGGAAGAACGGGTTCCGCCGTGGCTCAAGGGCCAGGGGCGCGGATGGGTTACGGCCGAATACGCCATGCTGCCGCGCGCAACCAGCGAACGGACGCGGCGCGAGGTGACGCGCGGTTCGCCGTCCGGGCGGACACATGAAATACAGCGGCTGATCGGGCGGTCGCTGAGGGCGGTGGTCAACCTGGAAAAGCTCGGCGAGCGCCAGATCTCGGTCGACTGCGATGTCCTCCAGGCCGACGGCGGCACCCGGACCGCGGCAATCACCGGGGCCTGGGTGGCGCTCAGCGATTGCATCGAATGGATGAAGGTGCGCGAAATGGTTACGCGGGAGGCGCTTCCCGATCAGGTCGCGGCGATTTCATGCGGGCTCTATAAGGGGACGCCTGTCCTCGACCTCGACTATGCCGAGGACTCCAGCGCGGACGCCGACGCCAACTTCGTGATGACCGGTTCGGGGGGCATCGTCGAGGTGCAGGGCACGGCGGAGACGAAGCCGTTCAGCCAGGAAGAGTTCGATGGGCTGATGGGGCTTGCGCGCAAGGGCATCGGTGAGCTGTTACAACTCCAAAAGCTGACGATCAGCTAAGGCCTGCGGGCCGGTCTTGGCCAGGGATTCGGTCAGGGAGGTGGACATCATGAAAGGTCTCGTCCCCAGCGGGATCCTCGAATCGAGCCTTTATGCCGAGGATCTCGATGCGGCGGAAAAGTTCTACCGCGAGGTGTTGGGCTTCGAGGTTTTCTCCAAGCAGTCCGAAAGGCATGTGTTCTTCGTGTGCGGGGGGCAGATGCTGCTCGTGTTCAACCCGAAATCCACGGCCATCCCTCCGGGCCCTGAGGCAAAGATCCAGATGTCGCCGCACGGTGCGTCGGGGCCCGGGCATCTTTGTTTTCGGGCGAGTGCAGAAGAGATCGCGGTCTGGAAGGCGCATCTTGAAGCAAACGATGTCGCGATCGAACTCGATTTCGAATGGCCGCAAGGCGGGCGCTCGGTCTATTTCCGCGATCCCGCAGGCAATTCGCTGGAGTTCGCGGAGCCACGCATCTGGGGATTTCGATGACGCAAAAGCTGGTGGCGGGAATGCGGCTCGTCGTTGCGAGCCACAACGCCGGAAAGGTCTGGGAGATCAAGCAACTGCTCGCGCCGTTCGGGCTCGATGCGGTGTCGGCGGGGGATCTCGATCTGCCGGAGCCTGAAGAGACGGAGGCGACGTTTGCTGGTAATGCGCGGCTGAAGGCCCTGGCCGCCGCGACGGCTTTGGGGCTTCCGGCATTGGCCGACGATTCCGGACTTGAGGTGGACGTTCTCGGGGGCGCGCCGGGGGTCTATTCGGCGCGCTGGGCTGGGCCGACGAAGGATTTCGCGCTGGCGATGAAGAAGGTCGCCGAAGAAGTTTCGGCGAGGCATGGGTGGGCGGCGCATGGAGCCGAATCGGGACCGAAAGCGAACTTCATCTGCTCGCTCTGTCTTGCCTGGCCGGACGGCGAAACCGAGTTGTTCGAAGGACGAGTCGATGGCGTCCTGGTCTGGCCGGCGCGCGGCGGCAATGGGTTTGGATACGATCCGATGTTCCTGGCGAAGGGCCAGACGCAGACCTTTGGCGAGATGGAGCCGGCCGAAAAGCACGCCATGAGCCATCGCTCAAGGGCCTTCGCGGCATTCAAGGCGGCAAAGCTGGAAGGGCTGGTGGCCTTAGAGGCGTTGGCCTCTTGCAGGGCAGCGCAAGGTGCCGGGGCCTACGAGGGGCTCGCTGCAGCGGCGGCGAACTTGTCGACGCAGGCCGAACTTGCCACTTTCATCGGTAATCTGCGCGCAGATCTCGAGACCAATCGCGCGCAATGGCAGAATGACGATCTTGCCTCCTTTCTTGAAGCGCTCCAGCGCTGGATCGCGGGCAATCGAAACCTCGAGGAGGAGCCGCGTTGGCGGTTGTTGGCGAAAGCGCTGCTGGCGGGCAGCCGGACCGGTTAGCGATGGCGGAGGGTGACCAGCTGCGTGCTGACCAGCCGGGGTTCGGCGTCTACGTGCACTGGCCGTTCTGTGCGCAAAAGTGTCCCTACTGCGACTTCAACAGCCACGTGCGCTTTGGCGGACGGGATGGACGCTCGGGTTGGAATGAAGCCCGGTTCCTGTCGGCATACCTGCGTGAATTGCAGCACTTCCGCGCATTGACCGGGCCGCGTCGTGCCAGCAGCGTATTCTTTGGAGGCGGGACGCCGTCGCTGATGCAGGGGGCGACGGTTGCGGCCATCCTCGATGAAATTGCCCGGCTCTGGGATATCGATGCCGACGCCGAAATCACGCTGGAAGCCAATCCCGGTTCCGTCGAGGCGGGGCGGTTTCGCGATTATCGCGCCGCCGGCGTCAACCGGGTGTCTGTCGGCGTGCAGTCACTCGTCGCGGCGGATCTGAAAGCGCTGGGGCGGATTCATACGGTCGAGGAGGCCAAGGCGGCGCTGAAAATCGCCACCGGCACGTTCGAGCGGACGTCGTTCGATCTAATCTATGCGCGTAGCGGGCAGGACCTTGCCGCGTGGCGGTCGGAACTCGCCGAGGCGCTGGCTTTCGGGCCGTCGCACCTGTCGCTCTACCAGCTGACCATCGAGCCGGGGACAATGTTTGAAAAGCTTTACGCGTCAGGTCAACTCGTGGTGCCGGATGAGGATTCGGCGGCCGACATGTTCGAGGCAACGCAGGAGATAACGGAAGCGGCAGGGCTGCCAGCCTACGAGGTTTCCAATCACGCCTGCCCCGGTGAGGAAAGCCGGCACAACCTCATCTACTGGCGTTATGGAGAATATGTCGGCCTCGGCCCGGGTGCGCATGGGCGGATCGTCACGGATGGTGGGCGGCTGGCGACGGTAATCGAGCGGCATCCTGAGACGTGGGTTACGCAGGTTGAGGCCAGCGGCCACGGCATCACGGAGTTGGAGCCGATATCCCGGGCGGCGGCGGCCGACGAGATGCTGCTGATGGGACTGCGGCTGCGCGAGGGCGTCGACCTCCATCGGCTTACCGAAGTCGGTGGCCTTCGTGCCGGTTCGGACGCTGTCGGCCGGCTGGTGGAGGAGGGCGTACTCGAGAGCGTCGGTGAGGGACGGCGGTTAAGGGCTGTCGGCCGGGGCCGGTTCCTGGTCAATGAATTGGTCCGCCAAATCTCGGCGAGTTTCGTTACGGCTGGAAATGTCGCGGAATCGTTAACCTGAGGGTGTGGTAAGGCGTGTAGACAATCCGTGAACCCTTCTCTACTCCCCCGGTGCCATGATCCGATCCCTTTATGACTGGACGATGCGGGCAGCCAGCCACAAGCATGCCGTCCCCGCGCTGTTCGGCGTTTCCTTCGTCGAAAGCTCGTTCTTCCCCATTCCCCCCGATCTTATGCTCATCCCGATGGTGCTGGCGAAGCGGGCGAAGGCGTGGTTCTACGCCTCCGTTGCCACTGTCGGGTCGGTGCTGGGCGGGGTTTTTGGCTATCTCATCGGCTACTATCTGCTTGAGTCGCTCGGCAAGCCGATGCTCGAATTCTACGGCTACTCCGCGAAATTCGCGACCTTCGCGGCGCAATACAACGACTACGGCGCATGGATCGTTTTCGTCTTCGGGGTGACACCGTTTCCCTACAAGGTCATCACCATCGCCAGCGGCGCGACACAGCTCAACATCATCATGTTCCTGCTGGCGAGCGTGCTGTCCCGGGGCCTGCGATTTTTTGTCGTAGCGGCGCTGCTCTACTGGTTCGGCCCGCCAATCCGGGATTTCATTGAGAGGCGGCTGGGGCTGGTGTTTACCGTGTTCGTGGTCTTGCTCTTCGGCGGCTTCATTGCGATCAGGTATCTCTTGTAGAACTGAGTGCAGCAACGAGGGTGTCAGTATGCGTACCGCGCCGGCCAATCCAATCAGATCAAAAGCCTATGAACTCGGCGGAACGATGCTGTTCCTGGCGGCGGCGGTGATCTTGGCGGCGCTCGCGTTCCAGTATATCGGCGGCTATCAGCCCTGCCCGCTCTGCTACCAGCAACGCTATGCGTACTATGCGGGCGTGCCGGCGCTGTTTGCGGCGCTGGTGATGCTGAGCGCGGATCAGCCCAAGCCGGCCGCCACTGTCTTCTTTTTCGTGTCGCTGGCCTTTCTGGCCAACTCCGGACTCGGTGTCTATCAGGCCGGCGCAGAATACGGGTTCTGGCCCGGTCCGGCGGCCTGTTCGGGTGCGCAGGAGATTTCAACTTCCGCAGACGGGCTGATCGGAGCGATCGAGAGCACAAGTGTGGTGCGCTGCGACAAGCCTGAATGGTGGTTCCTGGGACTGTCATTTCCCGGCTGGAACGCACTGCTGTCTTTCCTGATCTTCGCTGGTTCATTAAAGGCGGCGTTCGCTTCGGTCGACCGTCGCTGACCTTTTTTCCTTCTTAAACAACACGCTAGGCAGGGGGTTTCAGGTGCAGAGTATGGCACTTCGGAGGCTGCTGTTGCTTGTTTATCCCTTGTTAATTTATTTGCCGGGGATGGAGCGTTTTTACGCCTTTATGTAGCCCAAAAGGAACAGTTAATTACTCTTCAGCGCCGGGGGACAACCCGGCTCGCCAACGAAGGGAACGCCGCAACCGGCTTTGAGTTAGCCGATGAAGCATTCCCGGCAAGTGCCCACTACCCCGCCTGTTCGAGTTCGTACGCGTCGTTAGAGTATTCGAGGCGATTGGCCGTCCCGCCAAGCCTGTGAAGTGCGGAAGCCGCGTTCGTTCTGGCTTCGTCTTCTCGTAACCGCGTTTGTAACAGCGTCGTATCCAGTCGCGTCGTAACGGTGAGTGGCGTTTCTCCCATGTCCTTCAGTCCAGTTTGTAGCTTCGTGTCCGCGTCCGAGTTGGTTTTGCGTGATGTCGCGTTTGTTTCAGGTCCGGCCCCGCGGCCAGGCCTCAGTGCGTCAGAGTTTCTTGCGTTCCGTCAGTCCCGCCAGTCTCAGTTTGCGCCAGGCGCTTCGCCAAAGGACACGCTCCCCGCGGTGTTCGAAGGCTCCAAGCGCAAGGCAAGTCGGATGAAGTTCCGCTTTATCGGTGCGCAGATGTCGAGGCTTGCGAGAAAGTGAAGTGAGTAAGCGTATCGAGCGAGGCTGGATGTAAGCCCCATCCACCTCAAGTAACAGTCAGTCAGCTGTGGCCGGTGCGAGCGAGGTGCGGTTCGCCTGCAGTGCCGGTCGCAGCCCAGTCAAGTGAGAAGCGTCGTGAACAGTCGTGAAGAGACGTGGCGTCCGATCAGCGAAGTTGTGTCCCAAGTCGTCGGTGGCGTCAGCGTCGACAAGTAAGCGTGAGTTTTCGAGTTTTCGATAAGATTTGTCTGCGTCGTATCCCGAGTTTGTCGTTCGTCAGCCCTCCGGCATTGGCTGCTTAATTCGAATGCGAGATCAGTACCGGTTCGGTCGATCTCCGAAGAGCTGGCAGGTGCGTCGAGTGCGGTGAAGTTCGCTTCATCAAAGTGCTGTGTGTCCAGGTTGCGCGTTACAGCATGTCTGCACTCCTCGTGCCTGCCACCTAAGCCAAGCGCCGGTCGCTACCAAGTTCATGGAGACCCTCGAGATGCAGATGACCCCAGAGTACGTTGATCAGATGCAATGGCACCAGACGCTCGGATTCGCCCGGCAGGTTTGTGCGCGCGTCTTCCGGGACGGTGGGGCACCCGCCGATGCGCTGAAAGCGTTCGGACTTGGCAGCCATGTGGCGACCGTCAAGGATGACTGGAGCAAGGCAGTGGAACTGATCGCCGAAGTGATGTGCGCTCCAGTCCAGCGCAGCGCTGCATGATCAAAGTCCACGAAAAAGGGCGCCGTACTGGCGCCCTTCAGCGTATCCTTGTTTGTCGGCCGGCCGCTTAGGGTTCCAGTTCGGTATCCCAATAGAGATAATCGAGCCAGCTCTCGTGCAGATAGTTGGGCGGGAACAACCGGCCGTTTCGATGCAGTTCGAAGACCGTCGGACGATAAGGCGACTGCCTCGGCAGCATCCCGGCGACCTCCGGCATATCTCCGCCCTTGGCCAGATTGCACGGTGCGCAAGCAGCGACGACGTTATCCCAACGCGTCAGCCCGCCGCGCGAGCGCGGGATCAAGTGGTCAAACGTCAGGTCGTGCTGAGCGCCGCAATATTGGCATGAGAAGCGGTCGCGCAGAAACACGTTGAAGCGTGTGAAGGCTGGGAACAGCGCGGGCTTCACGTAGGTCTTCAGCGACACCACGCTCGGCAGCCGCATCTTGAATGTGGGGCTTGAAACCTGGTGATCGTATTCGGAAACAATGTTGACGCGATCGAGGAAGACAGCCTTGACCGTCTCCTGCCAGCTCCACAGAGACAGCGGATAATAGCTCAAAGGCCGGAAGTCGGCGTTGAGGACCAGGGCCGGAGATCTTTCCAGCATTGCAGCAGAACGCATCACGTTCTTGCCTCCTGTTGGGTTCTTTTAAAGAATCGGTCCGCGCCACCAGACCAGTGTTCGGATACTAGACATGCATGTCAGCTCTGTGAAGCTCCTCGCGACAACACGCATTCTCTTGTGGATTTGAAGGCTTTAGGTGGTCGGCAAGCAGCCTGATCAGGGCTTTCGCGCATCGCTCAGATGGCGCGGCGGCTGGCGTTTTGCAAGGAGGCGGGTCTCCTGCCACGGTGGTATTTCACCGTTCAGGCCGTGCGCGGCGGTGGGTATAATCGGCCCAGAGCAGCCGGGCTGCGACTCCGCGCCAGGGGCGCCAGCGTTCCGCTATGGCCTCCAATTCGTCCGGACCGGGTCGTGATTGGCGTCCATAGACCATGCGCACGGCTTCCTGCAGGGCAAGGTCGCTTGGCGCAAAGGCATCGCGTGCACCCAGGCAGAACATGAGGTAGATGTCGACCGACCACGGTCCGATCCCGGGGAGGGCGGTTAGATGGTTGCGAATTTCGTATTCGCTCATGTCCGGCAGGTCCGCGAAGCTGATTTCACCGTTTGCGGTTGCCGATGCGATGGCGCGCAGCGTCCTTATCTTTGGGCGCGACAGGCCAAGACCGCGCAGTGCGGCCTCGTCCATCGACAGCATCGCATCGGGTTCCAGCGGATCGATCGCGGCTTTGACGCGTGTCCATATGGCGTCGGCGCTGGCAATCGAGAGCTGCTGGCCGACGACGATGCGGGCGAGGCCGGTAAAGCCCGATTCCCTGCGGCGCAGCGGCGGGTCGCCGAGTTGATCATGGATGGCGCGCATGTGCACGCAGCGGCGGGATAAAGCGCGGCAGCCTTTGGAGATGTCGCTAGCAGTCTCGATGATCGTTTTGGCGGTTCGGCGCTTGGAAGGGGCGGGCATGGTCGTTAGAGTTCCAACTCTGATACTGGGGTTCCAACGATTGATCCAGAATACTGGAATGTCGCGGACCGCCGACCGGCGCGTCAATGGCAGACGCGGCGGCTCGATCGGATTCATGACGAGGGTCTGCGCCCGGGCCCTGAAGAAGAGCTTGAATTACGATTCGGAAAGTGGATCGACTTGAGAGAGCAGCCGACCGCAGCCCAGCCGGTTTTCCGGTTTGCACCCAGTCCGAACGGCTTCCTGCATCTGGGGCACGCCGCCTCGGCGCTGATCAATCAGCGAATGGCCAGGGCGGCCGGCGGGCGGTTTCTACTTCGCATCGAGGATATCGACACCGGGCGCTCTCGCGAGGAGTTCATCGAGGCCATCGGCGAGGATCTTGCCTGGCTTGGCGTCACGTTCGATGAGGAGCCACTGCGCCAGTCCCAGCACCTTCGCGGCTATCAGGAGGCTGCGGACCGGCTTGGTGCGATGGGATTAATTTATCCATGTTTTGCGGCGCGTGCGGAAATCCATGCGGCGGCCAATGAAATGGGTATGCAGCTCGATCCGGATGGCGCGCCCGTCTACCCCGGCCTGTATCGCGGTCTCGACCCTGCCGAGGCCGAGCGGCGCAAGGCTGGAGGGGAGCCGTTTGCAATGCGTCTCGATATGGCTCGGGCGGTGGCGCTGGCGACAGAGCGCGCCGGGAGCGGGACGGCCAAGCAGCAAATCACCTGGCGCGAGTTGGGGGCGGCGGGGCAACTGGAATTGGCGATGGACGATCCGCTGGCATGGGGAGATATCGTCCTGCAACGCAAAGACGTGCCGACGAGTTACCATTTGTCGGTTGTCGTCGACGATGCGCGCCAAGGGGTGACGCACGTCGTCCGCGGTAAGGACCTCATCCGTGCCACGACTATCCATCGAATCCTGCAGGTGCTCCTCGACCTTCCCCAGCCGGTCTATCACCATCACGATCTGGTCCTTGACGCCTTTGGGCTCAAGCTGTCCAAATCGGATTCGGCAACGAGTCTGCGAAGCCTGCGGGAGGCCGGCTGGACGCGCGGTGACGTCATGGCCAAGCTGGGCTTTCGTGGCGTGGCGTAGCGGCCTCAACGCCGCCCTGCATCCCATGGCAGTTATTCCGCCTGATACGGTAGACCGGCTGGTCACCGGGTGATCTACTGGGTCATCGTCTTCAATACCTACTGGAGATCCGCACGTGCTTGCCGCGGGGCGCTGTTTTTCTACACCAAAGGCTGCTGGGTTCCTTTTTTGCCTCGCACTGATCCTTCTCAGCGGCTTTCCTGCACGGGCGGCCCTTGAAGAGGAACAGAAGGCATTCGCGATGGAACTCGTCGCGGCGGCGCGAGCTCAGCGCGCGGTGCCGGTCATCTACGATCCGGCCTATCGCAAACTCGAATATCCGATGGGAGACGTGCCCTGGTACATCGGCGTGTGTACCGACGTCATCGTGCGAGCCTACCGCCAGCTCGGCATCGATCTGCAACAGCTGGTGCATGAATCCAGACTGGGCTCGGGCGACCGCAATATCGATCACCGGCGGGTTGTCGTATTGAAAAAGTTCCTTGCCCGCTACGGAACCCGGCTGCCGGTGAGCAACAAGCCCGAGGACTACGAGCCGGGCGATCTCGTTTCCTACCATCTTCCCCACGGGACGTTCTCCAAGACGCACATCGCTATCGTCTCGGATGCCAAGTCAATGGCCGGAGTCCCGCTTGTCATTCACAACCGGGGATATGGGGTTCGCGAGGAAGATTGGCTGTTTGGCAGCGAAATCACCGGCCACTTCCGGTATCAGCGAGCTCCCCAAATCAAGGACTGGAAGAAATGAGAATTCCGCCCTAGGGTTAACTTTATTGTTGCGGCAGATTTCACCAGATCCGCCGGCTTTATTCCTGGGAAACGCCCAATACGGCTCGTGGTCGTGCTACCTTCCGCTTGCCGAATGGTGCTTTTCGCGGCCGCTGTTGAATATACATTTTCTTAAAATTTACTTAATGACGCCCGATAGTTATATTTCTGCTAATCTTTTTGTATGATTCGGGTTATGATGTTTTAGCTGCATTGATTTGGCGATGTCTGATGAAGAATCGCGTAATTCATCATAGTGCAGCTTATAATATGTCTCCGCACAGGCTCTAGATCCAAGGCGGGCTAAATCCGTGACTTCCGAACTTCAGTCCATTCTCGGAGTTGAGGGAATTGTAATTTTCTCATTGATCGTGCTCGTCAGTGTCGCGCTCGCCGGTTTTCGGCTGTCTGCGGCCAGCGTGAACGGTCAGGTTGCGGGCGAGGCCGGCGCCCGCGCAGTCGCGCGGCGGCCCATCCGCCAACGACTGGCGCGCCCGGTGCAAAAGAGCCGAGTCCGATCCCATGCCCGCGACGCTGCCAGGCTCGCAGCCTGGTTTTTTACGGCAACGCGTAGAGAAGCTGCCCAAAGAGTCGCGAATCAGTCAGGATTCGAATCGCGTCGCGCAGGCTTTGCAGTTGTGCAGGCCGCGCCGGCATTGGCGCCGCTACAACGCGCGGCGGATCAGGCGGTGTCAGACGATCATTGTGCATGCGTTACAAGCGGCGAGCCCCAGAGAATGGATTCGGAAACGCAGTGGTCGCGGGTCAATTCGATCGTCAACGAGGGCCTGGCTCAGGCCAAGCAGATCGAAGAACTGCACGAAGCCGCCGCGCGGCAGCTCGATGCGGTAGATTACGCTTACGAGCGCATGCTCCTGGAATTGCGCGAGGTTCTGCCGGGGGTGGCAGCGACGCGCTTCGTGTGCAGGACAAACCGCGACGAAGCCCATGCCGAGGCGGAGTCCGCCGCAGGTGGCAGCGCCAGCTGCGTAGACGGTATCGGGCAGGAGGCCGTCGAACAGCCTTCGAGCGGTGCGAGTGCTTCTCCAGCGGCAACGACGTCTCGCAGCAAGGCTCGAAATTCCAAGCCTGCTCAGTCTGTTGCCGCCTGATTTACCAGTCGCCGAAGGGCGGAGGCGACAACGGCCGGCTCATTCTTGCATCGGACCGGACTTCCATTTGCCGGTCCGTTAGCTTTTGCCAATCCAGTGGAACTCTTGCAGCGGCGCACTATCTGACGGGGGTGGCAATCACACTGGTAACGAGCAGCAGGCTCTGTGACGCGCCAATCAACGGGGATTTCAGTATCGGCGAAGTCTCCTCTTATTGTTCATAGCCGTGGGAAAGCGCGCGCGGAAGGGTGCTAGAACTCCAGCAAGCAGACCATCGACTATTGGCCAATCCCGTTTCGATCGGTGTGATGCCTGATTTTCAGTGACCATATAATGCCATGCGCCAGCGCCTAGATCATATCCTCGCCGCCCGGGGTCTCGTGCAGTCCCGTTCGCGGGCGCGGGATCTCATAGCGCGAGGTGCGGTGCGGGTTGGCGGAGAGGTGGCGCAGAAGGCCGGCCAGCTCGTTTCGCCCGATGCCGACATCGAGGTCGACAGCGAAGCCAATGCCTATGTGGCTCGCAGCGGGGCAAAGCTAATAGCGGGGTTACGCGGCTTTGCCCTGTCGCCTGACGGGTGCGTCGGGCTCGATGTTGGCTCGTCGACCGGCGGGTTCACCCAGGTTCTTCTGGAAGGCGGTGCGCGCAAGGTGTACGCGGTGGATGTCGGTCGCGGTCAATTGGCCGGCGAACTGGTAAAGGACGCCAGGGTCGTGTCCCTTGAGGGGCAAGATGCGCGCCGCCTCACGCAAGCGCAAATCGATGAGGCGGTCTCGGCAATCGTGGTCGATGTAAGCTTCATCTCGCTCTTGCAGGTGCTGCCGGCGGCCCTGTCGTTCGCCGGCGCGGATTGCTGGCTGGTGGCGCTGGTCAAGCCGCAATTCGAAGTCGGGCGCAAAAGTATCGGCAGGGGCGGGGTGGTGCGCGAGGAGGCTGAAATCGTAAGTGTGCTCGATCGTGTGAGCTCGTTTCTAAACCAGCGCGGTTGGCGCGTCCTTGGATGTCTGCCCTCGCCGCTGCCTGGCAAGAAGGGCAACGAGGAATATCTGATCGGGGCGCGACGCGATGGGTGAGAAGCAAAAGTTGACGATCGCGCGGCTTGGAGCCCAGGGCGACGGTATCGCCGAGGCGGCGCAGGGGACGGTTTTCGTGCCGTTGGCGCTTCCCGGTGAAATAATCGAGGCCGAAGTCGAGGGTGAGCGGGGGGTGCTCGGTCGCGTGCTGGAACCATCGCCGCAGCGGGTAGTGCCAGTCTGCCGGCATTTCGGTCCGGCGCCCGAAGCCTCCAATCACAAGGCCATCGGTTGCGGCGGCTGCGCCCTGCAGCACTTGGCGCCGGAAAGCTATACGCTCTGGAAGCGCGGACTCGTCACGCAGTCCCTTGGCGCGCGCGGGATCGAAATCGAACAGGAGCCGACAATCGCGGTTGGACTCGGCGCGCGGCGGCGGGCGGTGCTGACGGCGCGCCGGCAGGGGCGGGCGGTGCAGCTCGGTTTTCATGCGGCCGGAAGCCATGACCTGATCAATCTGGAGATGTGCCCCGTGCTGGCGCCTGAGATCGTTGGCGCACTTCCCGGTCTGCGTAATCTCATTGGTCCGCTGATCGAAGATAGAAAGGACCTGCGCGTGCATGTGCTTCGGGCCGAGAACGGGCTCGACGTCGATATCTCAGGGAGCACGCTCAAAACCTCGCCGAAGCTGCGGGCGGCACTGGCCCAGCAGGCTGCCGACCTTGGGCTGGTGCGCCTGTGCTTCGATCGCGATCCACTCTACCAGGCGACGCAGCCGTTCATCCGATGCGGTCCAGCCGAAGTCGTGCCGCCGCCGACGGTATTTCTTCAGGCCTCGCGGGAGGCTGAGGCGGCGATGGCAGCCATAATCGTTGGCGCATTCGGCAAGCGTGCGAAGCAGGCCGCCGATTTGTTCTGTGGTGTCGGTGCTTTCACTTTCGCGCTCGCCGCGAAGGCCAAGGTCGTGGCCATGGACAACGACCCGACCGCGATCGAGGCGCTGGAAGACGCTAAGCGCAGGACGCAGGGATTGCGCGGAATCGAGACGCGGCGGCGCGACCTTTTCCAGGAGCCTTTGTCGCGCAAGGAACTGGAGCCGTTCGACCTCGTCGTCTTCGATCCGCCGCGCGCCGGGGCCAAGGCGCAGGCCGAAATGCTGGCGAAGTCGAAGGTGCCTGTCGTGGTCGCCGTCTCCTGCAATCCGGCAACTTTGGCGCGCGATCTGCGTATCCTCATCGACGGCGGTTACCGGCTGGACAGCGTGAGCCCGATCGACCAATTCCTGTTTACGGCTCACGTCGAGGTGGTGGCGGTACTGCGACGTTAAACGCGAAGCGGAGTTCGCCGGCAGCCCACCGGCTATTCGCTTAACAGCCGGTCGACGTAGGCGGGGACGATCTCGGTGGCCGGTCCGTGCAGGCGCTCGGCGAAATAGCCTGCGGTATCGGACGGCTCGAGGTTGAGTTCGACGGTGTGGGCGCCGGCCTCGAGGGCGGCTGCAACAAAGCTTGCGGCCGGATAGACGTTGCCGCTGGTGCCGATGGCGATGAACAGGTCGCAGGCGCCGAGGGCGGCGGCGATGTGGGGCATCTCGTAGGGCACCTCACCGAACCAGACAACGGCGGGGCGCATGCCGCCGATCAGTTCGCATTCGGGGCAGGCGAGATCGGCGGACAGGTCCTCGGTCCAGGGTAGGCGGGCATCGCAGTGAGTGCACAGCATTTTCGTCATTTCGCCGTGCATGTGGATGAGGTTTTGCGCGCCTGCCTGTTCTAGGAGATTGTCGATGTTCTGGGTGACCAGCAGCACTTCGCCGGAATAGTCGTGCTGCAAGCGCGCGAGCGCCTCATGGGCGGCATTGGGGACAGCCTTGGCGGCTTCGCGGCGGCGCATGTTATAGAATTCGTAGACGAGGTTGGGATTTCGCTGGAAGCCGTCCGGGGTCGCAACGTCGCGGTAGTCGTATTGTGCCCATATGCCGCCGCTGTCGCGAAATGTCGCAAGGCCCGATTCAGCCGACAAACCGGCTCCTGTCAGGATGACGATCTTTTCATAGCGTGGCATGCTTTGGCAGTCTCCGTGATTGTGCAGTGCCGTGCAGCAATCGCACAAATGACGCTTTTGCGATAGTTCAGCGCGGAATTGGTCACAGCCGGCGCCGTTTGGCGGGGGCGGTTCGCGTACCCCAGGAGGAGTTACAGACATGGTTGGCAGAACGACTGCGGACAAGGTTGGCGGCGGTCGGGTCGGCGCCGACAGGCTGGGGATGGCGCTGCAGTTTGCCGGCAACGTTGCGCGGATGGCCTGGTACAGCGGCATCAATTTGATGCTGCAGCGGCAATCGCGCAGTATGTCGACGCCCGCCGAATTCATGCCAACGCGGCCGGTGCCGACTCGCGACGAATTGCTCAGCGATGCGCGGGCGCTGCTGCGGGCAGACGCCGAGGCCGTCGCCGCGGGACTTTATCCGCCAGGAGATGAAGAAGCATGGAGCCCGATTGAGCATCTGCGCAGGCTCAGGGCGATGTTCCAGGACCTCCCCGAACTGGTCAGCCGCCGGCAGGAGCGGGACGCCTCCAGCGTCCGAAACGCGGCCGGCGACGTGACGGGTCATAATCAGGGGCTGCCCGATTACTTCACGCAGGACTTTCACTTCCAGACGGGCGGCTATCTCACAGAGGACTCCGCACGGCTCTATGATGTGCAGGTCGAGACGCTGTTTTATGGCGCGGCCGCGGCGATGCGGCGGGCTGGGTTGCCTCCGATCGCAGAGTTCATGCGCGGGCGCGATCAGCGGCGGGTAAGCCTCATCGATGTGGCCTGCGGCACGGGCCGCTTCCTCAGCGACGTGCGCCGTGCGTTTCCGGCATTGCGACTCACGGGCTGCGACTTGAGCCAGGCCTACCTTGAGGAAGCGCGACGACACATGGGGCGGCTGAGGCCGGCGCGTTTCGTGTTTGCCAATGCCGAAGCGCTGCCCTTCGAAGATGCTAGCCAGGATATCGTCACCTGCATCTTTCTCTATCACGAACTGCCCCCCGAAGTGCGCCGGGTCGTGACGCGTGAAATTGCGCGAGTGTTGAAGCCGGGCGGACTATTCGTTTTCATCGACAGCCTGCAGATGCGCGACAAGCCGAATTGGGACGGTCTGCTCGAGGCGTTCCCGGTGCGGTTTCATGAACCCTATTACCGGAGCTTCGTGGTCGACGATCTGGAGACAATGTTTGCAGAAGTAGGTTTGCAACCCGCCGACGAGATGCTTGCCTTCCTGTCGAAGGTGTTGGTCCGGCGGAAAGCGGAAGCGGCGGGTTAGTTGTGCCTTTCCCGCCGGGTGCGCGACGTCATCGCCCGGGGCCAAGGCACTCGTCCAGGGGCTCGATCGAAAGCCTTTTGCCGTTAAACTTAGCAGTATCTTTACGCGGCCCAATTACCGTTTGAGCTCAATGACCGGAGCGGCTTTTCCCGAATAAGGGTAAGTGCGCGACGGCAGGGTTCGAGAGTTGAATGGCGCATTTCGTTTTGGCGCAATTTGAAACGAAATGGAGCAGGCTCCGGCATCTCTGCCGGGGAGGCGTCTTTATCTCCCGAGCCAGGCTCAAAGATTTGGACGCATCAGGCCAATGATCAAGTTCAATCCCCAGCGCAACTCAACCGTTGTCACGGAACTGAAGCTCTTGAACCCGTGGGTCGAGAATACCGATTACGGCGATGATATCGTGCAGCTGGCGCGCGCCCTGCTCGGCGATATCGGTCCTATTTCGGAGAAGGCGCACTTCGAACAGCGCCTTGCGACGATGGGCCGTTTTGCCAGCGGACGGACGGCTTGGAACACATGGTCACAGGATATGCTTGAAGTGCGCGGTCTTGCGGGTAGCGATCCGGCGCTTGGCGCGGTGTGCGACGCTCTTGCAATCGCCAACTTTTCCGGCACGCGCTTCACCGAAGACGTCGATTTCGCTGCGCTGGTCTTTCCGGGCCGCGCCGACTTCTGCGGCAGCGAATTCGAGGCTGACTGCTGGCTCCAGGGTTCGACGTTCTACGGGACGGCGGCATTTCGTCAGGTCTCGTTCATGGGTGAAGCGAATTTTGAGCGGGCGACGTTCTACAGCCTTGCTGATTTCGCGAATTCCGTCTTCATGCAGGCCGGCCAGTTCCGGCAGGCGCAGATGCTCGGGCAGGCCATGTTCGAGCATACCGACTTTGCGCGCGGCGCATGGTTCTCGGATGCCAAGATCAGCGAAGCCGCTTTCGCGGATTCCCGCTTCGGCGATGCCGCCGCGTTCACGAACTGCGAATTCTCCGGTCCAGCCTCATTCGAGCGCTCGATGTTCCAGACGTCGTGTGGGTTCGAAGGGGCGAGGTTCCTCGGAGGCGTCAATCTCAGCCAGGTCGATGTCAACGGAGCGGCGTGGTTCGCAAAAGCCGAATTCGCGTTTCTGCCGAAGTTCGACGACATGTACGTCGCTGGCGGCGGGGATTTCCAGGACATCATGGCGCCTGCCTGAGGTGCGGCACGCAAGAGCCATTCGGAAGGAAGTTTACCAGTGAGGCGTAGCCAGTCGTGTTGAAAGATCCTCAAACCAAGCCGCAGGCATCTTGTGCGGGCAAGCGGATTTCCGTGTCGCTGGAGTCCTTCGAACAGGTGCGCAGCCTGTTGGTGAAGTTCAACGCGGACTGCGACATTACTTTTGTCGTGGTCATCCACGATCAGGCCGGCGTGCAGATCGCTTCGAGTGCCGATCCTCATCCCGTTTTCAACGAGGCGGGCCGCAGGAAGCGCGCGGCGAACGTCAAGGGTATCCAGCTTGTGTCGTGCGAAGACGAGCGCGATCCAGCGCTGGAAGAGGCAATGCTCGGTTACTTCGACGGCCTCGGTATTGAATGCGGAGAAGGGGAATTCGTCTTCAAGTCGACGCGGACCGAACTTGACCACCGTACGGTTGGGTTCCTGATCACGCGGCGCGGAGCTGTCAGCAGCGTACAACCCGGCGCGCTCGCGGATGGCAGACGCTCCAAACCTCGGCCGTTCGAGATCAAAGCGCTGTTCGACGCTCTGCTCTACGTCTCGTTGCAGTACTGCCTGTCGCCACGCCATTCGGACACGTTTTTCGGTCTGGCGCCCGACCTTTTGTCTCGAGCGGCGGCCCAACTCTATCTACAAAAGCTTTCCCAGGAAGCGACCGGCCGGATGAATTACGGCCTATATGAACTGTGCTGCGATCTGGCAGCGGCGCAGTATGAAGGGCGTGCGGGCGCGGGCTATATCGTTCTTGCCAAGCGCGGAAGTGCCAACATCCGTCCGAGCATCGAGTTCCGCCGGCCCATCCACCTGTCGCACAACACGGGTGCGCGCAAGTTGATCGAGATGGCGTCACAGCAGTTCGCGCTGCTGTTTGATGGCGACTACTTCTACGGCTTCGTCGATTTCGATCAGATCCAGGAATGCCATCAGATCCTGTTCAAGGGCCGCGGTATCTGGACCATGCAGCGCGGCGAGCAGTTGCTGGCGATGGTGTCGTACGGCACGCCCGTCGAAGTGGACAGGATTCTGACCAAAGACGTCTTCCAGACGCATGTGAAGAAGTGCCTGCCAATGGTCGATGCCAACGGCCTCGAAACACTTTGGAACATCGCCACCATCGCCGCCGAGCAGCCGGTCGGGACCAACATCCTGTTCACGCCCGGCGCGCGTCACGAAGCCCAGCGGCTGTCGTCGCAATGCATTCCGATCCGTCCGGTGGCATTGACGCCGGAAGTGACGACGCAGCTGACCGCCATCGATGGAACGCTGATCGCCGACGTCGAGGGCAACGTCCATGCGGTCGGGGCCATCATGGACGGCGGTTCGACGCCGAGCGGCACATGGCAGCGTGGCGGACGCTACAATTCAGCGGCCAACTACGTCACCTCCAGCCAGTACCCGTCGATGATCTTCATCGTCTCGCAGGACGGTTACGTCGACATCGTTCCGCCGATGAACCCGAAGGGCGACAAATGGTCCATGAAACGGTACCTAAAGTTGAACTCCACTGCCATCTGATCGGAACGCTCAACGCGCCGCTGTTGCGCGAGATCGATCTGGCGGGTGAAAGAATTCTGGTGCGCCCGGAGAACGTGCAGCCGGTGGGGTTCGGTGAAGGCCCGCAAGGCTTCGCGGACTGGCTCGTTCGTGTCGAACCCTACAAGAGCGCGGGCTGGCGGGACTATCTGCCGGTACTCGAAGCGCACATGGAACGACTCGTCCAGCAGGGCGTCGTCTACGCGGAGATGATGATCTCACCGATGATGTTTGCGCGTGATACTGGCGCGCTCGTCGAAGAGTTCGCGGAGTTCCAGGAGCGGGTGCGGTCGCGCGAGCGCGGCGTCCTCCAAGTCGAGTTCCTATTCCTCGTGCCACGCAGCCTTCCCGATGAGTTTATCGACAAGGATATCGCGCGCTGCATTGCGTTGGCCAAGACCGGCGGGATCTGCGGTATCTCCATTGCCGGTCTTGAGCGGGATTGCCCGGCATCCAGGTTCGAGAGGATGTTCGGTGTGCTCAAGGATCACGGTCTCGGAATCGAGATCCATGCGGGCGAACTGGGGGGGCCGGAGGAAATCTTTGAAGCGCTGGACGTTGGACGGGCCGACAGAATCGGGCACGGCGTTGCCGCTTTTCGTGATGAGCGACTCGTTGAGCGGCTTTGCACCGAGAACGTACACATTGAGTTCTGCCCGACCAGCAACCTGAAGATGGGCGCAGCTCGCGATATCGCCAGCCATCCGATCGGGCTGGCGCGCGATCTCAACATGAACTTCAGCATCAATACCGACGATCCAGGGTCGTTCGATTGCACCATGAACAGCGAGTTCGCGCTGATCGAATCAGAGTTCGGCTTTGGAAAAGTGGATTTCCAAGCAGTCGCCAGAAACTCGCTCGCGGCAAGATTTCAGCGAAATCTGCGATATGACATCCAGATACCTGAAAATTTCCAGGCAGGAGCCGTGGAGGCGATCCTCGTCTAAAACGATTTGGTAATCTTTTTGACCGGCTACTGTGGTTGCGACGCAGCAGAAGCAAGTGTTTGTGAGCTGCCAATGTTTCAGGCGTAAACTACCTGCGGTATGATTCGATTGTGCTAGCGAGTACATTTGACGGGAGCAGGCGCGTGGCGAGTAGCCAGAGCATTATCCGACCATACGCGATGGTTATTCGCGATCGGATTCCAGGTGATGATGCTCTCGCACAACGATTCTAGAACAACCGTATCCGATCCAGGAATCGTCTTCGGCGGATCCGTCAGATCGGATGTTGCTCTAGGCGGTTTGGATTCACGGTCCTTGTCTGCAGCAGGGCGGATTCGGCAAACCAAGGGAGCGGGCAATGGCTAACGTCTATTTTGATGCGCTGGACAGCGGTTTCCACCTGTCCAGCAATACCGTTGCCTATCACTTCAGCGATGCGCAGTTCCTGTGGAATGCCTATGAAAAGGCGCAGTTCACGGTCGCGCTCTCGCAGTGGTCGAGTGTGGCCAATCTTAGCTTCGTGCAGACGGCAAATGCAGCGGCGGCGGATTTCTATCTGGTCAATGTCGACAGCAGCATCATTGGCAGCACGATTCTTGCGGACTTCGAGTTCCCCTGGGGCGGGCGCCAGGAAGGCCGCTTCAACTACGAGGGGGCCGGCTGGGACTTTTCGAATAGCACGGGCGGTCTGGAGCAGGGCGGCTACGGGTTCTCCACGATCCTGCACGAACTCGGACACGGACTAGGACTGGCGCATCCCCACGGCCGCGAGGGCGGTTCGGGTGTATTCCCCGGTGTCGATGGGGCCTTCGACGTGGGCCGGTTCGGGCACAACCAGGGCCTCTACACGGTCATGAGTTATAACGACGGGCGGGTCTCCGACAATCTCGATCCCTATGCGACGCCGGGCTACGGCTGGGCGGGAACGCCGATGGCCTTCGACATCTACGCGATCCAGCAGATCTATGGCTCCAACAACAACTATCACAGGGGCAATGACGTCTACCGGCTGCCGGAGACGAACGACGTCGGCACTTTCTATCAAGCCATCTGGGATGCGGGCGGTTCGGATTGGATCCGCTATGACGGGGACGATATGTCAACCATCGATCTGAGGGCGGCGTCGCTGCGCAGCGGGGACATGTATGCTGGCGGGCGTCTTTCCAGCGCGGATGGAATCTATGGCGGCTACACGATCGCCCATGGCGTCACCATCGAGAACTCCAGCGGCGGTTCGGCGAGAGATTTCATCTATGGAAACAACGTGCGCAACGTGATCGTCGGCAACGAGGGCGACGACGTCGCTGTCGGGTTTGGCGGCAATGACCGGCTGAGTGGAAATTCCGGCAACGACGTGCTGCGCGGCGGTGCTGGAAAGGACCTTCTATTAGGTCACGGGGGCAACGACCGGCTGATAGGTGGACGTGACCAGGATGTCACTGCGGGAGCTGGCGGAGATGACGTGCTCATCGGCGGCGCACACAACGATGTGCTCAAGGGGCAGGCCGGCAATGACCGGATGATCGGCGGCGGCGGCAGCGACAGGATGTTCGCTGGAAGTGGCAACGACATCTTGAACGGTGGCAGCGGAGATGACTTTTTGATCTTCGGCGCAGGCATCGACAGGGCGGTCTTTGCCGGACGGTGGGGCCATGACCAGATCAAGAACTTCACGCCCGGTGAGGACATTCTGGACTTCAGCAGTGTCAACGGGCTGCGGGTTTTCAGTCAGCTTTCGATTGTCAATTCGGGCGGGGATACGGTCATTTCCTACGGCCCCAACAGCCTGCGGCTCATCAACGTCGATCACACGTCGATCGATCAGGACGACGTGATCCTTTAGAGCGCAACTGACGTTTGGTACCCGCTTGCGGCTGGACTCGAAACCAAACGCCAGAACCATAAGGGAACACTGGTGCGTTCGCTTTTCATGGACCCGCGGCCGTGCATGAGAAGCCTTTGTTAGGTCGCATGTCCGAACCCGTATCTGTGACACTCGCCTTGGCAAGACACAGCGTACACCTCCCCGCGAAGACCTCGATGGCCGACCTACAGAATCTCGTCGAATTCGCTGGGTTCTTCGTCGCCACTTGCCGCGGGCGGCATGGCGTCCGCAGCGACGACATCGCTCAGGATGGTTTTGTTGATGAAGCGGATGTCGTCGAGGTTCTGAACGATCGCCTGGACGTTGGCAAACGTGCCGCGCAGGTAGACGAACAGGAAGCGGATCAGGATAAATCCGATCAACAGATAGATTAGACCGTCGTGGTTGACGGGCATCCCGGCCAGGATGACGATTGCCGCTGCGAGCACCGATCCGGCAACGACCGCTAAAGTTGCCTCCGGAAGCGACTGGATTCCCCTGAGCTTCATGCGCTTGCGAGCCACGTCCTTCGTGGCGTCGAGGAATTCAATGCGCAAGGTTTCAGGATCGTCGGGGCCGGGCGACTTGCGGTGGTTGGTCAGCGATTTGAGAAGCTCGTGGCGGTTTCGCTCCATCGATTTTATCAGCTTATTGGCGAAACTCGCCCGGCGTCCGGTCAACATGTAGAGTAGCAGGATCGGCAGAATCGCTATCAGGACGATGGCGATGAGCATTGGCAGCGTCACGGCCAGGATCAAGACGATTAGGGCGCAAAGTGTCGAGAGGCCGAAGATCAGCGCAAGCGAGAGGACGCTTCGTGCGTATGTGGCTATCGCGCGGATGGCGGCTGGCCGGAAGTTCTCGAGGCCCAAAAGGCTGTCAAAGGATGGGTGGCGCAGATACCGTTCATAGAGGATGTGTTCGGTTCGCCCCTTTAATGCCGACTGGGCTCGCTTTGAAAAGAAACTGGCGATGCCGGCGAGAAGGTAGATCGCCAGAATGACCGCCGCGCCGATCCAGGCTATGTCCGTCTTGGTGGCGCCATCAAGCGGGATGCCGAGCGCCTTACCGATGGGCAGCGCCCGCGTCCAATCGAAGATGATGAGGGAAGCAACCTTTATCGTCCCGGCCAGCGCCAGGATGTTCAATCCGAGTGCGGTTATAGAGAGGACGATGGTTGCAATAAAGGATCCTAAGTAATTCTTGCGCACCAGGGCGAACACCCCGGCGATCGCGCTGCCGGCGCGGCGTGCCGAGCCGAGCCGCATGGCGACAAGGTGATCGAGGAGCCCCGTTCCCCGCGAGGCTCGTTTCACGTCGGGGTCTTCTATCGGCTGGGCTGTGTCAGCATCGCTGGTCGCCATGAAGGGGATCCCACTCAGACTTCGTCGATAATGCGGCTTGCAGTCAGGAAGGCGACGATGTCGTCAACGAGATCCTCCGGCGCTTTGGCGCCACCGGGGAGAACCATCTCGGCTGCGTCGGGAGCCTCGTAGGGAGAGGATATCCCAGTGAAGTTCTTGATGTCACCGGCACGGGCCTTGGCGTAGAGACCCTTAGCATCGCGCGATTCGCAGATTTCGAGCGGCGTGTCCACGAAAAGTTCGAGGAACTCGGCGGCGTCGAACCGCTCCCGTGCAAAGCGGCGTTCAGCGCGGAACGGCGAGATGAATGAGACGATGGTGATAAGGCCGGCATCGACCATCAGGCGGGCGACTTCGGTGACGCGCCGGATATTCTCGACTCGGTCGGCGTCGGTGAAGCCGAGATCGCGGTTGAGGCCGTGACGGACGTTGTCGCCGTCGAGCAGGTAGGTGTGGCGGCCTTGCGTATAAAGCCGCTTTTCCAGAAGGTTTGCGATCGTCGATTTACCCGATCCCGAAAGCCCCGTGAACCACAAGCAGCAGGCCTTCTGGTGCTTGAGGGTCGAGCGGGCCTCTTTGTGGATGTCGACGGCCTGCCAATGCACGTTATGGGCGCGGCGCAGCGAGAAGCGGATCATGCCGGCGCCGACCGTCTCATTGGTCACTCGGTCGACGAGGATGAAGCCGCCGGTCTCGCGGTTGTCCTGATAGTTGTCGAAGACGATCGGCTTCGATACGGTCAGGTTACACAGGCCGATGTCGTTGAGTTCGAGCTGCCGGGTGGCGATATGATCGAGGTTCTCGACGTTGAGCTTGTGCTTCAACTCGCTGATCTGGCAGACGGTCGACTGCTGGCCGCAGCGCAGGATGTAGGGGCGGCCCTTGAGCAGCGGGCGCTCGCTCATCCAGACGATGTCGGCTGCGAACTGGTCGGCGACTTCGGCGCGATCGTTCGTCAAGCAGATCACGTCGCCGCGCGAGATGTCGATTTCGTCGGCCAGTGTCAGCATCACCGCATCGCCGGCGGTGGCTTCGTCAAGATCGCCATCGGCGGTGACGATGCGCGATACCGTGCTTGAGCGCGCGCTCGGCAAGGCGACGACTTTGTCGCCGGGGCGAACGGTGCCGGAGACCAGGGTGCCGGCGTAACCGCGGAAGTCGAGATCAGGGCGGCAGACCCATTGCACGGGCATGCGCAAGGGACCGGAAGCCGCTGCGCTTGCAACATCGATCGTCTCGAGCTTCTCCAGAAGCGTCGGGCCGTCGTACCAGGGTGTGTTGGCGCTGCGCGTCGAGACATTGTCGCCGGAGAGGGCGGACAAAGGGATTGCCGTGATTCTTGTAAGGCCCAGTTCGCCGGCGAATGCTCGAAAATCCATTTCGATTTCGGCATACCGGCTGGGGTCGAAAGCTACGAGGTCCATCTTGTTGATGGCGACGATGACGTGATCAATGCCCAGCAGGTGGGCGATGCAGGTGTGACGCCGGGTCTGAGTGACAACGCCCTTGCGCGCGTCGACGAGAATGATCGCGACGTCGCAGCGCGACGCTCCGGTTGCCATATTGCGTGTATACTGCTCGTGGCCGGGGGTGTCGGCGACAATGAACTTACGCCGCGGAGTCGAGAAATAGCGGTAGGCGACGTCGATCGTTATGCCCTGTTCCCGCTCGGCCTGCAGGCCGTCGACAAGGAGCGATAGATCGAGATCGCCGCCAGTGGTGCCGAAATTGCTGCTTTCGACCGAAAGGCTTTCGAGGGTGTCCTCGTGAATCAGCTGGCAATCGTAGAGGAGGCGGCCGATCAGCGTCGACTTCCCGTCGTCGACACTGCCGCAAGTGAGAAAGCGCAGGATCGGCAAGCCGGAACCGCCGCCAGCCGGCGAATCGGTGCCCACCGGCGACGGTTTGGCGCGCGCTGCAACTTCATTCATCAGAAGTATCCCTCTTCTTTCTTCTTCTCCATGGAACCCAACTGATCGCGGTCGATCATTCGGCCCTGACGTTCGGAGGTGCGTGCGGCTTTGATCTCGTTGACGATGTCGGCGATAGAGTCGGCGGGCGATTCTATGGCGCCGGTCAGCGGGTAGCAGCCAAGAGTACGGAATCTGACGCGCTTCATCTTAGGCGATTCGCCGTGCGCCATCGGCATGCGCTCGTCGTCGACCATAATGAGCACGCCATCGCGTTCAACCACCGGGCGTTCGGCCGAGAGATACAATGGTACGATCGGGATGTTCTCGACGAGAATGTATTCCCACACATCGAGCTCGGTCCAATTCGACATCGGAAACACCCGCATCGATTCTCCCGGCGACAGCCGTCCGTTGTAGGTCCGCCAGAGTTCCGGGCGCTGCTTCTTGGGATCCCAGCGGTGGTCGAGCGTGCGGTGGGAGAAAATCCGCTCCTTGGCGCGTGACTTTTCCTCGTCGCGGCGCGCGCCGCCGATGGCCGCGTCGAACCTGTACTTCTCAAGAGCCTGGCGCAGGCCTTGCGTCTTCATCACGTCGGTATGCGTCGCACTGCCGTGGGTAAACGGGCCGATGCCCTCGGCGACACCGTCCTCATTGATGTGGACGATCAATTTCAGGCCGTGGCGGTCGGCGATTGCGTCGCGGAAGGCGATCATCTCGCGGAACTTCCAGGTCGAGTCGATATGCAGCAGCGGAAAGGGCGGCTTGGCGGGATAGAACGCCTTCAGTGCGAGATGCAGAAGGACAGACGAGTCCTTGCCGATCGAATACATGAGCACCGGCCGCTCGAACTGGCCTGCGACCTCGCGGAGGATGTGGATGCTCTCAGCTTCCAGGTCCTTCAGATGCCTGCTCTTTTGCACAGATCCTCGCTTGTTTGTTGCTATCGATGCGCCTGGAGTTGCGACAATAACGCAGCGAGGTTCTACAGGCCTCTATGGTGGCTGCCAAGTTGTCCAAGTGGCGCGGTGGGAAGGAGAGGTGCGGATCGCTGCGCAAGCGTGTTCCACAGTGCGAGGATTTCCTTTGCACCGGTTTTCTTGGCATAATGTTTCCGCAGTTCTTATGGCGGATTGGCGGCAGTGCGGGTTGTTTACAGACTATTCGGGAGCGACGGCAAGCCGGTAGAGGTGCCAGGTGGCGTGTCCCAGCACCGGCATGACGATGATCAGGCCGAGAAACAGCGGCAGCATGCCGACAAAAAGTCCGCCCGCGACAACCAGACCCCAAGTCGCCATCGTCACGGGATTTTTCATCACGACGCGAAGCGATGTCGCCATGGCAGTGCCGGCGCCGACATTTCGATCAAGCAGCATGGGAAACGTGATGACGGAGACCGAAAGGACCAGGACGGCGAACAGGAAACCGACAAGATCGCCGGCCAGCATCATCGTCCAGCCGGCGCGCGTGGTGAACACGTCCTCAATGAATTGCGCGACCGAGGCCGGCGGCTCGGGGCCAAGCGTAGCCTGATAGATCATCTGTGCGGCCGTCAGCCATGCCAGGAACACGCCCAGAAGTATCAGTGCAACGACGACAATCGCGCCGAACGACGGCGAACGTACCAGAGCGAACGCCTCGACCCAGCTGACGCTTTTGCCTTGTTCGCGGCGGCGGCTCATTTCGTAAAGGCCGACCGCGGCGATGGGGCCGAGCAGCGCGAAGCCGAATGCCATGGGTGCGAGCAACGGAAGCGCACGGTAGTGGAACGTGGACCAGGCCAGAACTATGCCTATCAGTGGATAGATCAGGCAGAGGAACAACACGTCCGTCCGGAAGGCCTGAAAGTCTTCGAAGCCTCTTTTCAACGCCGTCCAAACGTCGTCCGTCGTGAGCTTGCGGACTTCGGGGCGTGTACTGGCTGCTGTCTGCGAACCTTGTATTGAGCGGCCGATCGAGGCCGTGTGACGGGAAGCACGGCGCAATCGGTCCATGCTCCATTCGACGGGATTTCTAATCGTGGCCATTGTCATTCCTCCTGATAAACAGTCGGAACAGCCAGGACCCGCCCAGTGCCGATCAATTCGATTGGCACGGTACGGACTGAGTTGATCGCGTTCAGCGATCGTGGTTCTACGTCGGGAACCATGGTCGGTGGACATACGATCCACTGTGCCGCAAATGGCGAGCCACGGCCTATTCGCGATCGTTCGACACTCTAGACCATCAAAAGGCGTGCCCATTTCACATAGGTGTGAGGTTGAAGAAAAACGCAATTGACCTGCCGCAATGGTCCCCGTCATGATGCATGGTAGAGGGCTGTCGGCCCCGTTCTGGAAGGCCTCAGCTTATTCATCGGATTGGAGATCAATGGTCGCTTCAGGTCGAGTGGAGACTGGATTTTCTTCGCGATACGTCGTGAATTCGGTCGTTTTCGATGCGCCGTGGAACTGGTTTGCCGCGGGTTGGCGAGACCTCGTTGCGACTCCGGGGTTGAGCCTTGGGTATGGCGCGGTTTTCGCAGCAGTATCGATCGTACTTGCCAATGGTCTGACTTTCGTTGGCTGGGAGTCGGTCGTGATTGCGCTGGCGGGCGGATTTTTAATCGTCGGGCCGTTGTTCGCGGTCGGTCTCTACGAGATCTCGCGCAGGCGCGCGGAGGGTGAACCGGTCAGCCTTGGAACGATCCTCGGTATGCGCGTGGCATCGCCGCTGCAGCTTGGCTACATGGGATTCGTCTTGCTGTTCATCTTCTCGGCGTGGCTGCGCTTTGCGTTCTTGGTGTTTGCCGTTTTCTTCGGCGATGCCGCGTTGCCGCCGGCCGAGCAGTTCGTGCCCGAACTTCTATTCACGCCGCACGGACTTGGACTTCTGGTGGCCGGAACGGCAGTGGGTGCCGCGCTGGCGCTGCTGGCCTTTGCGGTTTCGGTCGTCTCGATACCGCTCTTGATGACGCATCGAGCGGATTTCCTGACTGCGATTTTCGTGAGCATCCAGACGGTGGTGAAGAACCCGGCGCCGATGCTGCTCTGGGCCGGTCTTATTGCGGTGATCATGGCTTGCGGACTAGCGCTGGCGTTTATTGGGTTGATCGTGGCGTTCCCATTGGCTGGGCATGCAACATGGCATGCCTACCGGGAACTTGTTCACGTGGTTCCCGACGCGTAACCGCAACGTCGGCTGCCGGCCCGCCCGACCTGCCCGCCAGACGCCTTTCTTCATCGAAAGCCAGACCATCGGTGGGTGGATTCAGAACTTCGAACGCTCATTTTCGCCTGTCAGCCGATCTGCGGCGGCGGGTTCATCGTCGTCATCGAGGATGCGGTAGGCGGCACCGTCGAGGTCTTCGAACTGTCCCGTTCTCAGCGCCCAGAGAAATCCTGCAAGGCCGAGCAGACCGAGAAACAGCGCGGCCGGTATGAGCCAGGCAAGTGCGGTCATGGGTTCGGTCCAATCCTTATATGCGAACGCGGCGCAGCTAGTGAGGCGTCGCGCCTTAGTTGACCGATGGTGCGGCGAGGTTTGAGTCATCTACGGCGTGATAAACGCCTCACTAAGCCATTGATGTTGCTAGTGGCTCTGATGTCGCTCTAAAATCGGACGAGGTTGCGGCTATGATGCGATTTTGGCGCGACGGGCCACTAGTACGGGCGTTACAGTTTGAGCCTTGCAGTTGTCAGGCGCAAGGCATTGGTCGTGACGACGATCGATGAGGCCGACATCGCAATCGCCGCGATCAGGGGCGTGACAAATCCGGCCACGGCCAGAGGAATACAAATCGCGTTGTAGGCAGCGGCTATGGCGAAGTTTTCAAGCGCCATGCGGCGGTTGCGGCGGGCGACCGCGATGGTTTCGATCACGGGGCCAAGCCGGCTGCCCTGGATGATGCCGTCGGAGGCGATCTGACTGACTTCGGCGGCTGAGGCAGGTGACAGCGATGCATGGGCCGCGGCGAGTGCAGGGGCGTCGTTGAGGCCGTCACCGATCATCAGTACGCGGCGTCCCTCGGCTTTCATCTTCTCCAACTCGGCGATTTTTTCGTGCGGTTTGCGGCCAGCAAGCCAATGCGTGATCCCGGCAGCCTCGGCAGCCGTTCTGACAGCGGATTCGCGGTCGCCGGAGAGCAACGAGATGTCGAAGCCCGCCTGGCGCATGCGTGCGACCGTTTCAGCGGCATCGGGGCGAAGGGCATCAGTGAAGTGGAACGCTGCCGGCGGTTTTCCGGTGCCCGATATGAAGTAGAGAGAAGCTTCCGAGGCTGACTGGGAACTGGGTGTCGACGCGGCAACGCGGCACCATTCCGCCGAGCCCAAGCGGGCTTCGGCGCCGGTGTCTTCGACGCGAGACAGTCCTGCGCCTGGAGTTTCCGCGACGTTGCTGAAGGATGGGAAGTCGAGGCCGCGTGCTCGCGCTTCCCGCACGACGGCCTGCGCATAGGGGTGGCGGCTAGCGACGGCAAGGCTCGCTGCGGCAGCAAGCGTGTCGTCTTCGATTTCGGCGCCATTCGTCAGTTCGGGTTCGCCGCGGGTCAGCGTCCCGGTCTTGTCGAAAACGATGGTGTCGACTTCGGCCAGTCGTTCGAGGCCGTCCGCCGCAGTCATGATTACACCGTGCTTGAAAAGCCGGCTCGTCGCGGCGACCTGGACTGCGGGTACGGCGAGGGCCAACGCGCAAGGACATGTGATGATGAGGACGGAAATGGCCGTCGTGAGAGCTGTCTCCCAGCCCGCTCCGAGGGCAAGCCAGCCGAGGAAGGTGGCTAGGCCAAGCGCGTGAACGAGGGGCGAGTACAGGCTGGCGGCCTTGTCGGCCAGGCTGACGTAGCGGCCCTTGTTCTGCTCGGCGGTTTCCATCAACCGGGCAATCTCGGCGATGAGAGTCGCATCGTCGGCGGCGGTTGCCTCGATTTCGACGGGCGCTGTCAGCGCGAGCGTGCCTGCGTAGACGGTGTCGCCAGGGCGGGCCGTTCTGGGGACTGTTTCGCCGGTGATCAGCTGCTCGTCGATATCGCTGGTGCCAGAGACGACGCGGCCGTCGACGGCGATGCGCTCGCCGGCGGGAACGAGGATGCGCATGCCCGGCATGAGGGCGCGGGCGTGCAGGCGCTCGCTCGTTCCGTCATCGTGCAGAACCGTTGCCCAACCCGACTTGAGGCCGAGGAGATTCTGGGCTGCGCCCTTGGCGCGGCTCCTGAGGCTCTGGTCGAGGTAGCGGCCGATCAGGAGAAAGAAGACAAGCGAAACGCTCGCGTCGAAATAGACCTGCTCGGTGCCGCGGATGGTTTGGGCGAGGCTCATGCCGGTGGCCAAAAGAAGTGCCAGAGAGATCGGCACATCCATGTTCAGCCGCCATGCCTTCAACGCCGTCTGCGCTGAGCGGAAGAAGGGCTGGCCGGAATAGCCAATTGTCGGCAGGGCGATGAGAGCCGAGAGCCAGTGGAAAAGCGATTGGATTTCCGCGTCCATGTCGCTGGCTAGTCCGGCCCACACGGAGACCGACAGCAGCATGATGTTGGCTGCAGCGAAACCTGCAACGGCAAGCCTGCGCAGGAGATCGCGGTCGGTGCTGTCAACGTCGCCAGCCGTGCCGGTGGCGAGATCGGCGGCGTGGAAACCGGCAGCGGCCAGTGAAGCAATGATCGCTTCGGTGCCTGTTCGCTGTGGGTCGAAAGCAATGCTGACGCGCTTTGCAGAAAGATTGGCGCGGACGTGGGCGATGCCGGGCGCGCCGTCCAACGTGCGCTCGATCTTGCGCATGCAGCCGCCGCAATTGAGGTTCTCGACGGCGAGGGTAACGCGTTCGGTCGCCGCCTCGTGGCGGGGTTCAGCGGGAATGGCGCCGGTGTCGAAATCTATTGCGAGAGCCATAGACGCTCCTTCAGGCGATAGCGGGGTGAGGAACCGCCGTTGACGGGGTCATGGGCTTCCAGGGCTACGATCCAGTTGCCGGGAGCAAGCGCCAGCGGCTGCGACCAGTAGACGCCGGACCCGGTGTCCTCGAAGGCGATCGTCTGGTCGAAGGCGTCGGTTGCAGGACGGCCGACCTTGCCTTCGACGCGGACGCCGCGAACGGGCTCTCCCTCGGCGGTCTTCAGGACAAATTCGATACGTTCGCCGTTCGCCTTCAGCGCGCCCTTCCAGCCGAGCTTGTCGAGCTGGCGGGACTCTTCGAGACTGGCGTTATATGCAACACCCTTGCGGTAGGCGTCGGCGGTTTCGATGCCTGTGAAAGTCGTCATGGCGAAGTACAAGAACACGCTGTTGACTGCGATCATGACGCCGAAGAACGCGATCAGTCCTGCCAGAACGTGCCAGCCATTCAGCGTCCAGCCTTCGCTGCCGCCGCGATTGGCGATCTCATCTGATGATGTCGTCATGGTTGCGGTCTCCGGAAATTGGTGTTGCGCCGGGTCTTCGATCCATCGGCGGTGTCGGTGACGACAAAGGTCAGGTCGGTGGCCTCGCCCCCCAGGGACTTCACGGCTTCAGCCGGCAGCGAAAGGTAGACGCGCAGCGCACGCAGGTTATCGGGATCGACGGCGATCCCGGGCTCGGCGGTGTCAAGTCCGACGATATCTATCGTGGGCTTTGCCGCGCCATCGGGCAGGCCTTCGATAGACAGCTTGAACGTCCGCGTGTCGTGGCGCTTGTTGAGGATCTTCACCGTGTAGCCGTTGCGGATGCCGCCGTCGGAGAGACGGACGAACAGTGGGTTGCGGTCGCGCAGGACGTTGACCTGCAATTCGCTGCGGTTGACCCAGCCATACGTCATCAGCGCCAGCACAGCAGGCAGAAGCACCATGTAGAGGATGGTGCGCGGCCGGAAAAATTTCACCGGCACGCTGCCGCCGGTCTCGGCCGCCTTCAGGTTATGGAAGGTGTCGTAGGCGATCAGGTTTCGCGGACGCCCGATCTTGTCCATGATTTCGTTGCAGGCGTCTATGCAAAGAGCGCACTGGATGCATTCGAGCTGCGCTCCATCGCGGATGTCGATGCCCACGGGACAGACGACGACGCACTGCTTGCAGTCGATGCAGTCGCCGCGGCCCTCCCACGTTTCGCCCTTCTTGTGGGCCCCGCGCGGTTCGCCGCGGTAGGTCCGATAGCTGACGAGGAGCGAGTGGTCGTCGTACATAGCGCCCTGGATGCGCGGCCAGGGGCACATGTAGATGCAGACCTGCTCGCGGGCGAGACCTCCGAGGATGTAGGTCGTAAAGGTGAAGATGCCGAGGAAGAGGTAGGCGACGTAAGGCGCGGTGCCGTTGAACAGTTCCTGGGCCAGCGTCGGCGCATCGCGAAAATAGAAGATGAAGGCGCCGCCGGTGACGAGCGAGATCAAAAGCCAGGTCGCGTGCGTTGCGCTTATCTTCCAGATCTTGTCTGTGGTCCAGCGCGATTTCTGCAGGCGCAGGCGCGCATTGCGGTCACCCTGAATGAAGCGCTCGACCATGACAAACAGATCCGTCCAAACGGTCTGCGGGCATGCGTAGCCGCACCAGACGCGGCCGGCCAGGGCAGTTACCAGAAACAGCGCCAACGAGGCGAGGATCAGAAGTCCGGTGACGTAGTAGAATTCCTGCGCCCAGATCTCCATCGGGCCGAAGAACAGGCGCTGGTGTTCGAAGTCAATGAGGACGGCCTGATTGGGAAGGAAGGGCCCTCGATTCCAGCGCAGCCATGGCGTGATGTAGTAGACGCCGAGGGTCAACCCCATCACAAGCCATTTCAGATTGCGGAAGGTGCCATGAACGCGCTTTGGGTGGATGGCGACGCGTTCGGCGTAGAGACTGCGCTCGTCCTTGGCGTTGACCGCCCGGACATCGTGGCGCGCAATGCCGGGCGCGGCTTCGCTGGCCGCATTGGCGGGCTTGTTGGGCGCTTGGGCTGGGCTGCCGGCGGCGCGGCCACCTGCCGTCTTAGGAATAATGTAGGTGTCTGGGCTCGTCGCCATGCCTGTGCTATCCTCGAAAGCGGTGCGGTCGTGGCGACTCTGCGGGCTGACGCCAGCTTCGTAGTCGACTCCGCCGTTGGCCGAAGCTTTATGAGCACAATATCTAAGTATGGGGGCTGGCGGGTTCATTGCGTCCGGTCAATCGACCGCTGCGACAATCCGCCAGCCGCCTCCTGCTACTTGCCGCCGCCCAAGGCGTGAACATAAACAGCGAGCTGCTTGATCGTCACGTCATCGAGACGGTTGTGCCAGGGCGGCATGACGCCGCCGCGGCCCGTTTCAATTGAGGTGACAACGTCCCGCTTGTCGCCACCATACAGCCAGATGCCGTCGGTCAGATTTGGAGCGCCCAGTTCCATGTTTCCCTTGCCGTCTTCGCCGTGGCATGCGGCGCAGTTTTCGGCAAAGACCGCCGCACCTCGCGTTGCAGCCTCCTGATCGGTCGCATTGCCGCTCAACGAGAGAACGTGCTCGGCGACGTCGTTGATCTGAGCCGGTTCGAGCAGTTTGTCGGTACCGAACTTCGGCATGTCGCTGACCCGGGTATCCGCGTCGGCGCTGCGGATGCCGTGGCGGATGGTGTGCTGGATGGCGGCCAGATCGCCGCCCCAGATCCAGTCGTCGTCATTCAGGTTAGGGTAGCCGATGGACCCCTCGGCACCGCGGCCGTGGCAGGGTGCGCAGTTGTCACCGAATGCGGCCTTGCCACCGGCGAGTGCGAAGTTCAGAAGATCCGGCTTGCTCTGGATTTCGGTGAGTTCGGCCTTGCCGATGGAATCGCGGAATTGGGCCTGGGCGGCCTTGCCGGCTGCCACCTGCTCCATCACGACAGCGCGCTGAGAGTAACCCAGGTAGCCTCTTGTGTAGTCGGTGGCCAGGGGCCAGGCTGGGTAAAGTATCCAGTAGCCGATTGCCCAAATGATGCTCGCGTACAAAACGTAGAGCCACCACTTCGGCAATGGCTTGTTGAGTTCCTCCAGGTCGTCGTCCCAGACGTGCCCGGTGGTTTCGAAGCCTGTTACTTCGTCAATTCGTTTCTTCTCAGCCATCAGTTGCGGCCTCCGGTATCGCGGGTGGCATTTTCGTTGTGTTCGTCGCTATCGAGCGGCATTTGGCTGGCGTGTTCGAAAGTCCGACTGTTGCCGGGCCAGACGGCGTAGACGACAACGCAGAGGAACAGGATGAAGAAGACGAGAAGTGAGAAGCTCTGAGTGAACCCCGCAATGGTTTCGTAGGTCACGGTTTTGCCTCCTAGCGCAGGTTCGGACCGGCGGCGTCATACTTGGTGAAGTCGACGAGCGTGCCGAGCATCTGCAAGTAGGCGATCATGGCGTCGAGTTCAGTCACCTCCCCCGGCTTGCCATCGAAGTCGCCGACGACGGCCTTGGGATAGCGTTGCACAACCGCTTCGGCTCCATCGGCCTCGGGATTGGACTGCGCCTCGAGATCGGCCGCCGCGTTGGCGATCATCTCCTCGCTGTAGGGTACGCCGACAATGGCCAGCGTCTTCAGCTTCTCAGCCATTTCCTCCGGGTCGAGCTTTCGTTCGGCGAGCCATGGGTAACCCGGCATGATCGATTCGGGCACGACCGAACGTGGGTTCGTCATGTGGGCGAGGTGCCAGCTGTTGGAGTACTTGCCGCCGACGCGGGCGAGGTCGGGCCCGGTCCGCTTCGAGCCCCACTGAAAGGGGTGGTCGTACATACTCTCGGCGGCCAGCGAGTAGTGGCCGTAACGCTCTACCTCGTCGCGCAACGAACGGATCATCTGGGAGTGGCACACATAGCACCCCTCGCGGATGTAGATGTCGCGACCGGTCAGCTCGAGGGGGGTGTAGGGCCGCATGCCCTCCACCTTCTCGATCGTCGACTTGATATAGAAGAGCGGGACGATTTCAACGAGGCCGCCGATCGCCACGACGACCAGGATGCCGATCGACAGAAGCCAAGAGTGGCGTTCAAAGATACCATGTTTGCTGAGCATCTATGTCACTCCTTATTCGGCTGCTGCGAGGGTGGAACGCAGGGCCGGAGCCGCCGCAACGAGAGGCTGGCTTTCGGCGTCGACAGATACTTCGCTGCGTACCGTCCGCCAGAGGTTGTAGGCCATGATCAGGGCGCCGATGATGAACAGCAGGCCGCCGCTGGCACGGATGATGTAGGGGATGTGCATGGCATCCACCGTCTCGACGAACGAGTACTTGAGGAAGCCGAGTTCATCGTAGGCGCGCCACATCAGGCCCTGCAGAATTCCCGACACCCACATGGCGGTGATGTAGAGAAGGATGCCGATGGTCGAGAGCCAGAAGTGCCATTCGACGAGCCGCATGGAATAAAGACCGCGGCGTTTCCAAAGCCATGGGAACAGGCAGTAGAGGGCGCCGAACGAGATCATCCCAACCCAGCCGAGGGCGCCGGAGTGAACGTGGCCGATGGTCCAGTCGGTGTAGTGTGACAGCGAGTTGACCGCCTTCAAGGACATCAGCGGGCCTTCGAAGGTCGACATGCCGTAGAAGGCGACGGAAACGACCATCATGCGGATGACAGGGTCGGTGCGCAGCTTGTCCCAAGCGCCTGAAAGCGTCATGAGGCCGTTGATCATGCCACCCCATGAGGGCATCCACAGCATGATCGAGAAGGTGGCACCAAGGGTCTGGGCCCAATCGGGAAGCGCTGTGTAGTGCAGGTGGTGGGGACCAGCCCAGATGTAGAGGAAGATCAGCGACCAGAAGTGGACGATCGAAAGGCGGTAGGAATAGACCGGGCGTTCGGCCCGCTTGGGAATGAAATAGTACATCATCCCGAGGAAGCCGGCGGTGAGGAAGAAGCCGACGGCGTTATGACCGTACCACCACTGAGTCATGGCATCCTGGACGCCGGAGAAGAGGATGTAGCTCTTGGTGCCGGCGAACGAAACCGGCACGGCGAGATTGTTGACGATGTGAAGCATCGCGATGGTGAGAATGAAGGCGAGGTAGAACCAGTTCGCCACATAGATGTGGGGTTCCTTGCGCTTCATCAGGGTGCCGGCGAAGACGACGAGGTAAGCGACCCATACGACCGTCAACCACAGGTCGGCATACCATTCGGGCTCCGCATACTCTTTGCTCTGCGTGACGCCGAGGATGTAGCCGGTGCCGGCAATGACGATGAAGAGGTTGTAGCCAATCACCACGAACCAGGGGGACCAGCGGCCGAACAGACGCGCCTTGCTGGTGCGCTGAACGACATAGAAGGATGTCGCAATAAGCGCATTGCCACCGAACGCAAAGATCACCGCGGAGGTGTGGAGCGGGCGCAGGCGTCCAAAGCTGGTCCAGGGCAGATCGAAGTTGAGCCAGGGGAAGGCCATTTGCCAGGCGATGATGTCGCCGACGATGAATCCGGCAATGCCCCAGAAGACGGAGGCGATGGCGGCAAACTTGATGGGCCCGTCGTGGTAGAACTCGCGCGCTGCGGTTTGATTTCCCGTCAACTGGGTGAGCACGTATAGCGCACCAAGAACCGACGTGCCTCCCAACAGGGCGCCGTGAAATTTCATGACGGGGTCTGGGGAGAACGCGACGAGATACAACCCAAGTATCGTCCCCAAAGCCGCGCCTAGGACGGCGAGCGCATCGGAGAAGGCGGACGTCTCCTCGCGTTCTTCAATCGCAGTCATATTTTTTTCTCCGTTCAAAGCGGGATCTGCCGGAAATGGGCCGGATTTGGGCCGGAATTGGGCAAGCTCAAACGGGTCATTACAGCCCCCATTCCCCGCACGCTCTTGATGTCGTCAGTGGGCTGGACCGACATTGATCAGGATCAATGAGGGCTCATTTGGCCGCACCTACGTTGGAAACTGCCCGTGCCGAGTGCCGGTGAGCGCTCGGTTCGCGAAGTTGGAACGGAGCGGGGTTGAGTACCTGGAAAAACGACCGGAGCCTGGAAGGCCTATGTCACCACAATCCTTGCATTTGCGACTGGTCCGAGGACGATCCGACGCTGGCTCGCCTTCGGCGCCGATTGACCCAATCGCAGTGCTAGAAGTCGATCACGTCCTGAAGTTGGAGCTATGCGACGCCCTGGAACGGCTTGCCGACGGGTTGCCCAACGAGACTGACACCGGGTTGGCGAATGCCGCCGTTACGGTTCTACGACGCGGCCTTCCCGATCACATCGAGCTTGAAGAACGCCATCTCTTTCCACTGCTCAGAAGGCGGATAGCAGACGACGAAATATTTCGGCCGGTACTCGAACAGCTCGAGTATGAGCACGAGCACGACGATGCGTCCGCCATCGAGATCTCAGAGGAACTGGAACGGCTTGCGGAGGTGGGACAGGCCCGAAACGCGGAGATGCTGGGCTACATGCTGCGCGGGTTCTTCGTGACCTTGCGCCGGCATGTGTACTGGGAGAACGCGATGGTTCTGCCGTTGGCCCGCAGAAAATTGACAGAGAACGATCTTGATGAGTTGAGAGAAGCGGTCGTTGCAAGATCGCACAGGCATGCCGCTAGCCGGTCGACGGACGCGTTCATCGGCATTCGGCCCAAAACTGTGTAGTAGATCAGGCACTGGGGGGAGTCGGCACTGTGGCAGGCGTGAGCGCTGGTTCCACTCGCCGTCAGACGACATGGACGCGTCTTCCAGCCGGTTGCATTTTTCAAAATTGGTTCGAGCCGTGCAGTTCAGGCGACGGCTTCGTCGCTGGCCCCGGCCATCGACTGCAGGTGGCGCAGGTCCGGGACCAGGACCTCGCGGCCGCTTAGCAACTGGATCGTTCCCTGCCGCTTCAAATTCGATAATTGACGGCTTACCGTCTCGATCGTCAGGCCGAGGAAATCGGCGATATCGGCGCGCGTCAGCGGCAACTCGAAATTGGCGGCGTGGGGGCCGTGCGGATTGAGGTCGGCATGAGAACAGCCGATCAAAGGCTGGCGCTTCGCGATCAGGTACAAGAAGCTTGCGACCTTTTCCTTGGCGCTCTTCCGGCCCAGAACGAACATCCATTCACGTGCGGAATCGAGTTCATTCAGAGTATTCTCGAACAGGCGGTGTTCAAGGTCTGGGTGTTTCTTCAGGAGTTGCTCGAAACCAGTGTTGGGAAACGTGCAGGCCTCGACGTCGGTTGCCGCCTGCGCGAAATAGGGGTTCGATTTGGAAAAAGCGCGACCCAGGAAATCTGGTGCGAAGACCAGTCCGACGATTTGCTGACGCCCGTCGGCCGACGACTTCTCGAGCTTGATAACGCCCGATATGATATTTGCGAAAAACGTTGTCGCCTCTTCATCGACCAGAATGAGATCGCCGGCCTTGAACTGGCGGACCCTGCCAATACGCCCGAGTTCGGCGAGTTCCTCATCGTTAAGTGCCCCGCACACGGCGCGGTGGCGAATTGCACAGTTCGCGCATGTGTTCTTCCCAATGTGTACTGGGTCGTGTGCCATAGAAGACTGCCTGTCCACTGCTCGCTGCGGAATGTCAATCTTAGAGGTACGCGAGTAGAACGGCAAGCGAAGGCTAGGACGAAACGATAGTAATTTTTCCCAAGTTTATGACAGAACATCTCAGAATTACTGATCCCGGTCAGCAACTGGATTTCATAGTATCATCGCTCATGCACGTACGTTCCGGGGGCGTCGCAAATCGGCGCGGGAAGCTGACGTTCATTTCCGTCGGTGATCGAAGCACCGGCTAAACGCTCGCCGGTTGAGCGGGCTGCCAGCCACGCGGCCCAGGCTGGCCACCAGGACCCTTCCTGGTGAGGCACCGAGCTTGCCCAGCTATCGGCTTCAATGAAGTTGTCGTCGGCGCCGCGGTCTGCGCTTTGGAACGAGCGATGCTGGTGGCCGGGTTCGGAGATGATGCCGCCGTTATGACCACCCTTGGCCAGGAGAAAAGTGACAGAGGTATCGGCCAAATGGTGGATCCGATAGACCGATTGCCAGGGAGAGACGTGGTCGCGGCTCGTTGCGACGACAAACAGAGGCGCACGAATGTCGCTGATAGACACGGCCGAATCTCCAACCCGGAAGCGGCCTTCGGCCAGATCGTTGTCCAAGAACAATTTGCGCAAATATTCCGTATGCATGCGATAGGGCATGCGGGTTGCATCGGCATTCCAGGACATCAGGTCGTTGCGTTGATCGTGCTGGCCGAGGAGGTACTCGCGCACCATCCGTGACCAGATGAGGTCGTTTGAGCGCAGCAATTCGAACGCGCCGGCCATCTGGCTCGAGTCGAGGAAGCCCTGCTCCCACATCATGTCTTCGAGGAAGGTAAGCTGGCTTTCGTCGATGAACAGTCCAAGTTCTCCGGGAGACGAGAAGTCGGTCTGGGCTGCGAGCAGCGTGATCGATTGCAGCCTGTCGTCGCCATCGCGGGCCATCGCGGCCGCGGTGATGGCGAGCAGCGTGCCGCCGAGGCAGTAACCGGCGGCGTGAATCTTCCTCGATCCCGTGATTTCGCCGACGATGTCGAGTGCCTTCATCGGGCCCAGGCGGCGGTAATCGTCGAAGCCGAGATCACGGTGTTCAGGCCCGGGGTTGCGCCAGGAAATGATGAAGACGTCGAAGCCCTGTTCGAGAAGATAAGCCACCATGGAATTGTGCGGCGAAAGATCAAGGATGTAATATTTCATGATCCACGCCGGCACGATCAGGATGGGTTCAACGTGAACCTTCGGCTTCTTGGGCGTGTAGTGGATAAGCTCGATGAGGTCGTTGCGGTAGACGACCTGACCGGGAGTTGTTGCGAGGTCGCGGCCGACAACGTGGGTGATTTCGTGCTTTGGGCGCTTGCCGCCGGCAGACTCGGAAATGTCTTCCATGAAATTCATGGCGCCACGCACGAGGTTTAACCCCATCTGCTGGCTTGTGGCCTCGATAATTTCGGGATTAGTGAACAGGAAGTTCGACGGCGATACGGTGTCGAGAAGCTGGCGCGTAGTGAATTCGACGACGCGGGCATGGCGCGGGTCAACACCGCGCACGCCGCAGGTTGCGTTGTGCCACCATTGCTGCTGGAGCAGAAACGATTGGTAGATTGCGTTGAAGGGCCACTTCTGCCAGCCGGGAGCCGAAAAGCGGCGATCCTGCCGGAGCGGTTCGATGCACGTGCGGCCATCGCTGGCGAGCAGCGCTTCGTGCGCCAGATACCGATTGAAGCGGATGAATTTGCGGAAGGCCTTCTGGGTGAGTTCGAACTGCTTGCCGGGAGTCAGACTGAGATGGATCGCCCAATCGAAAAATGCGGTCGTCAGCGCGGCTGGCGATATTCCCGAAGTGAAGCGGGCAAGTTGCGCGTGGAATGCGCGGTCGAGGACTTCGGCCCCAGCCGTTGCCGAATACGAGTCGCGCATGAGGCTGGCATCAAAATCCGTATGCGGCAGGTGGGGCTCTGCCGGCATCGTTACTTCGATCGGCGCGAACCGGGCTTGGCCGGCTCGCTCGTTGGCGACAGCGCCGGTTTCAGAATAGCGGTTGTCGGGCGTGTCCATGATGCATCCTCAAAGGTTCCCGGATGTAGCTTCATCGGTGCCGGCGCTGTCATCTCAGTTGAACAGCGAAGGGTTTTGCGAACGGATCCCAGGGCCAGATCTCGGCAATCCGCCCTATAACGATCGGTAGCAGCGCGAGCGCAATGATGACCTGCCAGGCGGCCAGCGTCGGGGCCTTCAACTGCAGCGCCGCAGCAATCGGCGGCACGTAGACGGCCATCAACAGGAGCGCAATGCAAAGGATCAGAGACGCCCAGATCCACGGATTGCGGGTGACGTCGTTGTCGAACAGAGAAGCATTCGTATTGCGCATGTTGAAGACGTGGAATAGCTGGGCGAGTGCGATCGTCAGAAAAGATATGGTTGTCGCTTCATGGGCGGACAAGCCGAACCAGCGAACTGCGACAACAAGGGACGCCAGTGCGACAGCCGTCATCGTAAGGCCATGGCGGATAATGATTGTCCACTGCCGTTTGCCGATCAACAGCTCACTGGGCGGGCGCGGCGCGCGCTTCAATATGTCCGGATCGCCCTTGCCGGCAGCCAGCGCGAAGGCGGGGAAGACGTCGGTCACGAGATTGAGGAACAGGATCTGCAGCGGTAGGAGCGCCAGCGGCAGGCCGAGCACGATGGCAAGCGCGACGACGAGGACTTCGCTGAGGTTGCAGGAGAGCAGGTATACGACGAACCGGCGGATGTTGTCGAAGATCACCCGACCTTGGGCGATGGCCGCGACGATCGTGGGAAAGGAATCGTCGAGCAGCACCATGTCGGCAGCTTCGCGCGCCACGTCGGTGCCGCGCCGACCCATGGCGACGCCAATGTCGGCCTGGCGGAGAGCGGGGGCATCATTGACGCCGTCGCCGGTCATGGCGACGATTTCGCCGGCGGCCTGCATGCGTTTCACCAGACGGAGCTTTTGCTCGGGCGTGACGCGGGCGAAGACATTCGATTGGTGGATTTCGTCAACGCCATCGTCGCCTGCGGCGAACAGGTCGTCGAGGTGGCTGCCGTCGATCCCGGATGCCGTTGCGGTGGCAGGAATGCCGACCTGTTCTGAGATTGCCGAGGCCGTGGCGACATGGTCGCCGGTGACCATGACCACGCGTATGCCGGCGTCCTGGCAGGCCTTTACGGCTTGGGGGACGTCGCGGCGCGGCGGATCGCGAAAACCGACGAGGCCGAGTAGCACCAAGTCGCCGAGTTCATCGACATCGGCTTTGGCGCCAATGCTGCCGGCGACCGCCAGGACGCGAAGTCCGGAGGTTGCCATTTCGTGGGCGTGTTCGCGCCAGACTTGACGCGACTCTTCGGTCAGCGGGACGGTGCTGCCGTCGCTGCCGTGGGCGTAGCCGGCCACCGCGATAATGCGCTCCGGTGCGCCCTTGCAGGCCAGCCGCAAGGTTCCGTCCGCATGTCGATGGGCGGTAACCATGAGCTTGGCTTTGCTGTCGAAGGGCTGTTCGTCTGTCTGCGGCCAAGCAGCATCTAGGGCAATTGCATCAATGACGTGGTCGCGGGCGGAGCGGAGGAGCGCGACCTCCAGCGGGTCGCCGGCGTCCTCTCCGGGCTTTGCCGCCGAAGCCATGTGGGCATGGTTGCACAGCGCGCCGGCTTCGAGGAGTTGACGGAGGCCCTCGGGCATCTTGCCCTTGTGGGTCGGGGCATGGGGTAGGTCGTGGCGTCCATCGGCCAAGGTGACCTTTGCGGCAACGAGCCGGTTCTCGGTCAGCGTTCCCGTTTTGTCGGTGAAGATCACCGTGGTGGATCCAAGCGTTTCAACTGCGGCCATGCGTTCCACTAGCGCATTGCGCTGGGCCATGCGCCACATGCCGCCGGCCAGCGCGACCGTCGCTACGATAGGCAGGCCTTCGGGAATGGCGGCCACGGCAAGCGCGATGCCGGCGTGGATCATCAAGACGACGTCGCGGCCGGCGAGCATGCCGATCATGGAGATGAGCGCGCAGAGCGAGATGGTGAGCCACAAAAGCTGTCCGCCGAGCGACTGCAACTGTTTTTCCAACGGCGAGGGTGCGTCGGGCGCGGTCAACATCAGGCGCGTGATGCGGCCGATTTCAGTCTGCATTCCCGTTGCGGTAACGACGCCGGTGCAATCCCCGCGCGTTATGGCGGTGCCCTTGTAGAGCATCGAGGCTCGCACCGCGAGTACTGAATCGGCAGGTACGGGGGCAAGTTGCTTTTCTACCGGCATAGATTCACCGGTGAGTGCGGCTTCAGCGGCCTGAAGCGAGGTCATCTCGATGATGCGCAGGTCAGCTGGAACGAGGTTACCGGCCGTCAGCGAGACGATATCGCCGGGGACCAGCTCGCTGCTCGCCATGGTGTGGAAGGCGCCGTCGCGTAAAACACGGCTGCGCGTGCGCCCGAGTGTGCGGATTGCATCCATGGACCGGCGCGCCTTGTACTCGGTGGCGAAGCCGATCGCGGCATTGAGAATAATGACGATCGTGATGGCGATGGCGTCAGAATGCTCGCCGAAGGCTACAGCGACGATCGCGGCTGCGATCAGCAACCAGATCACCGGGCTGACGAATTGCCGGAGAATCAGTGTGAGAACGCTGGTCGGCCTGGCTTGCAGGATCTCATTGGGGCCGAAGACCTCTTTGCGCCTCTCCGCTTCGGCCGTGGTCAGTCCGGCGGCGGCGTCGACGCCAAGCTGCGAGAGGGTGGCCTCTGGCGGCATGGCGTGCATGGGATCTGCCGAAACTTTGCCGGACCCAGCAGAAGACCGCTCGATTGGATCGTCGGGCTCAGTGTCCATACCACTTCCGCTTCGTGCCGAGGCGCCTTGAAAATCTAACTTGTCCAGGACAATGAGGCCGCAGCACGTGGGTACCACCACGAAATCGGGCGTCGCCTCCGCAATGGGAGAGGCTATGATCCTGTGCTGAGGTTCGAAGCGCATACTGTGTCCACCGTTGTTGCTGTGACGGTGGACACCTTCGCGCGCGGGTACGTTGACAAAGATCAACGTGTGGCGTTCTGCGCAGTCAACCCCTCCGCTTCTAGAAGCGGCTCAGGCTCAGGGCGGCTCAGGTTCAGGACGGTTCAGGCGGCCTCGCGCTCTTGGAGTTTGTTCTCTGCTGCGGGTTCAGGCCATGCCAGCGCCGGGGGGCGATCGATCGAATGGAAACTTTCCGTGACGATGCGACCCATCGTGTTGGCCTGGTTCGAATAATCCCTGGCCATCGTTTGAAAGAACTCGATCTGTGCCTGCATGACGTCATGGGGGTTGTGGCACTGGACAATGCAGAGGGGGAGCTGGGCATCGCGCTGCAGGCGCTGGGTCACGAATTTTGCGGTTTCGGTATTCATCGCCATCAGGCACTTCAGCCAGGCCTGGTAGGCGTCGGCGAAGCTTTGCACGGCACCTTCATCCATGCCGGCGAATGCGATCCTGGAAGGAGAATCCTGAAAGGTTTTACGGGCGGCTGCCATGACTCGTGTACTCCCATGCGATTGATTATGCACAATTACCGGCGCCGTCGTTCGCCGACGTCTTCAAAAGGTCACGAGGCGGACATCCGCGTCGCCTACATGCCGCGCGTGTTTATTCCGAATAGCGAATAGAACGGGCAGATTCCAACGAGGCCGGTTATGAGCGGGACGACACCCACCCAGCCCAGCCATTCGTAACCGGTCCTGTCGCCTGAGACGGCAAATCCGATCAACCCTAAACCGACAAGCGTCCGGATTGAGCGGTCCAACAGTCCGACATTGGCACTGGTTTTGGCGAGCATAATTCACCTCGATAACCGGATGCTTGCTGCGGCGCGTCGGAATGACCGGCGCAGAAGGCATCAGCCTGCTGATTTAATTTCGATCCGGCGAGTTTTTGCGGCGGCTTCCGGCGGCTTTGCAATGGTGATGCGCAGGACGCCGTCTTTCATATGGGCTACGGGCTCTGCTTTGCCAGGATCGAAAGGCAAAGGTATCATTCTCTGGAACATCCCGTAAGAGCGCTCGATGAGATGATAATCCTTTTTCTTGTCTTCCGTTTCGGATTTCTTTTCACCCTTGATGGTCAGTACGTTATCGGTGATGGAAACGTCGATGTCGCTTTCGGCGACGCCGGGCAATTCGACTGCAACCTCCATCTGAGCGTCTGTTTCCGTGATGTCCACTTTCGGTGCAAAGCGGCCGAATGCGAAGACTTCTTCCGTACCCGCCGAAGGGACAGGAAAGCCGCGCGCAAAACTGTCGAAGACGCGGTCCACTTCCTTCTGCAGGCGCTGGAAGCCGTTTTCGGTTCCTTGCGGGTCACGCCAGAATGGCGGTAGGATCGAGGGTAAGGCCAACTCAACCTCCTTGCTTGACGCTGGAGGATGCGGGAACGAGCGTCATACCGCATCTCTCATGCAACAATGGCCGTCTTGTGCTACCAATTGAGGACGCGTGCATTGATGCTGGTCAATTGCGGCGCTTAGAGTTTTATGTCGTCACCCAGCAAACCTGGGATCTCCTGATCTGGAGTATTTGTCAGATCCTTGGAAACGGTTGCTTCCAGCTTTTTTTCAACCCCCGCCGAAATCAGTTCGCGAAGATCACCGAGCGTTTTTGGAGCGGCGACGATCACGAGGCGGTCAAAATTCGAAAGCACTTCTTCGAGCTGCCGTGCCACATGGCGCGCGAAGTCATGCTCGATCTGGCGCTTATGTGTCATGCGCGGTTCGATAGCGTGGCGCGCCGGGCTCGCGGATTCGTGGACGCGGCCGGGGCGTTCGGAGTTCACATGGGCTTCGGGCAGGTCATCCGCGTTCAAGCGCATCTTGACGTATTCGGTGAGTTTCGAACCGCGGCCTTCGCTGGTGAGCACGCGGGCTTTGCCGCCGTTGGCTATCAAGATCCAGGTGTTTACGCGCTTCATGATGGTTCCTCGATAAGGTGTGAGCGCCGATGACCGGCTCAAGCAGACTACGGGCTTCGACATGGGGTCTTGATTGACGCGGATCAACGTCCGTTGCGAATGCGCGAATAGTTTGACCACTGGTTAGAGCAATATTGATCCGACGGTATCGCCGCAGGGTATTCCGCCATCAGTAGAGGTGCTCTAGAATCATGACGCTAGAGCATCTGCATCCGGCCGTGCGACGACAGCCTGGGGCCGGATGATGCTCAAGTGCAAGGGACTGTTCGAATGAGCGTGCGAAATCTCGACAAGCTAATTGCTCCAAGGTCGGTTGCCCTCGTGGGCGCCAGTGCAAGGCCTCATTCCATGGGCGTCACGGTTCTGAAGCGGCTGACCGGGGCAGGCTTCAAGGGCGACATTCATCTTGTCAATCCGAAGTATTCCGAAATCGACGGGCGACCGTGTTTTCCCACCGTTGGGGAAGCGCCCGGGCCGGTCGATCTCGGCGTGATTGTGACTCCGCCCCAGACCGTGCCGGGACTGATCGGCGAATTGGCGGAGGCGGGCGCGCGGGCCGCCGTCGTGATCACGGCGGGGATCGGCAAGGACAACGGGCTGCGGCAGAAGATGCTGGACGCGGCCAAGCCGTCCTGCCTGCGCATCCTGGGGCCGAACTGTCTCGGCCTGCAGGTGCCGGCGATCGGGCTTGACGCCAGTTTTTCGCACATGACGCCGCGCAAGGGCAATCTGGCGCTGTTGTCCCAGTCGGGTGCGCTTGTCGTTGCAATGCTCGATTGGGCGGAGGCCCGCGGCATCGGTTTTTCCGTCGTCGCCTCGGTGGGCGACATGGCCGACGTTGATGTCGGCGATCTACTCGATCAGCTGGCGGGTGATCCCGGTACGAGTGCCATCCTGATGTATCTCGAGCAAGTCACGGACGCGCGCAAATTCATGTCGGCGGCGCGGTCGGCGGCGCGCGGCAAGCCGGTGATCGCGGTGAAGGCGGGACGTTCGCAAGCCGCTGCTCGGGCTGCGGCCTCGCACACCGGCGCGCTTGCGGGACAGGATTCGGTTTACGACGCGGCGTTGCGACGCGCCGGCATCCTACGCGTAAACGATCTGGAGGAACTCTTCAACGCGGCGGAAGTTTTGGCGCGGCACAAGCCGCTTGCCTCCGACCGGCTGGCGATACTGACCAACGGCGGCGGCGCGGGTGTCCTTGCCGCCGACGCCCTTGCAACGACAAGTGCGCGTTTTGCCGAACTTACGGCTGCGACCATGCAACGCCTCGAGGATGCGGTGCCGCCGACATGGTCGCATGGCAATCCGGTCGATATCATCGGCGACGCCGATGCGGCCCGTTACGAGAAGGCGTTGCGCGCGCTGCTTGAAGACAGCGAGACAGACGCAGTGCTGGTAATGAATTGTCCGACAGGGCTGGCGTCGTCATCGGACATCGCCGACGCCGTCGTGGCTGTGCATGCGATGTATGCGGACAAGGCCGGGCGACATCGCAAGCCAATCCTTGCTTCGTGGCTGGGTGAGGCGACGGCGCGGATAGGTGCTGCGAAACTCTCGGCCGCCGGAATCCCGGTGTATCGAACGCCGGCGCAGGCCGTGCGTGGCTTCGCTTATCTGGCGCGGCAGGCCAAAATGCAGAAGTCGCTGATGCGGACGCCACCGAGTATTCCAGGTGACTTCACGCCGGACCGGGAGGGTGCGCGCGCCGCGATGGCGGACGCTCTGAAGAGCGGGCGGCGCTGGCTCAGCGAGCCGGAGGCCAAGGCGGTTCTCAAGGCTTATGGCATTCCCACCGTCGAGACGCGGATCGCTGCGAACGCGCAAGAAGCTGCCGCGATTGCCGGCGAGTTGTTGCACGATGCCGCCTCGGTTGTCCTCAAGATCCTGTCGCCAGACATCACGCACAAGTCGGATGTCGGCGGAGTGCGCCTCAACATTGCGACGCCGGCCGAGGCGCGCAATGCCGCCGAAGCTATGATGGAGCAGGTCCGTTCCGCCGCTGCGGATGCCCGCATCGAGGGCGTCGTGGTGCAGCCGATGATCCAACGACCCGGTGCGCATGAACTCATCCTCGGCATCGCGGACGATGCGGTCTTCGGGCCGGTCGTGCTGTTCGGGGCGGGCGGAACTTCGGTCGAGGCGGTGCACGACAAGGCGGTGGGGCTGCCGCCGCTCGATATGATACTGGCGCAGGACCTGATCGGCGAAACGCGGATCGCACGGCTGCTCGACGGCTATCGCAACATGCCGGCGGCCGACCGGGAAGGAATAGCTCTGGCGTTGGTGCGGCTCGCGCAACTTGCCGCCGATATGCCGGAAATCCGCGAACTCGATATCAATCCACTGCTTGCCGACGAGAAGGGCATCATCGCGCTCGACGCGCGGATCGGGGTGGCGGCGTGCGAGCCGGTGGCGCCGGGTGCAAACCCGAGGTTTGCGTTGCGCCCCTATCCCTCAGCCTGGGAGCGCACGCTCGACGTCAAGGGCGCGCGCATCGAGGTGCGGCCGATCAAGCCCGAGGACGAAGCGCTGTACGGTACGTTCATCGACAAGCTGACGCTGCAGGATATCCGGTTGCGCTTTTTCGGCCTCACGGCCAAGCCGACGCACGACCAGATCGCCCGCTTCACGCAAATCGACTATGCGCGGGCGATGGCATTTGTTGCAATCGAACCGGAGAGCGGCGAACTGATGGGTGTGTCGCGGCTGGCGGCCAATCCGGATTACACGGATGCGGAGTTTGCCGTCATCGTGCGCAGCGATCTGAAGGGGCGCGGCATCGGCTGGGGGTTGATGGATACCTTGATCACCTATGCGCGCGAGGAGGGCATCGGGGCGCTCTATGGCGACGTGCTCAAATGGAATTTCAGCATGCTGCAGCTTTGCCGCGAACTCGGATTCTCCGAGAGCCTCAGCGATGACGATCCCGACGTCGTGCACTTCCGTCTGGAAACGGCGGGAAGCTGAGGCCGATTAGAAGCCGAGCGCGGCACGCGCTTCGACTGCAACTTCGGCTGGTGTGCGGCCGGCATCGAGTTTCACCCAGGCGGGGTTAGCGCGCACGCTTCGCCATTGCGCCGCCGCGACGGCGGGCGTTGCGTCGGAAGCGTCGGCGCCGCGCGCACAGATGCGTTCCTGCAAGGTGGCAAGGTCGAGCGACAGCCAGAGGCCAGTGAATGACGCGCCCGTGCGGTGCGCGATAATTTCGAGGCCTGCGGTCTTTTCGCCTTCGATGAAGGTGGCGTCGAGAATGACCGAGGTGCCAGAGCGAAGCGCGCGGGCGGCGTCACGCATCAGCAGCGTGTAAACGCGCTGGCCGATGTCGGGCGTGTAAGCGGATTCCGGAAGCGGCTCTTCCGGACCGACGCCGAATAGACGCTTGCGGCAAACATCGGAGCGGATCGTGACGGCGCCGCAGAGGCCGGGGATGACAGGGGCAAGTCGCCGGGCCAGCGTCGACTTGCCGGATCCCGACAGTCCACCGATGGCAATGAGCATGGGTGCGGGCGCTTCAGGGGCGTGACCATTCCCAAGACAGGCAAGCGCGAACTGGAGGCGGGCGCATGCATCGTCCGTGCCGGACTGGAGGTCATCGTCGGATGCGGCAACCATCGCGCGGACCGCCGCACGAAGCGAAACGAACAGGCGCAGAAGGGAAAGGCTGGAATAATCGCGCGTGATATTGAGATAGCGGGAGAGAAGCGTGTTGGCGTGAACCATCTCATTGCGTTTGAGAAGATCCATCACGGTGAATGCCAGATCGTAAAGCACGTCGATCGAGGCGATCTCGTCGCTGAACTCGATGGCGTCGAACGGTGTCGGCCGGTCCTCGAACAGGCAGATGTTGGCAAGATGGAGATCGCCATGGCAGCGGCGCACGTAGCCGTGGCGGCGGCGGGCATCTATCTGATCGCTCTTCGCATCAAGTGCGGATTCAGCGGCCGCTCGCCAGGCGCGGACGGGGCCAGTGAGATATCTGCCCGCAGCCGCATCGAGGATGGCCTCTGCAACCTGAGAGATGGTCTGGGCAACGTTCTTCGAACCGCCGAACTCGGCTGTGCGGGGTGCTGCACGGTGCATCGCGGCGATCACGTCGGCTAGCTCGCGGCTCCGGCGACCTGTCAACTTGCCGGCCTCGGCGAGGTGGTCGAAGGTCTGAGCGGGGTCGAAGGTTGCCATCGCCACGACGTAGTCGACGGCTTCGCCGTCGCCGCCGAGCCGAAGGCCGCATTCGTTGCGCAGGATCGCGACAACACCCTTGTAGATGCCTGGTGCGAAAGCCGAATTGATCTCGACTTCCCGCTCGCATTGGATCCTTCTTTTTTCCACCGTCGAATAATCGATGAAGTTCCGTTTCACGGCGCGCTTTAATTTGTAGGTGTTCGGGCCGGCGATGAAGACGTGGGAAATCGGCGTATCGATGCGCACGACAGGCCCGCCGCCATGGGTTGCAGGATTTGCGAGGAGGGCTACGGCGGCGGCCTGAGAGGGGTCTGCGCTGTCCGAGTTCGGATCGACGATGCGATGCGTCACGAAGTTCTCCAATCACCTCAGTCAGGTAGACGCTCAATTACCATTTCCAACAAGTGCGGTCTGACGCGGCGGGTCATTGAGCCGGATCAATGCAGGGCGGCGGCCGATTTCACAACGTCGTGCATCCGAAAGCCTGCGACCCTTGTACCTGTGCATGCTTTTCCATCTTGCCGGGGAGCGAAAGTCCGGCTACCAATCGCTTTGTCACATTCATATTTTTGAATGTGTCTGTGCCTGCCGCCATCGCAGGTGTCTATTTCTCCGGAGACGACCATGTCAGCTAACGTTGGAACAATCGATCGCGTGCTTCGCTTCATCGTCGGTGCGATCCTGATCGCGCTGCCGTTCGCGATGCCCGACCTGGAACTCTGGTCCAATCCCGTTTTCCATTACGGTGCATTCGTTGTCGGTGCCGTGATGATCCTGACTGCACTGGTGCGCTTCTGCCCGGCCTACGTGCTGATCGGGGCCAACACCTGCGGATCGAAGTAAGTTCCAGGCAGCGTTGCTTGTCAGCTTTCCCAGTTCGCTGCTTCGGCGGCGGCCAGGGCTGTCATATTAACGATGCGGCGGACGGTTGCAGTCGGCTCGAGGATGTGGGCCGGCCGTGACGTCCCGATCAGCATCGGGCCGATGGTGATGCCGTTGCTCGAGGTCATCTTGAGCAAATTGTAGGCGATATTTGCTGCATCTACGGAGGGCATGATCAGAAGGTTCGCTTCGTTCTTGAGCCGTGAACCTGGCAGGATCTCATCGAGTATCGCCTTACTCAAGGCGGCATCGGCCTTCATTTCACCATCGACTTCGAGATCGGGTGCGCGGGCGGAAATCGCGTTGACCGCTTCACGCATGGTGATGGCTTCATAGGCATTCGAACTGCCGAAGCTCGAATGCGAAAGCAGCGCGACCGAGGGCGTCAAGCCGAAGCGGCGGACTTCCTCGGCGGCGAGCAGCGTCATCTCGACGATCTGGTCGACGCTCGGATGGGCGTTGACATAGGTGTCGCAGATGAAGAGTTGGCGGTCGGGCAGCATCAACATGTTCATGGCAGCAAGCGTGTGCACGCCGGGGCGTTCGCCGATGGCCTGGCGGACGTAGGCGAGGTGTTCGATGTAGGTGCCGCGCAAGCCGCACAACATGGCGTCGGCATAACCGCGGCGGACGTGCATTGCGGCGATCAGGGTCGGCCGGGAACGCATCTCCTCGCGAGCCATGGCCATGGTGACGCCGCGCCGCGACATCAGATTGTAATACTCCCGCTCGAGGTCGGCGTGCTGATGGTGCGAGACACCGTGGATGATGCCGAACTGCTCTTCCGGCATAAGGCGCAGACCGAGGCTTTTGATGCGCTCCTTGATGACGTAGTCGCGGCCCACGAGGATTGGATAGGCGATACCGTCGTCGACGATCATCTGGACTGCGCGTAGTGTGCGCTCGTCTTCGCCCTCCGCGAAGATGACGCGCTTGGGGCTGCGCCTGGCGGTATCGAAGACCGCCTTCATGGCCGGGCCGGATTTATACACGAAACGTGCGAGGCTTTCGCGGTAGGCCTCGATATCCTCGATCGGGCGCGTCGCCACTCCAGACTCCATTGCCGCCTTGGCGACGGCGGGGGCGATGCGTTCGATGAGTCGAGGGTCGAAGGGCGTCGGAATAAGATATTCGGGACCGAAACTCTTCTGTTCGGCACCATAGGCCTTCGCGACGACGTCGGAGGCCTCGGCCTGGGCGAGGCCGGCGATGGCGTTGACTGCGGCGACCTTCATGGCTTCGGTGATGCCGGTGGCGCCGACGTCAAGGGCGCCGCGGAAGATGAAGGGGAAGCAGAGTACGTTGTTGACCTGGTTTGGGTAATCGGAGCGACCTGTGCAAATGAGCGCGTCAGGCCGCGCCTTTTTGGCAAGCTCGGGGAGTATCTCAGGTTCCGGGTTGGCCAGCGCCATGATGATCGGCTGGTCGGCCATGGTGGCCAGCATTTCGGGCTTGAGCAGGCCGCCCGCCGACAGCCCGAGGAAAATGTCGGCGCCGTCGAGGATTTCGGCGAGCGTGCGCTTGTCGGTGGCTTGCGCAAAGCGGCCCTTGTACTCGTCCATCAGTTCGCTGCGGCCTTCGTAGACGACGCCGGCGATGTCGGAAATCGTGATGTTCTCGCGCCTGAGGCCGAGATTTACGAGGAGGTCGAGGCAGGCAAGTGCCGCTGCTCCGGCGCCGGAACCGGTCAGCTTCACTTGTGAGATGTCCTTGCCGATCAGCTTCAAGGCATTGGTGATGGCGGCGGCGACGATGATGGCGGTGCCGTGCTGGTCGTCATGGAATACGGGGATGCCCATGCGGTCGCGCAGCTGGCGCTCGATGATGAAGCACTCGGGCGCCTTGATGTCTTCGAGGTTGATGCCGCCGAATGTCGGTTCCAGAGCCGCGATGATCTCGATGAGTTTGCCCGGGTCGGTTTCGGCGACCTCTATGTCAAAAACGTCGATGCCGGCGAACTTCTTGAACAGGCATGCTTTTCCTTCCATGACCGGCTTTCCGGCCAGCGGTCCGATGTTGCCGAGGCCGAGAACGGCGGTGCCGTTGGTGACGACCCCGACAAGGTTCTGGCGCGACGTCAGGGAACCGGCTTCGGCGGGATTGTCGTAGATGGCCATGCAGGCGGCGGCGACGCCTGGGGAGTAGGCAAGCGATAAGTCGAGCTGGTTGGTCAAGCCTTTGGTCGGTGTGACGGAAATTTTTCCGGGTCGAGGAAAGCGGTGATAGTCGAGGGCGGCAGCGGCCAGTTTTTCATCCATGCTCGCGTATCCCTTGCAGGTGGCGCCGGTTGCGGCTTGGGACGACGTGGCCCGTCCGCTCGTCTAGCTGTCACTAGGGCATTCTACCTCTATTGCGCAGGAATTATCTCTGCCGGTCCATTCCGACAAAGGATGTGTTTTCTTGCGGGCGCAGAAGATGGCGGCGCTCGAGATCTCCTGCTGGAATCAACGTGGGCGCTGGATCGTGCTTTCTTGTACGGGTTTCACCGGCAAAGAGGGCGGCCTCGTTGCTGTGCGCCAGATCGTTCCAAGGGCAGTGGAGGGATGCGTTCGGTGGGGCCGGTGCCCTCAGGTCTTCACAATCTCGCTTGCAACCGGCTGCGGCATCATATTCAATCATTCTAATGTAACAAGGCGTCGATCGGCGCAGCAATAATCCGGGAGAGGGAACATGGTCGAATTGCGCGAGGCCTTTGCCGCCAACGGGCCGCTTTACATTATGCTCGGCGGTCTGATCATCGGCTTTGTGTTCGGTTACATCGTCTACCGGACCAATTTCTGCACAATGGGCTCTATCTCCGATTTCATGAGCTTCGGGGACTATCGCCGCTTCCGCGCCTGGATCCTGGCCGGCGCCACGGCAATCGTCGGCACGCAATTACTCGTCTACTTCGGGATTCTTCCTCTCTCCAATACGATGTACATCAGCGGCTCGCTCAACTGGCTCGGCAACATCCTCGGCGGCTTCATCTTCGGATTTGGCATGGTGTTCGCGGGGGGCTGTGCGAGCAAGAACCTCGCGCGGGCCGGCGGGGGCGATCTGCGGGCGCTGGTCACACTCGTGATCATGGGGATTTTTGCGTATATGAGCATCGGCGGAGTGCTTGGTCCGGCCCGCGCTGCCATCGAGTCCGCGACCGCTGTGCCCATGGCCGGGATTGGCGCATCCCAGGGCCTTGCCGACATCGCTTCGCGAGCTGCCGGAATCGCTGCCCCGACCGCCGGCCTCGTCGTCGGATTGCTGATTGCGGGCTTGATGGCGGCTTACTGCTTCGGGGACAGTTCGTTCCGCTCGAGTCCAATCCAAATCGTTTCCGGTATTGGCATCGGCCTGTGCGTAGTTGCCGGCTGGGCTGTGACCGGGCTGGCCTTCGACGAACTCGCGGACGTCCCCATGCAGCCGATTTCGCTGACCTACGTCCGCCCTACGGGCGATACCCTGGAATGGTTGCAGCGCTTCACCGCTCTCGGTCTGCCGAACTTCGGCATCTCGTCGGTATTTGGCGCCATTGTCGGAGCTTTCATCGCGGCAATCTCGATGGGCCGATTCCGGTTCACGACGTATTCCGACGCCAACGATACCATCCGCAACATGTTCGGCGCGGCACTGATGGGGATTGGCGGTGTCATGGCGCTCGGCTGCACCGTCGGCCAGGCGATCACCGGCGTTTCGACGTTGGCGATCGGCTCCTTCGTAACGTTCGCGGCGATCGTCACCGGCGGGATCGTGGGCATGAAGGCTTTCGAGCGCGTGCTGATGGCAGAGGCGTGAGACGAAGCATGTTCGATGGCCGTCATCTGGCGACACAGGTGGAGCTGGCACCAGACCGAGTTCGAGCATGCGTTCAATTCGAATCCTGACCCAGTGAGATCGGCTCAGTTGGCTTCGCAGTCACCGCGACACGGCTCGTCACACGATCGGTTGATCGAGCAAACGATCCTGTTGCCATGTCCAATTTGTTTGCACTATATTCGAATATCTTAATGTTGACGGCGGGTTCCGACCGAGTGGCGCTCATCTTCATCCAAATCGCCGACCTTCAGAAGGACTTGGAATCAAGGGGCTTCGAAGTCGCCAGCGTCTGCCCGGGCGAAAAATTCAACTGCGTACTCACGTCCATCGAACAAAGGAAGGTTTGAAAATGGCGGACAAAACACTCGATGCGAAGGGGCTGAACTGCCCGATCCCGATCCTCAAGGCCAAGAAGGCGATCGCGGAAGTGCCGGTCGGCGGCACGCTCGAAATTCTCGCGACAGATCCTGGTGCTGTCGCCGACTTCCAGGCGTTTACGCGCCAGACTGGCCACACGCTGGTAGAGCACTCCGAGGCCGGCGGGGTTTATCGGTTTCTCATCCAGCGAGCTGCTTGAAGCCCAGTCGCGATCCGAAGCCGAAATGGCAGGACTGGCCGCGCCAGCGGGCCTGTCGGGCTGCGCGTTTCGATGTCTGGAGATAATGAAGCCGGGTTCGTAGATCGTCGTTGAACGCACTTCGAGAGCGAGTGCGGAGCCAGAGAGGTAAGGTCCGATGAAGTCAATCACCAGAACTGCGTTCTTTGCCCTGGGCGTCTTAATGGCCGCCATGGGACCAGCGATGGCAGACCAGTCGATGGTCGGAACATGGCAATGGACCGACTACACCGTCGAATGCAAAGAGGGTGGTGACAACGGCATGTCTTGTATCGTTACGGATGGGCCGAAGAACAAAGGCATGGAAATGATCCGTTCCAAGCTGGAGAAAAAGGGCGACGTCTTTGCCGGACAAATTGCGCATCCGGCGACCTCGGAAATCTACAACACGAACATGACCATGAAAAATCCAGATACGTGGGCCATGGACGGTTGCACCGACCAAGGCGTATGCGCCAAAGGCGATTTCGTTCGCGTGAAGTAGCCGAAAAACCGGCGGCCGCGCTCCCCAGAAAGAACATCCATGAAGCAATTCATGATCGATATGATGGCGACGATGATGCCCTTCATGCGTCCAGCAACGCTCATCGCCGGAGTTGCCCTGGTGTTCGGACTGATCGCCGCGTCGGTCAGCCGCCTCACTGGCTCCGGCTCCGGCTCGACCATGGCAAAATGGTGTGGCGTGCTGGCGCTTGCGGTCGGCGTCTTCCTGCTCGCCTGCGAGGTTGCCGGGCGGATGTTGGGCTTCGAGCCAACGATCCTGTTTGCGAGTCCGGCCGACCGCGTCCTCTATCAAAACCAGTGGCCTTTCTGGACCATTGGACTTGGGCTGGTAATTGCCGCAATTGCGGTGCGCCATATCGCCAAGGCTTGACGAAACAAAGCGGAATTCGGAGTGAGAAGATGGAAACGACCTCGCCTCAGAATGCAAAGACCATGTCGATCATCGTGACGAAGGGGACGCTCGACTGGGCGTATCCGCCTTTCATTCTCGCTACGACGGCTGCGGCAATGGACGTGAAGGTGTCCATGTTCTTCACGTTCTATGGACTGACGCTTCTGAAAAAGAAGCTTGACCTGCAGATCTCTCCACTCGGCAAGCCGGACATGGAAATGCCGATGATGGGGATGCACATGAAGATGCCGAACCTGGTCGCAGTTCTACCTGGCGTAAACGCAGCCTCAACGACGATGATGAAGAACCTGATCAAGAAGAAGGGCGTGGCTTCGATCGAAGATCTGCGTGCCGCCGCAATCGAGAGCGACGTGGAGTTTATCGGCTGCCAGATGACGTTGGATTTGTTCGAACTCGACAGAAAGGACATGATTGACGGCATGACGCTCGGCGGAGCGGCAACCTATATGGAAAAGGCATTGAACTCGCACATCAACCTTTTCATTTAGGGCTGGGTAATCTGCGGTCGTAAGCCAGGCAAACGGCGATCATGGGAAGCTACGCGCGGCCTGTCAGGCAACATTGTCGCCAGTGGCTGAAACACTTCGCCGCCGAATTGTCGACGCCGAAAGAAACCGCGCGCTTCGACCCTCCTAATCACACTTGGCGACCACGCTTTTTTTGCGTCTTTGCGGAAATTTATTATCTCGCTAGGCAATTGGCATGTTGCCTCGCGGGTACATCACTCAAGCGAATCGCCTTCAATAGTCAGAGATTCGAATATTAGTATATTGCACTTTTATGCCCTTGCCGACACTCTCATCGTCTCAGCCAAGTGTTCCGGTTCTGACATTTGCTTCCCCCTGCTGCTAGGTTCGGAGCAAATGTCAGAACCATAAGGAACACGAGCAACTCTATGATTCTAGTGTAGCTTTTGCACATGACGATTGGTCTCGAGTCCAGCCGCAAGCGGGTACCAAACGTCAGGTGCGCTACACTAGACAATAAAGGCAGGGGGGCAACCAATGACCATGACCATCACTCTACGCCGCACATCGCTGGCAGTCTTGACCTTGGCGGCAGCCGCGCTCGGCAGCTCCGGTGTGTGGGCCACGGACGGTTATTTCCAGCCCGGCTTCGGCGCGCGACAAAAGGCACTCGGTGGTGCCGGCGTGGCAGACGGACGTGATGCGACGACGACTTCGCTCAACCCCGCCGGTCTTGTGCATTCGCCCAATGAATTCAGCATGGCCATATCCGCTTTCAGCCCTCACCGGTACGTGGAGGGTAGCGATCCCAATCCCTTCCCCGGATTTACGCCGGGTGGCCGCGTGGAAAGCGACAGTAAGCTGTTCTTTATCCCGAACATGGCGTGGAGTCAGCGCGTCAACGGCGGTATCGTCGATGTGATCGGAGTGGCAATGTACGCCAACGGCGGCATGAATACGGATTATCGCGGCGTCACCCGCGACCTTGCCGCGTTCAACTGTTTCAACCCGGTGACGTTTGCGCCCGTCGGCAACCAGACCGGCGTGTTTTGTAATGGGCGTTCGGGCGTCAACCTGCAGCAGGCCCTGTTGTCGGTGTCGTTCGCGAAAGAGGTGATGCCAGGGTTTTCCGTCGGCGTTGCACCCATTCTGGCGCGCCAGCAGTTCGAAGCCGAGGGCCTCAAGGCATTCGGCGTCGGCGGCAGCACGGATGTGTCGTGGGGTGGCGGCGTCAAGGGCGGGATCGAGTGGGCGGTGATGCCCAACGTCCGACTCGGCGTGGCAGGCACGTCGCCGATCTGGATGCAGCCCTTCGAGAAGTATTCAAATCTGTTCGCCGAGCAGGGTGACTTCGACATCCCGGCCAATCTGCAGGCAGGCGTTGCGATTGATCTGATGCCGAATCTGACCTTCATGGCAGACTACAAGCACATCTGGTATTCGCAGGTCGCCGCCATCAACAATCCTTCCATCAACGTCCTCTCGGCGCCGTTCGGAGCAGACAATGGACCGGGCTTCGGCTGGCAGGATATCGATGTCGTCAAATTCGGCCTCGAGTGGCGGGCCAGCGAAATATCGACGTTCCGGGCGGGATATTCATACAATACCAGTCCGATCGAGAGTGCAGACGTGATGTTCAACATCCTCGCTCCAGGTGTCGTACAGCACCACTTCTCCGCGGGGGCCACCTACAAGCTTACCGAAAACATCGATATCGAGGTCGCGGGCATCTATGTGCCGGAGAGCACGGTCAGCGGAAGTGAACTGCCGTTCGTCGGCAATCCGGCTCACAACGTGAAGATCGGCATGGAGCAGTTCGACATCACAGTCGGCTTCAAATACAGGCTCGATTGAGCAGCGAAGTCTTCTCCGATTTGAATCGGGGGTGGGGAATTAGCAGCGGCTCTGGTCAGACGACCGGGCCGCTGCTTTCGCTTTCCAATCGGTCTGTGGTTCCAGATTTTTTTCAGGCAGCACAGTTGAAGCCTGCGGAGCAGAAATATTTTCGAACGGGCCAGACCGGATTCGCGTGGAGCGAAAGTGCGCATGATGGTTTGGACCAGGATTGCAAAAACGGGCCGGTTCGGATGAACCAGCCCGCTGAAATCGACAACCGCTGCGCCTTTTTCGCTCAAGGGCAGCCGGCAAACCCTTCGGAGGCCATCTTGGCCTCGTAAGCGGCCGTCACCTGCGCCCCTGGCGTCAAGGTTGATTTTACAGAATCCCAGTTCTCGGGTTTCAGGACGATGAACCAGCCCTTGTCGTAGGGATCGGAATTGGCAAGTGAGGGATTGCCTACGAGTTCGTCATTGACCGCAACGACGTCGCCGGCTGCTGCGGACTTTGCTGGACCGACCCACTTGCCGCTCTCGACGGTGGCGCAGCTTTTTCCGGCGCTGACCGAACGGCCGACCTTCTTCGGTGTGAAGGCGACGAGCTGGCCGGCCATGGCGGTCGCGACGCTGGTCATGCCCAGCTTAACGGTACCATCGCCCTGTTCGACGAACCAGATGTGGTTGTCGACGTCATAGAGCAGGTCGTCGGGAATGTTGCAGCCTTTGATGGTGGGCATGACATGGGCTCCGTAGTGTCAGTTACTTTGAAGAGTATAGCGCGGCGTGTTCAGATCGTTAAGCCGCGAATGCAGACCGACAACGGCAAATCACGCCCCAAGAATATCGTTCGTTCGAACCGGTTTCGCCGCACAGCAGAACTCTCCGAGGCCTGCGACCTGCATCTTGCCGCCGACGAAGAGGGCAAGATGCTTGGCGACGAGTGCGGCCAACCGAATACGCTTGGCGGTGTCGGGATGATCGGGCTCCAGCGTCACCAGATTATAGTGGTAGGCGAGTTCGCGGCATGTCTCGCGGCAGGCGTTGAACGAGGGATCGCCCTTGGCCCCCTGGCGATGCAGCGCCAGCAGCCGGAAGCCTTCCTTCTCTTCCTGCGTCGGTGTCTCGCCACGGGCGACAATCCAATGCTCAAGAACTTCTTCACCCAAACGGACGAGTTCGACCGCGGCTTCGGTTGCGGCATCGGGCGCCGAGGTTTCCTCAATCTGCTCGATTCGAGATTCGATCGCCGCGATAGATCTCATGTCAGTCCCTTTTCCACGAGGAAGGGGATCGATTCGGAGATGTTGGTATGGATGCCGAGCTTGCGCGGACCGATGCCGAGGGCCAATCCGAGCAACTGCGTGAAGTAGAGGATGCGAACGTTGGTCTTCTTGCCGAACCGTTTTTCGGCGCGGATCTGATGCATCTCCAGCCCGGAATGGCAGGTCGGGCATTCGGTGGCGATCACCTCTGCGCCGTTCGCCTCGGCTGCCTGCAGGATGTTGAGCACGAGTTTGGTCGACATATCGCTGTCGGAGAGCGTGTGTGCGCCGCCGCAGCAGGCGGTCTTCAGCGGGAACTCGACGTTCTCGGCCCCGGCAGCCGCCAGCAGATCGTCCATGAAGTGCGGCTTCGAGGTCGACTCGCTGCCCGGGCCCTGGTCTTTTTCCGGGAAGATATGGCGCGGGCGTACGTACATGCAGCCGTAATAGTTGGCGATCTTCAGGCCGGCGAGCTTGCCCTTGGTTCGCTCGCGCAATCCCTCTTCGCCGATCGTCTCCTTGATCCAATCGAGCGCGTGGATGGTTTCGGCCTGACCGGCTTCGTAGGTCTTGTGCCCGGCCTTCGCGGATATCTTCTCGACCACATCGCGGGAATTCTGGTCGTTGGCGAGGTCGTATTCGGCCTTCTTGAGGTTATGATAGCAGCCGTTACAGGGCGCCATCACGACATTATTGCGGGTCGCGTTGACCGCCTGGGAGAGGACGCGGCTCGACAGATAGGTCTGGATCTTGGGGTCGATATTCTTGACCTCCATCGCGCCGCAGCAGTTCCAGTCCTTCACGTCGCGCAGCTTGAGGCCGAGATTATGGGCGATCGCGCGCGTCGATACATCGTAGCCGTTTCCGGAACCCTCAAGCGCGCAACCAGGATAATATGCAACTTCGCGCAGCTGCTTGGCTCGCTCGGTGACGTCGACCATGTCTGGCGTTCCCCTTATTCGGCTGCGTGCAGCTTGCGCTGCGGTGGGTTGTCGTTGCTGGCAGCCCTCGAAGCGCCCGCGCCGAGGGCGGCCTTGTGGTGCTGCTCGACTTCGATGATGTAGTCCTGGATCGCCGCGCCGGCCTTCTTCCAACCGCGCGTGCGCGGATGAAACACGAAGCTCCAGGCGCTCTTCAGGCCCCACTTCATCGGCAATCGCGCGGCGATGTTCATGACGATCTGTTTCAGCCAGTCCTGCATCAGCGGCTGATTGGTCCGCTTCAGGAACTGCATGAGGACCTTGGTGTCCTCGATTCGGCCGTGCTCGACGATCTGCTCGGTGAAGATCTTGTCGAAGATCATCGAAGGCGATTCAGGCACGTGGCCTTTCATCTCCAGCCAGTGCGCAGTTGCCTTCATCACGCCTTCCGGCACGACATCGCGCGGGCAGGCATAAGTGCACTTGTTGCAGGATACGCACTGCCATATGAGATCCTTGTCGCGCAAGAGTTCGGATTCCATGCCGGTGCGGATCAGATAGATCCAGTAGCGCGGATTGAAGCGCGGTTCGATCGCATGAACGGTGCAGGAGTTCGTGCATGAGCCGCATTGCCAGCAGCGGTGGATATTTTCTCCCCCCGGCAGCGACGCGATTTCCTCTTCCATGGCCTCGTTGTAGTCGGCGATGACGCGGGTCTCGATGAAGGTCGACCAGTGCCCCGAAACATCGACGCCTTCGATGACGAGTTCATCGTGGGTCGTGATGTTCTCAGGACGGATCAGCGATTTTTCATGGATAGGCATGTCGCGCCGTCCTCAGGATAGAAGCTTGGTTGGCAGGACCGTCTCGGCGGTCCCATCGATCGTGCCGGACTTGCCCGGCCGTTTCCCTGCGACACGGTCGAGACCGATAATGCGACGGGTGTGTTCGAGAGGATCGCTATCGGATCCGAATTCCGTTTTCAGCCAGGCGCCGCCCTGCGCGTTGATGTAATCGCCGTAGACTTGCGCGCATAGGAGGTCGACGTGCCAGAGCATGTCGCGGAAGACGCCGTTGTCGGACAGGAACTGCGACAACTCCTCGCGCAAAACGAGGAATGTCTCGTAGCCGTCGGCAATGTCGATGACCATGTGGTCAACGTCGTCGCCGTGCCAGATCTCGCGAATGACACCGGAGTTCGTTTTCGTGTCCCAAACCCAGCGCTGCATCAGCGGGTAGTGTTCAGGCATCGCGTTGTGAAGAATCTCGGCGGCGAGATCGCGGGTGAATCGGTACTCCCTGACATCGGGGAAGGTCTTGACGAACGCCGCCACGGTCTTGTCGGCGTTCGCAGTGTCCGCGGCATCCTCAATGAGCGCGGCGATCGCCTCCCGCACCTTGGGCCAGCCCTGATCGTCGACCAGTCGCTTGAGACGCCGGCGAACGGTTGCCATCAATTGTACCAGTTGCTCGAATTCGGCGCGCACGACAGTGTCAGCCTTGCCTTCACCCAGCAGATCCTGGAAAACCTTCGACTTGAGCTTGACCGCCGCAACGAACTGCTCGATCCCGCCGACGGCCTCGGAGGCATTGACCAATGTCTCGAACGCAATGCGCAACTTCGGGCCGGACAGCTCGAGCACCGGCCGCTCTGGCGATATCGATGAGTTGGCAGCCATCCTGGCCATCGCGACGTCTACTCCGCTGCCTGCAGGGTGCTGTTGCCCGCGGCGGCTGCAATGGCGTTCAGGGCCGCTGCGTTCGCCTGCGCGATGCTATCGTCGATCGTTTCCGGGCCGATGGCCGCGCCGGCCACGAAAACTCCGGCGCGCGATGTCGCGCCCATGACGCCATAGGTGTCCTTGCGCTCAATGTAGCCGTGTCGATGCAGATCGACGCCGAACACCGCCGACAGGGTCATGTTGTCTACGTTGGGGTCCATGCCGATCGCGTGGACAACCATGTCGAAGGGGATCGTGATCGGGCGCTTCACCAGCGTATCTTCCCCCTTCACGATGAGCTGCTTGCCATCGCTCGTCACCTCGGCGATGCGCGCCTTGATGTACTTGACCTTGAACTCTTCCTGGCTCTTCCAATAGTAGTCCGACTCGTAGAGCCCATACGTGCGGATATCCATGTAATAGATGTAGACGTGGGTTTCGGGCAGTTCCTCGCGTATTTCCATGGCGAGGTTCGCCGATACGGTGCAGCAGATCTTCGAGCACCACTCGCGGCCGATCTGACGGTCGCGCGAGCCGACGCAAAGCAGGATCGCCACGCGCTTGGGCTTGCGGTTGTCGGATGGGCAGCGAACTCCCTTGCCGCTCGAGATCATCTGTTCGACCTGCGTGGTCGTTACGACGTCGGGAAACAGCCCGAAGCCCCACTCGGGCTTGTTGACGCTATCGAAATGGGTAAAGCCGGTGGTGAGGATCGCAGAACCGACCTCGGCACGGGTGCCATCGGAAAGTTCGGCGACGAAATTGCCCGGCGTGCCGTCAAAGGATTTGACCACCGTGTTGAGCTTCTTTTCGACCTTCGGATTGCTTTCGACGCGGCTGACCATGCCGCCGATCGCGTCCTTCGCCCACTGCCCCGATGGTACGAGCTTGGCGTAGCCCGACTGGATCGGAGCCCCACCGAGAATCGCGGTCTTCTCGACGAGCACGCTGCTATGGCCAACGCTTGCAGCAGCGTGGGCCGCTGCAAGGCCAGCAGGTCCGCCGCCGACGATCAGTATGGGCTTGCTCATCCTTAGTCCTTCGCACTTTCCAAATACGCGCGCGTCAACAAAACTGCGGGCGCTGACTACGATTTTGCGAGGGAGGGCCGTTCGAGTAGGAGAAAGAATAGCCGTTCCTCAGCGGCCCGGCCACGCCCGAAACTGGATGGGCCGGGAACCTCATGTCTTGTCCTCATTCCTCAGGCGGCGGCACCGGCACTTCCCGCTTTATCGGCCTGAAGCCGGGACCGCTCGTAATGCGCAGGCGCGGATCGTAAAGCTGGTCGGCAGCACCAGTCTGGATCTTCTCAAGATACGTCTCAAACTCTGCCTTCTTGGCCTGCCAATCGATGCCGAGCTTCTCCAGAAGCTTCTCGATCGGGCTTGCGTGCCAGTGGGTCTGAACGATCTTGTAGGGGTCGGCGCCGCACAGTAGCGCGGCGAGTTGGCAGTCGGCGAGGACTGGAAGCTCGACGGCCTTGCCTTCGCCACCCGCCCTGGAAATCCACTGGTTCTTGTCGAGGGTCGTGATGCATCCGGTATCGTGGCCGATCATCACGTCGGATTGGGCTTCCTCGACGGCGACGCGGATCTTGCGGTCGATTGCAAAGGACCGGGTGAATTCGCGCTCCGAAATGATGTGGCGGAAGCCGAAGCCGCAGCAATCATACCAAGTCTTGTAGTCTATCACCTGCGCGCCGAGCGCCTGGACGAGCCCCGTCGAAACGGCGACGCGATTTCCATCCAGAACCGTCTCGTCGTAGATCGCATCCTCCGGCACCATCTTGTAGACGTGGCAGGCCGGGTGGATCGTCGCGCGCACGTGGGAGGCGTCGATCTCCTGGTGGTTCTTGATCTCGTGGCGCATCACGTGCAACCACTCCGAGTAGTGTACCACCTCTTCGGGGATCAAGAGCTTGCCGTCGACGAGGCGACCGAGCTTGCCAAGGATCTTGGTGACGTTCTCGCGCAGCGTCGCGGAGTGAATGAGATAGCCGCGAACCTCCTTGTAATTGCCAAACGAGGTGCCGCAGTGGACGAGAGGGTAATAGTAACCCTCGGGCAGGCCCTGCGACTTGGCCGCGACGTAAGCCTGATGAAAGTTGCGCAGGAACACGGCCGCCAGGCTTTCCAGATTGCCGATGCCTGAGCCGTGGTAGTTCCACGCCGTGCAGCTCGTCTGGTCGGTCTCGTCGAGGTACTTGATGCCCATCTTGTTCATCAGCCAAAGCAGCGACACCGGATATCCGGGAATGTTGCCGCACTGGCCGCAGCTCTTGTGGTGCCAGAGCTGGGTCGTGGGAATTCGCTTCGTCCAGCCATAAAGCGTCTTGGCTTCAATCGGCTTGTGCTGGTCGGTGATGCGATGGACGACGATCTGGCCGTCCTTCTCGAGCTGCCACATCTCGTCGCGCACGTCGGCGACGCGATCCTTGTTAGTCAGCATCGAGCGCCGGTCGATTTTCTGTTCGACCCATGCCGTGGCGCGCTGGGCTTCCGTCGGGCTGAGGTTGGAGGGCCGCCATTCGCTGCCATGCCCGGTGAACTTTTCGCCCGGCTGGCCGGGGCGAGTGTCGTTATCGGTGGTCATCGTCAGCTCCTCAATTCGTTTCAAGCGTCAGTTACTGGTTTGGAAGCAGCCGCCGGCAAAGAAGCCCAGCCAACTCAATCCTCGTCTTCGTCTTCCTGTTCTTCCAGAAAGTCCGACCAGTCCTCTCGCTTCTCATCCATGATGTCGGTAATGACATCGAACAAGTTCTCGTCAATGCCTTCCAACTGGTTCAGAACGCCCGTCATTTCCCAGATCGTATAGAGTTCCACGGAGGTCTTGAGGTTCACTTCCCAGGCCGTCTCCGTCGTGTTGAGAGTTGCCATCGGGATTGCCTTGCGCAGCAGCTTCAAGGGCGCATCGACCTTGGAGATGTTAGGCCCCCAATCCGCGAAGTGCTGCGGGTTGATCATGTCGGGGGCGAGCTGGTTGCCGGTCGAGACCAGCTTCAGCATGACGCGGCTGAACGGGCGCAGCACGTCCTTGGCCGATTGCATCTGGTGCTTGATGGCAACCTCGCGCATCAGCATGACAAGGCCGCCCGGCGAGTTCTTGAAGGGGCAGCGCGCCGCGCAGGTGTAGCACTGCGCGCACGACCAGATTTTCTCCTGCATGGCATCGTAGATGCCTTCAAGGTTTTCGGTCCATAAAAGCTGCACGATCTCGCGGGGCGAGAAGTCGTAGTAGTGCGCGGCAGGGCACGTCGCGGTGCAGATGCCGCAGTTCAGGCAACCATTGAGTTCGTGATCGAAGCGGAGATCGGCCTGGAGATCCTGGAAGATCTCTTCGAGCTTGTCGCGCGGCACGATCGGCGCATCGCTCACCGGGTCGCCGATAAAGTCCTGGACTCTCGTGGCGGAACCATCAGCCATTAGCGGTGCCTCACCTGGACCAGAATTGGATCAATACGTCAGAACCTTGCAGTCGCCTTCCATGACCTCTTCGATGAGGTAGGCGCCACCGACGATGCCAGAGCACTCGGGGATCAGGTCGTTCTGGGTCATGTCGAAGAGATCGAGATTGGGCGAGCAACAGTAGAACTTCACGCCGGCCTCGTGCGCGTCCTTGATGAAATCATAGACGGTCTTCGGGCTGCCCTCTTTGACGACCAGCTTGTCTGCCACGCCCTTCTTCATCAGGCTGCCAGAAGTCGCCGTGCAGATCACTTCAACTTCGTAGTCCATCGCGGCTCCAACAGAAGCCTGGAAAAACGGAGCGCCCAGCTCCTCGCCATTGCGCGGATCGGTATTCGCCATCACGATCAGAAGTTTTTTGGCCAAGTTCGTTTCTCCTCCGCCACTGTCTGGTTCTTTAATAGCCGACAGAATGGTCATCGTTTTAGGGCGCTCAACAGGCCGCGCGTCACAGCCAACCTAGCCCGGCACAAATCCGCTTACAAGTAAATATTCGCATTCTTGAATACATTTCTTCGCCGGTCCGTCGGGTATTCACCCGGCAGCCGGTTCGAGGACGTCGGGTAACATCTATGTGTCCATCCAGCCTGTCAGTTCGATCACGCCGGTCATAATGGGCACCAGTGCATCCTCGATCTTTGGGCCAAAGGATGCAAGTGTCGGCAGGATGTCGGAGGTATTCGGCGGGACTTCGTCGAACTCCATGATCAGGTCCTCGATCATCGCGGGCCTCAGGCCGGGATGGGCGGCAAATCCGAATGCGTTCGGGCCAACCTGGAAAATGGCGGGCAAACCATCGCCGTCGATCGCCAGGATTTCCGCGTAATCGGGAGGGGCGGCATAATCGCGCCCATAGGTGATGATCGGGAATTCTGCCGGGAGACGACCGGCAAGGGCCCCGTCCTTGATCCGCCGGGCTGTGCCGACGGCCAGTGTCAGCGGTTTGACGACAGAACCGCCTTCGGCTGCAATCGCAAGGATCTGGCTTCCAAGGCCGAGCGCGAGCACGGGCTTTCCCGTCATCAGGCACGCCCGTGTGAGACGAACTTCTTCGTCCAATGACGGCAATAGCCGTTCTTGAGTTGCCGTTCCCCAGCACCCGCCGCCGACAAGGATGAGGCCGTCGCCGACGGTTGTAGAGTTCGGCAAACCGCCGCCGGTGGTGAAGGGGCGGTGGTAACCGAAGCGGATGCCGCGGCCCTCGAGGTGGTCCTCGATGTGGCCGAGCCATTCGGACTGGGTGTGCTGGACGACCGACAGAAACTTCATGACCCGGCCGCCACGGCGTTTTCAATCGCGGTTCTGAAATCGGCTGGCGCGATGGTCAGCAGATCCGGCTTGGCGAGGGTGAAGAAGCGGTCGACGCAAGCGCCGGCTTGGCTTGCGGGAACGCCGCGCAGTTGGGCTTCCAGATCGAGAACCATGCGTGGCGGCGTGACGAAGAAATCGCCGGTCAAGAGCACTTCGCGAAGCCGGCGTGCTTCGCCCTGGCCTTCAAGCCGCACAAAAGCGGAAACGCTGCCGCCAGGTGAGGTGGCGGTGGCCTCGAATACGTCTTCACGGCGTGGATCGTCGATTGAAAACACGAACTCGTCGGTGCCGATCTCTTCCTTCAGCCTGCGCAGCGCCAACGCCTCCTCCTCGGCTCTGGGCGTCAGATGGTCGAAATTCAGGCCGAATTTCGCCTGGAGGCCCGACAGCACGGCGCCGTGCACCTCCTCTATGCCGGGGGTGTGGCCAAGGAGGGCTTTGAGGGTCGTGACGCGCAACTCGGATTGGTCGAGGTCGCGCTTGGCGAGCTTGGGGGCGGGTATGTTGAGACAGGCCATCATGGCGGCCGGGTCGACGTCGACGAGAACGGTGCCCTGGTAGATGAGCGTGTCACCGTCGAAGTAACCGCCTGTTCCACTAAGCTTTTTCCCACCCACTTCAATGTCATTGCGTGGCCGGAAGCGCGCGTCGATGCCGAATGTGCGGGAAAGCCCGGCGGCAACGGCTTCGCATATGCTGGCGGTGTAGTCAGCAAGTGTGGGGAGCGGCAGCCGTTTGCGCGACAGGACAATCTCCCAGCCGACCTGGCCGCTGTCGAGATAGATGGCGCCGCCGCCGGTGATGCGGCGCACGATGCCGATGCCTTTGTTGGCGATGTGATCGAGCTTTAGTTCGTGGCTGACCGCCTGATGGCGCCCAACCAGCGCGGTCGGGGGAAAGCGCATGAATCGCACGGTGTCAGGCGAGCGGCCGGACTTGTGCAGGTCGATCAGCGCGTCGTCGAATGCGATCTGCAGGCGGCCGTCGCGGACACCGGTATCGATGACTCGGAAGTTGATTGACATTGGCTCGTGTTCCGGTTCCGACATTTGCTTCCCTTGGCTGCACGGTTCAGAGCAAATGTCGCAACCATGAGGAACACTCGGTACTCTGTGATTGGAGTGTAGCGTTTTCATCGGACGTTTGGTTGCGAGGCCGACCGCGAGCGGGTACCAAACGTCAGATGCGCTACACTAGGTACGCTCGATCTCGATTTCCTCGCCCTCGACGTAGGCTTCTCCCGGCTTCTCCATGCTGAGCTGGTTGCGTATTTTTCGCAGGTCGGCGGGCGCGGGCTGGAAGGGGTAGCTGGCGATGTTCGATGGCGGGCTGTCGCCATAGGGCCGATCGCAGGCGGATAGATCCTCGCGGAACTTGCCAGGGCAGCCGCTGGTGCGGAAGGCCAGACCCTGATCAACGATGGTCTCGAGTTCCGCCTTCGGTATGGCGAAATCGCTGACACGGCCAAGCTCATCGAATTTCATCTGTTCGACACGGACGCCGCGGTAGTCGATCAGATAGCGTGCGAGCTGTACCCGCCGCCACTGGTCGCGAGGCGTCGCCGGCAGGTGGTCCATCAGCGAGCCCTTCTCGGGGAAGAAGCAGAACATGTGGCTGTGGCCGCCCATGTCGACGAGGCGCTGCACGAGGCTCAGGACGTCGTGTTCGGTTTCGCCCATGCCGACGATGATGTGGGCTCCGAACTTCTGATCGCCGAAGATATCGCGCGCGTCCTCTAGTATTTCCCAGTACTTTGCCCAGGAATGTGGAGACTGGACGCCCTTACCGCGGGTGCGGTCGAAAATCGCGGGCGTAGCCGCGTCGAGCGCCACGGTGAAGATGTCGGCGCCGAGATCATGCAGCGTCTTCACATCATCGCGCGTCATCGTCGTCGGATTGGACAGAATGGATACCGGCACCGCGGCGGGGTCGATGCGATCGGTCCACTGCTTGAGGACGGTGACCGTATCGGCGTCCGAATTGGGGTGCGTGATCATCGAGATGCACATGCGGTGGAATGGCGTCTTGTCGCCATCGGCGGCGACTTTTTCCACTATCTGCGACATGGGGACCGCCGGCCAGTCGACGCGGATGAAGTTGCGGTCGGCATAGTCGCGCTCGGCCTCGCGGTGGCGGGCAAGACCGCAATAGGCGCAGTTGGCGCGGCAGCCTTCGGGATAGCTGAGCAGGAGGTTCAGGCAGCGGGTGCAGGAGCAGCCGTGCATCTTGCCCGACATCAGCCCAAGGGTGATGGCCGCGGCCGTTGACATTTGCACGTACTCGGGTGAGCGCATATGCGGTGCAAGCCGGTTGTTGTTGGGCAGATAGACGCCTTCCGGCGGTACGTTCGCCAGCTTGACCCGGCCGCCGTTCTTGGCTTCGCGCGGGGTTGGCGCGGGTGCGCGCGGGATCATCTCCTCGAGGGCGTTGAAATCGAGTCCACCGGACCCCGTGGCCGAGGGAATTGCGACTTCACGTTTCAAGCAGCTCATCTTGGATCCTCTTGAGCTTGTTCAGCAAAGTGTAGTTGGTGTCTAGCCAAAGGCGAGCTACAGATTTGCGGTGCGAACATGCGACAACAAAGACTTGAGTAGCGCGGCCACGGTCCATGGAAAGAACATCAGCCAGCTCCTTGTATGTGTTCCTCATTCCCTAGTTTCCGAGCCCTTTCCTGGAATCAAGCGCTACATCCAGAACACTACCCCGAACACGCGCTCGCCAACGGCCGAGCCTCAATGTTCCCGCCGATCTTGATCGAACAACAGGCATGCTGCTGCTCGAATGGCCGCCTGATCGTCTCGCACAGCGCGACCGCACCATCGGCCGGAAACGCGATCCCGTCGAGTCCGGCCATGACGGCATAGGCATCGGTGACCCGCTTGTGCATGCCAGCTGGACGGGCGCAGCCGAGGAGAACCTGCTTATTGGGAAGTCTGCGGCGGGCCTCGATGAAGATGCGACCGACGTCGCCCGTATCCGGGGTCACGAAGGTGCCGGGGCGGGCGTAGAACGGCATAACGACGACGAGTACCAGCGAATGAATGCCGTGGCGGGCGCAGATATCGAGCGCATTCGCCTCGCCGAGGATGCGGCCGTAATGCAGGCCGATGACGATGTGCGGGACCACTTCCATGCGCGTCGAGCATAAGGCGCTGAGCGTTGCCTCAAACTCGTCGACGGTGCGGTCGAGATGATAGACGTCGCGGATCGTTTCCTGAGAGCCGATGACATCCATCATGGCGGTGTCGACGCCGGCTCTCTCCATGGATCTGGCGCGCGTCTCGTCGAGCAGGGCGGAGTGAATCGCGACCTTGAGATTGGGAAAGTCGCGCTTGAGGCCTTCGACGACGGGTAGGTATTTCTCGTACTTTATCTCGTTTCGGCGGTTGGAGCCGCCCGACAGCAGGAAGCCCTGCAGATCCTGGAGCATGATGAGATCGCGCACCTTGCGGTCGAGCATTTCTGGGCTCGTTGCCGGAATCATCGGCTCCAGGATCTTGGCACGGCAATGGTCGCAGTCGAGCGCGCAGGCCCCTGCCGTTACCGAGAACGCCGGGAACGAATTCTTGCCGCAGCCCTTGATCTCGGAGGATGAATACTCTTTGAAGGTGGGGGTCGAAAACCGCATCGGACGGAGTGCGGCCAATTCTTCGGCGGCATTGCGCGGGTGGAGTGCAATCCGCTCCATCTCCGCTACGATGACTGGATCGAACTCGCCGTCCTCCAATGCCTCGATCGACTGGAGTTTCTGCATCCAATTCATCTAGCGCAGCTCCATCTTTGCTCGGTGCCGAGGCCTGCCGGGATCGCCTTGCATTCACACATCTGCATATACTAACGTAACTGGCGTCGCTGCCAAGGGCAAAAGAAGGATCGATACGTGGAGCGCATCGCCATCATCGGCATCGGCTGTCGCTTTCCTGGTGGCGCCGATGATGCGGTGAGTTTCTGGAATTTGCTCAGCGAAGAGTGCAGCAGAATAACCGAAATTCCCCCTGAGCGATGGAGCCTTGATGGCTTCTTCGATCCCCGGTCCGACCTTCCCGACAGATCCTATTCCAGGTGGGGCGGATTCTTAAGCGACATCCGCTCGTTCGACGCCGCCTACTTCGGCCTATCGCCACGCGAAGCCGATGCGATGGATCCGCAGCAGCGGTTGTTGCTGATGGCCGCCACGGAAGCGGTCTTCGATTCGCGGCTGCCCATGGAAGAGCTGCGAGGGCGCAATGCCGGTGTTTTCGTCGGCGTCTCCAACATCGACTACGCACTCCTGCAGCGCTATCGAACCGGCCACGGCGACCGTCACGCGGGCACCGGCACGGCGCTGTCGATTGTCGCCAACCGGGTTTCCAACCGGCTCGACCTCCGAGGCCCCAGCATGGGCGTCGACACGGCCTGCTCGTCGTCGCTCGTCGCCGTCGATACGGCGTGCTGGCACCTTGCGGGAGGCTCGTGCGACATCGCACTCGCGGGCGGGGTCAACGTGTTGTTCGACCCGCGCATGTTCATCACGTTCAGCCGCGCCCACATGCTGTCGCCGACGGGCAGGATCCGAGCGTTCGATGCCGCTGCCGACGGCTTCGTGCGCGGCGAAGGGGTGGGCGTCATCGTCTTGCGAAGGCTTGAGGATGCGCGGGCGGCTGGCGACCGAATCTATGCGGTGATCGATGCAACCGCGGTCAATCAGGACGGCCGCACCGGCGCCATCACCGAGCCCAGCCTCGAAGCACAGATGGCGATGATGCGCAGCCTCACCGCACGCGCAGGGGTTGCTCCAGCCTGTCTCGACTATGTCGAAGCGCACGGTACGGGCACCTTTGTCGGCGATCCGATCGAGGCCAAAGCGATCGGCACCGTCTTCGGCAGCTCCGCGAGGGACCGGCCGCTTCCGATAGGATCTGTCAAAACCAATATCGGGCACCTCGAACCGGCCGCCGGCATCGCCGGGCTGATCAAGACGGCGCTCGCGCTGTTCCACCGACGTATTCCCGCAAGCCTTGGATACGAGACGCCGAACCCCGCCATCGATTTCGACGCGCTGGGCATCGCGGTGGCGGACAAGCCGGTCGATTTCCCCGCCGGCGCGGAAACGTTGCGGGCGCTGGTCAACTCATTCGGATTTGGCGGCACCAACGCAGGCGTGCTGCTGAGCAGCGCCGAGGCGCATGGTCGGCCCGATCGCGGCCGTGTCCCTGTCGACGGTGCGGTTCCGGCAGCGGCGGTGGCCACTCCTACAGCCGTGCCACTGTCGGCTCCGACGCCCCAGCATCTGCAAAAATTCGCAGCCTGTCTCGCGCAGGAGATCGACTCTGGTTCTCTTAACGGACTGAGCGTTGTCGAGGTGGCCGCAGGAATCGCGGCCCAGCACGACCACGCCGAGCATCGCGCCGTCATCATCGCAACCACGCCGGACGAACTTCGTGAGAAGCTCGTGTGCCTCGCCGAAGGCCGTGCATGGCCGGCTGCTGACCGGCACGCACCGCCGGAGATCATCACGGGCAGGGCGCAGGCATCGCGCAAGATCGTTTTCACGATGACTGGCCAGGGCGGCCAGTGGTGGGCGATGGGCCGTGAACTTTTCGAGCGCGAGCCGGTGTTCCGCCAATCGATCGAGGCCTTCGACAGCGTCTTCAAGGAGATCGGCGGCTGGTCGGTGGTCGAGGTCCTGCTGGCCGATGAGGAGACCAGCAACATCCATGACGCCGCAATCACGCCGGCCGTGATGTTCGCGTTCCAGACGGGGCTTGCCGAAGTCTGGCGCGCGCGCGGCGTGCGGCCGGACATCGTTCTCGGCCACAGCTTCGGCGAGGTGACGGCGGCATATCTCGCAGGCGGCATCGGGCAGGCAGCTGTTGCCGGGCTCGTTACGCACCGCGGTCTCATCCGCGGCCATGTCGACCGGGTCGGCACGATGGCGGCCGTCGGTCTTGGGGCCGAGACCATCGAACCCATGCTGCCCGCGGACGGCAGCATCGAGATCGGCGGCTACAACTCACCGCACATGGTGACGCTGACCGGCGAGGAACGAGCCATCGACACACTTATCCAGCAAGTGAACGAAGCCGACCCGACCATCCTCACGCGCAAGCTGGCGCTCGACTTTGCCTACCATTCGAGTTGGTTCACACCCGTCGAGTACATCTTCAAAGCCGATGTCGGGGAACTGGAAACCGCACCCGCGAAGCTGCCCGTCATCTCGACGGTGACCGGTGACTTGAATGACCGCTTCGATGCCGACTACTGGTGGCAGAACCTGCGCTATCCGGTGCGCTATCAGCAGGCCGTCGAGCGCGCGCTGGAACTCGGCGGCGATACCTTCATCGAACTTGGCCCCCACCGCACCCTTTCGAGCATGACGGCGGCTTGCGCGGCGGCAAAAGGGCAGATGGTCACGACGGTCAGTTCGCTCGACAAGCGGTGGGGCGACCTGATGTCGGTCGCGGTGGCCACCGGCCAGCTCTATGTCGCGGGGGTGGACATCTGTTGGCCAGCCATTCAACCCGCCGGCGGGCGCAGGGTCACACTGCCGCGCCGGCCATGGATATTGCAGGAGTTATGGAGCGAGCCTGAAGAGGCAGCGCGCGTCATGCGCCCGCCGGCGGGACATCCGCTGCTTGGGCGGCGCGATGCTGGCCCGGTGCCGAGCTGGTCGAACGAGGTGAGCCTGACGACGCATGGGTATCTTGGCGACCACCGCCTCGAAGGCGAGTGCGTGTTTCCCGCCGCCGCCTATCTCGACATGCTCACGGCAGCAGCGCGCGAGGTTTTGGATTGCGAAGCGGTCGAGGTGATCGATATCGCTTTCCCGGCGGCGCTTTATATCGGGGCCGACGATGTCGTGCAGTTGCGGACCGCCTTCGATCGGGATCGGCGACGCCTGACGATCAGTTCCAGGTTGAGGGACGGCGCGCAGGACTGGCAACAGCGGAGCGAGGCGACAGTTTATCCGTTGCAGGCCGCAGCGGCAGACGAAATTCTCGCGCCGGTCGTCCAGGGCAAGGCAATCGAGCGGGCTGAATTCTACCGGGCGGCGGAAGCCAATGGCTTCGGCTGGGGCCCGCAGTTCCAGGGGCTTTACTCCATCCTCGCAGGACATGGCAGCGCTTCGGCACGGATCGTCATCGCGGAGGGGAGTTCCGGGGCGCCAGCGCCGTTCGTGTTGGATCCGAGAGCGGTCGATTGCGCATTACAGCTGATGCTTGCCTGTGATGGCAACTTCGGCTCGTCCGGCCTCGTTCCTGTCGGCATCGACCGGGTGGCCGTAACCGGGGCGCTTGCCAATGAGTGCCGCGCGGCGGCCTCGACACGGGCCACCGGCAAAGCCGTCATCGCCGACGTCGCGATTTCGTCCGGCCGGACGGCACCGGTTGTGACGATCAGCGGAATCAGGACGCGGGCCAACCGCGGCAAACAGGGGTTGGCGAAAAGCGATGTAACTGCGCTGCGCTTCTACGGGGAGTCGCTAGAGGCCATCGCAGTCGAGGCTTCCGGACAGGCCGGGGATGGAACATGGCTATTGTTTGGGGGCGACAACTGCGCGCTCTCAGGGCGCATCGGCGATGCACTGGCAATGCGTGGCGAGAAGGTCGCGATCCACTCCATCGATGCCGGCGCGGCCAAAGATCCTCGCACCTATCTCGACGCCTTTCGCACCTGCTTTGAACGCTCGCCCGTTTCCGGTATCGTCTTTGCGCTGCCGCTGTCGTATTCAGCCGATCGCAGCCTGGACGTTGCGGATGCGGCAACGTCCAACGTTATCGCGGCTACCTGGTTCGGCCAGGCCATCGCACAGCTTGCAGCCGACGAACCGTTACCGAGGATCAGTGTCCTCACACATAACGCCCGGACTTTCGGCGGGCAAGCGGCGATCAGTACAAGCGGCCTGGCGCAGTCCACACTTTATGGCCTGTTCCGCACAGTGGCGATGGAGGCGCCGGAGGCTTCACTGCAACTCATCGATCTCGACGATTCCGGGCTGCGCGATACAGGCGCCCTGATCGATACCCTCACATCGGCAAGCCGGGAGAGCGAACTCGCCATCCGCAGCGGCCGGATCTACGCAACGCGGCTCGGGGAGGTCGCCGAGCACGACCTGATCGCGTCGAAAGTGCCGCTGTCGAAGCTGGGGGGATCGCGCAACTTCAAGCTGCGTCACATCGGTGCGCCAGGCGCCGATGGCTTACGCTGGCAGGTCGCGCAGCACGCGCCTCTCGGGGCGGACGATGTTGGCGTCGAGGTGCGCGCGGCCGGTTTGAACTTCCGCGACGTGATGGCGGTGTCCGGACTGTTGCCGGAGCAGGCGGAGCCGACAGCAGCCATCGAAGCACTCGGGCTCGAGCTGTCCGGGGTCGTCGTGGCGCGCGGGGAAAACGTGAAGTCGCCTGACGTTGGCGATCACGTCTTCGGCATGGGACGAGGCGCGTTCCAGCGACGTGTCAACTGGCCGAGCCTCGCGCTGCATCGGGTTCCGGCCGGGGTTGCTCATTGCGAAGCGGCGGCGATCCCGTCCGCCTATCTGACCGCGCACCACGCGCTCAACAGGATCGCCCGCCTGGTGTCAGGCGAGAGCATTCTCATTCACAGCGCCACAGGCGGGGTCGGGCTGGCGGCAATTGCTCTGGCGCGGCGTGCTCGTGCGCGAATTCTCGCGACCGCAGGCAGCGAAGAAAAACGCGCCTACCTGAGAGGCCTCGGCATCGCGGATGTGTTTGATTCGCGCAGTCTCGGGTTCGCGGACGAGGTCATGCGTGCGACGGACGGCCTGGGCGTCGATGTCGTGCTCAATTCGCTGGGAGGCGCGTTCATCGGCAAGAGCCTCTCGTGCCTCGCCCCATACGGCCGCTTCCTCGAACTCGGCAAACGCGATGTCTATTGCGACAGTCCGCTGGGGCTTCGCGGGCTTCGCTCGAACGTCTCGTTCCATGTCATCGACCTCGCGGCACTGATCGCGGAACGCCCGCAGCTTGCCGCCGGCATGCTCGAGGACGTATCGGGCATGCTCGCCGGCGGTGAGATCGAAGCCCTGCCTGTGTCGCGCTACGGTGCTAGCGAGATCGGCGAAGCGTTTCGGCTGATGGCTGAGGCGAGACACATCGGCAAGGTCGTCGTCGATCTCGACGAACCGGAACTGCAGGTTGAAAGCGGCTTGCGGGAAGGTGCGCCGCTCGACCCTGAGGGAACGTATCTCGTGACCGGCGGCGTCAACGGCTTTGGCCGCGCGGTCGGGGAGTGGCTTAGTGCACGCGGCGCGGGCCGGGTCGTTCTGGCTTCGCGCAGCACGCAAACGACCCGGGCTCAGCAGTCGGAGCCGGCGAGGATCGAGACCCTTCGTCTCGACGTCACGGACGCGAGCGCTGTGGCAAACGCCATTCAGTCGATGGCCGCGGCCGACAAACCGCTGCGCGGTATCGTCCACGCCGCCGTCGCCTACGACGATGCGCTGCTGATGAACATGACGGCGAAACGAATCCGCCAGGTTCTGGCGCCGAAAATCGCGGGCGGGCTCAACCTGACGCGCGCCCTCGAAGGCTGTGGGGCGCGGCTCGACTTCTTCGTCTCGTTTTCCTCGCTCGCCCAGGTCGTCGGCTGGGCCGGGCAGTCCAACTATGCGGCCGCCAATAGCTTCCTCGAGGGGCTTGCACACTGGCAGAGATCGCGGGGAATCCCCGGCATCTGCATCAACTGGGGAGCACTCGAGGAAAGCGGCCATGTTGCCCGCAGCGAGAAGATGCAGAGCTATCTGGCGAGCGCGGGCTGGATCGGCATCAACAACGAAAGAGCACTTGCGGCGCTGGCCAAGGCGCTCGACTTCGACCAGCCGACGATGACGATCGCAGCGGCCGACTGGAAGCGGCTGGCGGTCGCTCATTCGATCCTGGCGCGATCGCCGCGCACCGCACGACTTGTGTCCGCCGGGCACAGCGCAAACGAGCGGGCAACGCGCGGGCTCGCCGGGCTGCACGGGGAGGAACTTGATGCTGCGGCTATGGAGTTGGTGCGTACGGAGGCTGCGAAGGTCCTGAGGATGAGCGCTGAGAAGCTTGTCTCAGCCGAGACGCTCGACGAGGCGGGAATCGATTCGCTGTCAGCGTTCGAGCTGCGCTTGCGGATCGAGCAGCAACTTCGCTTGGAAGTCCCGATGTCGCGCTATGCCAGGGCGACGCGCTTTCGCGACCTCGCCGCGCTGTGCCGTGCGCTTGTGGAAGAGGCGCGGGGCCGCTAGAGCAACATCCGACTGAGGGAACCGCCGAAGGCGATTCCTCGATCGGATAAAATTTCTCTAGAATCATAATGTTAGAGCATCTTTATCCGACCATCCGATCGTTCTTTGCGATCGCGTATGGTCGGATGATGCTCTAGATCGCGTTCCTCACCAAGATGCCCGCCGTCAACGTCCAAGCGGGCAAGGAACCATACTAGTGTTCCGACTCCGACGCTTGGTTCCCAAGCGCCTCCGCCGGAACACTAGGCAAGCTCTTGTTTGTGTTCTGGATTCACTAACGCTTGACGACCTTCGCCCGGGAATCAAGCGTTAGATCCAGAACACTAGGCACGCCGTGCGGACGAAGGAGGATTGAAATGGTATGGCTTGACCGTATCCCGTGGTGGATGGCGATAGCGGCAGCTCTGACGCTGGGCCTAGCTCCATTCGTGCCAGAGCCGCATATGTGGGAAAAGCTGAAGATGCTGGTCCAAGGTACGCTCGTCAGGCCGATCGATATTTTCGATCTGCTGATGCACGGCGCACCCTGGCTGATCGTTTTTTTGAAGCTGTTGCGGATGGCTGGAAAGTAGCGCGCTACTGCCGGGCGACCAGTGTTCCGACTGTGACACCTGGTTCCCAAGCGTCAGCCCAAAGCAGACTTTGCTCCACTAGCCACCGGAGGCAAGCGTCTGATCCAGAACACCGGGCCAGGCTGCGGCGGCTGGATCAGGATGCGTCCTGGGGTCGCGGCACGCGTGACAGGCAGCCTATCAGCCGTTCCATGCGGTTGGCATCGAAAGCCTGCCATAGCATCGCTATCCGATCATCGAGTTCGCTCACTTGCGGCGAACCGAGATCCGGTCTGGACCGGGCATGAAGCGCAATAAGCAGCGGCTCAAGGGTTGCGCTCAATTCATGCGTGCGGCGGTCCTCGGGCGTCCAGCCGACCTTTTTGCCGGCCGTTACAAACGCGGCAAGGTCGTCGCTGGTAGCGGCCAGTTCGGCCAGCCGTTCGAGGCGGCGAATATCCTCCATCATGAGGTGCTGCCGAAAGTAGCTCGGTTCGTCTGCCTGCTGCTGTTTCAAATCGTCGATGAGCCGCATCGATTTATCATCCTGCGTGTTGTCCACATGTTTGCTCGCGAACCCGGAAGCCGGCTTCGACACCATATATTCGGACTTGCGAATGCACCATGATAAAGGTAGTTTTTCCGAGGGCGATCCGATCGGTCGAGGGGAACGTTTACGTTCGGTCGCCTGTTTCCGGGGCGTCCTTGTAACGCAGTGCCCGACTCGCCTTGTCGGATCTATTGGTCCGTGCAGAGGTTAACGCTCTTCAGCCAGTTTGGAACCAGTTCGCCGGTCGCCGGTGTAGCTTTACAATCGACCCGGACATCTGCTGCTTGGTGCGGGTGCAAAACATGACGAATGGATGTTGATGAGCCGGACAAGCGACGAAGAAGACGCCGAAACCGACTACCAAACCCCGGCGAACGGCGATGAATTCGCCGAACAGATGTATGCGTCAGCCGCAAAGGCTGCCGAGTTCATTCGTTCGATCGGCAATGAGCACCGTCTTATGATTCTGTGCTGCCTGATGGAAAGAAGCAAGACCGTAACCGAGATATGTCAGGAAATCGGCGCCCGTCAAAGCCTCGTATCGCAGCACCTGACACGACTGCGGCTGGTTGGCCTTGTCACAGTCGAGCGGGAAGGTCATTTCGCCCATTATTCATTGGGCGATCAGCTGGCTCGAGACATCGTGACGGCGCTGCACGAGCGCTTCTGCAAGGACGTACCGACGGCGACCAAGCAGTAGAAGTTTTGCTTGCGACGAACGGAGTGGTCCGACACCGATACACCAGCAACACCATGATTGCAGTGTAGGGCCCCCAAACTTTTAGTACCCGCTTACGGCTAGACTTGAAGCCAAGCGCCGGGGGTAAAAGTTACACTAGTGTGATGATTCAGAAGTTCGCTACCACCTGCAGCTAGGTTCAGAGCGAACTGCTGAGTCTGAATCACACTCGTGGCCCGTCGCGCCTAAATCGCACCATAGCCGCAACCTCGTTCGATTTCGGCGCGACATGAGGGCCACTAGCAACATCAATGACTTAGTGAGGCGTTTATCACGCCTTAATTGACACCGGCCTCGCCGCACCGCCGGTCAATTAAGGCGCGACGCCTCACTAGCAACTTTCTGATTCTAGTGTCCCTTTAGTCTCCGAAGTTAGCTCGAGTGGTTGCCGCAGAGTGGAGGCGAACTACGGAGACGGGACACTATCTTACGGTGCGCTGCAGTACTGCCACGATAAGCGCCGCCATGGTGAGCACTTGAAAGGCCGCGCCTGCAAGATGCGAATACTCCCATTGCAGACGCAGGGCCTCCCAGTTCGCCGGTTGCGCCGTCCACTGCTCGGTCGCGACATTGGCCGGGTAAGTCCAAACCCAGAAAATGACTTGCGCCGTGACCAGGAAGCCAAGCGCAGTGAGAGCCGCCCAGAAAACCGCTCTTTGCGAGCGATAGAGCACAATCACCGCCAGGATGCCGGCCAACTCGACAGCCAACACGTACGCGAGCTGTTTCCAGCCGTCGTAAGCGCGCTGCACTATAAAACAGTGCTCGCGCGTCATGCCAATCTTGGTTGGGTGCTCGAATGCGTGTGCCAGCGCTCCCCCGAGCGCCACTGCCGTTGCCAGCAGCGCGACGACGGCGTCATGCCAAGTTGAACCTTCAGAATGATGCATCGGAATTTTTCAGAAGAGTTGACTGTTTTGTTCGGTCAATTCGCAACGCAAAGCCGCCAACTCAGGTTCCGCGGATGCTACTTTTTGCAGTCGGGCCTATGATCGGCTGCGGGAGAAAGTGAGTGTTTTGTTTATTTGGCGCTGCAGGGATCGCAGCTTGATCCCCGATGTCGACGTTAAAGCGTCAATCCGACCTTACCATCACTTCCGGCAACCGATACGCTGGCACCGATTGGTCTGACGGCGACCGTTTGCGCAAGCGCCTCTCTCAAACGTGCCGGTTGCGCGGGTTTGTACAGGAGCTTGTGCCCGCGTCGCTCCACTTCTTGTTCGAGGAGCCGGCTCGACACACCAGAGAGTACGATGGCGGGAAGCTTTAGACCAAGCTCCGCCGACACCTGATCCAAGAGGTTCAAGCCTGTTTCGCCTTTCTGCAGGAGGTAATCGACGATCAATGCGTGCGGAGGCTCGTCGTTGGCGAGGACTGCAAGCGCTTCTTCCGAAGACTGGACCGCGGCTACAATGCATCCCCAGTCTTCCAATGTCGATTGAACGGCTCTCAGTGCGAGGGCATCGTCATCGACAACCAGCACCCGATAACCGGACACTTCGAGACTCATGGTGCTGGATTTGTGAAGCACCGGTTCGGCCTTCGTGCAGGTTACGCGTGGTAGAGTAATGGAGAACCGTGTGTGCTTGTTGGGTGTTGATGAGACATGAAGCGCATGATCCAAAAGCTTCGCCGTATGCTCAACAATCGATAAGCCGAGCCCGAGCCCGGCGCCGAATCCGACACCATTCTTCTGCTTCAACCTGCTGCTGCCTCGATAGAACTCCTCGAAGACATGCACGATCTCCGATTTCGGTATCCCCACCCCAGTATCCCAGATTTGGATTTCGGCACGTTGGTCGCGACGCCGACAGCCGATCAGAACGCTGCCCTTGTTCGTGTTCTTTAATGCATTCGATACAAAATTGCTGAGAATGCGATACAGCAACGCGGGATCACTTCTAAGGACGAGCGTCGACTTCACGGATCTGAGTTCGATGCCCTTATCCATGGCGAGTCCCTCGAACTCCCGCTGCAAACGGCTGAGTAATCGATCGATAGGAAAATCTTCTGCCTGCGGTTGAACGACGCCTGACGCCAGCTTGGAGACGTCGAGAATGTTCTCAAACATCTCGCAGAGCGACTCTACGCAAGCGTTGACATTCGTGACGGTCTTTCGGGCCTTTGGCGTTTCCACTTGCTGCGCGAGATTAGATACAAACAGCGTCATGGCATGCACGGGCTGGCGCAGGTCGTGACTGGCGGCAGCAAGAAATCGGGACTTCGACGCATTCGCCGCTTCCGCTTCTTCCTTGGCACGGACAAGAGCGGCCTGCGCACGCTCGCGCTCACTGAGTTCCCACTGCAGCTCTTCAGTACGTTGCTCGACACGAGCCTCCAGCTGCTCGTTGATCCGGTCTTGATTTTCAAGCGTGGCTTTCAGGTTGCCAGTCAGGAGATTCAGTATATCACCGAGACGACCCAGTTCATCGCGGCTGCGCAGGTTCACGCGTGCGGCTAGATCGCCAGACACTTGTTGCTCGGCAACCGCGATCAAATGCCGGACCGGCTTCACGACAGTGACAAACATGAAGATGAAGGTCACAATTACCGATCCCAGAGCGGCGACGACTGCGACTAATATGATGCCGGCGCGCGCGCCCCAGAATGGGCTGAAAAGCTCAGGGTCGTCTGTCCGCAGTTCAATTTGATAGTCTGTGTCGCCGTTGATTTGCCGCTCCGCGTATATGGCGATGCTATCGTCCGTATGGAGGCTGGCGCCGGGATCCGTGATTTCGCTAGACCGGCTCGTTTGAGAGAGTGCAACTGTGGTGTGTTTGGCCGGAGCGAAGGACTGAAGGAACTGGGAGTTCACGTTCTGACCGACAACGATGACACCCGTTGCGCCACTTACTCCCTGTGTGACGCGGATCGCAACAAGCACCAGTCTGTGATGGTAGGTCGCGATACCCGAGATCAACTCGGACTTCTTTTCGGAAGATGACGCAACCATCGTTCGCACAAGTGGGGCAAAATCGTCGTAGTCGCCAAAATAGCTTGGGGACTGCGCGCGGGCGAACGCACGACCGTCGAGATCATACAAGTTGATTATATCGATTCCAGAATGGCCGAGAAAGTTCATGATCGTGTTCAGCGGAGTGTACTGATCTCCGATCAACATACCGTTTTGGACATTCGCATTATTGGCCAGTAAATTCGCAACGTCGCGGAGCTTGGAGCGATTGCCGTCGTAGAGGGTGCGCACATGCCAGGCCAACTCGGCCTTCTTCTGCGCTAGGCTTGACTGATAACTCTTGTACTCCGCTCCGAGTATAGCCCCCCCGAGTATCGCTGCTAGAAGCGTCAGAACGGTTATGGGTGCGAGTACTTTCAAAGCAAGCCCGAAGACCGTCCGGCGCCGTGCGGCCATCCCACTGTCAGCGGCGCATCGCACAAACTGTTCACGTGACAAAAATGGGTGGGGCATCCTGAACGCTACTTCCCCCTATCGATCGATCGAGGTGCTCCTGAAACAAGCTGCACGACCTCGCGGACCGGATCGTAGTAGGAATTCTCTTTGACCACGTAGCCGGCTGCAGGTAGTCCGTGAAAAAGCGCCTTCTTAGCTTCCAGCAGAGCATTACGAATCTTAATTTGCATTACCTGTGGCACCCCACCGTTGGCGGCAATTCCAAGGTTCGGAATCGTTCCAGTTTTCGCGACGATCTTGAAGACTGCTCCGTGCTTGTTGATGGCCTGCTTGAGATTGTAGTCCCACGTCGTGCCCGCATCGATACTGCCGCTGGCAACTGCGTCGGTGACACGCGGCTGGCTGCCGAGGAAATATACACGGTTGAAAAAGGTGTCGTAGTCTATGCCATTGCGGAGAAAGTAGGCGACCGGATACACGTATCCGCTGGTTGACTGTTTGCGCACAAAGCCAAAGCGCATCCCACGTAGAGAATCGAGTTGGCTTATGTCAATTCGGTCTGCGCGCGCGATGATAAAGCCTTCATACGACGGGCTCAGGTTCCGGTTTTCAAAGTCCCAGCTCAGCTCAGTGGCCAGCATTGTAACGTGCGGGTTCCTTTGCCTTGCAAGAACAAACGGCACGGGAGATATCGCAGCAATATCGATGGATTCATTTGCGAGAAGATCGATTGTCTCACCATATCCGCTCGCACCAACGATGATGAATTCGGCTCCTACCCGATCACCAAGCCATTCGAGCAACGGTTTGTACAGGACGCGGATGTCGTCGTCCGACTGACCGTGCTGCCACGGTGTGACGCCGAAGCGATACTGAGGCAGCGCGGAGCTGTCCTCTGCAACAACCACGTCGGATTGCGACGACAGCAGCTGGAAGCATAGGAACAACATCGTGATCCAGATCCAGCCGAGTGGAACACGATCAGACAAAAGCCGCTCAACCGCCTTAGAACCGGTGGGCATCCTACCCAGCGTGTGGTTCGGCCCATGGCTCTGAACATGTATGGTGTTTTCGCATTCCTTTGCAGCGGGCGGAAAAATCGTCGGACCCATGCCGCTAATATGATTGTCGACTGGCATGTTGCTGCCTCATTCGCGGGTCGACATGTCCGGAGCCAGATTTAGCCTATGAGCCAAAACGGCTGCCTGCGTCCTATTCGATGTGCCAAGGCATTTGAGGATAGCCGCCACATGCAATTTGACGGTGCCTTCCGCCATTCCCAGTGAACGCGCAATGAGCTTATTGGACCGGCCTGCGCCGATCTCGGCCAGCACGTCTCTTTGGCGACTGGTGAGTAGGTGAAGAGGGTTGTCGAGATCGTCGCGCCTACCGGCTGTAGGATAGGGAAGGCGCTCCTCCGGTCTCAGGTCGCGGGGCTGAACGCTGACGCCTCCTGTCAGGATGAGCCGTATTGCGCTCAACATCTCATCCTTTTTCATTGATTTCGGAATGAAACCGCAACAGCCAGCGTTCATGACGCGCTCTGCGTCTGCTCGGCAATCCGATCCGGAAATAACAACTATGGGGGTGCTGGGACTGGAACGGCGGAGTTTCTTGATCACCGAACCCCAATTTGCCGAACCCATGTAAAGGTCGAGAAGTATGAGATCGAGATCGACTGTTCTGTTCGCAACTTGGTCAACAACGTCATCGAACGTCTCGGCCTGAAAAATTCTGGTATCCGGTCCAAGACACTCCAGCACAGAAGCGAGAGCTTCACGGTAGAGAGGATGATCGTCTGCTATGAGGATATTCATGGCATAGGGCCCCTGAGACTCTTTGGAAGTTCAAGGTGATCCAGACAAGAAGCGGTCTTCTCGGGCGTGCCGGATGGAGCGCGAGGTTCAGCCGCACGCCATGACAAGCGTACTCCTGCAACCCGGCCTTTGCACACAAATTGTATGCTGCAGTGCGAAGGCATACTTCCACTTTGGCAGAGTGGCGCGACTGATTATTCGATCACGGCAAGGAAGGGTCGGCTCGATCACGACTTCGCCAAGTGTGACTGCAACCGAGCAGCAAACATCCGCAGTCAGAAAATATGCTTTGCCGGTCGAGATGCCAAGCTTTCGGGCCGTCCGATAAATTTGCGACGCATCAGTCTTTTGGCAGATCCGGGACATCATGCACCTGTCGGTTGGACTATGCCGAATTCCGGATGGACCATGCCGAATGCCGGTTGGACAAAGGCAGCATTCAACTGAAAGCATGCCCGCAGAGTCGATATTCACCCGGCAAGCGCCGCTACTTGGTTGCGGCGCGGTCATCGGAGCATGCGGAAGAGCCAAGATACCAGAAGTGTAACACCTGTTGGTGCAACTGCAGCGATCTGCAGTTCCAGCTGCCATCAGGCCCGTATTTCGCAGAACAAACGGTAAGAAAATGGAGGAAACGATGCCAAACCGGTTGCGCATCTTATGCGCATTTCTGTCCACCCTTATTTTGTTGGCCGTGGCGGCTCCCGGAGTTCGCGCCGATCAACCAAAGCTCGTGGTCTTCATCACCGTTGATCAGCTCCGAGGTGATATGCCTTGGCGATTCAAGGATCGATTTGGGGAGGGCGGTTTCAAGTATCTGTTGGAAAAGGGAGTCGCGTACACGAACGCAAACTTTCGCCATTCAACAACCTTTACCGCAGTGGGTCATGCCAGCCTTGCAACTGGCGGAAACGCTTTGCAGCATGGGCTTGCCGGCAACGACTGGCATGACTTTGCAACTGGAAAGCAAATCTACTGCGTAGAGGACGATCGCCATACGCTTATAGGTAAGGAGCCTAAAGCCCATGCCGGCATGTCGCCGCGCAATTTGACTTCTTCAAGTTTCGGCGATGAAGTGGTGCTCGCCACGGGCGGCAAGTCTCGCGTCTTTTCCGTTTCGATCAAGGATCGTGGCGCCATCCTGCCAGGCGGCCATCTGGGTAAGGCTTACTGGTACTCGTCGAGTTCAGGCCAATTCGTCACGAGCACGTATTATGCGTCGGAGTATCCAGCCTGGGTCACCGCCTGGAACAAAGCTGGCCATGCTGCAGCTTACAAGGACAAAGCCTGGGACCTGCTTCACGATCGATCGACATATATATTCGCCGATCGCGACGACGAGCCGTGGGAAAAGTCTTACAAGAAGCTTGGGCGAACGTTCCCCCATGCCCTAGGCAATGAAGACGAAAAAGCGTTCAACGCTGGATTGCGATTCACCCCGATGGGTGACGAGCTGACCTTGGCATTTGTCAAAGAACTGATGGATCAAGAGAAGCTGGGCAGTGGCCCGACAACCGACGTGCTCGCAGTCAGCTTCTCTGTCACCGACTATATCGGCCATGCGTTTGGTCCAGATAGTCTTGAGGCTGAAGATAATCTTCTTCGGCTTGACCGCACACTCGCTGACTTCTTCGCCTTCCTGGACAAGAAGCATGGCCTCGACAATGTAGTGATTGCACTGTCTTCGGATCACGGCATCGATTCAGTTCCAGAACGCGCACTGGACTCTGGACTGGCAGCTGGCAGGCACCGTCCGAAAGATTTCATCGCGACAGTGAACGAAGGTCTGAAGAAGCGGTTCAAGATTCAAGAAGACTTGGTGATGGTCTTCTGGAATCCGAGCCTGTATCTCGACCCGGACGCGGTGAGCCGGGCAGGGCTCGAAATTGAAACCGTCGAAGCTGCACTGAGGGAAGAAATACTCAAGGTGCCTGGAGTTCGCTTTGCCGTGACACGCACCGATCTATTGAAAGGTAACGTTACGAGCGAACCAATGCACGCAAAGTTGCAACTTTCGTTTCACCCGACGCGATCAGGCCATGTCCTCTTTGTACAGGACGTGGGATGGTACCTCTATCCAAAGCCCGACGAGTTCGCCGCAATGCATGGGACGCCATACACCATGGATACCTACGTTCCCGTCCTCTTTGCTGGCCACAAGATTCAACACAAAATCGTAGATAGGGAAGTTGCACCCGAGGATGTGGCTTCAACGATCACGACCTATCTGGGAATAAAGCCGCCAACCGGATCGACAGGTACCGCACTTGTCGAGGTGTTGGCGGGCTTGAGAGACTGAAGAGATGTCTTCAGGGGCCCGGATTGGCAATCCTAATGCCGGGCCCGTCTTTGTTGTGAGGCGTGGCGACGAAGTACCTGCACAATTATCTCGGCTGGCATCACTGCCTCGAGCGCGACGGACTCACCCGGCTCGGCTGCATTGCCGCGGCGCTGGCGTAGCATTCAACAGCATCGCCAAACAGAGCTATTCGAAATCTATCTTATCGGAAGTATGCATAACCGCGTTCCTCCGGCGACTGAAACTTCAAACCTAAATTGGACTCCCAAAATTTTAACGACCACTACCCACTTGTACCCCCCCCCCTCCAATCTATGAAACCTTGGAGTCAGTGAGGTACAACCGATCGGTGTCCGTGGCTGTACACTGGCCGAGGATGTGCCATAACTGAACCGCGCCGGGGTTGTCGGAGGCTCCGATTCTTGAGAGGCTGGAGCCATGACACAACGGACAGGATCCTCGAAATACTCGGCCGAGGTGCGTGAGCGCACCGTGCGCTTGTTGTTCGACCACGCCGGCAACTACCCCTCGCAGCGGGCCGCCAGCTGCACGATTTTTTAAGGACCGTCACTGCTGTTCTCCTTGGAGACAAATAGAGCGAGCGAACGCGGCCGGAAGCGCTCCGTAACCTTGCGCCGGCGATGCTACGATCATGCATCGCCCACGAACCTTTCGGCTTTCGACCAGCTGTTGGCACCGCAGTGAGAACAGGCTCCACGCGTCTTCTGGACGGTGCCACAATGTCTGCAGACGTATTCGGCACCGCTGACAGCCGTTGTTTGCGGAACGTTTGAACTCTTCCCGTTGTCATCTAAGGAAGCCGGAGGAACAATCGTCAGGCCGGGTCGGGGGACCGCGAATTTGAAGACGCTGAGCGAGCCGTTTTTCTCTAGAAACGCCGCTCTGACCTGACCCAGGTTTTCGATGCCGGTAAGTCTCAGCATGCCATAGATCTCTTCGGGTGTGAGCACCTTTTCATCGAGGACTATTACACCATCCTTGACGCATTGCTCAGGCTCGAGGTTGATCATCCGGTCCATTATTTCGCTTGTGCGGACGGTGAAGAACATCAACTCGTTCAACGCGACGATCAAGGTGATAACAACCATTGTATGGAGCAAGGGCACTTGGGGATAAAACATCGGGTCGCCAACGGCGGAGCCGAGCGACACGATCAAAAACAACTCGATTGTTGAGAATTGGCCCGTTGCGCGCTTGCCGATAACGCGAATGAGCACGAATGCGTAAACATAAATGACGACCGTGCGGAATAAAATTTCCGCGTAAAACAACCATGGCTCGCTGCCGACGAATAATCGCTCCAGATCAAACGGGGTGACAGGCGGATTCATGAAGCTACCTTGTTGCTGTTTCGTCGATCCAGCGGGACGATCGTGTAAGCTTCAACGTGATAAAGGGCAAAAAGTTGCGACACACAGGGAACGCCGCGCCCTTAGGATGATGATGGTGTTACTGTATCGCTCGGCGGCGTGAGTAACCGAGTCGCCAGATGAAGCAGAATCAGCATAGTGCCCAGGATCAGGAATGGAGTCACAATGAGGGTCGGCGTCAGGACCTGGAGATATTTGTAAATATACGCGTTTGGACCTTCAACGGGACTGATCCAGTGGTGCAAAGCATATTGTATGAACCAGAACTCTCCGGCCAGAACAACTACAATAGCCGCAAGGATCAGCCCAAACGTGACAATGGCCCGCCAGCGTTCCTGCGAGCTTCTTTTGTGCACCAATAGCCAGACCTCCCGCACCGCCATCCAGACGATCAACAATGCGTAGAAAATCCCGCCGAGACCCGTTCCTGGAAGTCCGGCCATGTCAGTGACCTTTCTCATAAACTAGCAAGCTCTTGCCGAGCACGAACTCGGACCACACCGCGCGCAGCATGAAAACCGCATTGACGAGTCGCATGACGAGAAAGCACGGCAGGCTGAGGACCGCCTTGAGGAACTCTCCGCGGCGGATGCCGGCCAGGAGGATCGGAACCGCTACGGCCGGCAGGTCGATGAGATAGCCGAGCAGGAAGAGCGGATGGACGAAAAGCGCCAGCACCGGCAGCACCACCAAATAGGCCAGCGAGGCAATCACTGCATCCCAGATGCCCACCGCCACCATGAGTCGCAAATATGGAACGTGAATGATCCCGCGCCAGTGCGTCCGCACATTCTGCACGAAACCGTGGGACCACCGCTTGAGCTGCTTCGCGAGAAAATGAAGGTTGTGCGGCTCGATCGGATAGCAGACGGCTTCTGGAACAAAGCGAACTTCAAAGCCGCGCTGATACAGTGTCCAAGTGAGGTCCATGTCCTCGGCCATCGTCCGATTGGACCAACCACCGACCCTGCGCAACACATCGGTGCGATAGGCGGAGAAGCAACCTGACGAGATCATCGGCTTGCCGAAGTATTCCTGGATGGGCTTGTAGAACGAGAACGCGAAGAGGTATTCGGCGTATCGTCCACGCTCCCACACAGAGTGCACGAAGCGCGGCAGCACGAATCCACAGGCTGCGGCGACGGCCTGATTGTCGAATGACGCCATGACCTTTTCAACGGCGTCAGGCGCGAGTTGGGTATCTGCATCGATGGCGATGCAAAACTCTGTGCGCACGAAATCCAGCGCATAGGTCTGCGCCCCGGCCTTCGAGCCTGTATTGATTGGCGGCCTGAGGACGCACACGCCCAAAGATTCGGCAATGGCGCCTGTGTCGTCGGTGGAGCAGTCATCCACCACGATGATCTCGCTGAATGGCTGGGTTTGCGCCCTGAGACTTTCGACTGTCTGCGTGATACTCGTCGCTTCGTTATAGGCTGGAATGATCGCTGTAATGCGCCGGTTGACCAAAAGCTCCTCCGAGTTTCGAACACGCGGCGCGTTGACGCGGACGCATCCTCAGCGCAGTTCGTGTTGGTGCATCAACGGTAGACATCATTCAATATTGGGTAAAAAAGGGCAGTCCGGTCGGGCGCACTGGGACTATGAGACGCCCCTGACCACTTTCCAGTGTGAAGATCAAACAGGGAAACGAACCAAAGACGGTACCCCGGCAATGGTCAAAGTCAGACCCATTATGCCTGGGGCCCGGCCATTAGCATTGTCGATCTGTCAGCCGCGCCTCTCACTGATATGAGCATGGGCAAAGCCGCTCGTGACGCTCTCGAAATCCGGACCCGAGAGGTGAATCAGCGTGCGGTGATCG